>Ga0315334_10000508_pt1 | contig 23819 bp, 26 predicted proteins | sample M150034915metaG_FD_205555 | JGI IMG/M metagenome (GOLD analysis project Ga0315334, IMG submission 205555) | Ammonia-oxidizing marine archaeal communities from Monterey Bay, California, United States - M1 500m 34915 | ecosystem: Environmental > Aquatic > Marine > Intertidal zone | place: USA... | reverse complement strand
ATGGCGGAGAAATTATATACACTTCTGACCGACCAAACGGACATTCCCCTAATGCAGCTGGAAGTTATGATAAGGATATTTATGCTTCATCAAAAAGTGAAAGAAAATGGTCGGAGCCAAAACAATTGAAAGGAGGTGTTAATACTCCCACCGACGATATTTCCAACAATCTGAGCTATGATGGAACCAAAATGCTATTGCACAGGGAAGATGAAGGTCAATTTGATATTTATCAAAGCTCATTGTCGGGATTCAACTGGACAGCACCTACGAAATTGCCATTTCAAATCTCATCCTCTAGAGCGAATGAAGTATTTGCCGCATATAGCAGTGATGGATGGAGCATCTATTTTGGGAGGGACAATGCTGCTCGATCAAATGGGTTCGAGATTATGTATAGCAGCATGCAAAGTAAAATTAAGAAAAACTATATGGCTGCACAGATGATCTCGAGTGTTAACAGTAAATTCAATGAAGGACCTGTCTATATAACACTAAATGGTGATTATATGTATATCGCTTCTGAAGGTGGCGATTCTTATGGTGGTTATGATATTTTCGTTTCAGAGCAGTCGCAAGGATCATGGTCGAAACCAAAAAACTTAGGATATCCAATTAACACTCCTTACGATGACTTCTTCTTTTCGGGAACTGCAAACGGGAAATATGCTTACATAGCCTCAAACCGGGCGGAAGGCCAAGGTGGTTATGACATTTATAAGGTCACATTTTGGGGCCCTGAGAAAAAGCCGGTAACAGTTACAGAAGACTATTTACTAGCCTCAATCGTGAACCCCATGAAAGATAACTCTATTGAAGCTACAGTAGCCGTGAAGAAAAAATCCTTTACCGTTTTTAAAGGAAAGACCATTGATGCAATGACCAAAGATCCGGTAGAAGCAAATATTGAGATTACAGATAATACCAGTGGTAAGCTGATCGAAACATTTACAACGAATAGTGCTACTGGTAAGTTTATAATCACCCTAGCTTCAGGTAAGAATTATGGAATCGCTGTAAAGGCTGAAGGTTATTTATTTCATTCCGAGAACTTTGATATACCAAATGGAAGTGCAGATAATCTAGTAAATAAAATAATCGAGCTCAAGAATATTGCCGTTGGAAGCAAAATCGCCTTGCGTAATATTTTCTTTGATATCGGAAAGTCAACACTGCGGCCAGAATCAAATGTCGAGCTCAACAGACTTCTTAAACTTATGCAAGATGTTCCATCCCTTCAAATTGAAATTTCCGGTCATACAGATAATACAGGTTCAGCACAGCTGAATGCTTCTCTTTCTCAAAATCGAGCGCAAGCGGTTGTAAATTACTTAAAAGGAAAGGGTGTTCCGGCAAACAGAATGACCGCAATGGGATTTGGATCCTCAAGACCGGTTGCAACCAACAAAACTTCCGATGGAAGACAGCAGAACAGACGAACGGAATTCGAAATAAAAGGCAATTAAATTAACCGAATATTCTTATCCTTAGGATTGCTGTAACTATTCATTATTACGGCAACACGCATTTTTTATACATTTGATTTAAATTCATTGGATGTTTACACCTGTTACAAAAGAGCATATATCTTTTTTTTCTTCCTTACTGCGTGACCGCTGTTTGATTGATGCGGATGCGTTGGAAAAATACAGCCATGATGAGACCGAAGATATATCTGTTTGTCCTGAAGTAGTGTTAAAACCCGAATCTCCAGAAGAAGTTTCGGCCATTATGACCTACTGTAACCAACACCTGATATGTGTAACTCCATCTGGAGGAAGGACAGGATTAAGTGGCGGTGCGATTCCAGCTAATAAGGGAGTTGCTTTATCCATGGAAAAATTCGATCGCATCCTTAATATTGACGAAAACAACAATCAAGTCATTACTGAACCGGGAGTCATTACTCAGGTCTTACAAGAGGCTGTAAAGGAAAAAGGAATGTTCTATCCCCCGGACCCTTCGAGTAAAGGCAGTTGTTTTATTGGAGGTAACGTTGCAGAAAATGCCGGAGGACCAAAGGCAGTAAAATATGGTGTAACAAGTGATTATGTTCTAAACCTTGAAGTAGTATTGCCCACAGGGGAAATTATTTGGACAGGTGCCAATGTTCTTAAAAATGCAACAGGTTATAATCTGACACAATTGCTTGTCGGTTCAGAAGGGACATTGGGAGTAATCACCAAAATAGTACTTAAACTGATTCCGCATCCCACTAATGATCTTTTATTGCTGGTGCCTTTTTACGATGCTGCTCAGGCATGCTCGGCTGTTGCAGAAATATTCAAAAAAGGAATTACACCAAGTGGTTTGGAATTCATGGAACGAGAAGCGTTAATCTGGACACAGGCCATTCTTCAAGATGAATCAATTACGGTTGGGGATGAACACGCAGCACATCTGTTGATAGAAGTAGATGGATTTGATCAAGCAGTGCTAATGGAAGAGTGCACACGCATCATGGAAGTGCTGGATGATTTTGAAACAGATGAAATTTTATTTGCCGAATCTCAAGCGCAAAAAGATGCTCTCTGGAAACTTAGAAGAAATGTTGCAGAGGCAGTTAAGGCAAATTCTATATATAAAGAAGAAGACACGGTTGTTCCGAGGTATGAATTGCCTAAACTGTTAAATCAGGTAAAGCGAATAGGCGATAAATACGGGTTTAAAAGTATTTGTTATGGTCATGCGGGTGATGGAAATTTGCACGTTAACATTATCAAAGGGGAGCTCAGTGATTACCAATGGGAGCAAGAAATTCCAATTGCCATTCGCGAGCTATTTGAGCAGGTTGTAAAATTAGGGGGAACACTTTCAGGAGAACACGGTATTGGGCTTGTCCAAAAATCATTTATGGATATAGCTTTCGGTCCTAAAAGTATTAAGGTGATGTCTGAGATCAAAAAAGTATTCGACCCAAATGGAATACTTAATCCGGGAAAGATCTTCTAGTTTTTCAAGAAATCCAAATCGCCAGATTTCATTTTGTTGTATGACTGACTCAGGTATGCCAGCATAATCCGCATTGCGTCAAAACCTTCTTCTGTTTCCGCGCTTATCTCTTTTTTCTGAAGTTTCAAAAGCAGTTTCATGTACATTGCGTGAAACGCTATTTCGATATGATTCTTATCCTTTAAATTTGATTTTTCTTTGAACTCTTCAATAAATTTATGGGCAAGTTCGAACACCCCTAAATATTTTTGATCCCTTGTAATGTTCATCAGTGTATTATGCAAATAGGACAATTCAACAAGGATATCCCGGGTGGAAAGAAGATGACCAGCCTTTTCAATCTTTTGGACCTTCATCTTTTGAATTATTCCGGCATACCATTCTTTGTACTCGCCTAAATTTGATTCATCCGGCAATTGCGGGCGAACGTAACTCTCCATAATAGCCTCCAATTCCATATCGTATGCTCTGATCACATCTTCCAACTGATACATATACAATATGTACTCCGCAATATTTTCCTTAAGCTTTTGCTTTGCTATTAACATGCACTATTAATTTTCAATATCCGCCTCTAATTCTGCTTGTTTTTGATTCAGATACTCGGTGAATTCCTTTGTAACATCAAAAGATGAGTGAATGTAATTTATCTGGCCACCTTTGGCATGAATTAAAAGTATATCAATATCATTCTTTTTACAATATTCGTTTGAGAAAACCGATATTTTATTCTCAATGGTTTCCAGCTTTTTAAATGTTTCAACCTCGAGCTTCCCTCCTGTAATTTGCTGGTATTGCATTAAAGCCCCTTCCATCTGTTGGGCTGTTTGCTGTATTTGCATTATTTCATTTTCACTCAACAGGCCACTTCTTGCACGTTCATCGTTTCGAACAATATAATTCTGAAGATTTGATGTTCTCTTTTGAACCTCATTTTGAAATGCCAGTTGTTTTTTGGTGACAATTGAGTCCTGTTCTCTATAATATTTAAAGTGAATCTGGAGACTATCCTGATTATAATACGCTATTTTCAATCCATCGCTACCCCGTGCTTCAATTTTAGGTGTCGTATTTTGATTTTTGTCTTTTTGAACTGAATCTTCACTGCAAGCAGCTAATCCAAATAATATCAAAATAGCTGTAATGATAGGTAATTTTTTCATTTTTTATTTTTAGTGTTAAATGCTTTCTCCCAATCGGACCTCATTTCTATAAACCTTGTCAGGGAATTCTTTAACAAATCCTGCGTTATCATATTTTCGACTTCGCGCACCCCTTCTGCATCTATTTCACCAATTTTAAATATTTGCTCAAACTGACCTAATTCAATTTTGAGAATATACTTATTATTATACTGAAATATCTGAATTTTATACCGTTCATGTGCAATATCCTTTACGAGTCTCAAATGTTTTTTTTACAAAAATAAAAGAATTCTTACGCGACAAAATAAAAAAAGCGCCCTAAATAAAGGACGCCCAAATTATTTTATAAATAACTAGACGATTGCCATTTCGCGATATGCCCGAAATTCAAACGGAACTTTAACCATATATGCGTAATCCTGACCAACCTCGTACATGTCCTCATCCTCTTTTCTATAGTGCCACTCCACGCAAACATTATAACCGCGTTCAGACAGCTCATTCAATTTGTACAACAAGAACAAAATTCTCTTCGATGAAGAAATATTAAAATATTCCAGATTGATCTTAAACACCGTATCCGCCTTAGGTTCCAATAAATACGACTCAAACCAGTTCAAAACAGGCAGCCAAAACTCATCCGGATCGTCGGGAATTGAACGTCCTTTGATTTCCATATCACCAGTCAAAACATTAAACATTACCGAGGGCGTTTGTGCTGTTGCTTCTATGGATAAAGTTTGCATAAAATTGAGCTGTTTAGTATTTGCAATTTGACAATTATTTTTCATTTATTAAAAAATATTCTACCAATAACACCTTTTAACAGATGAACAGTCGAATTATATTGACGAATCATTATTATAGGTACCAAATTAAACAAAATACTCTTTGGTAACTACATTTTACTCATTCAAAGCGACTATTCGCTCAACCAACTCGGAAATTGGGGCTTTCAGGATCTTTACTATTTGAACATCATATTTATTCAATTCTTCTCTAATAATTGAAGCATGATGATAGGCATATCCTCCTATAACATGAATGCTTTTCGTACCGCTTTGTTTTAAATGTTTGGTGTAGAACGCTTTACTATTTATTCTGTGAAATTGATCGAAAATATTATTATGGTCTTTAAGCAGATAGGCTATATGTGAAAGTCCGGATTTTAAATTGTCATTAATTGCTGATAGGTCAACCAATTCAACAAATATTCGATTCTGTTCTTCTGTAAGTCGATTCAAGATGTGTGCTTGGTGTATTAGCTTGCCAAAATAATAACCGCTGCCCTCATCGCCTAATTCATGTCCCCTCCCTCCTACTACATTTTGTACCGATCCATCCTGCCAATCAAACAATACGGATCCCGTACCCATTATCGCAACCTTTCCTGATTTATCCCCAAGACATGCAATTCCAGCAGCGTGCAGATCCGATAGAACAGTTACATCACTAAATCCTATTTCCTTAAAAATACTTTCTTGTCTTAAGGCATTACTTTCCTTCAAGCACCCTGCACCATAAAAAAACAATTTGGATGCTCTCATCTCAGGATACTCTTTCCAATACTCAGCGGTTCGTGCAAAAAAATTATCCGACCAATTATCAGGATGATAGCTTTCGGTCTCAAAATAATGACATGCACAATTGGCATTGATGAAACACCAGTCCGTACGTGTTCCGCCACTATCCGCTATCAAATAAGAACTCATACTTCGAATTTACCAATTCTTTAAAAGACATTTTCAATTATTGCCTGTATTTCGACATTTCTGTATCTGAATGCTACAAAATAATTGAGCGGTTATGCAATTAAAATCGACGAGAATTTTACCAAAGAATATCTTTTCTAAAACCTAGATTAAAGTTGAAGATCAAAGAACTGTACTGATCTCCAGACACCGCAACATGACTGGCTTGTGCAAATATCATATAACTGATGTTCGTGTCAAAATAAAGTGTTCCAATGCGCGTAAAGGAATACTTCAATCCTCCACCTAAACCGAAACCAATACTGAAAATAGAACCATCCGGCCGGTTGAAGTTGTCGATCTCATAATACTCTTCATTGAATGGGGCATATTCCGCTTTCACCCGGTTAAAGATTAGCATAATACTCGTCCCACCATACGCCGCAAAACCATAATCAAATCCGTTGCCAAGATAGTACCGGGTACCACCTTCTATAATATTATAATTCATTGTTGGAAACGCATCAACTACAGGATTGTACAGTTCACCCGGTGGTGGAATTGCATTGCCAAAATTATCGAACTGCGTTGGGGAGAGATACCCGGGAATCGGAAGTAGTGATCTTTTTTTGAAATGGTGTGTATACCTGCCATAAATAGTAACCGCATCGTCACGCGGTACCTCAACGCCAATGTGAAACCCGCCAAATGGCTGGGGATTACCAAACCCTACCAGCATACTTCCGCCACCATTTATACTAACTTGAGCCGGCAATATGCCAGAAATTAACAGTGTAATAATTAATAGTATACTTCTCATAATTCCATCCATTTTGGTTTCAATCTCTTTATTTCTTCAAAAACCGTGCAATTTTTATCGTGCGCCCCAGGTAAATAACCAGTACTCGTTAAAAATTCATTGACGATCTCTTTTCCCACAAATTTAAACGACTTTTTGAACAATTTAGTCCATTCATCACAAGTTAATGGATGATTCTTGTCCAACCACTTATTAAAGCTACCAAATTCCTTAGTTATATGCACTATTTGTTGCGCGTTATGAATGGCCGCATTTACCTTTAATTTGTTTCTTATAATACCAGAATCTGAGAGCAATCGCAAACGATCTTTTTCGGTATAATTTGCTATTTTTTTTATATCAAATGCATCGTATGCCCGTCTGAAATTCTTCTCCTTTTTAAGGATCGTCTCCCACGATAAGCCTGCCTGATTTATCTCCAGAATAAGTCTGCCAAAAAGTTCATTATCATCCTTTATTGGAAAACCATAGTGACCTTCATGGTATTCTTTATGTACGTTATTGGTGGTTTCCAAGACACAATATTCACAATAGCTCATAATTCTTAATTCTTAACGAGTTAACAGATCAATTGGTTTGATGTATATGAAAAGTAAATCCATCAGCTGATGAATTTTAATCGAATGGATGTTTTTCTCACTTCTTTGTTAAATTTGTGCTACAATATATCATTTATTATGTCTGTATATTCATTCAACGGATTTGTTCCTGTCGTTAACCCTTCAAGTTTCATTCATCCAAAAGCAAGTGTGACGGGTAATGTAATTATTGGTGAAAACGTATATATTGGACCTGGTGCAGCAATCAGAGGGGACTGGGGCAAAATAGTTATTGAAAACGGATGTAATGTTCAGGAGAATTGCACCATTCACATGTTCCCTGGAACAACAGTTACGCTCAAGCAAGGTGCCCATATTGGACATGGCGCAATAATCCACGGAGGAACTATTGGAAATAACTGCTTAATTGGCATGAATAGTGTTGTAATGGACGACGTGGTACTCGGGAAAGAATGTATTGTCGGAGCACTTAGCTTTGTCCCTGCCAAAATGGAATTCCCCGAACGAAGTCTTATTGTTGGGAATCCCGCAAAAGTAATAGACAAAGTTTCCGATGAGATGATTGCATGGAAAACAAAAGGAACAGAATTATACCAGACTTTACCAAAGGAATGTTTTGGGTCATTGATTGAATGTGAACCATTGACTGAGATGGAACCAAACCGGCCCAATCAGGAGAAAATGTACGAAACCTGGAAAACACTAAAAAACAAAAAATGAAACATATAATAACAGGAATATTTGCTTTAAGCATGCTGGCATCGTGTGCTGTTTCCAAACAGCAGAAAGAAATGAATCAAATAGTTGAAATTGCATGCGGCATTTGCCAATTTGATATGACAGGTGATAAATGCGATCTAGCGGCCAGAATTGAAGATAAAACTTACTACATCGAGGGCTCTTCATTTGAAGACCACGGCGACGAACATGCCGATGATGGTTTTTGTAATGTAGTTCGTCAAGCACAAATAACAGGTCAAATAAAACATGGAATTTTAATGGTGTCCAGTATCGAATTGCTGCCTTATAAACCATAAAAGTAACAATGTCCAAGTACGATATCACCATTCTCACCGATCATCGATATGTTAATCCTGAGATAATAGATAATTATATTCAAAATGTGCTTGATGAGGATCGGCTACTAAAAGAAGCATTAGAGAAAGGCGGACTAAAAGTACATCGAACCAATTGGGACAATCCTTATTTTGACTGGTCAAGCACCAGATATATTTTGTTCAGAACCACGTGGGATTATTTTGAAAGGTTTGACGAATTTTCAGCCTGGCTGAGTGAAGTAAGTAATAAAACACAACTAATTAATCAGAAGGAGTTGATTTATTGGAATATCGACAAACACTATCTTAAAGATCTATCAGACCAAGGCATACGTATCCCTAAAACTACCTTCATCGAAGCAGGTGATCCCGCCTCTTTAAAGGATTATATAACATGCTGTGGTTGGGAAGAATTTATTTTGAAGCCTGCTGTTTCAGGTGCGGCAAGACATACGTATCGTTTTAAAAAAGCAGATTACAAACAACATAGTGCCATCTTTAAAGAATTGATAAAAGTAGAAGCATTAATGCTTCAGGAATACCAAAATAAAATTACAAGCAAGGGAGAAGTGGCCTTCATGATCTTTGGCGGTAAATACAGTCATGCCGTTTTGAAAAAAGCAAAACCCGGTGATTTCAGGGTACAGGACGACTTTGGGGGATCCCTACACGATTATGATCCAAGCGATGAAGAGATTGAGTTTGCAGAAAAAGCAATCTCTGTATGCGATCCGATGCCGGTTTATGCACGTGTTGATGTTATTTGGGACAATGAAGATCAATTATGCGTTGGTGAAATTGAACTTATCGAACCTGAATTATGGTTCAGAAGAGAAAACAGATCTGCCAAGAGGTGCGCTAGCGCAATATTGGATTACATCTCCTGAGAAGATTCAGGCTTCTTTTTTAGCGCTTTCCATAAAATATAGACGCCTGCCAAAACTAGCGGTATGCTCAAAATTTGGCCTGTATTTAGAAACAGGACGGAGTCCCTTGCTGTTTGTCCAATTTTAATAAATTCAACACAAAATCGTGTGCCAAAAACCAATACCAAAAAGAGACCAAAAACTAATCCTGGTTTTTCATACCCTCGTTTTTTCCAGTAAATAAAAATTAAAATCAGAAATGCCAACAGATAACAAATTGCCTCATAAAGTTGAGCAGGATGGCGGGGAGTTAAATCATACCCACCTAGTTCCTGATTATAAAATCTTGAAAAACTAAATGCCCAGGGCAAATTTGTAGGTATCCCAACAATTTCATGATTGATCAAATTCCCCAAACGGATAAAACATGCTGCAATGGCAATTGGCGCAGCAATTCTATCAAGGATCCAGATCATTGGCTTTTTAACTACCCTACGTGAATAGATCAGAAGAGCAATGAGTATTGCAATCGCTCCGCCATGACTGGCCAGTCCACCTTCCCATATTTTAAAGATTGAAAGTGGATTCGAAAAGTAACCATCAACACCCCAGTATGGTCCATAAAAGAATACGTGACCCAAACGTGCCCCCACAACAGTTGCAAGAACCATATACAATACCAGCTTATCAAGATAATCGTCTTTTACGCCTTCTTTGTTGAACATTCGTTTTATAATAAAATAGCCAATAACCAAACCGGTAACAAATAACAAACCGTATAAATTTGGTGTTTTCCAGCCATCAATTATTTCAGCACTTACATCCCAGTTTATTGCTAATCTCACCACAAATAAATTTCAATTTTGGCCTAAAGATAATGTAAATTTCATTCTCCCATTTAAATATCAAATACCTATATTCGTTCCAGTGAGACTCCACACTTTCATAGCATTTATTATCGTTCTATTTATTGCTACGGCTTGTCCCAGTATCGATTATGATTCTGCACAAAAAAGACTAAAACAGAATAATATGGACTTTGCTGATCCAAAAAAAGAATTTTATAAAGGCATTCGATACATGTTGTCGGATATGTTCGTAAATGGCTACAATAGTCCATTTACTCTTTCTACTGATGCAGACACAAAAATAATTTACGACCTTGCCATAAATTTCAGTGTAGAAGTTTTCGATCCAGAAGAGGCAGAAGTGATTCAATTTCGATTCGACAAGGAAATTGATCTTCACAGAGCAGTGCACGAAAACTATATTCTCAGACGACAACAATCCCTGGCTGAACACACTACAACTATAATAAAAGAAACGCCAAAGTCTGTATCTTTTCCCGGATACATTCAGACTGTACATGGTAGCCAGTTTGGATACAACGAGGCATCTTCTTATTTTACTGCTACTCTTGAGGTTGATGGTTCTTACTACGTTTTCCAGATGATCGGAAAAAAAGAAAACATGGGTTATCTATACGATGACTTTATAGATATCTTAGCATCTGTCGTACAATAATGAATCAGGATATATTTGTTCAAAAATTTAAAAGCGCAATTGAGTCGGGATTACCTGGAGAAAAGTCCCATGAATTGTTAATGCCTTTAAACAGACCGTTCACAAGCAGCATTTTGAAGAGTGAAATTACGTATAGAGATTGCGCAGTTGGCGTGATTCTGTATCCAGCATCGAATTCGATTTATTGCATTCTAATTAAACGCCAGAAGTACGAAGGCATACATAGTGCACAAATTAGTTTTCCTGGTGGAAAGAAGGATGAAGACGACAAAGATCTGGAATTTACTGCACGACGCGAATGTTCTGAGGAAATTAATTTCCCAATAGAGAAGGGTAATCTTATCGGTAGGCTCAGTAAGGTTTACATACCAATTAGTAAGTTCATGGTACGACCATATATCTTTATGGTTGATAGCTTGCCACCATTAGTACCCAATCCATTGGAAGTAGAATCCATTATCACCTTTGATGTCTTTACACTAAAGAATGAAACTATTGTAAAAAAAACAGACATGAAATTCAGTAATGGAATGAAACGCAAAAACATTCCCTATTTTGACATTGAAGGGCACATCGTATGGGGAGCAACAGCAATGATGTTAAGTGAATTAAAAACAATTATAAATCGATTCTAAAATCGGAACCTCATAATTCCAAATGCAGTCGAAATGCTATTAGATCCTTTAGTGAAGAAGGCAAGTGCATCCCTGGAAGATATCCCGAATTCGTATGTGCCATTTGCTATGACAAAATTTATACCAACAGGTATATTGTGCTTGTAAATTCCTCCACCATAATAGCCAGCACTAAGCGTTAACCACTTAAATGGCCTTACGTCACCTCCAAAAGAATAAACAGGGTTTTGAATACCTCCAGGATTATCACTATTAAAAGGGGCCACGAAGTCAAAGCCAACAGAAACTCTCTTACCAAAATCAACACTACCCCCAATTCGAATATTTGCATTATTGTTTATGCTAATTTCCTCTTGACCTTCAAGACTCAATATTCCCCCACTTTCCAAAAATTGATCCAAAGAACCGGTAATATTGTAATTAGAAAGGCCATCCAATGTCATGTCTCCAACGATGGAATCCTTAACACGATAAACATTTCTTTTATACTTTACAGAACCAATATTATTCACTGCCAAACCAACCTTAAAAATATTTAAGAATTGTGTGCTAACCGAAAAGTCCAATCCATATCCGTTCCCAACTGATTTTGGGATCGTTCCTGTCTCTGTAAAATTAGAAGGGTTCGTATTGGCCACTGCACCGTAATCGATATCAAAACTTGGTGAAACAGAAGAATAAAACAATAACCCATCCTCATCTGAAGACATACTGAACATTGCTGTAGATTGAATAAATCTTCCGGCAACACCTGCAAAAATGGAAAACGTTGAATCCCCGAATAATTTCCTTCCATAGCCCAAATTATAGTATCTGTTCCAGGCAAAACGAATTTCCGAACCACTTGTGATATCACTCAGCATTAATGGTGTTGATATTGTTCCCATAACAACATGGTTTAAAGTATCTTCGGAAATATTCCCGCTATTTGCGATCAACGTTGTGTCCGTACCATAAACCACAGTTAGCTCATCAAAATAATCGGAAAATTTTCCTTCAAAAATTAACTCAGTAGTTTGCGGACTAAGCCGTGAATACCAATTATAATGCTCTTGAATATTAAAAGCTATTCCTCCAAAAATTTCACTTTGATATGAAAATCCGAACCAATTATATTGTGCATCCATCATTATTCCCGAACGCATATAATCTGCTGCATAACTGACCTGTTCTTCCCAATTTGCCGGATCTTGCACCTTACCGGTCATATCGTTTCTAATTGTCCTGTATAACTTCTTTAACTTATCAGAATTCAATGAATCTGAATAAATCCCAAAGCTGAACTCTGTCATTCCTAGGGTGAATTTTTTGTCCTCATATCCCGTTCCCCAACCTAAGGCAGAACTGTTTATACCAAGGCAATGATAATCCGTCACGAAAGTGGTTGCAACCCCTTTTCCAACAGCAGTATATGCAATTCCTTGAGTTTGAGCATAAAGATTATACCCAAACATGGTTAAAACAAAAATTGAAGTAAATAGGAGCTTCATAGGTAGCAATTAAATTTTCCTAAATGTACGATGAAAAGTATTAAATCAAAAAGAGGAACAAACATTTGTGTGTTTGTTCCTCCTGTTGCTAAACCATGCTAAAACTATAAAACGATAAACAAGGTAACTACTCCTTTGTTTACGTAGTACAAATATATAACTAATTATTCATAAAACAGTCATTCAATGATAAAAAAGTCACTTTATTTTATAACGGTCCATCTACCATCAACTTAGAGAAACATCAAGTATCATCATTATCAGAAATCCGCCTATAAATCCGAGTACAGCTACATCCGTATACTTATCTCTTTGCGTTTCCGGAATTACTTCCTCAACAACCACATAAATCATTGCTCCTGCCGCAAATGCCAAGGCAAAAGGCAAAATTGGTTGCATGTATATTACGGCTAGAGCTCCTAAAACACCAAAAATCGGCTCTACAATAGCAGATAGCTGTCCATACCAAAAACTCTTTCTTCGGCTAACTCCCTGTCTTCTCAAAGGCATGGCAACAGCAAATCCTTCAGGAAAATTTTGGATTCCAATACCTATAGCCAAAGCAACCGCACCAGCAATTGTCGCACCATCTATTCCTAATCCAGCAGCACCGAAAAGAATACCAACTGCCAGCCCTTCAGGTATATTGTGCAGTGTAATTGCCAATACAAGCAATGTTGTTTTATGCCATTCGGTCTTAACGCCCTCTTTTTCTTCCTCTCTAAAATTAATATGAAGATGCGGCATAATTTTATCCAATCCGAACAAGAAAAGTGCGCCAATTAGAAATCCAACTGCAGCTGGCATCCAAGGCATCGATGGATACATCGTTTCGGACAATTCAATCGAAGGATTCAGTAGAGACCAGAAACTAGCCGCAACCATCACTCCACCAGTAAAACCCAACATCGCATCCAGAACACCTCGATGCAATGATTTAAAGAAAAAAACCAAGCTGGCACCCGCAGCTGTTAACAACCACCCAAAAGTAGTGGCATAGAATGCCGCCAAAACTGGATCTATGGATTCTAAATAGGCTAATAATTCATTCATTACAAGCTCAAATAATAAAGTTAGGCAAATCTAACTATTTCTTTGAAAAGCACTATATAAATGCTAAATTATTGGATAAACCATCTTTCCGAAAGACAATAGTATAATCGGCTATCAAATTACCGTTTCATAATTCTTTCTTCCATTTTAGCAGTAAAAAAAATTACAGGTTCCATACCTTGAAGAAATCATTACCTTTGCCAAAATTATTAAGACAAAATAATTAGAAATGGCAACAAACAGAACTTTTACAATGCTAAAACCCGATGCAGTTGAAAATGGTTACATGGGGAAAATTATCGATATGTTTATCCAGGCCGGATTTACCATCAAAGCGATGAAATACACTCAATTATCTGAGCAACAGGCTAAAGAATTTTATGCCGTACATTCGGAACGTCCATTTTATGGAGATCTTGTTTCATATATGACATCAGGACCCATTGTAGCTGCAGTTTTAGAAAAAGAAAATGCCGTAGATGACTTTAGAACTATGATCGGTGCAACCGACCCGGCTGAGGCTGCTGAGGGAACAATCCGGAAATTATATGCAGAGAATAAAGGGAGAAACGCAGTTCATGGATCAGATTCGGATGAAAACGCACAAATTGAGGGCGATTTTCACTTCTCTTCGCATGAAATATTCTAATTCACAATAAAATAGAAAATGATAAGCCTCTGCATTTTAAGTAGGGGCTTTTTTTGTCGTTACGTTAACGTAATGCAAAACGCTAACGCGACCACTTTTAAGGTGCAATAATGACAAATACAAATTATTAATCGTTGAATTACTACCTTTCAATTAATATGAGAATATTATGCATACTTTTTATTATTGTATTCTTTAGTTGTTGCAACTCGGAAAAAGACAACAATGTCGATCAGCGAACAGGAAATACAGATAAATTAATACAAGACAAAGTAACACTCATCATTCTTGGAACAACTCAAGATGGCGGATCCCCTCATATTGCTTGTAAAAAAGAGTGCTGTGCAACTTTATTTGCAAACCCCGATAATAGCCGAAAGGTGGTTTCACTCGGATTGATCGATACAGAGAATAATAAAAAATTCCTCTTTGAGGCAACACCAGACATAACGGCACAAATGAAGTCGTTACAAAAATTAATGGGGCATAAATCAAAGGAAACTCCGGACGGAATTTTCTTAACACATGCACATATTGGACACTACACTGGTTTGATGTATTTCGGTAAAGAGGCTATGAATGCAAAAAACATTCCCGTATACGCAATGCCAATAATGAAAAGCTACTTGACCAACAATGGTCCTTGGAGTCAGTTGGTTTCAAATCAAAACATCAGTCTTCAACCTATATTGGACAGAAAAACAATTGGAATTACATCAAATATTAGTGTACTACCATTCAAAGTACCTCATCGAGATGAGTACTCCGAGACTGTTGGATATAAAATTTCAGGACCAAACAAAAAAGCACTGTTCATTCCAGATATTGACAAATGGAGCAAATGGGATAAAAATATAATTGACGAACTTTTAGATGTCGATTTCGCATTTATAGACGCAACATTTTTCGATGGAAATGAAATTAACAATCGGGATATATCACAAATTCCCCACCCATTTATAATTGAAAGTATGGCACTATTCTCAAATCTGCCATTGAAAGAAAAAGAAAAAATATACTTTATTCATTTTAACCACACAAACCCTGTATTAGACTATAACAGTACTGAAGCAAAACAAATAATTCAACAGGGATATAACATCGCAAAAATTAATCATACGTTCGGTTTATAGCGAAACATTTAAGTAATGATTTCTGAATAATTCCGCAGCTACAGATACGCGTATTCTTATAACTTTGTGTATTAAATTTTTAACTTTAAGAACAAATAAATTCAAATGAATAATTATACCTCAACTGTCTCTGATCGATTCATGAAATACGTTAGAATTGACACTACTGCAGATCCAAATTCAAGCTCATTTCCTTCCTCAGAAATTCAAAAGAATCTGGGTAGAGAACTAGTAACGGAATTGAAACAAATGGGTATCGAAAATGCCGAAATGGACGAGTGGGGATACGTATTCGCAACGATTGAAAATAATACAGACAATGTAGATTTACCAAATATTTGTTTTTGTTCTCATATGGATACTGCTCCTGATTGCAGCGGGACCAATGTTAAACCAATCTTGCATAAAAATTATAGTGGAGAGCCCATTACACTTCCGGATGATCAAACTCAGGTCATTACCATAGAACAACACCCGTATCTCAAAGAAAAAATTGGTGATGACATTATAACTGCAAGTGGAAAAACTCTTCTCGGAGCAGACGACAAAGCAGGAATAGCGATAATTATGGACCTTGCACATCATCTGATAACCAATCCGAGTATTAAACACCCGACAATCAAAATCTTATTCACTCCCGATGAAGAGGTAGGACGAGGAGTTGATCACCTTGACATGAATAAACTAAATGCACAATTTGGTTACACTTTGGATGGCGGAGTGTTGGGTTCGGTAGAGGATGAAAGTTTTTCTGCGGATTCTGTTAAAATAACTATTCAGGGAATAAGCGCACATCCAGGATACGCCAAAGGTAAAATGGTAAATGCACTTAAAGTCGTCTCGGAATTTGTTGCAAGTTTGCCAAAAGATAACTGGTCACCAGAAACAACAGAAAATCGTCAAGGATTTATACATCCGGTTTCTATATCCGGAGGAATGGAGCAGGCCAGTGTTTCATTTATCATTCGAGACCATGAGACAGCAAAATTGGGCGAGTATGAAAAAAGACTTGAAAACATTCTTAGTGACACCCTTTCCAAGCATCCAAAGCTACAGTATACTTTTCAGGTCAAGCAGCAATACAGAAATATGAAGGAGGTGATCAAAACAGTTCCTTTTGTTACTGAGTATGCAATAAAAGCTATGGAGAATGCAGGCGTAAAACCATTACCAACAATAATTCGAGGCGGAACCGATGGCTCACGCCTATCATTTATGGGAATGCCCTGCCCAAATATTTTTACCGGAGAAATGGCAATACATTCGCGTCACGAATATGTAAGCCTACAGGACATGGAAAAAGGGGTTGCAACATGCGTGGAATTGGTTCAACTTTGGTCAGAACATAAATAAATGAATTACAAAAATATTTTAACGGATATTAAATCAAATAATTTTGAGAAAATCTATTTTCTGCACGGTGAAGAAGCATTTTACATAGACGAAATTACCGATGCCATTGTTCAACATGCTCTTGAAGACCATGAAAGGGATTTCAATCAATCCATTTTTTACGGAAAAGATAGCGACGCACTAAGCATTATATCGGAGGCAAAAGGGTACCCGATGATGGCACAAAGAAGACTGGTAATTCTTAAAGAAGCTCAATATTTTAAGCAATTTGAATCACTCATTCCATATTTCGAAGCACCGGCGGAGCAAACAATTTTTGTCGTTAATTTCAAACACGGTAAATACGATAGCCGTAAAAGGGAGATTAAAGCAATAGCTAAAAACGGAATCGTTTTTAGATCCGATAAAATTAGAGATTATAATCTGGTAAGCTCAATTAACGAATTTGTCCAATCGAGAGGTTTTGGAATTACACCCAAAGCAAGCATGCTTCTTGCAGAATTCTTAGGGTCTGACCTGGGTAAAATAGCAAATGAATTAAACAAACTTGAGATACTATTAGATGCAGGCACAACGATTAATGAAATTCATATAGAAGAAAATATAGGTATTTCCAAAGATTACAACGTATTCGAACTCGTTAATGCTGTAAGTGTAAGAGACATTACTAAAGCGAACAGAATTGTGGATTATTTCGATAATAATCCAAAAGCAACGTCCATTCTTTTTGTAATTATAAGTTTGTTTAACCATTTTTCCAGACTTATGAAAATTCATTTTCTTGATAACAAATCAAAAGAATCCATTGCAGCTTCTATGCGTGTGCCGCCTTTTGTTGCAGGGCAATTAATGGGCTCGGCAAAAATATATAACCCAAAAAAAATTGCTGCTAATATTACCATTTTACATGAATATGATCTGAAGTCTAAAGGAATTAATAATTCTTCGTTCACCGATGGAGAACTTATGAAAGAGCTTATCTATCAAATAATGAATTAATGCGATCATTCTACGATAAAGATATTACTCCAAATTTGGACCTACACACGTTAAATGAGGAAGAATCAAAGCACCTCATCCGTGTTCTAAGAATGAAATGTGGCGAAAAAATAGTTCTGTTAGATGGTGTTGGTGGATATTATATCTGTGAAATCATTGACGAAAATACGAAGCATTGCGGCCTCAGGGTTGTGTCTTCAGAACAAAGAAAAAAGCCCAATGCAGAAATACACATAGCAGTTTGCCCCACAAAACAGATGGAGCGTATCGAATGGTTGATTGAAAAAGCTACTGAAATTGGAATTACGGAGCTATCATTAATAGACTGTGCTAATTCTGAACGAACTAAATTTAACACCGAACGATTAAAACGAAAAGCCGTTTCTGCAATGAAACAATCGCAAGGAACGTATCTTCCAATAATAAATGAGCTCTCAAATTTTTCGAGCTTTATTAAAAAACATCCGACCGGTTTAATTGCCTATTGCTTAAAGGAAGAACAAGATACTGTTAAGGAACACTTCAAAAAACATAAGTGCCCCATATTAATAGGCCCTGAAGGGGACTTCACAGAAGATGAAGTGCAACTTGCATTGCTAAATGGGTATAAAACAATTACCTTAGGTCCAAACAGATTGCGAACTGAAACTGCAGCGCTTTACGCTTGCATGCAGGCAAAATTAATCAACGGATGAGAAGACTTAAATACTTTCTTACGATTTGGATCTTGCTGCTCTCAATGAATGCTTTGTGTCAAGGTAGCTACCAACTGGCGGTACTGAAATACAATGGAGGGGGTGATTATTACGCAAACCCCACTGCCCTACCTAATCTTATTGAATTCTGCAATACCAATTTGGGCACCACAATAGATAAGGACGTACCATATGTAGAAGTAGGTAGTCCAGACCTATTTATGTATCCGTACGTACATATGACCGGACACGGTAATGTTGTATTTTCAGCGGCTGAATCCGAAAATTTGCGAATCTATTTAAAAGCTGGAGGGTTTCTCCATATCGATGATAACTACGGCATGGACGAATTCATTAGAATTGAGCTTAAAAAGGTCTTTCCCAATAATGAACTGATTGAACTGCCCTTCAACCATGAAATTTTTCACCAGAATTACGATTTCAACGGTCTACCTAAGATCCATGAGCACGACGGTAAGAGACCGCAAGCATTCGGAATAATAATAAACGGACGACTTGTTTGTTTGTATACCTATGAAACAGACTTAAGCGATGGCTGGGAAAACCGTGAAGTACATAATGATGCCGAACATAAACGTATTCAGGCATTAAAAATGGGGGCAAACATAGTTATGTATTCCTTTATGAACTGATTACACCCAACAATTAATCCGGATAATTTATTGAAATTTGGGAATACAACCTTCGCTATTGTTTTCCCGTCTAGATATTAACTAATTTTAATATCTTGCGGACGTTAACTTAATCAAACAGTAATGAAAACCATAGCTACACTCATTTTTATTAGTGTAAATTTCATAGTTTATTCCAGTGGTTGGGTTCAGAAAGCTGATTTTGGAGGAGACGCCAGGCACAGAACTGTCGCGCTTTCTATTGGGAACTATATCTATTTTGGATTGGGTCACTACAACGGTGCAGGTCCGAACATTCTATTTGATGATTGGTGGGAATACGATCCAGGAACAAATGCATGGACGCAAAAAGCCAATTATATGGGTGGGCCAACATACCATTCGGCTGGATTCACAATAAATAATATTGGCTATGTAGGTACTGGACGTGTCCCTTCTGCACAACTCGTAAAAGATTTTTATAGCTACGATCCAACTACGAACATGTGGACGCAATTGAGCAATTTTCCAGGTTCGGGAAGAAGAGGAGGTGTTGCCTTTACAATAGGGGCATTTGGCTATATGGGGACAGGTAGTTACAATTCTGATTTTTACAAGTATGACCCTTCAAACGACAGTTGGAGCCCAATTGCTTCAATGCCAGGTTCGGGAAGGATTTCCGCAGTTGGGTTCAACATTGGTGGACTCGGCTATGTCGGAACCGGCAGTGAATTTGGGGCAACAAATGATTTCTGGGAATATAATCCGATGACGAACTCCTGGACGGGAAAAGCGAATGTGGGCCCAACACCAAGACAAGAGGCCGGTGGTTTTAGTCTGAATGGTAAAGGGTATATATTGACCGGAGACGACTTTTCCAGCGGCAATAACTTCAAAGATGTTTGGGAATATGAACCATCGACGGATACCTGGATACAACTTCCAGATTTCGATGGTACTGCACGAAGATACCTTTCTTGCGTCACGCATAATGGTGTTGCCTACGCTGGTCTCGGGACAAGTGGAACGAATTTTAAAGATTTTTGGTTGTTCGATCAAACATTATCCATGCTAGAAAGAAACCTGGATGCCATCTCTGTTAAGACTTTTCCCAATCCTGCAACCAATTTCGTGACATTCGACATTAAGGGATTGGAAAATATTTCATTGGAGAATATTATGGTATCAATTCAATCAGTCACGGGAAAAATGGTATTCTCTGAATTTGTTGAATCAAACATTAAAACTGTTCAAACTTCAAACTACGCAAAAGGATTATACCTATACACTATTTCGTATAAGGATCGCGTCCTTAAAACAGGTAAACTGATGATTAAATAATGAAACCATATATTTTATTCGCAACTCTTTTTATTTCGTCCCTTTTTCTGAGCGCCCAATCTTCTGCGCAAACAGAAAATTACTGGACCAAAAAAGCGAATTTCACAGGCTTAAAAAGAGAGCGTGCTATAGCCTTTACCGTAGATGATTTCGCATATATTGGAACCGGAGTGGACACCGCCGAATTTGTGCACAAAGACTTTTGGAAATACGACCCGATTGTAGATGTTTGGGTGCAGGTAGCAGACTTACCTGGCACGGCAAGAAGAAATGCCAGTGCATTTTCTATCGGAGGGTTTGGATACGTTGGAACTGGTATGGACAACGCGAATGCCAATTTTGGCAGCACCCTAAATGATTTCTGGAAATACGACCCTGCCACAAACAATTGGAGCTCAATTGCAAATATACCCGGGGGTGGAATTTATTTCGCTACCGGATTTAGTATTGGCGATAAAGGATATATATGCGGTGGAAAAAAAGGTCCCAATTGGTATACGTCCACACTTTATGAATACAATCCTACTTCCAATTCGTGGATATCCAAGGCCGCTTTTCCCGGGGGAGTTCGCTATCAAGTGAGCAGTTTTGTTATTGATGACCTGGCCTATGTTGGCTTGGGTGTGGATCAGGATCTTTATAGGAAAGACATTTGGCAATACGATCCAATCTCAAATTCATGGGTATCTAGGGCAGACTTGCCTGCAAGTGCAAGAGGTTCGTCTCATACTTTTACACTTGGGCAAAGAGGATTTGTATGCATGGGAAGCAATGGAGGAATACTAGATGACCTGTGGGAGTACAATCCATTTGCGGATGACTGGACCTCCAGAGCAACGTATGGCGGAAGCAATAGAAAAAATGGTGTGTACTTTGCATTAAATGGAAAAGGATATGTCGGAACCGGTAAAGGATATTCCGGGAAGAAATTGTCCATGTATGAATACACACCTAACGCCATCCTCGGCTTGAATGAGACTGCTGTAAATAAAATTCACATCTATCCCAATCCAACAAGCGAGACGATCAATATCCATGCACCAGCTAATAAAATAGTCACGCTTGAGGTATTTACATCGTATGGTAGAAAAGTTTTAGAAACTGCCTATACCGCGCAAATCAGTATCGATCATCTTCCCATGGGAATATACATTCTGATTGGGAAAGGCGAAACGGGTGAAATTCTTTCAAAAGAAAAACTGATCATTCAATAACATGAAACCATACATTCTTGTAATTTTCTCTTGTTTTATTAGTGCTATACATGCACAAGACCAATGGGTTCTGAAAGATTCTATTAAAGGTAAGCCAAGATCCGTTGCATCTGGTTTTACACTGAACGGAAAAGGCTATACAGTAGCGGGCTTTAGCGTTGGCGGTTTTCGCAGGAAAATGCATGAGTATACATATTGGCAAGATGACTGGGATAGCTCAATTTCACTCGGTGGAATCAACGGAAGCGGAATGGCAAGAGGATCAGCCAGTGCTTTTGCGATCTATGAAAAAGGATATGTTTGTTTGGGACAAGGAGAGACCAATCCATTTTTCAAAGATTTATGGCAATTCGACCCCATAACGAATACCTGGACCCAAAAAGCAGACTTCATCGGTTCTGCAAGAAGACAAGCAATCGCCTTTGCAATTGACTCGTTCGCATATGTAGGAACCGGGATTGATATTACCGGTTTACGCAAGGATATGTTCAAATACAATGGAAACACAAATACCTGGACGCAAATAAATGATTTTGGTGGCTCTGCAAGAAAAGAAGCTGTAGGATTCGCAATGGGTGCTCAAGGATATATTGGGACGGGAGACGACGGAGTCAAGAAAAATGATTTCTGGCAATACCAACCTTCATCGGATACATGGATCCAAAAAACCAATTTCCCAGGTACACCTAGAAAAGGAGCTGTAGGATGGGGCATTTTCCCATCAGGATTCATCTGTACTGGTGAAGATATTAATTTCAATTACATGAAAGATTTGTGGGAATACAATTACTTTGCAGATACTTGGGATCAAAAAGCAGATTATATCGGACAAGGCAGAAGCAATTCTTTTGTCTTTGTCATCCAGGAAGTGGCATTTGTGGGGTCCGGTTATAACGGCGAGTTTTTTGATGATGTCTATGCATATCGAAGAGCACTGGGTCAGGAGGAATTAGAACAATATTCTGATATTAAGCTCTACCCAAACCCTGCACATTCTAATTTCCACATCGAGGTTGATCCAAAAAACCTTAATGTAGAAATATATACGATTCATGGAAAGCGCCTAACAGACAAAATGGAGATCCATAAAACGATGAATGGCTTCAGTATCAATCGTGGACAGCTCGCATCCGGAAATTATTTGATACGATTATCGCATGTTTCCGGATTAAGTGTCTTTCAAAGTAAATTATCGGTCTTATAATATGTTACGGTTTGTTTTCTTACTTTCTTTCTCAGTTAGCCTTACAGCCTGTAAAACGGATACCGGAACTTCTCTAAAACGACAAATTGAAGATAATCCAGATATCATAGATCATTCAGCACATACCGAAAAAAATAGTTCCGATTACGATGTTAATAGCACACGCAATCATCAGGAGTTTGCACCATCAAGCTATTCGTATAAAGTGATATTTGACCAGAATAATGGCTGGGGTTACCAGATATTTGAAGCAGGAAAAATGGTCATTAATCAAACACATATCCCTGCTATTCCGGGTATTCAGGGGTTTTCATCACAAGAAAATGCTGAAATGACTGCAGAATACCTATTAAAAAAGATTAAAGAAGGAGTCTTCCCTCCTACGATAACTGTTCAAACTTTAGATAGCTTAGGAGTCCTTTAAAGTGGATTTTGTAGCAGGGTCATTTTAATCCTTGAGATTAATATTCTCGAATAAAGATTATTCTTTAAAATAGATATGGAATTTGGCTCCATTCTCATTTGAATATTTCAAACTGCCATTAATCTGGCTGGTTAATGCATTAATAATTTCAAAGCCCAAAGAAGATGGAGTACTTAGATTAAAATCTTTCGGAAGTCCAATACCATTATCTTGAATAATTAATTCAAACCCTTCATTAGAATCCAAAAGCTCCACACTCAATTTTGGATCTTCAATATTAGGGAAAGCATGTTTGATTGAATTTGCAAACATTTCAGAAATAATCAATCCAAGCGGAACCGCTGTATCCAAATTCAATGTCACATCTTTTGAATTTAGAAT
>Ga0315334_10000506_pt1 | contig 23843 bp, 57 predicted proteins | sample M150034915metaG_FD_205555 | JGI IMG/M metagenome (GOLD analysis project Ga0315334, IMG submission 205555) | Ammonia-oxidizing marine archaeal communities from Monterey Bay, California, United States - M1 500m 34915 | ecosystem: Environmental > Aquatic > Marine > Intertidal zone | place: USA... | reverse complement strand
TTCGTGATTACTTGGGCGTTACTGAATGGGAAGTCTTTGCGGATGATATTGATGATATTATTGACAAACAGTTTGAAAAGATAGAACATAATTGCGGATGAGAAACTACGAATTGATACAAAGGGTTTACGAGAGGATGCCCAAAATGACAGAGCGCAACTATACCATTGACCAACTGTTCGATAGATGCCAAGATGTTATAGACATGATTGAAGCGGAAAGGCCAGAGATAGCGCAGAACAACCTCTGGAAGAACAAGGACAACTTTTGGAAAGGTGGACACATAGAAAAGAAACAAACCGACCACACGAAAAACGATTAAGGATAATTATGAAAAACATAACATTAACAACCACTGGAGATAGAGAAGTCATAGTGAATTGGGATAACGTAGACTTTGCCAAGAGTACCAAAAGTCATTTTGGTGATGAATATGTTGAGATTCATTTTAGCGACAAAACTATTGACGTAAAAGAAACTCTGCAAGAGGTTCACGAAAAATGTCTCCACGCACTTGCTTAAAATGAAAACCCTTAAAAACAAAGAGGGTACGAAATTCGTTCGCGTACTCGACAAGAAAAAGGACGATATTGGCGGCATAAAAGAATTGCTGGCAAGCGGTTGGAGCTATTGCCCCAAGTCAGAGTGGAAGAAAAAGGTGAGGGACGCTAAACCCAAAAGGTTGGCGGCGAAGAAAACCCCCAAAAAGAAGGGCGGGAAGAAGAAAAGTGCTTGACCTTAACCCCAAGTTTGTGGTTTAATATAAGAAGTAAATGCCAAACAAAAAACAACAGGCCAAAGAATACATAGACAAAATGATGTCTAGTAGTCTACAAGAGACTCTTGAGCGCAAGGCTCAACAGTATAAGAAGCACGGTTTTGAGAAGCAAGCCAAGAAGGTTCGCGCCTTCAAGAAACAAGTGAGAGAACTCGTCGGAAATCTATAATCATGCCAAACCACACTACCGTAGTATTAACTCTATCTGGAGCGCAAAGTGAAATTAACCGCTTCATAAACGAAAACAGGGACGATGCCCTTGGCGGCGATAATGCGCCCCTCTCTTTTGAGAGGGCATTGCCGACCCCCGAAGCAGCCATAGGGGATACTTCCAACGAAAACCCTGACGGCACACACAAGATGCCCGATTGGTACACTTGGAGAATTAGTAATTGGGGAACCAAATGGGATTGTTACGACCATGCTCCAGATTGGGAGAACAATGCTCTGTTATTTTATACAGCTTGGTCGCCCCCATCCGAGTATTTAGCAACAGTTTCCAAGAGGTATCCCGAAGTATCCTTTGAGCAAGAGTTTGCTGACGAGGGCGGGGGGTTCCTTGGTTCCCAAACTTTCGTTAATGGTGAAGTTACCCAAGAAGAACAATTAGGTTGGGACAGCAAGAGCGGCATTGTGTTACGCAAGAAACTTGGTTGCTATTGGGAAGAAGGGGAGTTAGAAGAAGATGAATAAAATGACTAACAAAGAAGCAATGGAAATAGTATTGGTTGCGGCTGAAAAATCTGCCTTCAACAATTTCTATAATCCAGAACACGAAAAGATTAAAGAAGCAATCTGGCAAATGCAGGACTACAAAAACGATTTAATGAGGGAGGACGATTAAAACAGACATGAAGTTTATATTTATCACATTTATCATATTTATGGCTGGCTGCAAAACAAGCAACCCCTATGACGCAATCCTAATGCACCTTTTGATAGAGAACGATTCGGCTCCGACCAAAACGTACCACTTACTGTTTGAGCCAGAGCCATTAAACAAGTACCTTGCGTACAAAAGTATAACCATAAAGGAGATATTAAGCAAAGATGAGTGTTAATAGAATCGCGGAGTATATTGATATGAATGAACCGAAGCCAGTAGACCAAGCCCAGCATGATGTTCACGCTATTGCAATGGCTTTATCTAAAGCTAGAGAGTGGGATTTAGAAGCGGAGGTTATTTGGGTAGCGATGCGCTACGCGAAGAATGAGTCAGAAATGGATATTGAATCTTGCTTTGATGCCGCTCTAATGGATTGGGACATATATTAAAACGTATGAGCAAAGGAACATTTTACCGAGATTTTCCGCAGTACCCAAACGGGGAACACGTTGAAGCGGTTTTCCTAGAGATGGAGAAGATGGGACTCGTAAAGGGGCAAGACTTCAAAGAGGGCAGGGGATATGCGATTAGCGAGAGAGGAATAGCTTGGCTGAACCTATTATTAAGTTTGCATCAGATGAATACTGGAGAATCCGAGGACTAAAATGATGAATGGAGACTACAAGAGAGCAATCAAACCCATTGATAGTGGGTCAATGGCTAACCCATACAAGCACGAAAAGAGAGATGAGTGGGCGAAGATTTGCGAGAAGTATGGCGAAGAAGATAAGTCCAAGTTTGAAAAGAAGAAAAAAAAGAAATGACCGACAAACAAATACTAGGTACAATATATCGCTGGCTACAACAGGCAAATAGTCGAGACGAAAACCCTGACCAGACTCGCCAACGATTGAAAGACTTTCAAAGTTTTATTGAGCAGGAGTGGCAGAAGGAAGATGAGCGCGACTTGTCGGAGAGTGACCAAGCCCTCTATTCGGAAGAAGCAGGGCGATTGAGAGGAAAACTTGACGAGGAGTTATACAATAACCTCCCAAGGGTGGATTAAGTTATGAAAAATATAGACGAAATCGAAAAATACGACGAGAATGAAATGACCCTTGACGCTAAAGAGATAGCGTGGAGGCTTATTAAGGACAACCCATATCGAGCAATGGAGTACCTTGATTATAGTGAAGATGTTGTGGAAGAACTGTTTAATGCTCTTACCGCAGACCTAAAGGAAGAAAAATACACAAGAGTAAACTGGTAAACTATTATGGCAAACAAAATGACATACGAAGAAGCGGGTGAGATGGGCGCGGATATTTTTGAGCTTATCTTGAAATTATATGCTCAAGTTGATTGGGGTGAGGCCGAAGGAGAATTTCTCCAACTCAAATTCCACAAGGATGGTAGGATTGAAATTTACAACCACATAGACGAGTGGAGAGAGGCTGATCCGAGCGTGTTTAACCTCACGGATTTAGAGAAGAACGAGGACTCTTAATTTTGGATAATTATGGCGTTTAAGAAGAAACCAGTGGTGAAGGTTGGGAAGAAGGATTGGGAGGTGCTTGTGCCAAGACCCCCTAATCACGCCACACACGCTCGTATGACTTGCGTAGACCCGACCTCTAGCGACCCTACCCCCAAGGTAGCAACCCTTCCCATACAGGATTTTGGGTGCTTTAAGGGGGTATCTGGAGAGTTTCAGTACCTCCGAATGGACAACAAAGGTAAAATACATGAAGAATACAAGGACTCTTGGTTCTGGAATGGCTACAAAGTTGAAGGAATAGATGATCTATTAGATACCTAAACTGAATACAAAAGTGGTCTATAAATATATGTAGACTTATCCTTTTGATATACAAACCTCCTACCCCAGCAAAAAATGCAATATGGAGTTTTTTATAGGATACGGACTTACGGTAGTGGCATACTTCCTTGGGGGTATATACCTCAAATGGAAGGAAAAGCAGCTAAATACTGACGAAAAGGCTATTAAGATGTGCAAAGAAGTTGAATCAGAGCTAGAGCTTAAAGAGGAGATATATAAGACAACTAGAGTGGGTTAAAGTGGGTTAAAGTGTATTATGGGTAGTGCCAAAAATTTATATTTATCGACAATTAAGGATAATTATCCTATTGATAACCAACAACCAAACAAATGTGTAATTAGGAGTAGTATGAAACTTGAAGTTAATGTTAAAAAGAAATCTAAACTTAACTTGAGTAAAGGTCAATTACAAATGGCACAACGCTATGAGAAGGCGTGGCATAAAGTTTTCTATGACTCTAAAAGATGGGTTCAAGAAACAGTGGTTGCGGAGCCTGACGGTAGACACGCCAAGACTCTTGCTCACGAAGCCGCATTACTAGCAGAATCAAATCAAGAACTATAAACTATGGAACATACAGATAATATCGACTGGGGCTTACACAAGAAGGTCTATAATGAAATTGCAGATGAGTTGGACATTGAGGTATTGAAAAATATATCTAAACATCCAGATGGAGACGAAGCAATCTTATTGAGAAAAAGAGTAGACACTGAAGTCAATCGTCAAAAATTAGAACAAAAAACAACTTAAATACAAGCCTCAAATTTATGGATATTTATGGAAATTATCAATATTTTTGGGGTTTCTTACTTTCATTGTGATATAGAAAAATTTCTAGGCTTATTTGAAAACGGCGAAATATTACTTGACATTGCTACAAGTAGTAAATTCCCCCGGCTTATTTGAAATTTGCGAAATATTACTTGGTATGGGTGCGCGGAAAAATTTCCCGGACGGTTAGAAAAAAGTGAAATATTACTTGAAGGGTCGCGCCGCCCGGCAAACTGCATCGTGTTTCCTCCTTCTTTGTAATAGAAAAAGCGATTTCATAATTATGGATATTTTTGAGATTTTAGCTCCATCTTTTATTCTGTTACTTGAAAAGGAATCTCCTTAATTATCAAAATTATGCTTTACTCGCAGCCAAGGGTCTGGCATAATTAGAGAGTAATGAAAACTAAAGGAGCAACCTCACATATAGATGTACCCCTGTCTGCTTTGACGGAGATGCTTCAACCTACTGCTATCGTGCGCGTGTCTCGTCGCTGGGCAAACGCGATGGGCCTTGATGGTTCTCGCCCCGCCCAACCAGAAGCACCAAAGACGGTGGCAGTTCAAGTTGAAGAAACTAAAGACAAACTAGACGTTGGTGTTGACAACTGGTAAAGAAGCTGTTATTCTAATAAAGTCATGCCTACTAAAACCTACGAACCTAAAGACCTCTTTCCTGACCTCATTGGTCAAGAGAGTGTTAAACGCCAATTAACCTTTCACTTCAAAGGCTATATGGCTAACGGCATTATGCCTCACATTATGTTTACTGCGCCTCGCGGTTGCGGTAAGACCACATTCGCGTCTAAACTCGCTGACGTTCTCAAGTGGCGCGAGCCTAACAAGACCAAGATTATATTTAACTGTTCGCAGTTACGAAATCTGCGCCAGTTTTGGAATGAGATTATTATTCCGATGGTTAATGATAAGGATGTTACTGTCTTATTTGATGAAGCGAGCGAATTGCCCAAGGACGTTGCGATGGCATTGTTGACCATCCTTAATCCCAATCCCGACAACAAGAATACGTTTTCGTATGAGGATTATACGGTTGACTTTGATTTCACTCGCCAGACTTTTATGTTTGCAACCACCGAAGGTCAAAGCATTTTTCACGCCTTAATGGATAGGATGGAGCGCATTGATTTGCAGGATTACACCTTGCCAGAGATGGGTAAGATTGTGATGCTCGGACTTGACGGTTACAGAATGGATGCAGATGCGCTCGCAAAGGTAACTACGGTATTGCGCGGCAATGCTCGCGCTGCACAAAAAATGGCAGCACATATTAAAACTTATCTTGATGGCAATGGTAAAACTCATTTTACTATGGCTTGTTGGGAGGAGTTGGTCAAAGAAAAGGCTATCAATCCGCTCGGACTACTTTCTAAAGAGTTGGAGATACTCCATATCCTTTCTCGCAAGCAAGAGACTCGCCTTACTGAATTAGCCGCGATTACCTGTCTGTCCAAGGGTGCTATCCAGAAGGATTACGAAATGTTTTTGCTCAAGCAGGGTTTGATTGAGATTCAGCCAACGGGTCGTTGCCTGATGCCGAAGGGTCAACAATACCTCAAGGATTTAGTAGGTGAAAAATAGTAGGCTAATAGTAGTAGACAAGTATAACTTCTCTGCCCTTTCGGGGGCAGAGTTGTTATCTGTCTTTGCTTTAAATAAAAGAGAGTTTGTATGTGAGTGCGAAAAATACTTCTACAAAATTTTAATAAAGGGTGGGGCTGTATATATATCTGCGGGAGAGACAGAGTATGACATGATGTTTGATAAAGTAGCACCAATGTTTAGCTATAAGTATGATTGGAAAGACTTAAGTTCAGAGTCTGTATCTATATATGATGTTATGAAAAAAATGAAATGGACTTGTGATGATTTAAATATATGGTGTGGGTGAGTAGCTCAGTTGGATAGAGCATCTGTCTTCTAAACAGAGGGTCGTGGGTTCGAGTCCCGCCTCGCCTACCACAAGGGGGTGTAGCTCAGTTGGATAGAGCGCTGGCCTGTCACGCCAGAGGTCGCGAGTTCGAGCCTCGTCACTCCCGCCACTTTAGGGCGGTTAGCTCAAAGGAAGAGCATCACCTCGACACGGTGAGGGTTGTAGGTTCGAGTCCTACACCGCCTACCATTTTCCACTACACTCAATAAACAAATAAGAGCCTCTAAATAAATAATGTGTTTCTTCTTTTTTTGCCCGGCTTATTAAAATGAATGTAAATATATATGGAACTAAATAAGCGGCGAATCTAAAGGGATAACCGAAATAATAAAGTAGCTCCACTTTTTCGCGGTTTATCAAATGACAACGAAATAAGAGTGAAATAATAAGAGGCTGGTTTTATACAGTTCTTTAACGTGAGTGGTACTCAACATTAGATTTTATAGATTACTGATTTACTAATGATTGCCCCGAAAAAAAGGTCAAAAAAAAGCTTGACATTTCCCCAAGGCCGGGCTGCCCGGCCGAAGGCCTCCTGTCAAGGGAAAGTTACTCACAGCCCATTCACAATTTCTTAAAAAGGGCGTTTTCTCACCGGGGAAAATTGGCCCATATAAGAAACTATTTGGCTTGACACCCCACGAATACCGTGTTATCCTTCAAAACAATTAGGGGCTTTATCGCTCATTAATTAGCCTAATTGATTGACAAAAAAATTTGCCGCTCACGAATGATTGACAAAATCGATTGCCGCTCAAAAAAGCGAGAAAATGACCGACAAAAAAAGTTAATTAAATCGCAGAAAAAGCTTGTGCGAGTAACAAGGATAGCGTATCATTAGAGAAGTTAGAAGATTAACCCTTAAAGAAAGAAAAAAGTATATGCCTAAAATTCCTACTCAAACCGCCGACTACGATTTCGTCGTAGAGCAAGTTCCCCTTTTCGATGCCGAAGGTCGCCGCTCTGGCTTCTTTGGAAATCAGCGCACCGACACGGGTGATGTTTTGGGCGTTACCTCTGACCGCTACGGCATCGTGAATCACGGCACTCTCATTGATACTGGAGAGGAAGCCTTTGCTGCCGCTAACCTCGGTGAGTATGACCGCAAAGTGTATGTTACGGGTGATGGTGCGCGCTTGAAAGCTCATTACGATTTCCGCAATCAAACTCGCGCCTTAAAGGTCGGCGATGAAGTGGGCTTACGCCTCACCCTTCAAAATTCGTTTGACCGCTCTTTGCGCGTGTCTTTCGCTTTGGGTATGCTTCGCTTGGTTTGCACCAACGGCATGACCACGCTTGAGAACGAAGTCTCAATGACTAAAAAACATTCGGCCAACGTGGAAACGAGCTTTCTTTCGGACGCTCTTAAAAAAGCTATCGCTGGCTGGGATAACGCCATTGACAAAATGGATGCCTTGAGCGCGAAAAGCATCGAGCATGATGAAGGTCTGGTTGTTTTGGGCAACCTCGTGCGCTTGGGTGCGCTGTCTGATAGAATGAGCGCGGAGATTGCTAAAGTTTGGAACGACCCCTCCTATGATGAGGACAAGGGCCGCAACCTTTACAACCTTTACAACGCAACGACCCAACACCTCTCGCGCAACGTGGAGGACACTCGCAGCGAACTTGCTGACCGCACTTCCCGCAATGTGTTTAGGCACTTGTGGAATGGCACTCGCAAGGATGCCAGCATGACCAAGCTCTTGCTACCCCTCAAGACGGTTGAAGTGGAGAACAACTAGGCAGCGTAATCGATAGCCTAGTAGCCCATCCCCGCCTTCGGGCGGGGATTTTCTTTTGCATTTGTTGAAAAAAAGGCTTGACATCCTGCCAAGCCGGGCAGCCCGGCGGCCCCGCTTGTCAAGGAAAAGTTATTAACAACCCGTGGATAAGTGGTGAAAGAAACCCAGGAAAAAGCTTGCTCTATTCTATCAGTATGGTAAACTCTCCCTATGATTAAAACATACATTGTCAACTGCGGAAAAGATATTCAAGTGTTTATCAATGGTGATTCACGCGAGGAAGCGGAGCCGATTTATTGGAGCCTCTACAACCAACGCGCTACCGAGCAAACCGACCCCGAATGGGTGGAGGAAAACACGGTTGCTTTTTGGACTCAAAAAGATAGACTCATTCGCGCATTTCGCAGGGCCGCTATCAATGGCATCGTTAACAATCACTCGCATAAGTTTGAAGGCAAACGCGGTGCTTTGATTCCCGCCTTGGCCGATAAGCTTGCCGCTCGCCGCTGGCGCAACTGCATTTCCAAGCCTTACATTCGCCCCGTGTCCGTGGCAAACTTGAATTGCTATGGCATTGGAACTATTAAGGCGGAAAAGCCTGACAATGATTATGGCAATCGCGAGACTTTGTGATTGACAAACCCGCCAAGACTGTGAGACAATTAGAGAGCGTAAAAAACCTATGAAACTAAAATTCAAAAATGCAAACGGTAAACTCAAGAAAATGGCAACGAAGCTTGGCCTTAAGCTTAAAACCTTCACACTCCCCGCTGGCTATACTTGTCCAGGAGCAAAGGATTGTTTGGCTTTCGCGAACAGAAAAACTGGTAAAATTCGCGATGGCAAAGATACGCAATTCAGATGCTTTATGGCATCGCTTGAAGCAACCTTTCCAAGCCTCCGCGCGATGGTGTGGGAGAATTTAGAAATGATTCGCAAAGCGTTAAAAGCGAACGTTGCCAAGTGTGCGGATTTGATTCACGACTCATTACCAAAGAAGTTTGACGTGATGCGAGTTCACGTTGGCGGTGATTATTTTTCTGAAGAATATTTGCTTGCGTGGATTGATGTTGCAAAACGCAATCCGTCGAAAGTGTTTTACTCTTACAGTAAAAGCCTCCACCTAATGAAGCAACACGCGCTGCCCAGCAACCTTGTGTTAACTGCTTCTCGTGGTGGCAAGTACGATGAACTAATTGACTTACACGCATGGAAAGAAGCTGTTGTCGTTTACAGTGAGCAGGAAGCAATCGACAAGGGTTTAGATGTAGACCACGACGACACACACGCAGCGTTTGGCAAAAAGGATTTTGCGTTGTTAATTCACGGAACGCAACCCAAAGGGAGTGCGGCAAGTGAGGCGTTGCAAAAAATTAAAAAGCTCGCCAAGAGCGCAAGCATCGCATAAAATGAAAGTGATGGAATTATTTATTGCTTTCGCTGTTGTATTTATTGCCTACTCCCTTAAAGAATGAAGCACCCACTACATAACGATGAATTGAACGAGGTTCCGAAGTTTGCGATTCTGCAAAACTCCAAAACAAAGGAGAGCGCAATTTGGAACGGAGAAAAATGGGTTGTTGCGCCCTTGGATGATTATGAAATGCTTGGCTTTATATCGAAAATACTTCGCGTGTCTCCTAATCCTGAAGGGGTTATGGAGGAAATTGTAAAAGCTAACGATTGGAATTAAAAAAACATGAGAATAATACACAAAGGCGGGTACACCCGCTTATACAAAGGTGACGCGGCGAATATTCTCGACGCGCTCAACGAATGGGATGAGGAAGTCGGACCAAAAGAATTGGACGAAAATGATGTTGGCTTAAACGCTGAACGATACGACGAACTCAAAGCGAAACTGATAAAATTCTTGGAGGACTAAGTAATTGACACGCCGACAAGTAACTGTTACCCTTAGGTAAGATGAAGATGAAAGGAATTAGAAACGGTTCGTTATACTTTAACGAAAAAACAGAAAGAGTCGAAAGAGTAAGGGCAAAAGCAAATTCGCAAAGCGTCTTTACTACAGTGCATGGCTCCGACCTTAACGCGGTTAGAGTTCAAGACTTAAGCCTTGCAGGAAAAGAACAGCTCAACGAATATCTAAACGTGTTGGTTTAGTAGAAGAAACCCTGCGGGGGGGTGTTATGCTTTCTACCTCTCGCGGGGCCTTCTATAAAAAGCTTGCCTTTACGGCGCTGCCGGGCAGCCCGGCCAGCCTCCCTTGTCAAGCGTTAAATGATGATAAGGGTAGCTTTTTTTCCAGGAAAAACCTTGCGTAGGGGCCAAGGGGATGTTATACTTTTAAAAGTGATGAGGGAAACTTCATCCGCTCTTTGAAAGAATTTATGTTGCGGAAATTGGTGCGAAGTGGCACGATAGGTGAAAATCCTGTCCACTGATAAAAGAGTCATTAGCAGTCTGGTAGCCGAAAGCCATTGCGCTGGGGAGATATCCCAAACAAGGCGTGAAGGTGACTCACTAGGTATCGGGCGGGGTTCGAATCCTCAACGTGACAACAATTTAGCATAGGTGACGGAACAAACGTCCGACAGAGGAAACGGCCTATGCGACAATTTAAGCTGGCGACGGTTGGCTTAAGGGTATGGCTGAATATCCCTCCATCATAAGGGGAAAGGCATAGAGCTATTTGAGAGAGTGCAATCGTATGACTCTTATAGTTTTAGTAGACTGGTAATACTGAACTGTATTGTGTATTGGTCTTGAAGGTAATGCAGCAATCCTTCTACCCATTAATTTTCGTGGTGCTGGGTTACAGGCCACGAATGACGGACGCGCCTCAACCGGGAGCTAACACGTAATCCGTTAGCGTGGCAATGAGGGAAGCTTTGGCGCGAAACCGAGACCTCGTTTTAATTACAGAAAAAGCTTGCATCGGCTTCAAGGGTGTGATAGAATTAGAACAATGAAAGCATTAGACACATTCAAAGAGGAAATGGCTTTGCAGCTATTTGGTCGTAGCCCATCGGTCTGTAAGGCTGGTGGTCAGTGCGTGAAGTGCGGGGAATTTAATCTTGAGTTCAACGATGAACTCTCCCGCAAGGAGTACGGTATCTCTGGCTTGTGCCAGTGCTGCCAAGACGGAATCTTCGGAATATGAAAATAATCTTTAGCCTTTTAGATAGTGCTGTAGACATAATCGTATGGGTGATTGTGGCCTTTGTTCTTTTTGGGTTTGCAAATATGGCGATGGCGCAGGAGCTTACCCTTGAACAGAAAATCATTACGCACACCATCCTTGGGGAAGCTCGCGGGGAAGGTAAGGCGGGGATGTATGGGGTTGCCTGTGTCATCAAGCAGCGCACGATCAATAGAAAGAAAAGCGCAAAAGACGTTTGCTTTGAGGAAGATCAGTTTTCTTTTTGGAATGTCGATAATAAAAACCGCGAGAACGTGCGCCGCCTCGTGCTAAATAACAGATCCGAAGTGGTACGCTACGCTAAACTCCTTGCTGTTAATCTTGCAAGGTTAGACAGAAGCTTCGTAAATAATGCCGACCATTACTGTCGATTGGAAATAAATAACTATTGGACGAAGAAAAGCAAACCAGTTAAAGTGATTGGCAACCACAAATTCTTCAAGCTGAAATAAGACCCTTATCTGTGGGGGTCACAAAGCTCTCTGCTGTCAGGCATCATATCCCTAAAATCATCCTCCCTTGGGGCGTGGTTCCAATCGAACTCATCACAGGGTAACCACCCAAACCATCCATCTTCCGCGCGTACTAGCCAGCACAGGCGCATACCATCATGCCAAACTAGCCCTTTGGAGCGCTCCGCCCTAAAAAGGGGGCCATGCTCGCGAATGCGGTTGCGAGTGCGGCGGCTGGATTGGTCGTTAGTTTTCAGAGTTACGTTCATCTTCATGGGTATAATGTAACACGCAAACAGGCGTTTGTCAATGACTTAATTGAACAAAGTTATTCACCGATTGTGGATAAAAAAAGCTTGACATCGGCCTTCGGCCGGGCAGCCCGGCGGCTCCACTTGTCAAGGAAAAGTTATTCGTTAATTCGCGATGATGGCCGAGGTGACGGGAAGCGCGGCCCACACCCCTTCGTGGTCAATGATTACCTTGCGCGCATTATAGATGGGCCAACTACCCTCAACGGTCACAAAGCTTCTGTATTCGTAAGGGTCGTAAGTGATTGCCTTCCACTTGTACATCGGAGTCCAAGCCGCAGGGTCGTCGGGGTTCATTTTAGTATTTAAGCTCGCGGGCATTGCCCATTCCATACTTGAAACGTCTTTGGTTGCGCTCAATGCGTGCGCCCATTCCTCTTTGTCCATATCTTTGTAACACCAAACCGCATTAATGATGCCGCCGCGTATCCAAGCGTGAACATTTTTGCGCTTCTCATCGCGCACGCGTTGATTACCAGCATTGCTAACGTGAAAAGTCACGTCGTCGAGGACAACCCCAAGGGCGTGCCCCTCAACGAGACGGTCGCTAACTTTGCGAACAGAGTAAACGTGTTTGTCTTTATACTTTAGGTTGCGATAGATATCGCGCCCGAAAAGTTTTTTGGCTTCTTTTTTCGTCACGACGTGGCTCTCCACGCTCCACTTGGGGCGCGGCTTGTGGTTTGGTTTTCGCTTAACTCCTCGAGGAAGTTCTTTACCTCTACGGCGTTGGCGTAAAGCAATTGCTTAAACTTAACCATATCACCGTAACCTTCGCCTTTGGCGTTTTCTACCCAAACACCTCTGCAAGGCCAGACGTTTAAGAGTCGCACTTTTTCGTAAGTGCCTTTCAGCACGTAAATCGCACCCAACTTTAAGTTGTGAGCCTGTTCGTTTCCCATTGTTATCATTCCCATTTTTTTTCTTTCTTTAAGTTAAATTTTCTTCGTTGTAAGCGTCAACGTGTTCTTCTTCATCTTCCCAGTAATAGCCAAACGGGGGCATGATGTAATTGAGTTCGTCACCTCGCACAATGCTTGTGATGTGAGGTTTAATTTCTTCCATTGAAACGCTGCCCCACTCATTAGCAAAGCCCATTACGTAGCCAAAGGCTACGCCGTCGCTGTCTGCTGCTTCTAGGTAATACTCCCAACCATTGCGGAGAATGATGTGTTGAGCTACCGCAAAGGGTTCGGTTGAATCTTCGTTGTTTGCGTTGATGATGTTTCTTGTTTTCATATTCTTCATGCGTCTAGTATACCATGCGAGGTGGGACATCCGTAGTCCTACCCATTAAAATGTTTTTCACAATTTTCACACTCGCAACCCTCAAGGAACTGCCCTTCAAACTCTCTCTTGGGAGCGGGGAACAGGCAAAGCAAGCAAGTGCCACCGTTGCCCTCAAGCAGCAAGGCTTGGTTGCCGCACTGGTTGCAAGGCTCAAATGTGGTTTGCGTTGTCATTGTTATAATGTAACACAAAAACGGGGTCTTGTCAAGGGGTTTTCGAAAAAAGTTATTCACATGCCGGGCAGCCCGGCGGGTAGGAAAGTCAAGGACTTTTATAGCATTAACCACCAACCAGCGAACGCACCATAGACAAAGGCGTTGACGCCAATAACGATGCGCATTTTGTTTTCGTGAGAAATGGAGAGGGTGAGAACGGAATGGGTTTTGTTTTTTTCTAGTTTCATGGTTTCTTAATTGTTTTGGCAAATCTGTTTCCACAACGCGCTTTCAATATCTTTTTTTGTTATGTCAGAAAAATCTTTCTTTGGCGCGTCTCCGTAAATCTCTTCCCACGGCACATTGATTCTCCATCCAACGGCGAGGCACTCATGCCAAGTGCCATTCACGCTAACATAATCGCCCACCATCATAGAGCGGCACTTGCGATTCAAGAACTCTTTTGATTCGTTGCCTGACCCCGCGTTCCATTGCTCCCAAACAAATCCGAGGATGTCTTGGTCGCTGTAATCGCCCTCATAGTAGAATTGCCAACCTTTGCAATCCCTTTCGGTCATGTCGTGATACTGAACGTGAACACTTATCATATCAGTTTTTTTGATTCAGTTGGGTTTTCTCCTTTTCTCACAAGGTGAATGTCATAAGCAAAGGCGTTTAACATATCGGTTTTGTCCGCACCTCTTGTGCTGGCAATGGTCATGCAGAACAAGATGAAATCAATTTTGTCAGATTCTTTTTGAGTCATCTTTATACGGTGATTAAGGATTTAACCGCTAGCCCTTGTTTAATTAAGGGCACTCCAGCCTTAATGTTGTAAACGCGATAAGCTTCAGCCTTTGCGCTGATATGGGTTTCGCCATTCTTTTTTGCGGCGATGATGTGGTTGGTTACTTGCGCGGCCTTTACGGCATTGCGCGCCTGATAGGTTTTGTAGGTTTTCATAATTTGTTTCTCTTAACTCTTCTAATTGTCTCACATCCTTGTGGACGATGCAAGCACTTTATGTAACTGTTTCTGCAAAAGGCATTTCGTGACATCTGCCCCAATACTTTTTCTTTTCCATCATCCAATCGCTTGCCTCTTGACCACCATCAAACGGGCCGACAATCCTGCTGTCGCTTAATTCGACAAACGCTTTTAAGCAAATGTCCAACGGCAAATAAGGCTTGTTCTTTGTGTATCTTGTGCCCTCCATGGGTCTATGTAAGTATATAATTTTCATAGCACTTGTAAGTCGTAAGGATAATCCGTTTTGGGTTTTAGGTATGACTCGCAAAGCTTTTTCAACACCTCAAAGTGTCCCATGCTCGTGCCTTCGTTGGCAGCGTGCTGCAACGCGCCAAAGGTAAAAGTGCAATGCTGATAAGAGGGGTTTTTCCTCTCATTTTCTTTTTCGATTGCCAGCATCATTCTGGTTCTCTGTTCTGTGGTTGGTTTGTATTCTCTCATAAATTAGGCCTCCTGCATATCAAATGTGAATGTCTCACCCTCATCTGTTGAGTAAATTTCAAACAGTCGCTTGGTGATGGGGTTCCACACTTGAACAGTCTCAAGGTCATTGCCAACGTCGCTATAAGTGTGCCAGTTCATAATGTGATACGTTCCCATGGGGGTGGGGTGTTTCACCCGCCTATCGGTGTTGCGTCTATGCAGGGTCACCTTGCCGTGAGGGTAAGTCTCTGGTGCTTCGTTCGTGTAGGTTGCTTCGTACTGTTTCATAATCATGTGTCTATAGTATCATAGAGGGTGGGACATCCGTAGTCCTACCGTTAAACTTTTATCTTTCCATACTTTCTTCGTAGGTTAGCACTCGTGTGCCTTTACTACCGCGAAGCTCAGCAACTCTTTTTTGAGCTTCCACGCATTTAGCGTGAGTGTGAGCGTAAATCGCTTTGATATCGTTGGTGCGATACATCGCGGTGCTACCAACACCACCGAAGTGTTCACCGTGAATGCGAACTTCAATTTCATTTACGGTAATTCCAGTCACCACGTCGAACTTGGTAATGCTCTCTTGGATAAACTCTTGTTCTTCTTTGTTCAATTTCATCTTTAACATAGTATAATGTAACACGGAAACATCGATTTGTCAATGGTAAACTTGTTCACAATTGCACTTTTTTTGTGCATAACTTTTTCATTTAATGCTTGACAAAGGCCTTCGGCCGGGCAGCCCGGCTTGCTATTTTAATGCAAGCTTTTTTTACTAACTGTAAACCACATCGGGCATCCAATCTTCAAGTGGAAAATCTGGAAAACTTTTTTTGAAATTCGTTTGGAACACGCTCGACATTGTTGCGACAAAACTTTGAGCTGATTTTAATCTTTTGCATTGGGCAATTTTACCAAACGCTCCGTTTGATTTTAATCTTTTGCCTTTCCATAATTTTTCTTCGTAAAGAGCAAAGACTTGGCGCGAACTAATTTTCCAATATCTGCATACGCCGTTTATGTGAAGGTATTGGTGGTCAACAACAACTATGCCTTCGCAAGCGTTAAATTTTTCTGTGATTGAATTTAAGTGGTCTTGTTCGCTTGGGCGGTGGTGGCGTACGGCTTGGGTAGAAGAACAAAAAGCAACGTTTGTGGGAACGCACCTTTTCCCCGTTTGTGTGCTTACGTATCTGCGGAAATTTCTAGCTTTGACTTCCCACCCTTTACCGCTTCCATCATAAATGTCATTTGGCCCATTATTTTTACCTGTGACCTGAAATTCTGTGCCTCCATTAAAGTAGTCTGCAAAAAGGAACTCTGCATAATCACCAGCGGTTGCTCTTACAAAGTCAGGGGTATTCTTACCCATCTGCACCTGTGAGAGTACGTCTGTCTGAACTACCCCATATTCAAGGGGGCTTCCCCTAAAGGGCGCGGATATTTTATCAATGATATTTTTAATCATGATTATAGTAGTATGTAGCCAATGGTTATGATGAGGGCAGTTACTATGCCAAGGCCAAGAAGGGCTTTATTTAGTACGTTACCGAATTGCTCACTAGCGTGTGCGTTAGCGCGTGGCTTGTAGTATTCGTTAATCTCTTGCACTGTGGCGTTAGCCATCCAGCCTTGTTGCGTGTCCTCTGATACCCACATCCACATACCCTTCTTCTGGTATTCTTCACCATCTGCGGTAGTGCCTGTGCCTGTGATTTCGTAGCCATTCCATAGCCACTTACCACTATCGTGGAGGGGCATTGGTTCGAGGTCAGTGTTATTGATTGTTATCATTGTAGGTTTATTAGATTATTGTAACAGGTGCTTGGCTCATTGCCAAGGGTTAAAGTTAGCAGCGTCAGCGTGTACGCTAGAGAACACGGGGTTGTGTGTGTATGCTGCCTTGTAGTCAAGCGTCCACACTATGTCGCGATTGGTGTTATTCTCTACTGCCTTGATGGCTGAATTGAGCCTCCAGAAGTAACGTGTGTCAGTATGGCTAGTGACCATGTACTTGGCTCCGAGTAGTTTCATTATCGTTCTCATTGTTTTAATATAACTTAAAAAAGGTGATTTGTCAAGGGGTTATTTGACAAAGTTATTCACAGGCTCTCAATATAAATGCCTGTCACTATTGTTACCACTATCCACAAGATGATAATGACGATGCCGAAGTTGATGTCTCTCATGTCGTTGTTCATAATCTTTTATATTGTTATGCCACTTGCAAACGTCTCTTGCGTTCTAATGTTTCCTCACCGTTTGTAGAGGTGGCGTCCGTGAGCAGTAGAGCCTTGCTAATACCCTCACGAACTACTATAATGTAACACACAAACAGTCGTCTGTCAAGGGCTAGAAGGCTTTTTTTTTGAAAAGTTATTCACAAAAGAACTTACATTTGTTGATAGAAAAGGCTTGACAAGAGGCCTGACCGGGCTGCCCGGCCAGCAAGTATCGTGCCAACTTTGCGTATTATAGCAACATTCGGAGGGTAGGACATTGGCGGTCCAAGCAAAAAAACTTTCTTTCCAACCCTCGTTTAAGCACTGTTTTTGTGGGGTATTCTGCGCCATTTTTCTTTGCGTCTGACTTGCATAACTGCCAATTGTGTGGTATATTGTATCAATGAAAGCAAGGAAAGTTAAAGCTCGCGTGAACAAGCAAGGCCTTATGGGTAGCGCGTCCCGTGAGCATCGCGTGAAGAAGGGCAAAGGCTCTTTCCGTCGCCAGAAAAAACATCAGAAAGATTTTAGGTAGGACTACAGATGTCCCACCCTGTATGGTATACTAAACACAGTTAAATGATTATGAAAGAAAACAATAAAGCAAACAACCTTCGCCTCGGAGCGATTTACATCAACGCTAACACAGGCGCACCTTGCCGCCTCGTTCACATCGTACCTTGTGAGGGTGCATGGTTAGAGGATGTTTACGGTGATGGCTACGGTGACACCGTATCCTTCGAGGATGTGCATTACGCATCCACCGATGAAGTGACAGACTTCTTGGAGGACTTGCAAGTGTTCACTGGTAGCGAGAAAGCACCATCACACAAAGAAACGTCAGAGCATTATAACGTGCCGTTCGATGACGTTATCATTGAGCGCGGATTTACTCACGATGAGGATGTGCATTATGTTGGCTACTACGACGATGGACATGGCAACGACATTCGTTGCAGAGACTAACAACTATTAAACCTTAACCCTTTTATATTATGAGAGACATACATCACTACTACACGAAGCTTCACACTACGGGCTTCAAGCACACCAACAAGTTCAGCGGATTTGATTCTGCTTGCGCTCACTTTAGCACACGGGCCAGAGTTGGCACGATGACTTTTCAACAAGCCAAGATGGATGCTGTCAAGCACATCGGTGACCAACAAGTGTCACACGGTTGGGTAGGCTATACCGTGGGCAAGACGTACGTTGAGACAGGCAGCGAGCCTGTTAGTGTGATGTCCCCTGCTTGGGAGTACCATAAGGGCAGCAGCTTCCCCACGTACACAGAAGTATAGCGGGAAAGTATAGGGGAAAGTATAGCGGGAAAGTGTGGTCGAAAAGTAAGCGAACGAAATAGAACAAACAAAACAAACTTTAATCATTACCTTTAACTACTCATGAAGCATAATTGCAAAGAAATGAATAAATTGCTGAGAAAAGCGACTCAGCTCGGCTGTCGCATCGAGATGACAAAAAAGGGAGCCGTGAAAGTTTTTCCGCCCATCCACTTGAATCTCGGCTTCCGCACCGTACACGTTGGAGAGAGAGGGCTGCACCCACTGAGGAGGTACGTGCGTGACGTGCAACTCGCGCTTGACAACTGAAGCAAGCCGCCCCTTCGCGCCCACCCTTATTCCAAAAAGTTTTTGGAAAGGGGCCTCTTCTTTTCGGGGGGGGGACTGTGTTCTCATTCTCCCCGAGCAAAGTTCACCTACCCACATACACCCCCCCATTAATAAAAACTTGAATCATTGCGTCTAGTGCGCTATATTTAAAAGTAAAAAATCCCGGACGGCCTTAAAGATGGATACCAAAATCATAAATTGCCTAGAGGAGCAAAAGACAGTAAGAGAATACATAGAAGAGACGGGCGCTGAATCGGTGCTTTTATTATTTTTTCATGGTTTGGGGGACTTTATTTCATTTAGGAGTTGTTACGCAGAGCTGACAAGGGCCTTTCCGACTGTTAAATTCTCATACGGCTTTGAAACAGGGATAAGATACGAAGACTTCATTGAAGAGCATGAAAATTATGAGATACTAAGGGAATCAGAAGAAAACGACGCCTTAATTATCAATAATTATGATTTGGTTTTTCATATAGCCTACGGACAGCAACAGGAATCCTTTCGAACAAAGGCGGAGACATGCACGGAGCAGGAGTTCGGTTTGCCCGCTCAAGCGATAACGCACATGCCCTTTAAAGCGGTGAAAAAAAAGCTTGTTGGTATTCATTTTTATAGTACTTGGTTTCCCAGAGGAGTTGGACTAGTCGGAGACAACGAAAGCGTTGCAGAGGCAATCTGGAGCGAAATAAGGGGTGCTGGGTATATCCCTATCGAAACTCATTTTGAGCACAAATGGGCAAATCCAGATAATCCTAATTTTGGTTTCTGTAACAGTAACGTTAGGGGGTGTGAGTGTTCGGCGGAAAACTTAATTTCTGTTATTCAGAGTTGCCATGCTTTTCTTGGCACTCATTCTGGAAATATTCATGCAGCGCTAACTTGTTTACCTCCCAACAGGGTTGCTTACTTAAAAACCTACCTGTCTAGGGAATCTTTGACCACTGAACCCATTGAAGTTATAAATATTAATAATTATGAAAGTGGTAGTGTTGCTGAATGGCTCAATAAAGAAAATTAGAAAAATAATTGACACATAAGTATATAAGAGATAGTTTAGAGCTCTATGAAACAGACCAAAAAGAACAGGTCCGAGAACACTCTTGGACAGAAACTGATAACCGTTAACACAACTTATGCAAGAATCGTCTTAATGCTTTTTTTGTTTAACTTCGCGTTGACAACTTATGCTGTGTATTCCATCGCACAGCTACAGTCAGACGAAACCGTAAATACGGAGACCGAGGCTGTGAAGGCTACTCCTGACAATTCTGATCAGCAGTAGTTGCCGAGCATAGCTTGGCAAGGAGGTCGCGTTAAAGCGCGGCCTTCTTTTTTATTATATAAGTGCTTACGATTTCAGTTGAACTACCAAAAAAGTTTTGTATGTATTTTTTTGTATAAGTCGGATAAGTAACCCAATGGTAGTTTAGGCCTTTATGAATAAGGACTATCGCCGTATCGCTTTCCTTTAAGGAATCAAAGGGCGTCTTGGTGAGGGTAAGATTTCTTTTGGTAAAGTATCTTTTTATTTCTGATGGCCAAGTAATAGCCATAGCCCTCTTATCGAATACCGCTAGGGTAAAGCGGAGGATATTTCCATTTTTTTGAATTTCTTTGCTTATCTCTTCTTCAGACTCTAATCTTATTGCTATAATGCCCGCTTTAAGTCTGTATTCAACTAAAGCGTCTTGGACCGCGCTTGGGCCACAGGAATAAAAATGTCTAATATAAGCGCCCGATTTATCCTTGGCGAAAGTACCATTGTTTAATAAGCCGCACCCAGAGTGTAGAAACAGAAAGCCAAAAGCCAACACCCTAGCTAATAGTCGTGAGGTTTTTTTCATAGCAATATTTACACAAAATAAAGTGTAACTCCATTTGAAGGCAAACAATATGTCGAGACCAACTGATGGTTCTAGTAGAACTAAAATGAAAGAAGAGGTCGCTCGAGAAATACAAGAAGCCCTTGACGAAGGAAAATTTGTACCAGAAAAGCCTCTTAAGCGTAAAATCAAAGTAAAACAATTTCCTTGGACAAAAAAGCAAAAAGAATTTTTTAAAATAGCACTTCACCCGTCCACAAGAATAATCTTTGTAAATGGGCCAGCGGGCACGTCAAAAACGTTGCTCTCCGTTTATTGTGGGCTTCAGCTTTTGAATATGAAAGCTATTAGCGACATTATGTATCTTCGCTCCGCTGTTGAATCATCTGAAGCTAAACTTGGATTCCTTCCAGGAAGCGCGGAGGATAAATTAAGGTTTTATAATTTGCCTTTTTTGGATAAGCTTGAGGAGTTGCTTGCAGAGACAAGAATGGAAAAACTCGAAGAGCAGGGCAGAATTTCAATGTTCCCCGTTAACTTCGCTCGCGGCATGAATTGGAAAGGTAAATGCGTTATTCTTGACGAGGCCCAAAACAGCACGTCTAAAGAAATTATTACTGTCCTCACTAGGATGGGTGAGGGTAGCAGAGCTTTTGTTCTTGCTGACCCAATGCAAACCGACTTAAGGAACCCTAATCTTGCTGGCGGATTCGACAAGCTTTGTCAGGCGTTTTTTACGAAAGGTGTTGACGAAACCCTGAGCAATGGTGTTTATTATTTTGAGTTTGATGAAGAAGATATTATGCGTTCTAAATTAGTTAAGTTTATCGTGAAGCGGTATGGCGAACACCTTGCTGAGCTTAATGATTAATTTTTTTATTTAAACAAGTCGTACGAATAGCGTAGCTGTTCGTGCCCATTGATTTTATTTTACTTTTTAGTAATTAGCGAAAGGGACACAGATAGGCCAATTGTAACCCCTCTTTATCGGGTCTATGCCGTGATCTGCGAGGGCTTTTTTTAGTTTGTGGAAGGTGTACCCCTTGCTAACAAGATAATCGTTGAGATGGAATTCTCCGATCAAATGTTCGATTGGGTAATTAAAACTAAAAGCCTCAAATATTTCATGCTCAGCGCCTTCGCAATCTATTTTTAACATTTTGCATTGTTTAATGTTGTTGTATTCAAATACGTTGTCTAACGTCACTGATTTCACGGTAGCACCTATATGACCTGGTAAGCCCTCTTCATAAAAGGTTCCTTCGATACTTGGATCGCTGATACAAAAAGTTGACCCCCCCGTATTTCCGTCGTGTTGAATCATTTGGTTGTTGTCCCTCACTTCTCCCGCGATTGCCAGATTAGAGGTTACAACATTGTTTATGTTATTTTTTTCTATGTTTTTTATAAGGGCGTCGTAATTTCTGGGAAAGGGCTCATAACTATAGATTTTCACATTTGGCAAAAGCTTGGCAAAGAAACAGGTAATTACCCCACAATGAGCGCCAATATCAATAATGACATCCCCCTCTTGGTGGTCGATTTTATCTATAATATTGTAATCGGCGTGAAGTTCAGCGACGATACCGTCGAGAGGTATGGGGTCGAAGGAATTAGCTAGTTCTAATTTTATACCTTTGTATTCGTACTCGCGGAAAGTCATATGCGTTAATATATCACTTTTTTCGCCTTTTGTCTGACTTTTTATGCCAGCCCTGTTGGTACAGGTATTTGGTTACTATGTTCCCAAATTTAGACACGTTTGCTTCGGAGGCGTTCCAGAAGAAGGCGTGAGCAAATTCATGAACTATAGTGTTCATTAGTTGACGTTCCGTTTGATTCGGGTTGACCATTATCTTGGGGCTATCTTCGGTTGGGTCGAAACACAACCCTTCAGCCTTATACGCTTTCGGTGGTTTTTTCAAAAACACCTCGTATCGAGTCTTCCCATCATAAGTTCTGAATACGAATGGCTTTTCCATGTGTATACTAAATTACATTAAAAATTGAAATTTCGCTTTATTTAATTATTATTTATTATGAAAATTTATTGTCAATCTTGCGGCTCACCTGTAAACTACGGCTCCAAAAAGCCCAGTTTCTGCCCAGATTGTGGCAAAAAGCTCTCAAGCGAGACTGGCGGCAATAAATCTCAGGCCCCCTCACCGAGCGCGCCGTTGTCCAGAATGCAGCAAGCAATTATTGAAGATGAGGAACATGATGTTACATCGGTTCCTAATATCAATGGGCTAGATGTGGAAATTGAAACAGCGACACTAAACAGCATCAAAATAGAAGACGCGGTAGGCACTCTAAAACCAGAGCAAATTGGACGATTCAAGCGGCCCGACGATAAGTCCAAAGCTGACATTTTAGACACCCTGCGCAAAGAGGGAGGGGCATTAAGAAGCCAAAGCAAACAGGATAATGCCTAGAAGAAAAAAGCTCAAGTTTGAAGATTGCATCGATACCATAAACCTAGAGATAATAAAAAGGAGAAACAGGTGGAACCTTACAGCTCTAGCGTGGATGGATTTTGATGACGTTTCTCAAATATTAAGAATCCATATTTTTAAAAAATGGAACATGTATGACCAAGCTAAGCCGTTGGCTCCTTGGGTAAATAGAATCATATCTAACCAGATTAAAAACCTAATTAGAAACAATTACGGCAACTTCACTAGGCCCTGCCTTAAATGTGCCGCCGCAGAAGGGGCCTCACACTGTCAAATTTATGGAAGTCAAGACTCGTCATGCCCTTTATTCGCTCACTGGGAAAAGACCAAAAAGCGAGCGCATGATGCCAAGCTGCCCCTTTCCTTAGAAAACCACTCTCAAGAGGTACACTCAATACCTAGTGACAATTTTAACGTAGAAGCTGCCGCAAAAAAGCTCCACAAACAAATGAAACGAACTCTAAAAGCTAACGAATGGCAAGTGTACAAGCTTTTATACGTTGATAATTTATCTGAAGAAGAGGTTGCTACTAAAATGGGTTATCGGACTACCGAAAAAAACAGACAACCTGGCTACAAACAAATAAAAAACATCAAAAAATCCATTATTATCAAGGTAAAGAGGTTGCTATCTAAGGACGAAATTGATATATTTTAAAGATGGAGGATTTGCCTATAGAAGACCGTCACCTAAAGGCCTTGGGGCTGTGGCGAGAAAGAGAGGAAAGCGGAGAAGACCCGCCTTCTTTGAGCGAGCTTATTCAAGTCGCTTACCCAGACAAAGAGGACCTAGACGGCAGGACGAAGGAAGCTAGGGAGCTTAAGGAGTATCTGGCCACAATGGATATTCGCGCAGACGGCTCGCACGTTTACAAGCACAAAAGGGTGGAGCTAACCGAAGAGCATAAAGAGTTTATTGATAATCACGCATCATTAATGAGCTCGGTTCAGATCGCTAGAGTGCTATTCGACG
>Ga0315334_10000504_pt1 | contig 23925 bp, 25 predicted proteins | sample M150034915metaG_FD_205555 | JGI IMG/M metagenome (GOLD analysis project Ga0315334, IMG submission 205555) | Ammonia-oxidizing marine archaeal communities from Monterey Bay, California, United States - M1 500m 34915 | ecosystem: Environmental > Aquatic > Marine > Intertidal zone | place: USA... | reverse complement strand
GGATGATGTCGGGACGGTGGTCGACGAGCGAGCACTGCGGGCGGCAAACAAACTGACGGTGAACGATCAGATTGTCGCTGACACTGTCGTTGAAGATTAGCTGTCGTCAAGTTTCCAGCGTTGAACTCTCAGTTTCTAGCGTTGAACACTCAGTTTCCAGCGTTGAACACTCAGTTTCCAGCGTTGAACACTCAGGGACCAAGACAGGAAATACTTCCGATTCAACTCCGGCTATGTGAAATCTGATGCGGAAATCAGTCTTCGTCGGTTAGTACCTCGTGCCGACTCTGGATTGACTGATTCCGCCGCGGGCCCGGTAATTCGCCGTGATGAAGCAGATTGGTTCGGCGTCTGTCGTTGCCAGTTTGCCATGTCAGCAAGCGCTGAACGCTATCGAATCGACAGTAGCGGAAGAACAGTACGAAGAGCAGTAAACCGAGATCGGATACCACTTACAGGGCCGGTGGTTGGTAGATCAGAGTCGTGCTGATGGGGTCAGACTGTCTTGAATACTGACTCAACCGGTCCTCACAGATCAGTTGGAGGACCGAATTTGGTAAAAAACTCGGTTCAGAACACTTGATTGGCGTTGACGATTTCGGTTTTGTCAGCGAAAGTCTTGATCGCTCGCGGAATGGCCGCGAGACGTGGGAGAAATTGCCGCTACTTGATTTGTCATTTCGGACAGATGGTGGGTCGGGTGATTTCGCCAAACCACCCGACCTAACGAAAGTCGTGACCTTATGGGTAAAAAATCAAAGCGTTATCGCGCTTCGCTTGAAAAACAGCCAGCCAACCCACTGTCCCTTTCGGACGCGGTCGAGGCCCTCAAAAAATACGATTCGACCAAGTTTGATCAAACGGTCGAAATCCATATGCGTTTGGGAGTTGATCCCAATCAGGCAGATCAAATCATCCGTGGCAGTCTGGTATTGCCGAACGGCATTGGAAAAACCCAACGTGTGGTCGTGTTCGCCAAAGGTGATGCCGCCACAGCCGCCGAAGAGGCCGGTGCTGATCAGGTCGGCCAGGAAGATTTGGCCAAGAAAATCAAGGATGGCTGGACTGACTTCGATGTGTGTATTGCGGCACCTGACATGATGGGACTGGTTGGTCCCCTTGGTCGTGTGCTGGGACCCCGAGGTCTGATGCCCAGCCCACGTGCTGGAACGGTGACCCCCGACGTTGGCAAAGTTGTCGGCGAGTATAAAGCCGGTAAGGTCGAGTTTCGCAACGACAAAGGTGGTAATGTCCACGCCATGGTTGGAAAGATGAGTTTCGATTCAGCCAAGCTGGTTGAGAACATCACAGCCTTTGTCAATTTTATCGAAGGCTTGAAGCCACAAAGCGTTAAAGGCACCTATGTGAAGGGTGTGGCGATTTGTGGAACAATGAGCCCGAGTGTTCGAGTAGCCTCATAGTTCCGTTCTGCGAAGAACGGTAAACAGGCTAAGTTAGTGGTCGAAACGATCGTATCAAGTGAACCAATCTGATGAGTAAATACGTCAAAGAGCTCGTTACCCGCGACATTCGTCGTCGGCTCGAAGGAGTCGATGATGCTGTGTTGGTTAATTGCGTCGGGATGGACGCGAACACGACCAATGAACTGCGTGGTGAGCTCGACAAAAAAGACATCCACATGCTGGTCGTCAAGAACTCGTTGGCCCGTCGGGCTGCTGAGGGGACACAGCTCGCTGCTGCTTTCGAGGGTGCATCGGGCCAGATCGGCATTTGCTGGGGATCGACTGATTTTGTTTCCTTGGTGAAGGAGCTGGTTCAGCTCGACAAGGATTCGGAAAAGTTCGACAAATTCGTCGCTGATGGCGGCGTCATGGACGGCGAGACACTCGATGCGGATGGCCTCAACGCTGTCAGTAAATGGCCAAGTCGGCAAGAACAGATTTCGATGCTTGTCGGGCAGATTCTCGGACCTGGAGCGCAGCTTTCCGCAGCGTTGCTTGGACCGGGGAAAATGCTCAACAGTCAAATCAAGCAAAAAGGCGAAGGTGACGAGTAACCTTTCGCCCGGCCCGAATTGGCGCCGCTAACCCTTACCAACCAAATCACTTAACTGTTTTTGAGGTATTTCCTATGTCTGAAGAAACCGCCGTCGTCGAATTCAGCGATGACACCAAAGAAATGGGCGACAAGATCGCCGAAATGACGCTCAAGCAAGCCAAAGAATTGAGCGACTACCTAAAGGACGTCCATGGCATTGAGCCTGCCGCTGGTGGTGGTGCTGTTGTCATGGCTGCGGCCGGTGAGGGTGCTGCCGCTGAAGTAGAGCAGACCGAATTCGATGTCGTTCTGACCGGATTCGGCGACAAAAAATTGAACGTTGTCAAAGTCGTCAAGAACATCACCGGTTCTTCCCTGATGGAATCCAAAAAGCTGGTCGAAAGCGTGCCTGCGACTCTCAAAGAGGCTGTGTCCAAAGAAGAAGCCGAAAAGGTCAAAGGCGAAGTCGAAGAAGCTGGTGGTAGCGTCGAACTCAAGTAGTTCGTTGAGCATCGCTGTTTCAAACAGAAAAAAAGCCCCGCCGGTTTTCGATCGGAGGGGCTCTTTTTGTGCCTAGTGGATCTTGCGCAATGCGGTGATCTCTTTCACGCTCCTGATCAACCGCTCCGGGGGTTATCGGGGCGTAAGGCTTGTGGTTCGTCTTTGGCCCCCAGGGGCCCTTAAGAGCCCCGTGGGTCCAGACGCGACCGTTTCCCTCGCCGGTGCACTGTCATGCGTACAGCGGCTAGAAGTGGCGATCAGTTCATCGTCTCCCGAGTTTATTGGGCTCACGACGCAAATGTGATCGCTTTTTCCTAGCGGAAGATGGGCAATTGTCTTTGATTCGCAATGCCTGTGCTGTTCGGCAGGCTGTTGGCGGGCGTGATTTGTGGCTTGATCATCAGATTCTGGGCTGCCATTCCACTTTGGCTGGCGTTTCTAGTGTGATTTGACGTGACCGTGCTTGCGGCGATGCGGGGTGGTCCAAAGCTCGTAGCCGCCATGCTTGATGATTTGAGAGACTGAAATGTTGCGTTCTGATGCAGCGGTTGCAGTCGTGCCGCGACCTCCGCTGGAAGGTTGCTGTTGTTTGTTTTGCTGATACGCCCAACTGGCTCATAGGCAATTGAGTGCTCGCGTGTGGTTCGGAAGGTTTTCTGAGGCACGTCGATAGTGCGTGTTTCCGCAATCCACTCAGTCGTCGTGCGGGTTTGATGCACAACCTCGTTGCGAGCTTCCCAAATGGTATGCGGAACTTTCTCATACCGAATGGAGGGTGGTCGAAATGGGTTCCAGCGTCCCGTCAGCTTTGGTTCCCACTTGTATTTGACTACTGGGGTCATCACCGTTCGATTTTGCGGCTTCGTTTCGGTGACCGTTTGTGGGCGAAAAACAACTTCCTGCCGCTGTTCGAGCTTTGTTTCGACGACAGGTTTTTCGACCGTGCGACTGACCTTGCGGTAGACGATACCTGTTTGTGGGTCGGTGAAAAAACCAGTCTGAGCGTTTGTCTCGGCGGTTATCGTCGTCACGCACGTTGCTACAGTGGCAAACGCAATGATGCGGTAGACAACCCTTGAAAAGATCCGACCAGTCATGGCAATCCTTCGCCTTGGATTCGGACAGATGGTTGTGATGTAGTCGTTGGTGTACCCTCTGATTGGCTCTGCACAAGCGTGCGAACCCAGTGACGGGTACACTTCCCGTCTTTTATCGTTCTTTCGGTCACAAACGGCTGGGCAGCTGAGGGAAAATCGATGCTCGAATCAAAATTGATAGAGATGTTGCGTTGCCCGGTCGATGGTGGTCGCTTGACTCTGCTCGATGCTCAGGCCATTCAGCGGTTGAATGGTGCTCTTGAGGCGGGCGAGTTACGTGATCGCCTGGATCAACGTATCACCACTCCGTTCGACGCTGCTCTGTTGAACATCAATGCCAATCGGGTCTATCCGATTCGAGGGGGAATCCCATCGTTGGTCGCAGATGAGGCGATCGACCTGCCTAAGCAGTTTCTTTGATTGACAGTGATCGTTGCTCAGTGCTGTCCACGGTTGCACTGAGTTCCACGTCTCAGAGGCGTCAGAAACCAGCCGCAAAACCCTTGCTTCGCCATAGCAAGCGTGGAACAGGGCAAGCGTGGAACAGGGTCTCTGCTTTACGCTGGTTGGTGCCATCTTCTTACCATCCCGCCTGCACGCGGGAAATTTCAGTCAATGGTTGGATCGTAGTGCCGGTCTAAAGCCAGTCGTCTTTGTCGCTCTCGTTGTCAGTTTCGCTGTCATCATCCTCGGGCTTCAAATCTCCACACCAGCGAGCGAGGCTTTTTAAAACTTCATTCCTGCCTTGCCCATTGGTCCAGAGAGAATCATCCACATCGAGTCTGACCTCGTAATCTCCTTCGTGCATGCAGTCAGGTTCACCGCAGAAATGAGGGACGTCACTAACCCAGACAATTCGATAAAGTGGCAGATGTTTGTCGTCGACCTTGATGATCGGGGAAATCATGGTATCGATTCTCGAAGGAAATAAGGGTTTGAAAACGAGTGACTTTAGGAATGATAAATCGGCTGGCAAGGGCTAGATGACAGCATTGGCTTGCTGTGATGTTTGGCCACTGTCCCTGTCTGGTTGGCCACTGTCCCTGTCTGGATTGTGTCGTGGGGGGAACGCCTGTCGTTCAGCCTTTTCCGCCCATTTCGCGACTGCGTTCTGCCGAGGCAGCAACGGCTTCGATCAAGGCGGCACGTATTCCATTCTGCTCAAGAACGGAGATTGCCTCAATCGTCGTGCCTCCCGGACTGGCGACTGCATCTTTCAGTTCACTAGGGTGACAGTGCGTCTGAGCGATCATGGTAGCAGTACCAAGAACCGTCTGGGTGGCGAGTTTCATGGCCAGCGGGCGAGGCAAGCCGGCGAGCACGCCTCCGTCGGCCAGTGCCTCTATCACGATGCAGATGTAGGCTGGGCCAGATCCGCTGAGGCCTGTGACAGCATCCATTTGCGAATCAGTAACTTCGACAGCCAGTCCAACGGAGTCCAAAACTGCTTGGATCCAAGCCCGGTCTTCGGGCGAGACGTCAGTTCCACAGCAGTAGCCGCTCGCGGCCTGACGCACCAGGCTGGGTGTATTGGGCATGACTCGTGCAACTCTGGAATGCCCCAGGGCCTCACAGAGGTCATCGAGACCGATTCCGGCAGCAATGGATATCACCAGCTTGTTTTGCCATTTTGCCCCCTCTTCTTCAATCACGCTCATCAGGACGTTGGGTTTAACGGCCAGTAAAACAGCGTCGCATTCTGCGACTGCAGCGGCCAAATCGGCTATTTTTACCGCCGGATGTTGATTTGCCCACCATTGTCGGCTGGCGGCGTCGGGTTCCACCAAGATCACCTGATCCGCTGAGATGACCTCGCTGGCGACGATCCCCCCCACCAGGGCGCGACCCATCTGTCCGCCGCCAATTATTGCAAGTTTTTGCACACTCATACGGGCTTTCCTTTGTTCTCTGCCGTTCCAATGGGGTGTTCTCAATTGACCCTTTCTTTGGCCGCCTCTAAATTGATCGGTTTTTCCCTTCCCGAAAACCCCATTAGCCCACTCGCGTGGATTATGAAATCGACAATCGCGGAGCGACTCGTCGGTGTAATTGGAGACTTCTGCGTGGACGAAGCAATCGGTAAAGCAAATACGCTGATCGAAGCGATGGGTTGGATTCGACGTTTTCGCGGGAAAACGACGGTGATCAAACTGGGTGGCAGCCTGCTGGACGACGAGTCAGCTTTGAAACATATCCTGCTGGATGTGATTTTCATGGAATCGGTTGGCATGAAGCCGGTTATCGTCCACGGCGGGGGAAAGGCCATCAGTCGAGCGTTGGCTGAATCAGGGATCGCACCCAACTTTGTCCGTGGTCGGCGAGTTACCGACGAAGCTACCCTCAAGGTGGTGCAGCGGGTACTGGCCGGGGAACTCAACGTTTTCTTGACCGAGGAGATCGAGAGACTGGGTGGTCGGGGAATGAATCTCTCGTTCGAAACCACCAATGTCTTGTTCGGTAAAAAACTGTTAATTGACGCTGATGAAGATCTTGGCTTCGTAGGCGAAGTGACTCACGTTGATCGCAGCGTGATCGAGGGGTTGTCCTACACCGATCAGGTTCCCGTGATTCCCTCGATGTGTGAAGGACCTGATGGCGAGCGATACAACGTGAACGCGGATACGGCCGCCATGGCGGTCGCCCAAAGTTTGGGGGCAGAAAAACTCGTTTTTCTTTCAGACGTCAACGGCGTGCGACGCGATAAAGATGATCCAGACACTACCATCCACTCGCTCTCTGCGCCCGATGCACGCCAGTTGATAGATGAAGGAGTGATTGATGCTGGCATGATTCCCAAAGTGGAGGCCTGCATCGCGACGCTTGGTCGCGGAGTTCGCAAGATACATATCGTTGATGGTCGCCTCCGCCATTCGCTCCTGCTGGAAATCTTCACGACCAGCGGCGTGGGTACTGAAATCCACAACTGAAGGGCGAATGGCCCACCATCTCTCCCGAGTGAGAGCGCACCCTGATTATGAATTTGTTCGTTTCCTGTTACCAATGTTGAACGGATTGTTATGAGCGAAATGGATGAATTTGAAGAGAGACCGACGATGGATTCACCCCAACAGGTTCAGCCGGTCGATTCGATTCCAAGTGATCAATCCCAGCGGGTGAATGATGAGCCCGAAGAGGACGATATTGAGGAACAGCACGCCGACTCTGAGGTTGGAAATGCCGTGTGCGATAACGATCAGGTAGAGGAAGCAGTCGCAGAGGAGTTAGGAGAAGGCGAGGCGGAGGACGAAGAAGAGGACGAAGAGTACGAAGAGGACGAAGTGGACGAAGAAGCGGAGGACGACGAAGCGGACGAAGAAGAGGAAGAAGAGTACGAAGTGGACGAAGAAGCGGAGGACGAAGACGAGTACGAAGAGGAGGACCAGGGGGAAGACGAAGAAGCGGACGAAGAAGACGAGTACGAAGAGGAGGACCAGGGGGAGGACGACGAAGCGGACGAAGAAGACGAGGAAGAAGATGAAGACTTAGGGGAGGAAGAGGAAGCCGATGCTGAGGAAGATGATGAGGGAGAGGGAATCGCTGATGCTGTCGGAATCGGGGCCGTGCAAGTCGCTTGCGATGGCGATGAGACGCAGGAACTGGCAGCAACCGATCCAAATGCTAATCAACCTTTGGCCGCTGCAGATCACCATGCTGATTTGAATTCACGGGATGACTCCGGCTTACAGCAGCCATCACGTGATTCTGGTTCCCGGATGAAATCAACGCTCCAATTTCAAGCGGTTGCTTTGCCACTGATGCATGGTGAACCCGTGGGCATGCGTCGAGCGGATGGGAATGGCTGCGAATTACTCGATGCCATGGCTGGACGGAATTCGGTGTTTGGTTTTGGATACACGCCCATCCAAGAAGCCATGGCCGCCTGCCTGTCGCGGTACTTGGGCGATGGCAGTCTTTTTTCAGACGTTGTCGATAGTGGCGAGTCGCCACTTTCCAGACAGCTGGATCAGGTTTTTGCCGGCTCGACTTCAGTGTCCGCCGATTCGATGCTGTTGTTGCCATCTCCCGATCTGGCATTGGAGCATGCGATTCAGATTGCTCGACGTTTTCGTCCTGACAAATCATTTCGAACCATCGCCATGTTGGGAAGCGATCACGGACGAACTGGGATGTGCCGCACTGCCAGTGGACGACCGCACCTGCACGAAGGTTTGGGGCCCATGATGGCCGGGTTTAGCCATGTGCCGGTGGGGGATCTGGAAGCGGTGCGGGCGACCGTGGGCGATCAGACTGCTGGTATCCTGCTGTCTCCCATCGATATAGAGAATGCTGCGTTGGCCTGTGCAAGCGACTACCTCGCTGGGGTCCGTGAGGTCTGCAACGAGCGCGGTGTCCTGCTTATCATTGATGAGACGCAAATTGTTTTTGGATCAACGGGTGAGAAATTTGCTTTCTCGGCATTGGCTGATGTGCATGCTGATATCGTGGTGGCATCAAGTGGGCTTTTCGCCGGCTTGCCCGGAGGTCTCGTGCTTGCCTCGCATCACGTGATGGGAGGATCTGTACGAGATCTGCAGCGGTATCCGTTGGTGGCCGCTGCATTGATGGCGACGATAAGTGAAATGCATAACCATGGGTTGCCCGCAGATGTATCAGAAGCTGCTCGCAACTTTGCCGTTGCGATGGCAGAACAGTTGAACGGATTCGAGTTTATACGTGACATGAATGTGACGGGAATGACGATCGGGATCGAAACTGATATCAACGCGGATGATATTGTCGCTGCTGCCGCAGCGAGCGGTTTGCGTGTTGAGACAGCAGGTGACACGGCGATACGGTTGCAGCCACCGTTGCTGATGAGTGAGGAAGATCGACAACTTCTGTTGGAACGATTAGTTGAATCGATGGAAGTCATCGAGCGAGAAACTTCCGGCCTGGCTCTGTAAAATAGGTCCATTCGGGATTCAGAATTGGAATACAGTATGCAACACTTATTAAGTCTGTTTGATCTTACCGCTGGGGATTTACATTCCCTGCTGGGTACGGCCAACGTATTGAAAGCGAGGCTTGCTGCTGGCGATCGACCGCCGGTGCTGGAACGCCGCGTGCTTGCCCTTCTGTTTGAGAAGCCCAGTTTTCGAACGAGAGTCAGCTTCGAAACAGGCATGTCACAGCTTGGTGGATCCAGCCTCTTTCTCGGAGATGACGTCGGTTGGGGGAAGCGTGAGTCAGCTTCAGATTTCACGCAGGTTCTTGGCCAGTTTGTTGATGCCGTTGTTTGTCGTGCGAAATCACATGCCAAGGCTGAGCAGCTTGCACGCTACAATTCCCTGCCAGTGATCAATGGTTTGACCGATTTGTGTCATCCTTGCCAGGCACTGGCTGATGTGATGACGGTGCATGGCGCATTCGGTCCGGTTGCCGGTAAACACCTTGCGTTTGTCGGGGATGGGAACAATGTTGCCCAGTCACTGGCGCTGATCTGTGCGATGCTCGACATGCGATTCACGCTCTCGTGCCCCGCCGAATATGAAATGGATGCGGAGTGGCTGGAGAGAATCTTCAAGCTTTATCCCTCCGCAGCGATCGAATGTATTGCTGATGCCAAAGTTGCTGTCTCCAGCGCTGATGCGATCTACACAGATGTCTGGACCAGCATGGGACAGGAAGCTGAGATGGCAGAGCGACGGAAAGCTTTCTCGGCCTATCAAGTGAACGGCCAATTGATGGCGATCGCTCCGAACCACGCTCGCGTTCTGCATTGTTTACCAGCCGTGCGTGGAGAAGAAATCACCGATGAAGTGATTGACAGTGCACAGAGTGATGTGATCGAACAGGCGGGTAATCGAATGCATGCCCAGAAGGGACTGCTGGTCTGGTTGCTTAACCGGGGTTGGATTGAGCAGAACGTCACTGATTCCGCTTTCTAGTTTTTATAACCTCCCATAGAGAATCTGCCCGTATGCGTCCCCATGATCAACTTCGCGATGTCGAAATTCAGCGCGGCTATCTTGAATCCAATCCTGCAAGTGTGCTTTATCGCTGCGGTGGTACGATCGTGCTTTGTACTGCTTCCATTGAAACCTCGGTGCCGACGTGGCTGGAAGGTAAGGGCAAAGGTTGGGTGACAGCCGAGTACAACATGCTGCCTGGAAGCACGAGTCCCCGTAAACGGCGTGATCGCGGTGGGAAGATTGATGGGCGGACAACAGAGATTCAACGATTGATCGGACGCAGTTTGCGTGCCGTCGTTGATCTCCACAAGTTGGGCGAACAGATGATCACCGTTGACTGCGATGTGCTTCAAGCAGATGGTGGAACCCGCACCGCTTCGATTACGGGAGGGTTCATTGCGCTTGCCGAGGCGGTAGCACAGGTACTACCGGGGTCACAAATCGGTGATGGCCCGTTGACGGACTCCGTGGCTGCCGTCAGTTGTGGATTGATTGATGACAAGGTCGTTCTTGATCTCGACTATAAACTTGATTCAGCGGCTGATGTTGATATGAATGTCGTCATGACCGGCGGTGGACGGTTTGTGGAAATACAGGGAACTGGCGAAGAGGCGACATTCGACGACCAGCAACTAAGTGAGTTGTTGAGATTGGCCAAGCAGGGGATCAAGTTGTTGACCGAAAAACAGATGCAAGCGTTGCAGTAGCCACGCACGGACTTTTCCAACCGCCGACTATGCATCGGTTTGAGGATGCGGTCGATCAGATGGTGTTTACGCCTGGTTTGCTTTGGCGGTTTTCTTCATTGACGTGGGTTCTGATACCAGACCACGTTGTTGCTGCCTCGGCCTGCAATCAGCAAATCAAGATCGCCGTCGATATCTAGGTCGACGGCGCGGATGTCGTAGGCTTCCTGGTTCTTGCCCACGAGGTGCTTGGTGAAACTTCCCTTGCCATTGTTTTCGTACCAGACGACGACTTTGTCTCCGTACGCGCAGGTGGCTGCATCGATGTCGCCATCGTCGTCCATGTCGATAGCTACCAGGCAGTGGGGTTCCAGTAAATCGGTATCGATGTCGTGCCGTTTCCAGGAAGGAGCTTCAAACCAGATCACACCTCTTCCGTGACCGCGTGATGCAATGAAGTCCATTTTCCCGTCGCCATTGACCTCAGCTGGGTGGATATTCGTCGCCCCAGGTTCCTTGTCACTGATTAGGTGCTTTTCCCAAGGCTGTTTGGGGGTCTCAGGTGCTTGCCACCAGGCGAACCATTCTCCTGGTGAAGTTGCCTGCGGTCCACCTTTGGCGCCGGTGGCGGCGTCCAGTCGGCCATCTCCATTGACGTCTCCGACGCCCAAGTAATGAGTCAGTCCGGGCGCGTCCTGTTTGGCAAAAATGTTTGGTTGCCAGTTGGTTGCGCCCCTCGGTTTGCCGGGAACGGAAAACCACGCTAATGATTCTGGATATGGGGGTTTGGGTTGGGCACTGGTTGCCAGCAGGTCCGGTTTACCATCCCCGTCTACATCACCACGAATCAAACCGTGAATTCCGTGCACGGTTTTATCAATGAGACGTTTTTTCCAGCGTATCGATTCCCCCTTGGCGGGTTGCTCCAACCACGTGATAAGACCCGGATTGTAGCGTGCCCCCACGTAATCCAGGTCACCGTCCCCATCGATGTCGAAACATTCGCTATGGATGTATCCACGATCCTCACTGTGGTCATCCAGCAGAATCGGCTGCCAGTCAGGAGCGACAAAAAGTGTAGTCTTGTTGCCAACTTCAGCAATCACGTCGGGCCGACCGTCACCGGTGAAGTCACCGGCGACCGCGGTCAGGCTGCGTTGTCCTTCCTGAATCACATGCTTCTTCCATGTGTTTTGGGCAGCGACTTGAACAGATAGACAGGTCAGGACACATAACATCGCAAATGTTTGGGCTGGCATGACAGTACCTTGGAGGGTGGATCAATCTCGCTCATGATGTGCTGTAACATTAATGTGAGCGACCGCAGGATGCCAATGCCACGCCCAATTTTGTTTTCCCGGATGCTTCGAGCTGTGTACTGATGGCAAAACTCTACTTTTATTATTCATCGATGAATGCAGGGAAATCGACGATTCTGCTTCAATCAAGCTATAACTATCGTGAACGTGGGATGGAAACGCTCATTCTGTCCCCTGAACTGGACGATCGTTTTCAGGTAGGCAAAGTCACGTCGCGTATCGGGCTTGAAGCTGACGCGGTGACGTTCAAAATTGGCGACAATTTGCTGGCCATAGTCCTGCGGTCCAACGAGGCCGGGAAGATTGCCTGTGTTCTGGTTGATGAGGCTCAGTTCTTGACCGAAGCCCAAGTGCGGCAGTTGAGCGATTTGTGCGATGACCACGATATACCAGTGCTCGCCTACGGTCTTCGGACCGACTTTCGAGGTGAACTCTTCGAGGGTAGCCAGTACTTATTGGCATGGGCAGACAGCTTGATTGAAGTCAAAACCATCTGTCACTGTGGCAGTAAGGCAACGATGGTGTTGCGGATCGATACTGACGGTCGCGTGATCAAGGATGGGCGGCAGGTGCAGATCGGTGGCAATGAGCGTTATCTGTCAGTGTGCCGCCGGCATTTCAAAGCGGGCGTTCCCAGCGCTGATTCCAAACCGTGTAGTAGTGGCACTGAAGATCTGCTTTTCTGAGGTGCGTTGTTCAGAGTCGAGTACGAATGACTCGGTGGGATGTGTTCCGGCTTGTCCCAAGCAGTGACGTGCACAACAGCGTTCAGACTTCACCCAATCTGAAAATCGTTCGTTGGGTACCTTGGCAACGCAAAAAACGTTAACGCTCGGATTCCAGAAGCCCAATGACAGCCCAGGCGGTTCCCCAGTAGTTCGACGTAGGTGTTGGTTTGTTCCGTGTTGTTTTCTTGGTGCCGGGAACTTTCCAGAAGCCATCGGGACTTTGGTTGGAAGTCAGGAATCGCACGGCAGCGGCGATCGCTTTCCCGTCCTTTCCCTCTTGGTGATGGCAGAGGGCATAGAGTGCCATCCCGGTTGCCAGTGCATCACTGGGGTCGTTTGTCAGCCATCCCCAACCACCGTCGGAATGCTGCTTGTTGATCAGTTCCTGACGGAAGAAAGCTGCTTGGGCGTCGGAAAGTTGATTGGCCAGCAGCAAGCGGGCTACCCACCATTCGGTTGAAGCAGGTGTATCGTTCTGAAGAGTCGACAAAGCTGTACGCAGGTGTTCAGGTGACACTCCCTCGTGATGAAGTGCCAACATGGTCCAAGCTGTGGTGACTTGCGTCGTTTCCTGCAGGGGCCGTTTTTGAGCGGGAAGTTGACCGCATGGCTGCCAAGAGCCCTCTGCCAATTGATTTTCCACCAAAGCGTTGGCGAAAGATTGCCGCCAGTTAACGTGTCCTGATTGCTTGTTGGCCTCCAGTCCTTCCTGATTGGGTAAGCCAAGCAGCAATGCAGTGAGAGTGTCAATGTTGGCTGCCAGCGTTGAGGCCGGTTCCAAATCATCTTTTTGTTCGGGTTTTACAAAACTGCGAACGTCGACCGACCATGCCGTCCAATCCCTGAGGCGATCGCGGTCGATTTTATAGCCTTGTTCTGCCGCTGCAGAGAGACTCCACAGCATGAAGGGAACTTGGTGGCATGACACGCATTGACGCTTTTCGATCCAAGCCTCCCGGCACGCTCCAAGTAGGGAACCGCCAGCGTAATTGCTTCCTCGACAGAATCACGTACGTTGTCCACTGCTCCAGCTTCGACGGGTGAATCGGCGACCGCGGTGGTGTGATCCATCCCGGGGAATGGGATCACGAACATCGCGGTCAGGGTCGCTAGAGTGGCAGATAAACGCATTCCAACTACTTGGGAGTGGTCGCCGCATCTTCGTCAGTGGAGCCTTTGGGTTCGCCAAGAAGATCCTTGAGCAGACGATTGAGCTCTTGGCCCCGAGCTTTGAGAGAAACAACTTTCCCTTCCTTGTCGACGAGGATCGCTGTGGGAATACCCGAGACGCCATAGTACTGAACCAGTGGATTGTTCCATCCTTGCTCGCCGGTTTTCTTGCTGAACAGGTTGGGCCAGTCTAGGTTTTCTTGAGCGACGTACTTATCGCACGCCTCAAGCGTGTTATCAAGGTTGATGCCAACGATCGCGAAACCTTGACCCCCATAGAGCTCCAGGTTCTTCTTCATGTTGGGAACCTCGCCTCGACAGGGCCCACACCAACTGGCCCAAAAGTCAACCAGAACGGTCTTGCCGCGGTAGGACGACCAATCGAATGATTCGCCGGTAGTCGTTGTGCCAGTGATTTCCATCTCGTTGCCAGGCAGACGCAAACGTCGGGCTGAGCCAAGAGCATTCGGAGCACGCGACTTGACCGTTTCGTCACTGGACGTGATCATCATTGTTGCAAGATCTTCGTAGAAACTGGCAGCCAATTCTGTATTTGAGTAGGCAAGTGATTGTGCCAAACTGTTGCCGAGCGAGTAGCCTTCACGATCAAGATCTTTGGCACCGACCATCGTTTTGAACTCATTAATCACCATCTGCTGATCGTCTGCGCTGCCAGTTCTTGCAGCAGCAATTTTGGCTTTGAACGCCTCCATTTTTCCCATGCGTGCCAGCACAGGATCTGGGCTGCTTTCAAGCTCTTTCATGAGCGCACTCATCTTGTTTTTCATCTTGGGATCAACTCGGCTGAGGAAAGTCAGGGCGCTGATCTCTTCGCGAATGGCTGCGATCTGCAGTTGGCTTGGAACATTGTCAAGTTTTCGGATTGCTTCGGCGCCCGCGACGGCAGCAGAAGCGGCTCTTTTCACCGTCTCCATTGTGTTACCGCGTTGCCGTTTGACTGAGTTGATGAACTTAAGAAGTTCTTCAGCGTTGGCACCCTCGGGCACTGCAAAGGGATCGACTGCCTCTGCCTGTTTCTCAGTTGCCTCTGCCTGTTTCTCAGTTGGGGCAGTTGGCGTGTCTTGAGCGATCGCCTGTGGGGCGATCAAAAAAAGACACGCGAGTGTGAATGCATGGACTCGAAAGAGCGAGCGGTGTGTTTTTTGCTGGAATGCCATGGGGTTTCTTTGTCAGGAAGGATTGTGTGGCCCTGCAGGAAGGACATCCCGCTTACGTACGACCGAACTTGAAGTGTAACGTTCCAAGCAGCGGGATTCAAACTATCCATGCTAATCCTGTGAGCGATTTCGAGGGATTTTTCGCATCATGGCGGCAGACATCAAAGAGAATCCATCTACTGCTCCCGGGAGTACTGGGATGGGGGTCAGAAAGACACTCAGGACCGGGCCTTGATTTACCATCGGACCAGCGGGACTGGATAGCCTGCAGAGGCCGATGGAGGGTGCTCTATCCGAGGCGCGTCATTTTCTTCCTAGATTCAGCAGGTTCCCCAGACGTAGGTTCCCCAGACGTAGGTTCCCGAGGCGATTGGCGATCCTGAGGTGTTCTCTGACCGGGTCACTGCTTCTCGCCAGCCTGATAGATGGCTGGGTTCAACGAGGGGTCGTTGTACATTTTCATTTGCCGATACGTCTTGTGCTGCTTTGTGCCTGCAAAGATGTCATTCAGCAATTGCTGCAGCGATTGCGAAAGATCGGTGTGCTGCTGTTCGCAAAGGGTGATTCGTTCAGCGACTTTCGCCTGATGCTCCGCATCGGCACCCTGTCGCTGGTGCTGCTCACGGTAGTGGTACAACCGCAGGGACATGATGGATAGTCGGTCAATCGCGTTCCCGGGCGTTTCTGTGTTAGCGGGCGTGCAATCAGTAGCCTGAATGCCAGCCTCGGAAAGCACTTCTGTCAAAGCATCATCGATTTTTTCGATCATGTCGTTGCGAGCCTGATTCAGTTTGTCAATCGCGCGTTTGACGTTGGCGATTTCCTCGTCTGTGGCCGATGGGCTGCGAGCAGCATCCTCTTCATGCCAAAGGCGGTAGTTGCATTCATGCTGTGCGCAGACCAGTTGCTTGTACCCATCGTATGTGTTTTCGATGGGTTGCTGATGCCAGAGTGCAACGGTGTCTATCTGAAGTTGCGTAAGTTCACTAACCGCAGGAAAGATGGTGCTGCCATAAGTATCAAACTTCTTTTTCATCAATCCAGTTCATCATGCGACGTAGGCCAATACCGATTTGCTCGACGCCATGCTGACGCTCGCGTCGCCGCGTCGCCTTGAAGAAAGGAGCACCCGCGCGGTTCTCTGAGATCCATTTGCGTGCAAACTCGCCGCATTGGATTTCATTCAGGATGCGTTTCATTTCGGCTTTCGTTTCATCGGTGATGATCCGCGGGCCACTTACGTAGTCGCCATATTCCGCAGTATTACTAATGCTGTAACGCATGTAGCTCAATCCACCTTCGTACAGCAAGTCGACAATCAACTTCAGTTCGTGCATGCACTCAAAGTAGGCCATTTCTGGCTGATAGCCTGCTTCGACCAAAGTTTCAAAGCCTGCTTTGACCAGTTCACTGACACCACCACAAAGTACGACTTGCTCGCCGAACAGGTCAGTTTCAGTTTCTTCCGCAAAGCTGGTTTCGATCACGCCACCGCGTGTGCCACCGATTCCCTTTGCATAGGCAAGACCGATTTGTTTCGTCGATTCTGCTGCTCCATCACCCATGGCGATCAGGCAGGGAACTCCACCACCTTTCTCGTATTCGCTACGAACCAGATGTCCGGGGCCTTTGGGGGCTACTAGCAGCGTTTCGATCCCGGCGGACGGTTCAATCTGTCCAAAATGGATATTGAAGCCGTGCGAGCACATCAGAACGTTGCCTGGTGAGAGATTGTCGCGGATCTCGCTGCGGTAAATGTCCCCTTGGACTTCATCAGGAAGCAGAATGTTGACCACATCAGCTGCTTTGGTGGCCTCTGCCAGCGACATGGGTTCAAAGCCGTGAGTGACGGCCAGGTCATAGGTAGCTGATCCGGGACGCTGCCCGATGATAACGTTGCAACCACTGTCGCGAAGGTTTTGTGCTTGTGCGTGACCTTGCGAACCGTAGCCAAGGATGGCAACGGTTTTGCCCTTCAAATGAGAGAGGTCAGCATCGTTTTCGTAGTAAATGGTAGCGGCCATTTTGGTTCTGTCTTTCGATGTAAGAGGATCTTGTTTTCGGTTTCGCGACTTGCCCAGCCAGCATACTGACTGCGTCGCGCCTTGCTTGAAGTCGTTTCGTGAGCCACTCGAAGTGAATCGGCTGCCTGCGATTCAATGTTCTTCCAAATCAGTTTCCGTGTGAGATTTCTTGCTGGAAGCTAACATTGCCGAGCGAAATACGGTATTGAGGCAGCAGTTCACGATGCTTCGCGGGCTTCTGTTCCACCGCTGGTGTTGTGCTCGGTTTTGCTGCGAACCATGGCGATGCGTCCAGTTCGGACCAACTCCGTGATCCCGTAGGGACGCATTCTTTCGATGAAGGCCTGTACCTTGTTCTCTCGGCCACTGATTTCGACCGTGATTTCTTGTGGACCGACGTCGACGATTTTTCCGCGGAATATATCCACCAATTCCCGAATCTCGCTCCGGGTTTTGCCAGCAGCTGCTTTCACCTTCATGAGCAATAGATCACGTTCAACGAAATCCCGGCTGCTGACATCTACTACCTGAACGACCGTGACGATTTTCTCCAGTTGCTTGCCAACCTGCTCAAGGACTGAATCGTCCCCGACGACCACAAAGGTCATCCTCGAAAGGTGATTATCTTCAGTTTCACCGACTGCCAATGAGTCGATGTTGTAGCCACGCGAGGCGAGCATGCCCGAAATGTGGGCGAGCACCCCGGGCACGTTCTGCACGAGGGCTGAGAGAACGTGCCGCTGGACAGTGTTAGACATCGAAAAAGCCGAGAATTGGTATGGAGTTGAGCAGAATTAGGGGTTGGTGAACCGACGTAAGAAGAACATCATAATTTTGGGGCTTAAATCCAACAAGGGCAGCGATTTGCGACTCAATGATTGCAGACCTGCTTAAAGAGCTGGATGTTTCGGTGATCAGGATCTTGCTGTCTGAACTGGACCCAGTTGTGAAAAAGAGGCATGCTCTCGGATCGGGTATGCTGGCTTCAGACACGGGGACCGGGATCGAAGTTCGTTTCCGGCCCGGAAATTCAGATACGCTTCGTGAAAACGCTGCGTCGGCTTTCGCTCTGAAACCGTCGTCAGCTTCCAATTTGACCCCGTTTTCCGTTCATTCCCGAAATCCGCATGGCATTCCGAATTGAACTACCGGCTTATCGTGGACCGCTCGATCTGCTGCTGTACCTTGTCCGCCGTCGTGAAGTCAGCATCACCGAGATGTCTCTCGCTTCGTTGGTCAATCAATATCTGGAGTACATCGATGTTCTGAAACAACTGGATCTGGGGGATGTGGGCGAGTTTATCGATCTCGCCAGCACTCTGGTTGAGCTCAAGAGTCAGGCGGTGCTTCCGAAAATTGTCGAAGATGAGGGTGAAGAGGAAATCGTAGATCCTCAATCCGAGTTGGTCGAGCGATTGTTGCAGTACAAAGAAATCCGTGATGCAGCCGCAATTCTCGATGAGATGGGATCCCGCTGGCAGCAACGGTACGAGCGAATGTCGGATGACCTGCCCACGCGACGGGTTGACCCCGGTGATCAACCGCTGGTCGATCTGGAAATCTGGGACCTCGTCAGTGCTTTCGGACGTATCATGCGTGAGGCTGGTGGCCCGCCGCAAACCGAGGTGATCTACGACGACACCCCAATTCACGTTTATATGAAACAGATCCACCACCGACTTAATGAGTCAGATCGCTTGCCGCTGATGGACTTTGTCGAAGGTGGTATCCACAAGTCATCGTTGATTGGCTGGTTCCTGGCCACGCTGGAATTGACGCGGCACCATGGAACCGCAGTCGAACAGGACGCACACGGGGACATTTTTGTGGTTCGTACTGCGACTTTCTCGAATAATTTGGATGTCAACGAGGTGGGTAATTATGGCACCGAAGAATTTGAGGCTTCCAATATGCCAGGGCGGCCTCGTTGAACTGGGAACCTTTTGGTACTGAATGGTTTGCCCGTCTTGCAACGAGACCATCATGTCTGACTGCGACCCGGGGGGGATCTCGTTTCATCGAGCGTGCCTCTCGTTTCTTTTCTTGATTCCTTTCATTACATTCTCGCGAGTAAACTCATCGGTCCTGCTCAAAGCGAATCATGGTTGAAAACGTCCCCTGCCTGACACATCACCACGATGGCGTGACCATCGAAGGTTATTCGCGCGCAGCCGTCCAGACATGTTGGCGAATCAATGAGCTGAAGTTGTTGTTTGATGTTGGTGTGCAGCCATGGGACTTCATGGGAACACCCGTAATGTTCATCTCGCATGCGCATCTTGACCACATTGCAGCCTTGCCAGCGTATGTGTCGCGACGTCGCATGATGAAGATGACTCCTCCGATTATCTACATGCCTGATTCGGCCGTCGATGCTGCGTGGGACATGTTGCAGAACTTTCGGCGGTTGGATCGCGGTGCGATGCCGTGCGAGTTGGTTGGGCTGCTTCCGGGAGACGAGGCTCATATCAGTCGCGAGTACGTCGTGACCGCCTTGCCGACGAGGCACACAATTGATTCCGTTGGCTTCGTCGTTCATCATCGACGGCACAAGCTGAAGCCGGAGTTTCAAGACCTGAGCGGTTCGGAAATTCGCGACGTTAAACATTCCGGGATTGAGGTGACCACTGAGATTCGTATTCCTGTTCTGGCCTATACCGGTGACACCAACCCGAGGGGACTGGATGAGAACCCGGTGTTCTTTGATGCAAAAATTCTGATTAGTGAAATGACGTTTGTGGCGCCAGGGCATCGGAAGGAAAAAATCCACAAGCACGGCCACATGCATGTGGATGACTACCGTGATCGGGCCGAACGTTTTAACAATGAACTGATCATCGCTGCCCACCTTAGTACCCGCTACAATGCTGCTCAGGTCAAGCGATTCGTGCAAAAGGCATTGCCAGATGGACTGGATGGCCGGTTGAAGTTGTGGTTGTGATGGATTCGTTGGTCGACGTCTGGCCGACGCCCCGCGCCGCGTACCTTCATGTGCCCTTTTGCCGCCACCGTTGTGGCTATTGCAATTTTAGCGTGGTCGCCGATCGAGATGACTTGATTGAGCGATATCTGAAGGCGATCGACAAAGAGTTGCGGATCCTTGGCCGCCCGGTAGTCGACACTTTGTTTGTTGGTGGTGGGACCCCCACTCACTTTGACATCAAAACATTGGATCGATTTCTGGGCATGGTTGGCCAACGATTCCAATTGGCGGACGCTGGTGAATGGACTATGGAGGCGAACCCTGAAGATATTACGAGCGAAAAGATCACTCTGCTAGCAGAGTATGGAGTGAATCGCATCAGCTTGGGGGTCCAGTCGTTCAATCCAACCAAGTTGGCGTTGCTTGAACGTGGACATTCGGCACAGGTCGCAACTGCAGCGGTCGAACTTGCAGCTGAAGTGATCGGGAATGTATCCATCGACTTGATTTTTGCAGCGCCCGGCGAGACGCTTGCCGATTGGCTGACAGATTTGAAACTGGCCATTCAGTTGCCGTTGCAACATTTGTCGACGTACGCGTTGACGTTCGAAAAGGGGACCCGTTTTTGGTCAAGGCGCGAGCGTGGTGATCTGCAGTCACCGACTGAGAGTTGCGAGGTGGATATGTATCAAAGGACGCGGCAGGTTCTGGCTGAGTCACTATTCGAGCATTACGAAATATCCAGCTTTGCAAAATCGGATGCCCGATGTCGCCATAACCTCGCTTATTGGCAAGGCTGTGGTTGGTACGCGGCTGGGCCGGGGGCTGCCAGGTTTGTGGAGGGCAAACGTGAAGTCAACCATCGAAGCACGACGACGTACTTGCGGCGAATGGAGTCAGGTCAGTGTCCTACCGCCGAGACTGAAGAAATCACACGCGAGCAATATGCGAGAGAACGAGCCGCTTTCGGAGTACGCATGATTGACGGAATCGATCTCGATGTTTTGACTAGCGAAACTGGTATCTCGATTGCCGATATTTGCAGCGATTCGATCGGTCTGTCCATCAGCGAGGGATTGGTGGAGGTTCCGTCGCCGCACTGGATAAAGTTGTCTGAACGTGGAATCCTGTTCGCGGATACCGTTGCCTCGCGGCTACTTGGATAACGCTTGCAGGCGTCGGGCAACGTTGGGATTCGAATCGGCAACGTTTGAATTTTCGTGTGGATCGTTCCCAAGATCAAACAGCATCGACTGCTTGCCCGGTTGGCTGACCCACTTCCACTCGCCATCCCGAACTGCCTGCCACGATTGACGGCCCAAACTCTGATGGCTACCCGTTTTCCAGATCAGGGTTCGTGGTAGCGGCGAACTCTTGCCCAGAAGGATAGGCAGCATGGAAATGCCGTCACTTCCTTTGTTTTCGTAGCCAGTAAGTTCAGAGAATGTTGCGTAAAGGTCAATTGCACAAGCGACCTGAGGGGACACACTGTTGGCAGGGATTTGTTGAGGCCATCTAGCAATGCAGGGAACACGAATCCCACCTTCGAATAGGGTGGCTTTTCCGCCTCTGAAAGGTGTATTCGATCCGCCATAATTAGGGTCGCCGCCGTGGTCGGTCATGAAGATGACCAATGTGTTTTCACGCATTTCCAGCTCATCCACTACATCCAGCAGTTTTCCAATGCCTTTATCCATGCCAACGACTTTGGCTGCAAAAGCCCGACGCAGCGGGGCACTGATATGGGCTACCTGAGCAATGTCTTCTTGCTGGGGTTGCATTACGTTTTCCGTTGTTTGCTTGGCTGCGTTCCACCTTTTGCCGAAGTGAGGGGCGTTGTAGGCGACATGCAGGTACAAGGGGCGGTCCGCAGTTTTCGACTGCCGCAGGATTTTTATCGCTTCGTCCGTGATCACATCCGTTGCATAACCATCAGGTTTTTCTAATTCGCTGTTACGGTACCAGTCAGGGCGATTTCCGTAATTTAGCGTGAAGAAATCAATGCAACCTCCTGTGTGTCCAAAAAACGTTTCAAATCCATGACGTGTCGGCCAGAATGCTTCAGTTCCGTGGCCTAGATGCCATTTGCCGACCAGTGCTGTCTGATAGCCAGTTTCGCTCAATTGGGACACATAGGTCGTTTCGCCGGGGTGAATGCCCCGCTGTTTGTCCTCGTCTGCAAGAAACATCAGGGCACCGAGTAATTGATCTTTGGAGCGATGCGGGTATCGGCCTGTCATTAACCCGTAACGAGATGGCGTACAAATGCTGCTGGCCGCGTAGAACTGGGTGAAACGCATTCCATCTTTTGCCAGTTGATCGAGTCGTGGCGTCATGATTTCGCTGCCGTAGCAACCCACGTCGTGCATTCCCTGATCATCGCTGAAGATCAGGATGATGTTGGGCAACCTGTGTTTTGGGGCCGCCATGCAAAACGTCGATAAACTCAGGCAAAATATCTGCACGGCCAACGTACTGAACAGAATTCGTGATGTCATGAAAATTTGGGGGTTCGTGTTTCACGGCTCGTTGCATCGCAGTTGTCAAGTTTTAACGTCTGGGTAGAAATATTCAACTTTGTCGTTTGCGCTGTCGATAACGATTGTGTTCATGAAAGACAATTCTCGGGGGGAGCTACGGTCATGTCATTGGCATATCGAATCAGTCTCGCATCGCTATGCGCGGCTCTAACTTGGTTCACAGGCTGTTGTACGGGGCCGATGATTTGTCCCAACGGTGCCTGTGGTCCACTGGCGTTCGTAAATTCTTGTCCAGGTTGCGACGAATGCGACGGCTGTGGTGAATTGTACATCGATCCGTGGATCAACCATCCTGCAGACAGTTGTGATCCCTGCGATAAGTGTGGCAACTTTAACGGTCAATCGTGCGGCAAATGCCGATCCGTTTTCAGCGGGTTTCCGAGTCTGTGGGGCTATCGATATCGTGGTGATGGATGCGACGGATGTGGTTCGGCTGATTGTGGGGGTGGATGCTATGCAACGCACTGTGGTTGCGACTCATGCGATGGTGGCTGTGCTGAGTGTTTGGGGATGCCTATGGAAACAGAGATCCACCTGCCTGAGGTTCCAAAAGCCGATGGGCAGGTAATTCGGATCATTGAACCCACCCCAGCGGGCAAGGTCATTGTTTCAAGTCCCCATGATTCACGTTATCAGCCGCATCGTTCGCGAGAGATATTTCGGAACCGGCAGGAATTTGCAATCGGCGACGATGAGTCAGTCGAATACTGATTGGCTTACGTCCCTCTTGAATCGGTGACTTCACCCGAGACCTGTTTTCTTCACCGCAAGTGACGCGAGGAATTTCGGGACCTCGACAGACGCGGGTCCGCGAATGGTCTCGGTGAAGGATTCGGACTGGGGGGTCGACTCAAGGTTGATCTCAACCCTTCTGCATGTGGGTGGGGAAGACCGCACGATGCCTGCTGCGGGGTAGACGACCGCAGAAGTACCGATCGCAAGAAACAGGTCAGCTTGGCAAGCCGCCCGCTCGATGGTTTCCAGTCCCAGCGGCATTTCACCGAACCAGACGACATTGGGCCGCAGCCTGCCTCTCCGGGAAGGAGTGTCTGGGTCAGGTGTGTTGATGTCCAAGTCGTCGTGCCATGGAATCACTTTGCCCGTGTCAACGCATCTGGCTTCAAGAAGTTGACCATGCATGGGCAAAATGTTCTGGCTACCAGCAACAAAGTGCAGGTTGTCAACGTTTTGCGTGACTAACAGAAAATCGTCATCATGGCTCGCTTCGAATTCAGCCAAAGCACGGTGGGCCGCATTGGGGTGTATACCCTGTTGCTGCAAGTCACGCCGGCGTTCGTTGTAGAAATGATGTACCAATTTAGGGTTCTGTTCGAAGGCCGATATCGTAGCAACCTGTTCAATGCGATGACCTTCCCACAATCCATCATTACCACGGAAGGTTGGGATACCCGATTCAGCCGAGATGCCGGCCCCTGTCAGAACTAATACTTTCATCTTGTCTGTACCCTGTTCAGAATGCGTTTGGCAATAATGGGGCTGCGAAACCAGTGTGCTTGTTCCAGTGTAGAGACAGTTCCAGCCAGTTGTGGGCTCTCCCGCTCACGCTGCACTGCTAAATCATTACGCTGCGTGCTCTAAGCGACAACCTTGTAATCCATGCTGCCAAAGTCTGGCTGTTAATGCATGCTCTGCATGCGACGATTCTGGATCTGTTGGAAATCGATTCGGCCTTTGCAAGCAGGGGTTCGATTCGCTGCGCTATCCCGGCAGGGCGATCGTACGAGTTTGAGCATAGCCAGAGGAATCGACTTGCTTGACGTGAGATCGATTGGTGGGCACTCGCGAGATTACATCTGGCATGCCCTAGCAACCCCCACGGTTTCCTGAC
>Ga0315334_10000502_pt1 | contig 23967 bp, 18 predicted proteins | sample M150034915metaG_FD_205555 | JGI IMG/M metagenome (GOLD analysis project Ga0315334, IMG submission 205555) | Ammonia-oxidizing marine archaeal communities from Monterey Bay, California, United States - M1 500m 34915 | ecosystem: Environmental > Aquatic > Marine > Intertidal zone | place: USA... | reverse complement strand
TCGAAATGATAATCACGCAGGTGCAATGCTTTGATTCGTTCGGGGTCGGTGTCGACTACGACGCCGTGCAGCCAGTGGTCGCTGAGGCCGCGCGCGAGCAGGCTGCCGGTGTCGCCGAAGCCGCAGATGATGAAAAATGGATCTTTAAGCCGCCGCACCGAGCGCGCGAAGGTGTGTTCGTTCAATGCGAGCAGGAAGTGTGGGTTTTGCACCAGGCGAAAAATCGAACCGATTGCGTAAAGCCATGCAATAACCCCCATGTAGATGCACAGAATCGCCCACAACCGCTGCGCGTCGGAAAACGCATACGGAATTTCACCGAATCCCGTTGTCGTCGCGGTAAACGTGAAAAAGTAAAATGCATGAAATAGATTCATGTATTCGACGCTGCCGTCGGGGGCGCGTCCGGGGATCAGTGCCATGCCGGTGATGCCGATTGCGTAAACGACGATCAACGCAAAAATCGGTCCGCGCATGTAGCGCAGCATCACCATGGATACGCGGTCGAGATTGGATGAGGTAGCCATGTGTAGCTATCTGCGGGATATCAGCGCGTCGCCGACGACTATGATGACGGTGACGAGACTGGCGATCAGCGCACCGCCCGCCATCGAGACGATGTTGGCCATGGTTTCGGGACTTGGGCCGACCGGGGTTTGATTCTCGGTGACCACCCAGACCACGCGTGCCGCAATCAGCAGCACGTCAACGACAAGGCTGCTCGCGAGCAGTAGTGCGCCGAGTTGCGAGCGGTCGCCGAGTTTGAGCCCGGTCGCAATCAGGTTGATCAGGATCGCGATTGTCAGCATCCAGACGTTATGATGGTTGGGATTGTCGATGTCCCCCATGACGAACGCGAACGTGAAGGTCAGTGCCAGAATGATGACAAACCCAAAAACAAGACGTTCCAGCTTCATTTTTCTACCTCGTTCCTGTGTTTTTACTGAGTGTTAGGATACGCCGATATGAGTTCCACCTCCAGCACTCAGCGCTTAAAAGTATCACTTTAATGTCCCTTGTTGAATTCACCTCGAATAGCTCAATCTAAGACCGCTAATCATTCTTGAATTGTGCCAGCCGGGGGTAAGGGAGCCATTATTTTCGTGCGTCGGGCTGAGGCTAAAGAAAAACCCTAATATCGTGCCAGAGGAGACCTTACATCTTTCATCAGGTATCTAAATAAGAAATCTCCGTACTTGTTTGAGTGTGGAGATTTTTTATGGGTCACTGGAAAGTTGACAAGGGCCGCTGTGCGGTCTTCAACCCATTCGAGTTTAATCAAACCTGCTGAGAAATATATATGGTAATGGACACTGACTTTGCTTAGGGGTACCTTTTACAACTCCTACATAATGGCAAAGTAACAGTTACTAGACCTATGATGAAATGCAATTCAATGCGTGCAAGATTAACCTCCATCATCGAAGCGCCATTTACGCTGTTTCTCCTGGTAGCTTTTGCAATATATATCCTTTTATTTCCAGCTCTTTTATGGACTACTTTTTCTGAAGATGATGCGCATATTTTAAGAGTAGCTATTCAGTACGATTGGTTGCAGCCTTTTTATTCTCACGAAGTCTACACTCAACTTTCTGCAACAAACTTTACTCCGATTGTGCTCACTATTTATCGGTTTCTGTTGATACTGTTTTCTCTAAATAGCGATGCCTTTCTGTTATTCATGCTACTTTCCATGGCTGTTTTTACAGCTCTGGCAGGGTATTTAATCTGGCAACTAACTTACAGCAAACCTCTTTCATGGTTGTTGATGCTATTGCTATTTGCAAACTTCACTTTGCACACTTTCTTGACTAGGTTCTATACTGCTCACTACTTGCTGGGTGGAGTGTTTGCTCTAATTTCTGTAATTCTGGTTTGTAGGCAGCGAGGTAATCGCACAGAGCCTTTGTTAATTGGCATTTTTCTATTGCTTGCCATGTTGTCTAAAGAAGTCTATCTGGTTCTACCGCTAATTCTTGGTTTAATAAGCCTGAAGAACAGTAACTATAAAAATATTATCAGCCTGATAGTAGTATCTGTCGCCTATGCAGTGATGAGAATTTACATATTAGGGGATCGAAGTAACGGAAATGATGGCGCTGTTGGTATTATTAGTGCGCTGCTCGCAATTAGTGGAACTAGTTGGTTAAGCTTCTTTCTCTGGTATGCCAAATCCCATATCTTTGTTTTTCTGGCACTATTATTAGCATTAATTGTTTCTTTCAAGAAAACTCTTGCTTTGCTTGTTTTTGCGTTGCTATTCGCTCTTCCCACCTTGGCTGCGCCACATGGGTTTTTAATTCCAGAGTTGCACGGGGATAGAATTTTCTTTGCCTTGGACAGTGCTCTTGCGATAGTTGCAGTAGTTGCAATGCGTGACTTTCCACAGCTTAAAAGGTTCAACAATAGAATGATACTGGTAGCGCTATTAGTCGTAGTCTACTCTGTGCATTTAATGAATAGCCTTTCTTTAAAAGAGCAATTGCAGCAGACTGCCGATTATAATATTACGAAGTTTATGCTCGATGAGAGTCATACGCTTGCAGGAAAAACTCTTTTCGTTCCTCTTGCATTTACCCAAGGAGACATCGTAAACGTCCAAGCTATGCTAGGAGGGGAGAGCTATGAGGTTACACATAATTGTGCTTTAGCTTTGCAGGCGACAGAGGCTAATCTTATAGCCTTTAATGGTTCTGGTGGCAGAATAGACAGGGAATTACTTGAACAGTCCTGCGAACCAGGTTTCCCAGATGTCCAAATTCTCATTCCTCCTCACGTTGATGACGGTTTTATCAAATGGGAACTTGCGTTTAGCGACGGCTATCAGGGAGGCGTGCTGCTTGTTGATCGAGGCCTCGCGGTTCCGGCACCTTCTTTTTCTGTATTGTTGGCCAACCCGAAGCCCGGGGAACGATATCAACTGTTTGCGAATAGAGGAAATCAGTGGTGGTTTTCCTCAGTCATGCCGATAGAAGTTAGTGACTAAATTATTTGCTACACGATGATCTAAGCGTTAGCTTAAGTGTTGAGTTTATAGACTAGAGAGACCTCGATAAAGCAATGCCTATCAGCAGAAACCTGACATTAATCGTGCATTTCATGCTTGATCATATACTGCCGCCATTTATGCGAGACAGTAGGCTAGTGATGTCTCCATTATTCTATATTCTGTTTAGAGAAAAGGCCGCTTACTACCTTGATTTCAAAGAAAAACTTCATGGGCTGTCTGATCAACAAATAAATGAGTACTATGAACTGCTCTCTGATACATTTATCCAACGGGAAACCGATTTAAATAGAGCCTGTATAGAGTTTTTAGAACAGCAAGTGTTGGGAGCTGAGGTTTTGGATGTTGCTTGTGGGAAAGGTTACCTTTCAGAGCGAATGGCTGAGCAAGGGTTTAGTGTTACGGGGGTTGATATTATTACCCCTAGCGCTACGACTGATAATCCGAAATACTTAGAGGCTGAAATAACCAAGCTACCATTCCCTGACAAACATTTTGATACCGTTGTATGTACACACACGCTTGAGCATATTCGAGATATAGAGAAGGCTATTGCAGAAATAGAAAGGGTTTGTAAGAAACGGTTAATTATTGTTGTCCCTTGTCAGAGGGAATACCGGTACACTTTTGATTTGCATATCCACTTTTTTCCTTACGAGCACAAATTACGCGAGGTGCTAGGACCCAAAGGTAATATTGATAAATTGGGTGGCGATTTTTTTTATGTGAGGGATATGCTGTGAGCGCCTTGCTACTAATTATAATAGCCGCGCTCTGTAACGCTTTAGCCTTGACTATGCTTAAAGTGACCGGGGACCAATTAAAGTTAGAGAGTCATTATTTGGTGGTTCTAGAGAAAACCTGGGTGTATCTAGTATTCGGGATTTTGCTCTATGGTGCTTCTTTCTTGTTGGCAATTAAGATTTTCTCTATTAGTTCATTCTCCCGAACCGTGCCTGTTTTCGTTGGGCTTAATATACTTAGCTCTCTTGCTATAGCTTCTTTTTACTTTAAAGAGGCGCTATCGTTTAGCCTATTGTTAGGCTCAGTGTTTATAATTGCCGGCGTTTGGTTAATACAAACGAACTCTCTATGAATAAGACAATCAGTATCTTAGTGCCAGTTAAAAATGAAGAGGCTGCCTTGCCTCTTTTGTTTCAGGAACTGGATAAAAGGCTTGGGGAACTCGCCAAGAAATATGATTTCCATGTGCTAGTGCTAGATGATGGATCAACTGATAGTACAGCCGATATTGTTAAGCGCTATAGTTCCAATTCTTATTCTATTGGACTTTGTAGTTTTACTCGCAACTTCGGCAAAGAAGCTGCCATAGCTGCAGGTCTTGAGCGTTGCGAGAGTGATGTTTACATTATTATGGATAGTGATTTGCAGCACCCTCCATCGCTAATTCCAGAGATGATCTCTAAGTGGGAGGAGGGGTATAAGATTGTTGAGGGAGTCAAGCTTGATCGCGGTAATGAGTCTCTACTTTACCGCCTCTTCAGCATGCTTTTCTACAAATCACTGAATTCTATGGGATCACTTGATTTGAAGGATCTCAGTGATTACAAGTTAATAGATCGCGAGCTTGTAGATATTATGCGCGGGCTACCTGAAAAGAGCCGGTTCTTCCGAGGGTTAATTGATTGGATGGGTTATTCTAAGCATCAAATCCCTTTTCAAGTTCCCGATCGTGAAGCAGGCACAACATCCTGGAGTACTTGGCAGCTGATCAAGTTCTCGCTTTCCGCCATTTCCTCTTTTTCTTCAGCGCCTCTACAATTCGTCACAGTGATTGGTATGAGCATGCTGGCGATTAGTGTTCTTCTAGGCTCAGTAACTTTATATCAATGGGTTTCCGGGCAAGCGGTAACTGGCTTTACTACCGTCATTATATTGCTGCTAGCTATTGGCAGTATGCTGATGGTCAGCCTTGGCCTGATTGGTCTGTATCTCGCAAGGATTTATGAAGAAATTAAAGGCAGGCCCGCTTATATGATAAAAGAAGAAATCCAAGCATCACATGATTCGGATAGCAGATAATAATCTATAGAGAGTAAGCAGTTCAGCAATCAACACAGAGTGATTACTCTGTTGTTGAAGTGGCGGAAAGACTCGAAATGGCTTCAAGAACGGCTATTTCCAGAGGCTACAAACGGTCTAGCGAACTCTGGGAAATCCACTGCGCCTAGCAATACCAGCTTTTTTGGCTTCTTCAGTGACTGCTTTTGCCACAGCTGGTGCAACACTTTTATCAAATACTGAGGGAATAATGTAGCTAGGCGATAAATCTTTTTCAGAGATGCAGTTTGCAATAGCCTGCGCAGCGGCCATTTTTATATTCTCTGTGATTTGGTCTATTTGACAATCTAAAGCGCCGCGAAATAACCCTGGAAAACAAAGTACATTATTTATTTGATTGGGGTAGTCACTCCGTCCTGTAGCCATAATCTCTACATGCCCCTCCACCTCTTCTGGTGTGATTTCAGGTGTTGGATTACTCATGGCAAAAATAATGGGATCTTTGGCCATTGATTTTACATGTTCGAGAGTTAGCAGTCCTGGTCCGGATACACCAACAACAACGTCTATATCTTTTATGACTTCTGAGATTGTGCCTGCTACTTTTCCTGGATTTGTACGTTGCGCATAAGCTTCCTTGGCCGCGTTTAAGCTTTCTCGACCTTCATAGATTGCACCCTTGCGATCAAGCCCAATAATATCGGTGATGCCCATGCTTAGCATCATATCTGTGCATGCCGTTCCTGCTGCTCCAACTCCAAGTACGATAACTTTTAGGTCCTTAGCTTTCTTGCCTGTGATTTTAAGAGCATTAATAAGGGCGGCTATCATAACAACAGCCGTACCGTGTTGGTCATCATGAAAAACGGGGATGTTTAATTCTTTATCAAGTCGTTTTTCGATTTCAAAGCAGCGAGGTGCTGATATATCCTCGAGGTTGATGCCGCCAAAAGTTGGAGCCAGACTCTTTACGATTGAAATGATCTCTTCCGTATCCTGAGTATCCAAACATATAGGAAAGGCATCCACACCGGCGAAATCTTTGAACAACATTGCCTTCCCTTCCATAACAGGCATGGCTGCTTCTGGGCCGATATTACCTAAGCCCAAAACGGCGCTACCATCACTGACTACCGCCACGGTATTGCGTTTTATCGTTAAATTAAAGGCCTTGCTTTTGTCTTCGTGAATTGCCATGCATACTTTGGCAACACCAGGTGTATAGGCCATTGAAAGTTCGTCACGTGTTTTGATGGGGATCTTTGAATTTACTTCAATTTTTCCACCAAGGTGCATAAGAAGAGTTCTATCTGAGACGTGGATAAGCTCAGTGTCTTTGATTCCTTCTAAGATCGATTTAATTTCTTCCGCATGCTCTTCGCCAGAGGTCTCTACGGTTATGTCACGAATGATGTTGCCGTCTTCAACACGAATGATGTCAATAGCGCCGATATTTCCACCCAGGGAGGCAATGGCGGTAGTGATTTTTGCAAGAGCGCCAGCAGAGTGCCCAAGTTTAAGCCTAAACGTTACTGCATTACTGGCGCTAGTTGTTGGATAGTCCATCAAAGCTCCTTGTTTTTGTAGAGGATGTTGTCAAAAGAATTATCGACGTACCTACCGACGTACTTTAGAACCTCTGCTGAGATTGTCACAGCTCTACGGGGTATAGTAAATTGAACTATAGTAAAGACAAAGGTTTTTTTTACAGGAGTTTTCCTTGGAAAATTTTTTGGTTCTATCGCTAGTTCGGTGTTGGTGAATTTATATTTAAACTAAAAGAGTTTGTTGGCCAATTTCTCTATGAGCGGGCGGCGATCACAAAACCCGCCAACAGGATCAATATTAGTCCCGCTGAAGACTCTGAAGCCTGCCTTCATTCTGCAGTTTCTGATGAACGATATGAAGTTTCTAGTCCCGAAGCGAAATATAGGGTTTGGCGATATCAAATTACACTTTCGTAATAAGTGCAGGCGAGGTGGCTATTCTGTTGGCTGGAGTTGTCAGTAAGATTGAGGGCAATTCTCTTGATTTTATTATTTCTGAGCCGAATACTGGTAAAACCATGGAGCGCAGCATTTGTTAAATGCTTGCTCTGGGAATAAAAAAAGTATTAGCCGGTCTGACTTGCTGAAAGTGATGTATTATTTGATATCTTTAATACTCTGTAGAAGAAATAGGTGGAATACTTGCAGTCCCTATCAAAAAAGCATGGAATAACGAATAACACTGAGCCAACACCTCGTTTCATTTCTCTCGACGGCAACGATGTCGATGCCAAGCGTCAGGAGCTGTTAAGCTATTTTGTCGCGGCATGGGAGCAATATGAAACGCTATTTACTCCACTTCAGGATGAGGCCTTCTATGTCAGAGCGGAGCCTTTGCGGCACCCGTTGATTTTCTATTTTGGCCACACAGCGGCTTTCTACATTAATAAAATGATCCTGGCCCAATTTACCGATGCTCGAGTAAACCCTGAATTAGAGGCGATGTTTGCTATTGGTGTGGATGAAATGTCCTGGGACGATTTGGACGCTGCGCACTATGACTGGCCGACAGTGGAGGGTGCTAGACAATACCGCGATACAGTTAAGGCTCGGATTTGTGCCTTCATCAAATCAATGCCGATTAAATTGCCTATCACGCAGGACTGTCCAGCATGGTTGGTATTAATGGGTGTTGAGCATGAGCGCATTCATTTGGAGACATCATCGGTAATTATGCGCATGTTGCCGTTGAACCTAATCGATGAGGCGAAAGCCAAAGCCTGGCCAGTTTGCACTGATGTAGGAATAGCTCCGTCAGTAGAATGGTTACCAGTACCGGCCGTTACAGTAAGACTTGGCAAGGAAGCCAGTGATCGCTGTTATGGTTGGGACAACGAATACGGTTGTGATGAGCAGCAAGTGGAACAATTCAAGGTTGGCACGACGTTGGTCACCAATCAGGACTTTCTCGGCTTCGTTGAAGCAGGGGGCTATCAGGAGGAGAGCTATTGGTCTCAGGAAGGGAAACAATGGTTGGCCTACACCCTGGCACGACATCCTAAATTCTGGCGGCCCTCTCTGGATGGTAAGTATGTGCAAAGGAATTTGTTTTCGGAAATGCCTTTACCTATGAACTGGCCAGTTGAAGTGAATTATCTGGAGGCGAAGGCCTATTGCAATTGGATGCGAGAGAAGAGTGGTGAGCCAGTGCGATTACTTACGGAGGCCGAGTGGTATGTTCTGCGCCAGTCAGAATTGGGAGGTGTGCCGGGTGATGGAAATATTAATCTTGAGCAATATGCATCACCTTGTCCTGTAACGGCAAACCAGCAGGGCGGCTTATGTGATGTCACTGGTAACGTATGGCAATGGACAGAATCGGCCATTGATGGGCTTCCCGGTTTTGAGGTGCATCCTTGGTATGATGATTTCTCAACACCAACTTTTGATGGGAAACACAACTTGATCAAGGGAGGGTCTTGGATTTCTACGGGTAATGAAACCCTAGCATCATCACGTTATGCATTTCGTCGACATTTCTTCCAACACGCGGGCTTTAGAATGGTTATATCTGAGCAAGAACTGGAACAGCAGGCGCAGGATAATGTATATGAAACTGATGCCTTGATTGCGCAGTATTGTGAATTTCACTATGGCAATGAATACTTTTCAGTAGCAAATTTTCCAGTTGCTTGTGTGCAGTCATTGATGACTCATATGCAAAGTAACAATGTTTTAACCGACAGGGCGCTTGATCTTGGTTGTGCCGTAGGCCGTTCTTCATTCGAACTGGCTAAGAATTTTCAGCATGTTGATGCAATTGATTTTTCAGCACGCTTCATACAGCAAGGGGTTAAGCTGCAGGTACACAAGCGACTGCGTTATACCGTACCAAGAGAAGGTGATATTGTCGAATATCGTGAAGTATTGTTAGATAAGTTAGGTTATGAGGAAGTGAAAGACCGTGTTGATTTTTTACAAGGGGATGCTTGTAACTTGAAGCCACAGTTCGCCAACTATAACTTGATCTTTGCAGGTAACCTGATTGATAGGCTTTATGATCCGCTGATGTTCCTCAATAATATTCAAGAACGAATCTTGCCGGGTGGTTTGCTTGTGTTGACTTCCCCTTATACATGGCTGGAAGAATACACGGATAAGGATAAGTGGCTGGGAGGCATTAAGGTCAATGGAGAAAACTTCAGTAGTCTGGACGCACTTAAGCAGTATCTTGGTAATGGCTTTTATTTTGAAGAAGCTATTGACGTGCCGTTTGTAATTCGCGAAACGGCTCGAAAGTATCAGCATACTGTTGCACAAATGACTATATGGCGTAAGCGCTAGGTAGGGCAGAATGCAATTTCGCGCAATGAAGCATCATGAGTTTTATGAAAGCTTGCCAAGGCGTGCCCGCTATAATCTAAGTGATGCTTGCGGTGCGACAGCGACTCTGCACGATATCTTAAACGAAGCAGAGCTTGCGGAAGTGGCATCAATACCATTGGTTTATGGCAGTGTGGAAGGTAGGGACGATCTGCGCACAGGTATATATAGTCTGTATAAGCATCTCTACCCAGAGCTAGGCATTGATCACATCACCGTGTTAAGTGGCACCGAGGAAGGCCTGTTCTCCATCATGGCTTCCATTGTAAACCCCGGTGACGAAGTGATTGGTATGTTGCCTTGTTACCCATCATTGTCGGATTTGCCAGCCTGTTTTGGTGGCGTGTTTAAGCCAGTTAGGCTCAATCCTGAGAATCATTGGCAGCCATCCATTGATGATTTTTCGGCCCAGATTAGCGAGCGTACTAAGGCGATTATTATTAACTCGCCGCATAACCCAACCGGTATGGTGTTAGATCAGGGTTTTCTGGATAAGCTAATTTCCCTTTGTGAGCGACATGAGTTGTATCTTATTTCTGATGATGTATTTATGTTTTCAGATTTCTCTGGGACGTGTGGCCATGTCAATGTACTGCAATATGAAAAAGCAATACTGACGAATGTGCTGTCTAAAACATTTGGCCTGCCAGGGGTGCGTATTGGTTGGGTCATGTCCAAAGACATGGCTCTCACTGAATCGATTCGCCACCTAAAAACTTATAATAGTATCTGTCAGTCGCAGCTCGACGAGCAAGTAGCGTGCTTCGTAATGCAAAAGGCTGATGAAATTATTAAATGTAATAATGAAATTGTGCGTGAAAATATTGAACTATTTGATAGCTTTATTATGAATAGTGATATATTTAGCTGGCACAAGCCGCAGGCAGGCATGTTGGGTCTGGTGCATTCCAATAAGCCGCTAAAACCTCTGCTGGATGCCTGGTTAGAGAAAGATGTGTTGGTATTGCCTGGAGAGTTGTTCGGTATTGAAGGTAATTATTTCCGTGTGGGGTTTGGTAAAAAGGATTTTTCAGAAGCCTTGCTGCAAATTTCCTGATCAGAAGTTAAAACATAAAGGGAGCAGAGCTTCTTTTATTATCTCCCCAGCCTTTGTTATCACGATATGATGTTAAGCTGACAATGCCCCGCTGCAACTACTGCCTTGGCCCGCTGTACACCCATAACAATGTTCTCCAGTTGCGATCGCATTACCAGTAAGATCATTTTCCATAAGGTGAGTGATATGCAAGCGCTTCTGATTTCTTTGGGCTAAGGGAATTTTGAGTAATTGATTGAAGTCGCAATCATAAATAAAGCCCTGCCAGTCAACATTAATTACAGTACGGCACATCACTGTTTTTAAATTTTCAGGTGAAAAGTTGTTACGTAACAAGCTCATGTAATCGACATATTGCCCCTTTGATAACAGCACGCTGCCGAAACGGCTAATTGGCATATTGGTTATTGCTAACAGCTGGTTAAAGTGTATTCCCCAGTTCTCTTTTAGCTCTCTTTTATAATCAGCTTCCAGTTCTTGTTGGGGCGGTGGTAGTGATGCGCCGACGGGGTTGTAAACTAGGTTGAGTTGCAGCTCAGCTTGGTGGCCATAGCCTAATTCATTGAGTTTGCGCAAGGCATCAATACTATCTTGAAATACACCTTTGCCTCGTTGCTGTGTAACATTGGTTTCACTGTAACAAGGTAAAGATGCAGTAATGACTACTTGTTGATCTGCAAGGAATTGCGCCAGATCTTCATAATCAGGTTGTTGTAAGATGCTTAAATTACAACGATCAATCACTTCTACGCCTAGCGCTCTAGCTTCTTTAACCAGATCGCGGAAATGTGGATTCATTTCCGGCGCGCCTCCTGTCAAATCCAATGTTGCGAACTTTCGGGATTGTAAAACCTGTAACAGTTGATCGATCGTTTTGCGTTCCATTAGTTCAGTGCGTTTAGGTCCAGCATTAACATGGCAATGATTACAACTTAAGTTACATAAATAACCAAGATTAGCCTGCAGAACTTCAAGCCCCTGCCGTTTTATTGCTGGAAAATCGCTGCTAATCAGTAGAGGTTTTGTGTCTAGCATAAAGATATAGCCGTAATAATTATCATTGTAGTTGTTTCTGCTGGTCTAACAGCAGCTAGAATTGGCGGTGCTAACTATGCCTTCTTTATCGTAGGGCAAGTCTGACCCACATCCTTGAAATATGCCGTAATGACACTGCCAGTCACCGATAAAATCAAAGTATGGTTGGAAACGACTCTGTTGCAACATGCGATAGGTATTACCGCAAACAGGAAACACCTTGCCGCGTTGTATGCGGTGGTGCTTGTCCAGATTAAATACCTGCTCATGGTGAGGGATGCCGCCACGATAAATTACTGCTTGGCCATAGTCCTCACAGGCGGATTCCAATTCTGGTAATTTAAATAAGCGATAAGTGGCGGAATAAAAGCTGATGTGACCAATTTTTCCAATAATGGCCTCGTTGGCAATGGTGATAGGCTTGTCATCTACCAGGCGTGGGTCTATAAAACCTGCTTTACAAGACAGTCGTTCAAAATCTTTCCAGTAAAGCGCTCCGCTTAGACACTCTCCAAATAACTCAGGGTCTTCGATAAATTCCTGAGGAATGCGGCGATCAGCATAGACGTCAGAGAAATAGAGTTCCCCGCCTGGTTTCAGCAGGCGGTAAGCTTGTTGTAGTACCGCCTCTTTATCTGGGGATAAATTGATCACGCAATTAGAAACGATTAGGTCAAAGCTATTAGGAGGCAAGTCTAATTCGTCAAGGCGTTCTATATATCCCATTTGGAATGAGACATTGCTTTTGTTGTAGGAAAATTTCTGACGATGGTAGTCTATATGGCTTTCAGCTACCTTTAACTGTTCGGCGGTCATGTCTATACCAACGACTTCGCCTTGCTCGCCTACTAACTGCGCTAGCACATAACAATCTCTACCTGAGCCTGAACCCAGGTCAAGGATCTTTGCGCCATCGACTAACTCGGGCAGTACCAAACCGCAGCCATAATACTTCTGTAGCACTTCCTCATGGATATTGCTCAGTGCATCTTTTAGATAACGCGGCATTGATGTATCTGTGCAGCAGGCATTGGTTTTTAAATCTTTACTGCTTTGTAGTAATTTTCCGTAATACTCTTTCACATTGTCATGCATCGTTCTCTAAACCTTTCTTGATGTTCATTATTAATAACTATTTTTAACGTTGATGCGATAGAGGAAGGCACCTTAATTAGGTTTTTCAACCGTTGCAAGCAACGAGCTTTTGGCCAGAATTGTATATAAACAGTCAACGGTGAGATCAAGTTGTAGCTTGTTGGCACTGTTTGAAATGCTTATTGTCGAAATAAACTGCTGTTATCAATATTTGTCTGGTAATTACAGCACTAGAACCGACATTGAAGCAGAAAATTCCCAGAGGCTAGATATATCAGGGCAAAGAGCGGTAGTTTGCTGATTCCTTATTAAACAATTAGTAACTATATAGCAAATTAGAACCATCGAATACTCCTGCAGAAATAACTTTAGTTATGCAAAATAGTCATTATGACAGCCCTTCAATTTCCAATAGCTAATGTTCAATGGAAATAGACAAAGTCCTTGATTGGGCGTAGGGTTAAATTTCCTATACACAGCTGACCATGCCGTAGCAGATACAAGTTCTTGTATCGAATAAGGTGAGGAGCTTGCCACTGTGGAGGTCAACTGAGCATTCACTCAAAAAAAAACAGGGAGAGATAAAATGCGAATAAGAAATAGAAGGTGGTTGGCCGCATTATCTGCAGCAGTATTTGTTGGGGGAGCTTCGAATGTTGTTATTGCTCAAGAGAGGAGTATAGAAGAGGTTGTGGTGCTTGGTTCCAGAGTCGCGGGTCGAACTGCTACCGATTTGCCGGTTCCGGTTGATACACTAACAGCAGAGAGTTTGGCCAATACCGGGCAAACTGAAGTAGGGCGCATGTTACAGTCTCTTGCGCCATCATTTAACTTTTCAAGTTCTTCCATTAGTGATGGTACCGATGCATTACGTCCGGCTACCCTGCGCGGGCTGGGCCCGGATCAGACCTTGGTGCTGATTAATGGTAAGCGACGTCACCAGGCTTCATTAATTCATATTAACAATTCGGTAGGGCGTGGTACTGCCGGTACTGATATGAACGCAATTCCCGCCGCGGCTATTCAACGCATTGAAGTATTGCGTGACGGGGCTGCTGCCCAGTATGGTTCCGATGCAATAGCTGGGGTCATCAACATAGTATTAAAAGAAGATTCTGAAGCTGGCAGTATTTCAGGATCTGTGGGTGAATATAGCGACGGTGATGGCTATACCGAAAATATTAATTTGAATAAGGGCTTTGCTTTAGGCGACAGTGGTTTTATCAATGTTACGGCCAATTACCGTGACCGTGGAAGAACCAGCCGAGCTAATCCTCAAGGTGTATGTCTGTACGGTGGTTGTGTCGATACCGATGGCAACGGCTTTCTAGAACCAGCCTTAGGCAATGAGGTGCGAGAGGTGTCAGGCCCAGGCAGAGACCCTTTTCGTATCGGTGATGCCGCTTCAGAACAATTTGCTATAGCGATTAATACTGCCCTGGAGTTGGGTGCGGGTGAATTGTATGGCTTCGTCACTTATTCAGGCAGAGAAGGTGCATCAGGCGCTTTCTATCGTAACCCTTCCAGTGGCGGCGCCGCTTTGGATGATGGTGAGAATGTCATTCCTGATGGTTTTCTACCTATAATCAATTCAGAAATCGATGACTTTTCCATTAACATTGGCTATCGGGAAGAATTTGATAATGGTGCAACACTTGATATTTCTTATACCAATGGTGGTAATGATATCGACTACAGCACGAGTAATACGGTCAATTACTCGTTTGTAAATGAGTTGAATTTTGGTCGTGGCCTTAGTGACGCGGATATCCGTGCTCAAATTCCCCGTTCAGCGTTTGCTTATGGTCTTGAGCTGAATTTAGAAACGATCAACCTTGACTATACTCAGAGCTTCGGTGATCTATATGTCGCTTTTGGAGCAGAGCTTCGAACGGACGAATATATCATCACACCAGGGGAGCCTTATTCTTTTACTGACTTTGACAGTGTTGATGGTGTTGCGCTGTACGCACAGAATGGCAGTGGCGGCACACAAGGCTTTGGTGGCATTGGGCCGGCGAGTGCGGCGGACGAAGAACGTGATGTGATTTCATTTTACCTCGACAGTGAATATCAGTTGACGGATGACCTCCTGGTCAGTGCAGCAGTTCGTTATGATGACTACGATGGTTTTGGTGACACTACTAACTTTAAGTTAGCAGGTAATCTGCGTGTAACCGATACTGTTCGTTTACGTGCTGCGGCAAGCACGGGCTTCCGTGCACCGTCAATGCAACAGTTATTCTTTAGTAATATCAGCACACAGTTTATTGGAGGCGTGCAGATAGAAACAGGAACCTTCCGCAATGACAGTGAGGTTGCGCAGGCGATTGGTATTCCAACTCTGAAAGAAGAAGAGTCAGATAATTTCAGTATTGGTGCGATTATTGATCTGGCAGATAACTGGAATCTAACAATTGATCTGTATTCGATTGATATCGATGATCGTATTGTTTTAAGTAACAATTTAGGTTCTGGACTTTCACCTGCCCTGGATGCCGCGTTGCTTGCGACAGGCTCAGGTGGTGGTCAGTTCTTTTTAAATGCTATTGATACTGAAACGGATGGTGTTGATATTGTATCGACCTATAGTGATATTGAAGTTGGTGGCGGTTTGTTGGACCTAACATTCGCGGCTAATTTCACTGATACAGATATTGCCGATATTTTCTCTGATAGTTCTCCGGCCTTAACAGCAATAGCCCCAGAGGATATCTTTGGTGGCTTCCAGCCGTCTGTTATTGAAACTTGGCAACCGGAAGAGCGCATAAGCCTAATCGGTCGCTATGTGTTGGATGACTGGTCATTCAATCTTGCATTGCAGCACTATGGTGAATACACCACTGTTGATACTGGTTCTCAGACCTATGGATCTGAGTTGTTGACAGATTTACGCATAGCTTATGATTTTGGCAATGGCGTGACTGCCAATATTTCTGGCGTTAACATTTTTGATGTCACTCCAGATGAGGTAACCAATTCAGGGTCACGTGGCGGTAGTTTTGAATCAGCTCCAGGGCTTGAGGATTTAGCCAGCTCTACAGTGTTCCGGTATTCTCGTCGCTCAGCTCCCTTTGGGTTTAACGGCGCTTACTGGTCTGCGGGTGTGAATTACAGCTTTTAATTCGCACTTTTAGGAAGTATAAGGGTCCTCATATCTTAATAGTGTGAGGACCCTTTTTTGTTGGGGTTTGTAATACTAAGAAGGACTTGATGGTGTTCTTCTGTGTCAAAGTTTTCTTCGAGCCAAAGGCCTTGCTGCTATTTGAGAGGAGCCTCTATGTTGGTTTCTTTATGCAGGAAAGAGAGTTTACACAACGGGTTTAATGCTAGGCAGTAATATGTTCAAAAGTTATAAGGATATTTTCAGTCAGCGTGCCGACTCTTATCACCAAGCTATGTCAGAGTGTCCTCAGGCGAGGGCGCTAGAATTTAAAAATACTATTGAGCAAGTTCATATCCCTGTCGGTTCTAAAATCTGTGACCTTCCTTCAGGAGGAGGTTATTTATGGCCGTACCTGCCAGACAATGACCTCCACTTTACTGCCGTAGAAGTTAGTAATTATTTTTTCCAAAATTGCCTCGAAGATCAGCACAGAGAGCGCGTGTTGTCAGAGCTCCACAAGGTAGCACTACCCGATGGAAGTTTTGACATAGTGTTTTCTGTAACAGGGCTGCACCATATTGAAGACCGAGGAGCTGTTTATGCTGAGATTTTCCGGCTGCTAAAGCCGGGTGGCGTTGCGGTGATAGCTGAAGTAAAGCAGGCTTCTCCCGTCGCTTATTTCTTGAATGAATATGTTCATCAATATAGCAGCATGGGGCATGAAGGGCTTTTTCTGGATGCGGCTGACATTCGTTTAATAGAAAAAGCAGGCTTTAATATAAATAAAAACAAATATATTGAGTACGGCTGGTGGTTCAATACTGTGAAAGAAATGACGCATTTCTGTCGCTTGTTATTTGCTCTCGATAAGGTTGATGATGAAAGTTTGGAGCAAGGTATTAAGCATTATCTTGGCTATGAATCTCATGTTGACGGTATAGAGATGGCCTGGGGGCTTCAGTTCATTACCCTGAGTAAAAATAAGTAAGGGTTAAAAAGGGGCATCAATGCCCCTTTCTAGCTTCTATCTTAACTTCTATCCTGTGTGGATTAATCTGCTGGCTCCAGCCTTACTATTTTAGTTGGCTGACCACGACGATCAGAAATAGCCAGATAAATATAGCCATCTGCTCCCTGGCGCACATCGCGAATTCGACCCATGTCATAGGCAAGAGTTTCTTCTACGACCACGTGGCGGTATTCCTCATCCATTTCTAGGCGAGCTAGTTGTTCTCCCATTAATGCACCGGAGAAGATGTTGCCGTGCCACATAGGGAATTTATCACCAGAATAGACCATTAAGCCGGAAGTAGCGATTGACGGCACCCAGAAATGCGTTGGTGATGTCATGTTTCTTTCACTGATGCCGACATGAATTGGTCTGCCAAATTCACCATAGTTAACGCCGTAACCGACCACAGGCCAGCCATAATTATTACCAGCCTCAATGAGATTGAGTTCGTCGCCACCCTGGGGGCCGTGTTCAGACTCCCACAAGTCGCCAGTTTCAGGGTGAATCACAAGGCCTTGTGGGCTTCGGTGTCCGTAGCTCCAGATTTCAGGAAGTACATCACTACGACCAATAAATGGATTGTCGTTAGGGACGCTGCCGTCATCATGTAAACGAACAATAACGCCTTGATGATTACTTAGGTCCTGGGAGGGGTGTGCTGCTAATACGTCCGTATTGCCGGGAGGAACCTGGCGATCGCCTAGAGTGAGAAATATATAACCGTCGTTATCGAAAACGATCTTTCCGCCATAGTGCCCAAAGCCAATTGACTTAGCCTCGAATATTTCCATCACATTAGTGAGTCGATCATTTTCCAAACGGCCGCGCACGATGGCGGTTGTTGAACCACCTTTGGCCTTTTTGGCGAGGGTCAGGTAAAGCCAACGGTTGTCGGAAAAGTTTGGATGAGGGATGGCATCAAACAGCCCGCCTTGGCCCCGGTAGAAAACTTCGGGTACACCCTGTACCGCTGCTGGCAGTAGTTTTCCATCTCGAATGATTCTTAATCGACCTGGCTTTTCTGTGACCAGCATGTCTCCGTTTGGTAGCCATGCTATGGACCAGGGTTGTACCAACCCTTCTGCGACAGTTACTACCCTATAGTCATGAAGCGTTCCACGATGGGTATCAGGCTGGGCAAAGGCTGCTGTATTTGTCAATAGGCTGATACAGGCAAGTTTCAATATAGTAGGAAGCATGGCTTTCCTCTCCAATTATTTAATTTAGTTTCTCATGACGGATGGGAAACGATCAAATTCAACGTTTCTCTAAATATGTCTTGCTAGGTGTACCTTGAGTCTTAAGAATCGTCGGTAGGGTTGGTTGTTAGCGGAGCCGGGTAAAAACTTAATGTTTCAAGGAGCAATTTTGCCAACTGCACTTAGCGTCAGCGTTGGCAGATGTTTTCTGGGTTGCAAAAGCTCGCAAGCCTTGGAGCAAATAACCACCTAATAGATTGATATTAAACAGGTTTTTCTTCCGTTATCGAAGCCGCAAGCTTGCTTCAGGCTTGCTTGTTAGAGGGAGATTGCTTATTCTTCTTCCTTTCCTGACGCTGGCTACACAACAAGGATTGCCATATCTTATTTTTCCGCCTAGTGTAGTCTTCTCGCTGATGAGATATGCATGCTGGTGGGTATGTGTTTCAGGTTGCTAATGCGAGTACGCCAGATTATATTGTTAACTATCATGCGCTTGAAAGGGTAGATATTCCGCAAACTGGGATACCAATGATTTATGAGCACGGTGGTAAGCAATACCTTGTCATGGTCATCAATGGAAGTAGTGCGGCTTCTGAAATTGTAGCTTACACTCTTCCATAATTATAAATTTTAGGAGTAGTTCATTATGTGTAAATTGTTTTCCAAAGTAGTGCTTGCAGCGCTTACTTTGCTTGTTGTTTTGCCTGTGCAAGCGGCTACATGGGTACTTGACCAAGAAGCATCCAGTGTTTTTTTTCAGTACAAATATGGCAGTGACCCCTATCAAGGCGAATTTAGCAACATAGAAGCAACTTTCAACATTGATCCTATGAGCCCGGAATCTTGTGATTTTCAGGTAACAATTCCCATTGGTGACATAAAGCTGGATTCTCCAGAGGCTCTAGATTATTTGCTTGATTACGAGCTATTTGATGTTGATCAGTGGCCTACAGCGACTTTTAAAGCGGAGGCATGCCGCTTACAGTCTGTTAGTTCTTTTGTCGCCGATGGAACCTTGACTATTCGTGACCAGACTAATTCGTTGCGTTTCCCGTTTGATCTCAGCATCGATACTACTGAGGGCAACTTGCGCTTTCATCTAACCAGTGAGGTAACTATTAAGCGCCTGGAGTACGGTGTTGGTCAGGGTTACTGGATGAGCACGGCTGAGATTCCTAATGAAATTGTTATAAAAATAGATGTTTACGCGAAACCAGAGTAATTACACATTTTTCATAAATAGGTTATATCAATGTTTATAAGATTATTTTCAAAGTACTATCGCTTCTCACTCGTCTTGGTTTGTTCCCTATTTTTGGTCTCATGTGATCGTTTGCTGACTCCAGATTTTAATACTGACATTACTGAGCTTAAGGGTGGTGCTTATACGCTGGACCCGGATCATGCGACCTTGCTATGGAAAATTAACCACCTGGGGTTTTCAACGTTTATTGGCCGTTTTAATGACTTTGATGCTTCCCTGGATTTTGACCCAGAAAATATTGAGGCGGCAGACCTGGAAGTTATTATTAATATGGCTGGAGTGGATATTAATAACTCAGAATTTGCAGAGGAGCTTCGTGGTTCAGACTGGTTTGATGTAGAGAATTTTCCGCAAGCAGTTTTTAGAACAACTTCCTTTGTTGAAACTGTAGATGAAGACACTTTTATATTTCAGGGAGATCTGACCCTTCTTGGAAATACAGCACCTGTTAACCTTGAGGTTAATTTTCATGGGGGTGGTCGGAACTTTCTAACTCGAAGTTATACGCTGGGTTTCTCGGCGAGTGCTGATTTTCAACGTTCAGCTTATGGCTTAGATCGGTTTACCAGTTTTGGTGTGGGTGATGATATTGAATTGGAAATTCATGTTGAGTTTATGGCAGCCAAGTAACCACTACTCTTAAAGCATTGAAAGTGCCCTCTCGCTTAATGCGCAGGGGGTATTTTTTTGTCTGGTGCAAAGTGGCAGGTTTGTATCATTTCTTGTGACGATATGAGTATCTTCTGTGGAAATACAGCACACCTACTATGTGCAACTTAGTATGCTCAGACCAACTTCAGCAAGAAAATAACACTAGTATCGAGCAGATTAATAACCTGGTGAATGTTTTGTATGGGTGCCAGTGGAGGAAAGCGAGAGATGCGAAAGTGTGAGATGCCGACTTCTGTCAGCGTAATTATTCCCAGCTATAACCGCCGTGAACTCTTGCAGCGAGCACTGGAGTCAGTACAGCAACAGTCGCATGCGGCGGCTGAAATTATCGTTGTTGATGATGGCTCCAGTGATGGTACCGCTGCCATGATTGCCGAGAAATACCCCGATGTTATCTGCCTCCACCATACTAACCACGGCGTTAGCTTTTCACGTAACCGTGGTGTTGAACTTGCTAAGTCACACTGGGTCGCTTTTTTAGATAGTGACGATGTTTGGTTGCCGACCAAACTGGAATCACAAATAGCAGCGTTGCAAGAGAGTCCTGGCTATCAGCTCTGCCACACAGATGAAATATGGATAAGGAAGGGTGTTAGAGTGAATGCTATGAATAAGCATCGGAAACGAGGTGGCAATATCTATTTAGACTGCCTGCACTTGTGTCTTATTTCGCCTTCGTCTGTAATGCTTACAAAGGATCTGTTTTTAGAACAAGGAGGGTTTGATGAAGAATTACCTGCTTGTGAAGATTATGATTTATGGCTTCGTATTTGTGCAGACAATGAGGTCTTGTATTTGGATGAACCCTTGCTGATGAAATATGGCGGGCACGATGATCAGCTTTCTCAATGTCACTGGGGCATGGACAGGTTTAGAGTTAAAGCCTTGGAGAAAATGCTGCAAAGAGAAAACTTAGGGCAGCAATTATATGATGCCACTAAGGAGGTCATGCTTAAGAAGTGTCAGATATTAGTAAATGGTGCCTTGAAGCGTGATAATCATGAGGTGGCTGAAGCTTATCAGCAAAAGATTGTTGAATATTCATAAGATAATTCTTGAATTCTATGTGCGCTGCCAATCCAGCAGAAGGGGTGGTGCTAATGTGGATTAAACCTTGTTAGAATTCGGCAATAGGCTGGATTCTCTACATTTCTTCGGCTTATTCTCTGTAGACCGCCAGCTTACGTTTGGCATCGACACAGTTTTTTCTTAGTATTGTGAAATCAGCCGAGATATTGGTGGCGACTTCCAGTAACTTGACTAACGATATACGGCCGACAAACGCAGCAACAAAGATGGAAAAGGGTGAGATGAAATGAATGCTTTAAACCTTACAGACGGTGATATTACTCTCAGAAAGGAAATTGTACAGTTATTGAAAGCGGTGGTTTCGCAAAACTGGTCGTTTTCCTTTCTTACGACAGCCAAGAGTCGTGTTGTTACTCACCCATTAAAGTTGCTCTCTGTGAATGCACAAGAAGGAACATTCTGCGTTGGTCTTGACCCGGTTATTTCTAAGATGAACCTCAGTGATTCTGTTATGTTTCGCGCTCAGAGCGGTGGCGTATCGATTATGTTTCAGAGTCTGTTAATAGAACCTCCTGAAGGCAAATCGTCGGCTGGAAAATCATCTCTGCACTTTTTTGATTTGCCGTATAAAGTCGCTTGTACTCAATTGCGAAAAACTATTCGCGTTAATCTTGAGTCACTGGCAGAAGTCCCTGTCACACTTTATCTTGTTAACGGCGCTCTTGTAGAGGGCACGATTATGGATATTTCAACATCCGGAGCAAAATTCAGGGTTAATCAAGATTTAGGGCAAGAGCTTAGAGACCCACAGGTTCTGGATGCTTGCAAAATCAACCTACCCAATGACCTTGTCTTGCAAACTGGAGCGCAATTAATTGGTATGGTAAATGACGAAGAGAACGACGTGTCGTTTTTGCGCTGCCAGTTCGTGCACATGCGAACACAAGATGAAGAAGTGCTAGATAATTTTATCAGCACTATGCTGCGGCAGCTGGAGTCTGAAGATACGGCATAGAATGAGTAACTTCTGTGGGCTTTGATGCCAAAAATGCATCCTGCTAAACTGTAAAGCTAGGGGTATAGTGATGATCAAGTCTTCATGTGCTTTTGATATGAACGCTCCCCCTGGTTCTGTAATTTTGTTGTTAGTTCGCACTTGTGAGGAATAGTGATTTTCCTGTATGTAGTGCTGTGCTATCTCTATACTTTTTAGTAGTAGGAAGTTAACCAACGTATGTCTGAATCATCCTGCGTCTGTTTGTGATATGAGCGAATTTATCCCACCCAATATTGAGAAACTGGTAAAGGTTGATGCCTCTGATATTAAGGTAGGCATGTATATGTCTTTTCCTGACAGGCCGTGGTTGGAAACGAAATTTCTGTTTCAGGGAATATTGTTGACCACGAAGAAGCAGGTTAGCGAAGTGCGTGGACAATGCCAGCATATCTTTGTAGACAGAGAGAAAAGCCGCACTATTCAAACAGCACGGGAACCAGTGCCTACGGAAACCGTTGCTCCCCCAATTCTGAAACCTGTTGAGAAAGAATTTGCCGTAGCGCAGAAAGTGCATGTGGACACAAAGGCTGAGATTCAGCGGAACCTAAAGCGCTTGGTTGCGGGAGAAGGTATTAATGTTACGCGAATTCGTGGTTCTGTTAAGTCCTGTGTAAAGAGTATTGTGACCAATCCGAATGCCCTCATGTGGCTGGGGCGACTGCGCTCCAAAGATAATTATATCGCTGAGCATTGCCTCAACGTAGGCATTCTCGCTATTGCATTCGGTCGTCATCTTGGCATGGGTTTAGATGAGTTAGAGACCTTAGGCATGTGTGGCATGTTGCATGATGTCGGTAAATTGAAAGTGGATCAGAAGATATTGGATAAGCCCCGCAGTCTTAGTGAGGAAGAATTTGCCATTATTAAAGATCATTGCCGTATCGGCAGGGATATTCTCTCTCAAGATGAGAGTATGCCAAAGACAATTATAGAGGCGGCCTATGGCCATCACGAGCGCATGGATGGCTCCGGTTATCCGCGCGGGTTGAAAGCGGACTCTCTGAATTTATATACCCGGATGATTTCGATCGTAGATACTTATGACGCCATAACAACCAATCGTTGTTATGACAAATCGAGGCCAGCTACAGAGGCAATCAAAGTGCTATTTGGTTGTCGTAACACACAGTTTGAACCTGCTTTGGTTGAAAAATTTATTGAATGCTTGGGTATTTACCCTACAGGTTCCTTAGTGGAATTGCACAGCGGAGAAGGGGCTGTTGTAATCGATTCTAATAAAAATAGTCGTCTGAACCCTAGGGTGAGTATAGTACTCGATGAAGAAAAACATTCTCGTTCTCCACTTGTTATTGATACTGCATTAGAAGGCAGTGATGCTGCCGAACGCACCATCAAGAGAGTGTTAGATGAAAATGAATTTCCAGTAGACCTTGAGAGGGTCTTCTCGTTCTTTAAAGAACAGGGTGATTCGATAGCTCTCTAAATCGTTTTTCTGTGGGCTCTTCCTCTTCCTGTAAAAGGTGTTTTTAAGCCTTCTCCCAGTGTTAGGCCGCTGAGCAATTCTCCACTCAAATTTGTTAAGAGATGGTAATAGAAGGTTTTCTGAAAATAGAAGCGTGGATGGGCTAGTCAGATGTTTCATCCGACATCACTTGAAATGAAGTGATCTGCCATTGATCCTGTTCGTAAAGCATCGCAATGTGAACCTCTGCAACTCCGTACGTAAACTCCACCTGCAGCTTATAGTTTGCATTGGCTGTTTTTTTGCTGAAAGGCCAAACAGGCACTTCGCTGCCACCATTGATACTGTCTATTACTTCGAGTGTGCCCAAGTGTCGAGTCACGATGAACAGATATTTTGAGCGATCCTCATTGGATTGCTGTTGCAGTAACTGAGGGTGCGCATAATTCTTCCATGCTAACTCAGCTTCTATTGTTTCAGTTATTGCTTCAGTAGTTGCTTCTTCAGTCTCATCTTCTGCTGTTGGCGTGGCGTTAGGGTTTGCGCTAAGAATGAGAGGGGTAATGAAAACAGCGAATTCGCGGCTGCTAGCATCGAGGTTTGTCTGACGAAATAC
>Ga0315334_10000501_pt1 | contig 24005 bp, 15 predicted proteins | sample M150034915metaG_FD_205555 | JGI IMG/M metagenome (GOLD analysis project Ga0315334, IMG submission 205555) | Ammonia-oxidizing marine archaeal communities from Monterey Bay, California, United States - M1 500m 34915 | ecosystem: Environmental > Aquatic > Marine > Intertidal zone | place: USA... | reverse complement strand
AGAAGGTGACCGCGAACGAGAAGGTGACCGCGAACGAGAAGGTGACCGCGAACGAGAAGGTGACCGCGAACGAGAAGGTGACCGCGAACGAGAAGGTGACCGCGAACGAGAACTTCGTAACCACTATGAGCAACTGACGCACAAAATGGAAGATGCGAAAAAAATCTATCGCCGGGCTCAAGAAGAAGGTAATGAGGGACAGGCGCGTGAAGTCGGCCAGTATCTAGAAAAATTGAACCGTGAAATGCAAGAGATAAGACAACATTTTAGTAGGGAGCGTGAAGGAAACGATGACGGTCGCGAGCAGAATCAACAACGCGATGGTAACCGCGAACAAGAACTTCGCACTCACTATGAGCAGCTATTGCACAAAATGGAGGATGTGAAGAATGTCTATCGCAAGGCTCAAGAAGACGGTAATGAGGGACAGGCTCTTAGAGCCGGTCAGTATCTAGAAAAATTGACCGCGGAATTGCACGAGATAAGACAACATTTTAGTAGGGAGCGTGAGGGAAACGATGACGGTCGCGAAAACCGGTCGGATCATGACAATGGAGGCGAGTCCGGCGAGCGGGTGAGACATCTGCAGGCTGCATTGGAACATCTACATGCTGGCGGGTTTGGGGATTTAGCCCAAATGATTGAGCGGAAAGTAGATGAAATGCACCGGCAAGATGATAGGCCACGACCTGACCAAGACGATCGTCCCTCTCGTGATGAGTTGGAAAATGTTGTAGAAGAATTAGGGCAGCAGTTAGAGAATCTTGGACGAGAATTACAGCGCGTCCGACGCGCACTGGAAGAATCAAACCGGTAGAGACGCTGTTGGAATCGCTATTTAGTGAATAAACGCATTTGTTTACACTTAGCATTGCTTATTATTGTAAGGTTTGAAATAAAACTACAGGGGGCGAAGCAAGGAGGCAGTTAATGACTGTCTATAGTGCGGTCTCTCTAAGAATTAACATCTTTAAAAGATGTTCTCGGAACTTTCTTCCGCTATTGTTGTTGTTACTGGTTACATCTTTTGCAGTGGCTCAGGCTCCGGTAAAGGACGCTGAGCTTTTAGAGCCGTTTATTGTACGGATGAGTTGGATTTCTTTTGATGTCATCAATGGTCGTATAGCCAGTAGATATATTCGCCGGATGCAAAGCCGTAGTCTGTCGCTTCATCACGCAACCCTTGACGCTGACGAACATGCCGTTGTGCGGGTACGTGGGAGCGAGTTTTCATTAAAGTATGAGTTGACGTCGCCGCGGCAATCGTTGCAACTCCACTATGATACGAGTGGCGTGTTTCAATTCGACTATCAGCGTTTCGATAGTAAAGATGGCTTGGGCGATTCATATCGAGTCAACCTGCGTCAAAATCATTCACGCCCGCTGGAAATAGAAATCACTAGGCTCAAGCAAACGGAGACCTATCAGTCCAGTCAAATATGGTTAGCCATGTTTGCGATGCCAGTTAAAGATCGTCAGTGTCTCACTGATTTTTTAGCACGTCTGAGTCCACGTTTGGACTTAGAGTTGCGTTATAACGAAGTTCTAGGAAAACTTAGCCGAGTAGCCTTGTACCCAGGGGGAGGTGATTACGGTGCCGTACGATCATTGATTAAACAATTAAATTCACCGACATTTGCGGAGCGTCAAGTTGCTGATCGACAGTTGCGGATGTATGGCAGGCCGTTGATAGGTTTTCTGGCTGGAATTGACCAAAGCACACTGTCAACGGAACAGCGAGCTCGCTTGCGGCGGATATCGCAAAGCTTGATTTCGTGGGATTCAGATACGGTGGAGCAAGTCGTGACGAGCTTGCGACTGAATCCGATAACGTGGCTTGCCTTGGCAAACCGTGGTGACTTGCTACTACAACGCGGGGCACTCGCTCAAATTGAAAAGCTCAAAGGGCTGCCACCAGGCGTATTGAATTTGCAGTCCTTACCGCGGTTGATCGCTGACGACGTAAAAATTCAATTGCGTTAGCATTCGATCAGTTCAACGTTGTCGGCGGTGACTTCCAAATTTTCTTTCCGAATTCCAAATATGTGTAACTCGATAATCCGATTGCGATTACCGGGTGTGGCAATGATGAAGGATGTGCCTGGATGTTGCCGGCAATATCGCGTTGCATTTTCAGGACCAATCACAAAGAAAGCAGTGGCTAGTGCATCCGCTGCCGCGGCGCTGTGAGTAATGACGGTTGACGACAGGGTATGTTGTACCGGCCAACCGCTACGAGGGTCGATTACGTGTCCATAGCGTTTTCCCTGATGATAGAAAAACTGATTGGCATCTCCTGAAGTTCCAATTGCTTGATCTTGTAGCCAAATATTTGCAAGTTGGCGTTGAGGGATTAGTGGATGCCGCAGTGCGATTTGCCATCCCTTGTTTTCCGCGGTCGAATTCTTGCGGTTACCGTGAGCCAATATGGAACTGTGTCCGGCATGTAACAGATAGTTTTCGATCTGTTGAGACACAAAATGTTGACGACAACAGTCTAAAGCGTAACCTTTACCAATACCACCAAGGTTGATTTCTAGTTGCGGATGATCGAATGAGACAGTGTTGTTTTTTATCTGCAGAAATTGACAGCCGACGGTTTGTTTGGCGGTCGCGATGTCCTGGGGGAGTGGAAAAGTGCTTTGGCGAGCATGAAATCCCCAGACTTTCGACAGCGGTGTCGACGTGATATCGAAGGCGCCATTGGTTTCTTGCCAAATTTCTTTTGCCAAGGCTAATAACTGGAATACGTCAGGGGATACCGACGCTGGGTTCTCAGCGGCAAGTCGATTAACTCGCGAGATTTGTGACTCACAGCGAAAGATGGACAGTTGTTCTTCGAGTTCTTCGACTAGGTCAAGTGCTTGCACTGCTGTTTCAGCGGCTGAGTGTTGTTCATCAGCATTTAACAAAATCTGAAATTGGCAGGCCATAGCGCGGCGGGAGATATCAAGCAGATATGTTTTTTCGCCAGAGTCGGGAGAGTTTTGCATTGTTTGATTGCGATTCAATGGGTTGATTTTTTACATCAAACGAACGGTTGCCTTTTTGAATGCCGAGAATAATAATATAGAGTAATAAGAGTTGCTTATAAACGTACTGTGACGAGAACGACTGATAACTTTAGACATCACGGAAACTACGATAGTTGCGAAAGCTTTAAAATTATGAAATCTACTATGCGACGACACATCCTGATGATTGGCCTGATAATGGTTGTGTGTCCAGTTCTGTTTGTGCTTGGCCAAAGCAAGCCAAAGCCGAAGCGAGTTAAATTTCCAGAATTCAAGGATGATGCCCGCATCAAGACTGTTTTCTTCAGCAAAGCGTTAGAAAAACTAGCAGGCCCTCGGCAAATCAATACCGCGCCGATGGCTGGTGTTGGTAATACAGGTGCCGGAGGTTCGGAACCAGAGACTGGTGGCATGACTGGAAAGTGGGCCGAGTTGATCTCAGCACCGACGATTGAAGATGAGGTGAAGGCGATTAAGTTAGCGGTTGATACTGGAGTTGATAAACCGTCCCAATTTTCTGGTGGTGGATATCAAAATGCCCGTTACCAATTCTCAGTGGCGGCAGCGATGTTTGGCATTATCGCTGAGTTTGATGGCGACGTCCGTTGGAAATCTCAAGCACTGGGGATACGAGATGTGTTTGCTCGCACGGCGGGAAATTGTAAGGTTGGTAGTACACAAGCCTATAACGAAGCTAAGCTGCGAAAAGCTGATTTGCAGGATCTGTTAGGTGGTGCAACGGTTGATGCCAAAGCTAATGCCGAGGATTTCAATTGGTCGCGAGTTGCAGATCGCGCTCCGTTGATGCAGCGGCTTGAAGTTGCGTTGGACGAGCGTTTGTCACCAATGACGTCGAGCGCTGATGAGTTTGAATCCAACAAGGAGACAATCTTGCATGAGGCTGAAATTGTAGCTGCGATGGCACACATTTTCACTCGGCCGCAAATGGAAGATGGCGACGACGAAGATTACGCAGGGTATGCGAAAAAAATGAAGTCTGGTGCTCTGGATCTACTAGACGCAGTCAAACTTAACGATCCAAATCGCGCCGCCAGTGCCGTGGGCGTGATGACTCAATCGTGTACTGAATGCCACGAGCTCTACCGGTCGTAATCTTGCCCCGCTATTTGACACGAAGGTGATAATTGGGAAATCGATGTTTTTTAAGCGGCATACAGCTTGTACGTAGAAACTTTGGATAGTAAGCGGCCCTCTTAAATATCTTCGATATTGTGCCAATAGTGGTTATTTGCGACTCTTTGGACACGTTAAATCCGAAAAAACCGTACCAACTGTTAAAAGAACAAAAAACGGCGCCTTTTTACTGCAAGATTTTGGTTCTGTGATTATCCTGAACCAACACGGTTTGTCGAAAATAACTGTATGATTCTACACCCATATCGGTGGTAGCCGGTTTGTCCTTTTCAAGTGAAATGACTTCTATGAATTCCAGCAATAACATACGCAACCGCATAAACAAGCGTCGTCGCAGTAACTTCCTCGCTGCACTAAGCGTGGAATACCTCGAAGCACGACAAATGCTTTATGGTGTTACGGATACTCCGCATGGGTCTGGGCCTTCTCACGAATTGGGCGACACTATTTCTGCGGAAGTATTTATGTACGTCAACGGCGGATTAGTTGATCTACCAGCAAATCTGGGTGTGACCGGTGGCACTAATACATCCTTTGTCCATACGTCGGCTGCGGGATCAACGATTAGCATTTCACCGGCGGATATCGATGGTGACACGGTGATCGATACGCCCACTTCCTATACTTCGCTGGACGATGTTTTTTCAACTTGGCGGAACAACGCGGGTGACGCAGGCAATAACACGTCCGCTACGTTTAGTGAATCCGAGTTGCTGGGAAATGTTACGGATGCTACCAATACTGTGCGTATGTACGTCAATGGTACGCCAGTGCATTCCTACGAAGGTTATGAGATCCACAATAACGATCGTATCGTATTGGATTTTGGATCCGCTTCAATCGTGGGATTGGACACAGTCCAAGGTACGATGCTATTGGAAATGTTGCCCAACGTTGCTCCCAGTTCAGTAACGAACTTCTTGAATTATGTTTCCGACGGTGACTACAACAGTTCTATTATCCATCGTTCGATTCCAAATTTTATTGTGCAAGGTGGTGGCTTTGCAACTCCCAGTACAACTTTGAATAGTGTGAATGATTTAACTTCGATCCCGACAGACGCAGCTGTCGTTAATGAATTCAGTGTTTCCAATACTCGGGGTACCGTTGCAATGGCTAAGCTCAGCGGTGACCCGAATAGTGCAACGAGCCAATGGTTTGTAAACCTAGTTGATAACTCGAGTAACTTGGATAACCAAAACGGCGGTTTTACAGTTTTTGCTCAGGTGCTTGATATGTCGGTGCCGGATGCGATTGCAGCTGTCGCTCGCCAGAATCTAGGGGGTGCGTTCACGGATTTACCCGTTGCTCCTGGAAACCAATTAGTTGTTATTGGCGAGGCATTTGGCGATGGTGTGGTCAGTGGTCGAGTCTATGTAGATGAAGATCTAAATGGCATATTTGATGCTGGCGAACAGACCTTGCAAGGTGTGACGGTTTATAGTGATACAGATGGCGATGATGTTTTGGATGTCGATGAGTTTTCAGTGCTGACTGCTGCCGACGGGACGTATTTATTCCATCTGCCAAATGGGTCACATCAGCTAAAGCAAATTGTTGCAGCTCCTTTTAAACAGACAACACCAGCGGCAAATGCTGCGATTTCCTTGGACCTCGCCGTCGGACAGACTGTGGCCGATCAACTCTTCATTAACCGTATCGTTGAGCCTCCTGTTTCGATTGATTTAGCTGCCGTATCAGATTCAGGTGTTGTCGACGATGATAATTTAACGGCCAACAATAATAGTTCACTAGCAACAAATCTATCATTTGATGTGGCAGGCGTTGAAGATGGTGCCTTGGTTCGGTTATTTGCGGGCACTCAGGAAATAGCATCGGGCGTGGCCACCGGGAACTCAGTCAATATCACCACAGCTGGTAATCTAGTGCTGGCCGATGGACCAATCTCAATAACCGCGACTCAAATATTCGAAGGTGTTGAGAGCTTAGCTTCAGTTGCTCTGGACATTACGATCGATTCAGCCGTAGGCGTGTTTGAATCTGCATTCCCTGCGACTTTACCTTTAGCTACCAATTTCTCATTCGATGTTGATAATACTGAAGAAGCTAGCACTGGGTTTAGTTATTCGTTGGCCGTTTCAGTAAGTGGAATGAGCATCAATGCAACCTCGGGGCAATTCACATGGCGGCCCATTGCAAACCAGTTAGGCGCCAACAGTTTTACCGTTCGCGCGACAGATGCAGCGGGTAATACGCGAGATTTGGTTTCGACCATGACTGTAACGGGTGAAGCTTCGGTTCAATATTCGGTGGAAGCGACGGACTTGCAGGGCAATTCTATTACCGAATTAACCGTGGGCGACTCGTTTATCTTACGACTATTAACTGCGGATGTGCGTGCAACCCCTCGGGGCGTGTTCTCAGGTTATGCGGATATCGTGTGGCAAGATGAACTAGTGACAGCCGTTGGGCCGCTGACTTATGGTTCTCAATATCCAAACGTACACACCGGTGATTTCAGCAACGTAAATTTGATTGACGAAGCGGGTGCGACCGCCGGTTTCACGGAATTGGGTGGCGGACAATTCCTTATATTTAGTTTGCCAATGACCGCCAGCAATGCGGGAACCCTAACACTCAGTGTAGATCCGGCTGATAACTCTCCGCATACAGACACGTTACTCTTTGGCATTAATGAGTCAATCAATCCCGAACAGATTATTTATGATTCGCTGCAATTGCAGATCAATCTTGGATTTAGCCCCGGAGATGATATCTTCAATTTTGATGAGGATTCTACGAATGTCAGTTTGAATGTACTGACCAATGATGGCGATACAGATCCAGCGACCTTGATTATCTCTGATGTTAGCACACCTTCTCAAAGTGGTACTGTAACGATTGCAGCCGACGGGAAATCGTTGATCTATTCGCCCGCCGCTGATTTTTTTGGTGAAGAGGTGTTTACTTATACGGCCGGTAACAACACGGGAGATGCATCGGCGACTGTGACGATTCAGGTGTTCCCCATTCAGGATTTGCCGACCGCGAATGATGACGTTATTACCACCGTCACGGAAGATTCCAGTAACGTGGCCCTGGACTTGCTAATTAACGATACGATTGCGCCAGACGCAAATGAATCATTGAGCATAGTATTTATAACTCAAGGCACTCAGGGCGGCACGGTCGCTGTGTCTGATAGCGGAGAATTTGTGTTGTATACTCCGGCAGTCAATTTTGATGGTACTGATACTTTTACGTATACAATCCGAGACAGCAACGGGGGCGAGGACACAGCAACGGTTACCGTGGATTTACAAGCAGCGGCTGATGTGCCCACGGCTGGTGATGACGCATTTCCTGTGGATGAAGATGTAGTTGATTTTCCGCTAGACGTTCTTGACAATGATTCGAGCAATGCCGTTGGCGGTGGCGCTGTGACAGTCGTTGCTGTTGGCACGCCTGACCAAGGTGGTGTTGTCTCGATTGCTGCTGATGGATTAAACGTTTTGTATTCACCGGCACCGGATTTTTTCGGTACAGAAACGTTTAGTTATACAGTCAACGATGAGGGCGGTTTGTCAGCCCAAGCGACGGTTACGGTGACCGTTGGAAACATCGCTGATTCACCGCAAGCGAATGATGACGCCTTTACGGTTGTGATTGATTCGCCCGGCGATGAGCTTGATGTGCTAGACAATGACACACATTTACCGGACCCTACTGAATTGTTGACGATTACGTCGGTTACGACTTCGTCAGAAGGTGGAACGATAAATATTATCAATAGTGGAAGCAGTTTAACTTACGCTCCGCCAACGGGATTTTCTGGTCAAGATGCGTTTAGTTACACGATTACCGATGAAGATGGTTTGACCGACGAAGCTGTCGTTACAATTTCGATATTTGACTACATTCCCGGTGGTTTAGCGGGACTGGTTTATATTGACGCCGATGGTGATGGCGTGCAGGATGCTAACGAGTTAGTCCTTGGTGGAATAAAAATCCACTTGACCGGCACAACCAGTGGTGGCGAGAGTATCGATCTAGAGATGTTAACGTCAGAACAAGGGCTCTATGAGTTCACTGACTTGGAATCAGGTTCCTATACCGTGACGCAAACACAACCAAGTTTTTTGGTAGACGGTGGTTTCCAAGGTGCAGCCCCGAACATTACGTTTAGCTCCAATTCATATTCTGTCGAGCTTGCCGAAGGGCAGGAGATATCCGACGGCGACTTTACCGAAAAGGGACGCGAAGCGAGCACACTGACGTTGTTTGACTTCTTTAATCGTCCAGCGCCGCCGACACTAATCGGTTCATTTGGCGATACCGTCGAAGATCAGTGGATTGCAGCACATCCTGCTTGGGTTGCTTTTCAAGACACTTCAGTAGTATGGGATGGTGGTAGTCATACATTGGTCGTGGACGTTGTGCGTGATGATTCATCCACGGATTACGGCGTCCTAAGCCCCGAAGCTGGCGATGGAATTCGTCAAGTGACCGATGAAGCTGACACGGCTGTTATTTTCGTGACAGGGCTTCCTGATACATATGGTATCGAGTCACAAGGGTCGGATGATGGTGGTGATGGAGTCCCCGAATCCGAAAAGGTTCCTGATTTCAGCCTGGAAGATGTCAATACAACGTCGTCACTGCTTGGCACAGATGTGTCGCCGCGAGATTATGATGGCAACGTGACAGCGTTTTATTTTGGGCTGGCAACGTGTAGTTATTGTACCACTCAATTTGGCCACCTAAACACGATGCAAAATGATTTCGACAGTAATGACCCTGACCTGGGTATTGAAATAGTTGGAATCAATCTCGCTGGACGTGAGTCGGGCAATGCGTCGATCACCGCTGGTAATGATATTCCGTGGTTACAGGATGTAGATTTAGATGAGAATGGTGAAGCGGATGCGTGGGAAGATTGGGGAGCTCAGCTTCGCGATGTGATTATCGTAGACGCTCAGAACCGACAAGTTTCTAAGATCAATCTAACGCCGAATGATTTGGGTGACACGGCAATCTATACGCTGGTGCGAACAATGATCACCGATGCCATAGCGGCGGAGTCAGAGGCGGAAGCGGAATTGCCTGAAGCATCTGTAACAGCCGTGCAGGACACAATTGACACGATCGCAGAAGCTCGCAATTCACAGCTTGCTGAAACCGTAACCGCTCATGATTTGGCACTGTCAAGTTGGTTCTAGATAACTACTTAGCACGAATTAACGTTCGTCCACGTCATGATGTGCATTCCTAGTGGATGAGGCGTCTGTGGTCGCTGACGGTGGCTGTTAATATCGTAGCGTGATGCCCATGCTTAGCGATTGGGTCCAGTAGTGGTCGATGGTGAAGGGCATCGTGGGTTGCCCCGAGTTACCCGTTGAATCGACATTAAGATCAATCTGATTGCCGGGTTGTACTGCGTGCCCCCAGTATAAGAGCGAATAGCCGACTGAGAAATCCAAAGCGTCGTTGAGGTGATGTGTATAACGAGCGCTGAATTCAGGAACGGTAGTGAACCGAGATTGCTCAAATGTGCCTTGGTTTGATGCGGCCACCAGCAAACCGTCCGTGGTACTAGTTCCACCGCTTGGATCGGTGATTGTGGTCGAGCCTGTCGTACTGATGCGGTGTGTGACTCCACCAATCCCGACTTTAGCAAGGAATGAGAGAGTATAGTTGCCACCATCGATTTCCGACGTCAGGCCGACTAGCCAACCATGAAACTCGTTGCTAGTGCGAAATGCATCTCGAACTTCTAATTGAGTTCCGATTGGAATTCCATTGCGACCATCTAGATTAGTGGAAATGCTGTGAATGGAAATGCTTTCGCTAAATCGACTGAATTGGTATCCCGTCATAAAGTTGATTCGTGCTCTGCCAGTAGATTTCCAAGGGCGCATGATATATACGTCGGAGCCGAACATTTCGGATGCGGAATCGAGCGTCAAAATCCCTGATTCACTACTGGGATAGTTCACGGGCAGCGATTGTTGTTCACCAGCATCCACGTTGAAAAAGGGGCGAGTGACAATTGCGTCGGTGAACGTCAAACGTGACCCAGCGTCGGCTAGACCGTAGAAACGAGCTCCGATGGCGGTTTCAGTGCCGGGAATCCAGCGTCCGAAATCAATGCGGCCTCCGGGTTGAGTACTGTCGTTAAGTTCATTCGTACCGAGCAAGGACGAAGTGGTGGAAATTCCCAATACGCCGGCGTCCTCAAGTGATGTCCCCGCGGAACTAGTTGTGGCTAAGGCGGGGATACGTGTGCCGCGGCGCCAGGAGATCAAGTAATCAAGTCGCACCCAGCGACCAACCTGGTCACTGTTACCTGGGCGGAAGCCGTCGAATAACTTTATATCGCGTTCGTATAAGTCTAAGTTGATTCGCGGCAAAAATCCTAATCGACTTGATTTGGGTTTAGCAACATTACTATCGAAGACTGTATTGTTGTCGTCACTGTTTTGCGTGTCGTCAGTTGTTTCATCGCCGGTGGTAGTCGTTTCCAGCAGCGGTTCTTCTGCGTCGATGATCACTCCTGTAGCTTCTTGCAGCACCACTTCCGACTCAGCGGTGAGGATAGGCAGTGGATCAGCATTGGATTGAGGAAACAAACTTGCTGGGGTTGATGTGCCTTGGGCAAAACATAAACTGCTCGACAAAGCGAGAAATGTCGTAATAAAGTATTTCACGATGGAGTTCTTACTTATGCATAAAGGGACTGTTAGTCGTCAATTCGAGGTGCAATAGTAACGATTAATCTACTTGGATGGAATACGGATTACGATTTTGATGTGGCGCTAAATGCAGCCAATTTAGCTGGGATTTATCAAAAATCTATTTACATAAAATACTGTGGGGTGGTAAAATAAATAAACGAGGTAAAAAATTAGGTTTTGCCGTGAACAATATATAGACTCTAGGTTGTTGTTGCCGATTCTATAAGAGACACAATTTGTTGGAGGTAGGTAAAATGAAGAAGATATTACTTGGGTTACTCATTACAACGGCGTTTGCTTTGCCATCGGTGGAAACCGTGATGGCTCGCGAAGCGGGTGAACCGTTAATTAAACAACCACTATTGTTTCGCAAAGCCAAGGCATATCGCCGCGAAGTGCTTAAGCAAGAGCTAAAAACGGAGCTCTACGGCGAACTTGGAACGAAGCTAGATAAAGATGTTGCCGTTGCAGCTAATGAAATTCGGACAGCTCTGCAAACGCAAGTTGCTCAAGAAAGTAAGAAGCTTCAAAACCAAGCAGCGGGTCATGCTAAAAAGCTGACAGCTGGTAACAGTGCTTTCCAAGCCAAACTGACGGCTGGTAACAATGCTTTCCAAGCCAAGCTGACAGCCGACAACAGCACGTTTCAAGGGGAAATGGTGGCTGGTGCTAATAAATTCAAAGAAGAATTGAATAGTAGCAATGGTGCGTTCCAGCAGAAGTTGACGAAGGCTAATCAGCAGCTGCGAAAACGTTTTGTTGCCGCCTATAAAAGCGCAAACGAAGAATTAGCTGCGACTAACAAAGCTCAAGCAGATGCCAACGCCAAACTCATCGATGAGTTATCGACTGCGACTGGGGATGTGCTTGCAAAGAAGATCGTCGCGCTTGGCAATCAACTTGCCGCTGACAATCAAGCCGCAGTGGCGAAGGAAGTAAAAGCACTTGTTGTCAAAATCGACAAAGAGTTGGTACTTGCTGTAGCTAAAACACAGCAATCGCAACCTGCGCCGGAGCCAGCACCAGAGCCGGTTCCAGAACAGCAAAATGCTGTGGGAGCAGAGCCAACCGTGGTTAAGGACGACGACACCGAATAGTTTACATCGGTTAAGCGAAAAGTTTGACATACATTAGCCCCTTGATTCGAAACAGCTCGGATCAAGGGGCTTTTTCATTTCGTACGCGAGCTAAAATTAATTATGCGTTTTCGCCTGCATATCACTTACGGTAAGAAACTGGAATTTTTCTCCTGCTGATGTTGAGAAAGCTGAGGTCGCTTGCGATAATGGATTAATCGCTCTCCAAATCTAAATCCCCTACATTCCCACCGAACCTTCCTTCCCCTGAATGAAAGTAGATCATGACCTTTGATCACAATCTCCGTTGGGCGTTGCCCCTCGCAATACTTTTAATTTCTACTAACATCCGAGCTGAGCTTGAGGTATTCCCTAAATCGATCGATTTGCGATACCAAACTGGCGAACAACGGTTGGTTGTGTTACAGCGCAGTGGAGACGATATTCGTGAGGTTACAGCCGAAGCAAGTTTCCGAACGGAAAAGTCCAACATCGTTGCTGTTTCAGCCACTGGTGTTGTTTCGACGGTGGGCAACGGCAGTACCGAAATTCGAATACGCTTCGATAAACAAACCGTTTTGATTCCGGTAACCGTAACGGCCGTAGCACAGCACGCTCCAGTTTCATTTAATTTACATGTACAGCCGATTTTAGCGGCACGTGGGTGTAGTACCGGCGCTTGTCACGGTAAAGCTCGTGGTCAAAACGGTTTTCAACTGTCATTGTTGGGATTTGATTCCCAATTTGATTTTGATGCATTAACGCGGGAAGCCCGGGGGCGTCGGGTCTTCCCAGCTTCGCCGACTGAGAGCCTCGTGCTGCGAAAAGGATCCGGCCAAGTTCCCCATGGCGGTGGAGTGCGTTTGCCGAATGACAGTGATGACTATGCTACGCTCTTAAGATGGATCAACGATGGCACACCGCGGACAATCGAAAATGAGCCAACGCTTGTTAGTGTGGGAGTTTTTCCACAGCAGCGCAGTATGAAACCAAGCGAACAGCAACAGTTGGTTGTGATGGCTGAGTATTCCGACGGAAGCCGACATGATGTAACGGGACAATCGGCATTTCAGTCGAACGAGAATACGATTGTGGAGGTGAATGAACAGGGCCAAATTACTGCGGGGCCGATCCCAGGGGAGTCGACCATCATGGTACGATTCATGGGAACGTTTGCCACTAGTCGCATCTTAATACCGTTACTCGGTGACGTGGCTCCAGAATATTACAGCGGATTACAGCGAAATAATTTTATCGACCCGTTGGTCTACGATAAACTGCAATTGTTGGGAATTACTTTATCAGAGACATCTGCAGATCAGACGTATGCGCGTCGTGTGTTTATTGACTTGATTGGGCGACTCCCAAGTCCAGTTGAAACAGAACAATTCTTAGCGAACCAAGATGAATCTAAACGCGGGGACCTTGTTGACTGGCTATTGGAGCAACCCGAGTATGTAGATCATTGGGCAAATAAGTGGGTTGACCTACTGCGTCCGAATCCATATCGAGTTGGCATTAAAGCGGTTTTGAATTACGACAATTGGATACGTCAAGCATTTCGAGAAAACCGGCCGTACGATGAATTCGTACGTGGACTGGTTACTGCTGAGGGTAGTACTTACCGGAACGGCGCTGCTACCTTGTTTCGTGATCGCCGATCGCCGGACGAAATTGCTACCCTGATCAGTCAATTATTTCTTGGCATTCGTTTGGAGTGTGCCAAGTGCCATCACCATCCATTTGAGCGTTGGAGTCAGGAAGATTTCTATTCGTTTGCGGCCTATTTTTCGCGTGTCGGACGTAAGGGCACGGGTTTGTCACCGCCAATTTCTGGTAGCGAAGAAGTAGTCTTGGGCGCGAAGTCTGGCAGTGTTAAACATCCGCGAACCAACGAAATTTTAAACCCCCGCCCGCTATTCGGTGAAAACAATCTTTCCGCTGAAGATATGTTGGATGACTATACCCTTCGGCATAAATTAGTCGATTGGATGGTCACCAAAGACAATGAATTCTTTGCCGGCGTGATGGTAAACCGGATTTGGGCAGATCTGATGGGTCGCGGTTTGTTTGAACCAGTTGATGACTTGCGAGCGACAAATCCGGCAACAAATGAACCTTTACTGAAGAGTCTAGGAAAATATTTTTCAGAAAATAACTATGACATCAAAAAGCTGATTGCAGCGATAGCAAAATCGCATGTCTACGAACTCAGTTCGACAGCTACCGATAGAAATATCGCGGATACTCAGAATTATTCGCGTCACTATCGCCAGCGTTTGCGTGCCGAAGTGTTGCTTGATGCGGTAGCGGATATTACCCAAATCCCTAATAAATTTGCAGCAATGCCTGCGGGATCCCGATCCAACCAAATTTGGACACACCGTGTCAGTAGTTTGTTTTTAGATACGTTTGGCCGACCAGACCCGAACCAAGACCCACCTTGTGAACGAACGACGGATTCAACGGTGACCCAGGCATTACACATGATGAATGCTCCGCAAATCCATGCAAATATCACCAGTGACAAGGGGAGACTGGCAGCGTTAGCGGCTCGAGAAGAAGTGACGAGTGCCGAGATTGTCGCCCAATTATATTTGTTGGCGTACAGTCGGCGGCCGACAGATAAAGAGCTAGGGATTTGTCAGGATATTTTTTCCCAAGAGGGAATGAGTCGACGCCAAGCAGCGGAAACGATCCTGTGGGCTTTAATGAACACTCCTGAGTTTATAATCAAGGACTAATTAATGATACGGTTAACTCAATGTGGTTGGTTAGCGAATCGCATAACAACAGTTATGGCAATCGGGTTCTTTGCCATTGGGCTGGTTTCCACTGCGTTGCAAGCCGCGGCGCCAACAGTCACACATCTATACCCTTGGGGCTTGCAACAGGGCACGACGGAGGAAATATCCGTTAAGGGAAGTTGGACTAAGTGGCCACTTGAGGTGGCAGGCGAGTTCCCCGCTGGGTTGAAAATAAAATCACTGGAAACGGCAGGCCAGCTGTCGGTTGAAACCTCCACTGAGGTTCGTGCGGGCGTGTACCATTTTCGTCTTTTTGATGGTGAAGGAGCAACTAAGGTAATTCCGTTGATCGTAGGCGCTGTTCCCGAGTTTCGTGAAAAGGAACCTAATGGTAAACCGGGTGAGGGTAACAAAATTGCTTTGCCGGCAGTTATTAACGGGCAGTTAAAAGAGTCAGCGGATGTTGATATTTTTCTAGTCGATTTGGCCGAGGGTGAAACCTTATCGTTATTGTTCGTTGCAAACAATATTCTCGGCGTAGCAATGGATGCAATTATTCAAGTGTGTGATAGCCGAGGATTTGTCCTCGCTCAAAATGATGATGAACGGGGTTTAGATCCACAGTTATCCTATACAGCTAAGCGTACTAGCATGGTACAAGTAAGAATATTTGCCTTTCCCGAGGCGACTAACTCATCGATCGCTTTTTCATCGAACGCGGATTACATATATCGCTTGACTGCCACAACCAAACGATTGCTTGACTTTTGTTTGCCACTTTCCGTTTCAGCGGAGTCCATGGATTTACAGTTACAAGGGGCTGGGTTTACTAACGAGTCGCTGCAATGGACAGGTACCGTGGAGATGCCTTACGTGTCGTTTGCTGGCGTTCCTGGCACTGTCTACGTACCGCTGACTGTTGGGAAGGTGGTGGTTGCCACACGGCAATCCAGTATTGAATCTCCGCAGGTTGTCGTTTTACCCGCTAGTATTAGCGGTGTTATTGAACAACGCGAAGACCAGGATGTGTTCCTGCTTGAAAGCCTGCAGAAAGGCGAGTCATTGGTTGTTAGCTTATTTGCACGTTCGCTAGGTTTTCCAACCGACCCTTTAATTGAAATCTACGATAACACGGGGAAACTGCTGTCGACTCAAGACGACAAAGATCGTGCAACTCGTGATCCCGCGTTTACGTATAAGATTCCAGCGGACGGCGCGTATCAAATTCGAATTAGGGATTTACATCGTGTGGGCGGTCCTCGCTACGCCTACCGTATGGAAGTTGCCAAACTGCAACCCGATGTGAAATTGACACTAGGGTCTGGCGAATTTGTTAAATCAGGAGAGAAGTTAGAGATTGAGGTAGCAATTTCACGCTTAGGTGGGTTTGCTGATGAACTGATGATTGACATTGATGGACTGCCTGAGGGAGTAGGTATTGAAGCAGTGAAGTCTGAAGGTAGCGGTGATAGCTCAAAAAAGGTGAAGCTTGTTTTGATAGGTAAGTGGCCATTGTTTTCTGTTCCCATCCGGATCATTGGTACTTGGAACGAAGGACAATCTCAAGTGCTTGCTGAGTATGCGGTGGCCAAGTCAATAATCGCTCGCACGGATCCGTGGCTGACTTCTGTACCGGCTAAATAGAACTGTTCCTGCGGGTTCCGCTAGCTGTGCATAATGATGCCGCCGTCAACATTGATGGTTTGCCCAGTGATGTTAGCCGCACCGGTGGAGGCGAGGAACAGGGCGGTGGCCGCAATTTCTGCGGGTGTTTGCCAGCGTGCTAATGGACAGATATTTTTCAGCTTATCTTGGCCCCATTGCTCGTAATCAATTTTGTCATGTTCAGCTTGTTGGTCATTCCAAGCTTGCCAGACACTGCGATTTAGCGAGGTTTGAATCATGCCAGGTGAGATGGCATTTGCGCGAATTCCAAAGGGTGCTAAGTCTTTGGCGACGACTTGCATGAAGTTAATCAAACCCGCCTTAGCGGCACTATAGGGCGGATCGGTTTGGGAACCCATTTGCCCAGCGATTGACGCGATGAAAAGCAGTGTCGAATCGACTGCTTTGGCAGAGTTTACACTTAGGTTAGCTCTGAGTACCTCAGAAAACGCGTGGGCGACGTTGACAGCTCCCATTAAATTAACGTCGAACACACGTTTCCAATCATCGGGATGCATATTCCAAAAGGGAAAACCGAATTTTCCGGAACCCGCACCAGCAGAGTAAACCACATGTTGGAGATTTTGCTGTGTATCCGGAAGGAATTCGTTAATATTCTCGGCGAGTTGCTCGACAGCTCGTAGATCAGTTGCATCCAAGACCAGCGCGGCTAGCGAAGCTTGTGGTAAATCCGCCCTGATTTGTTGTACCGTATCGTAAACCGATTCGCTTAAATCGGCGAGGATTACATGGTAGTGGTCTGCGGCGAATGTGCGGGCGATTGCTTGTCCAATGCCTTGAGCAGCGCCAATGATGAGGATGGATGCCTGTGAATTGTCTGTAGTCATCGTAGTACGTATCCAGCTGCTGTGTTATTGAGGGGGTGCTGTGCAGAGTTCGATTGCATGTCCATCAGGGTCGTGCAAAAATAGCTGTTCTGCGCCGTCAGGGCGAGTGCGGCGAGGATAAGTTTTGACATTGAGTTTGTTCAGATGTTGTTCCCAAGCGTCCATGTCATCAATCATCAGGGCGTAGTGGTTTCCACGAGGCGCCGCGATTACCTCGTCTTGTCGATCACCGATAATATGCAGTTCTTGTCCTGGGCCGAGTCGAAACCATGCGCCTGGAAAGTCAAATGCTGGCCGCGCGAGTTGTTCAAGTTGCATGATGTTGGCATAAAAATCGCAAGTCCGCTCAACATCCTCGACACTAATGGCGACGTGATTTATTTCAAGTGTTTTCATTTGAATATTCGTTCTTTAAGACGGAGTGAAAAAGCTTAACCATATAATTTGGTAGATTCCGCTGCGGAAATTTTACGAGCCCGAATTGTACCATCATTTAATGATTCACCGTTGGGGTCAATGTAAACTCGACCACTGTTACCATCCTGGAGATTAAGCACGTGAATATTGAAAATATATCCTTGCTCAGCGGTGGCTTTAAACCAATGAACATTATCATGTTGATCAGTAATAGATGAAACATCACCTCGTTTAAAAGTACTGTCGATTGTTGGTTTGATGATCATATGTGATTGAGTATCTTCGAGGCGGTCATAATGGCGACCATGAAAAGAGCCTTGTAGCACCAAGAAGGCTGTGGCCATATTGTCGTGTCCGTGAGGTGTAACACTTTGACCTTGTTTGAGTTTAAAGATCTGATGACCAAAAATTAGGTTCGTCGGTAATCCTTCCACTTCAGGAAATCGAAATTGTATAGCACGCTCTCCTTTTTCGCGGAATGGAGTTTGCGAAATCCTGCCGTCAAAATCTATAAATTCCAATAGATCTCGTAAATTGACTTGATTGAACAGTCGCTCACACTGAGTTTTCCATTGCGTCTGAGTGAGTTTAGTCCCCTTTAGATCCTGAGCGATAGTGTTGAGTTCTTTAAGCCATTGCGCCGTCACTGGTCGAATGTCTTTCGCAAACAGTTCCGCCCCAAAGAGAGTTTCAAGCAGGGAAAAGGTGAGTAGCGATTGCATCGCAGTCCCTTGGAATTGTCGCCTCGTTATTTGTGATGGCATATCGTTCTCCTTTTGAAGTAAAATGTTTCTGATAACGGGCAAGTCGGATTACTCCCACTCTCCAAATTCGACTGAAATTTCCAGCTTCTTCGACATCATGTAATAGACCATTTGCACGGGGCCTTTTTCCGCCAATTTATATTGATCAAGAAGTTCCTTGGGAGTATGGATTTCAGCCAGATTCATATTACCGACGATATGTCCTTTTCGCAGACCAGCGATATACAGAGGGCAGGTCGTTTTAATGTCCGTCACTAGTACTCCGCCCGTGTGTTCAGCGAAAGAAACTTGCAGTTCAGCTTGATCGACTTTGTTGATCTTTGAGGTGTGGGGTGTTCCTAGCCTCAGGATATGTACGACGGATTTATCGCCCGCCGCGTAATCACTTATGATTTTGCGAAGGTCAAGGAAAGACTCAACTTTACGATCGTCGAAGCCCGTGACGATATCGCCGACAAGCAGACCACCTTTGTCGGCCGCTGTACCGTCTTGTACACTCTCGATATAGCAGGGGCCTGGTGGTTGTCGGCAGCCAACACCGAGGAAAGCGCCCTGGCGATAATCTACATCAGCTTGAGCGCCTTGTCGAATAGATTCGGCAACAGCTTTTGTTCCTAATGTGCCGTACAGCTTGACGTACAGCAGTTGCGTCATAGATGTTATGTGTTGCAGACCAGTATCTGTGATGGGGCAATATCGCAGGTCCAGATTAGTAAGTTGTTTGAGGTGGCGGACTTCGGAGAACAGTTGATCTTGCAGTTTGCAGCGTTTGAGCACCAAGGATTCAAGGTTCCGCATTTTGCCGATGATGGGCATCCAATTGCCGGAAAGATCAATGCCTTCGATGAGTAGTTCTTGGGCGGTGGTGATCCAAGTTAACAAGTATAAATCTTCCTCTGTACCACGCCATGAGGTGTTTAGATACATACGGATGACGTACTTTGAGTTAGGGCCAATGCGAGTGTAAACGCGTTCAATCCAGCCTCCGAGTTTACGGAATTCGGCCAACGCTTCTTCTTCACGGATTTTGTTGAGTCGAGTGAGGGCGGTGGCGGCTCGGCGAGCGATGCGGTTATCAGTGGATTGCGCCAGTACGTCTAACGCTTGCTTGGCGCCGTTGCCGGACCCAAACTGAGCGGTTTTTACTTGCAACGACAACTGGACTAAGACATGAATTGAACGCGTGATCCCTTCGTAGTTTTGTTGCGGGATGTTCTTTTCAAGCAATGGAATTATAGATGTGCCGCGGTCGATTAACTCCAAGGTCGCTGTCTCGCGTTGGATGAATTTGCGAGCGGAGAGTGCGTTGATAAGCTGTTGCACAGTGGTAGAGTCATCAGCGGAAACTGGAGGTGCAAAGAAACTCACTAGCATGAAAGCCGCTGTGATGCTTAGTATTGTGCGAGTTGTAACGGTTTGGTTTTTCACGGATTGGATAGCAATGAACAAGTGGTTTTATCTGTCTATATTAACAGATAACGCAAAGTTGTGGGCCCACCTGCGATACGCTTTTCGCCGGAGGTTTACAAAACTTAGACTATGAATTCCCATGAATGTGCAAAAATAAGTGGGCTGCGATAATTTTCAAGTGCCGTGAAGGACTCGGATGGCATAAGATGGAAGCTGTGGGCAATTGTGAGCGTCGGGAGCTTTACTAGGAATGGATTGTGGTTGATGACTGCTATTAGGTGTAGAAGTTGGGTGAAGCGACTATTGGTGTTATTGTTGTTTTCCGCATTGTTTGGTTGCCTTGGGTCAATTGAAACAGCCAGTGGTGATCAAGCACTACTGACGTTACGGCAACAAACCATCATGCAATACACTCGGCAAGGGCGTTTGGATTCGGTTACACGCGAGAAAATATTTGCCGCTGCAGATGCCACCGCATTGCAAGCATTAATTTCCAAATTAGACGATGCGCATCTTAATACCCTTCCAGTTGATGGCCGAGTCTGTATGGAAAAATTAAAGGAAATGGTTGCCCTAGGGAAACGCTTTAGCGGTTCCCCAGGGATGGATCAGCAACGCAAGATGTTGATGAAATATTTCAAAGGTTTGGGGGCGACGGTTGTGCAACAGTCATTTAACGCTAGAAACCCACTGACTAGGCAACCTGTTGAGTCTGTGAAGATGACAAACCTGATTGTGCAATGGCATCCGGAAAGGCAAAATCGGGTATTGATTTGTGCACATTACGATACTCGGCCATTTCCGGATAATGATCCGCTCGTTGCCAATCGAAAAGGGTTGTTTGTGGGAGCGAACGATGGTGCAAGTGGAGTGGCTGTGTTGTGTGGGTTGGCACCGCACATGGGCAAATTAGAAGGTAAATTCGGAGTTGATTTTGTGTTGTTTGATGGAGAAGAGCTCGTGTATGACAATGACCGCGACCCATTTTTTTTAGGATCAACACATTTCGCTCGAGAATACGCGTCGCTGCCACCGACGTATCGGTATTCAGCAGGAATTTTGTTGGACATGGTCGGCGATGCAAACTTGCAAATTTATCAAGAAATGAATAGCAGGCGTTTTGCGCCGAAGTTAATTCAACAGTTTTGGGCAATCGCGCGCCGTATAAATGTCAAAGAATTCCATGCTCAAATTCGGCATGAAGTACGTGATGATCATTTGCCATTAAATAAAATCGCGAAAATTCCGACGATTGACATTATCGATTTTGATTATCCTAGCCCGCGACATCGAAAAACGTATTGGCATACGACAGAGGACACCGTGGATAAATGCTCTGCTGTTTCATTAGCGCATGTTGGTTGCGTAACATTGGCCTGGTTAAAAAGTATCCAGTAGCATGGATGACTGGTTTGGTTAAAGCCCGCTCGACGGCTCGTGTTTTAAAAAAAAATATGGAATTGGAAGCAACGCGATGAAGTTCAAAATTGCACTCTATCCAGGTGATGGAATCGGCCCCGATGTTTTAACACAGGCCGAGCGGGTGATGTATCGAGTTGGTGAATTACAGGGCATCGCCTTTGATTGCACAACATTCAATTGGGGGATGGATCATTGGTCCAAACATGGGCAACTAGTACCTGCCGATTTCTTAGCACAACTAAAAGGCATGGACGCAATTCTACTGGGAGCGGTTGGGTGGCCAGATATTCTGCCTGACCACGAGACGCTGGCCCCTTTGGTGGAGATACGCCAATCGTTTGACCAATACGCGTGCGTCAGGCCGGCGCGCTTATGTCGAGGGTTAGACAGTGTGCTTGCTGGTCGCAGTCACAAGGATATTGATTTTGTCGTGGTTCGCGAAAATTCAGAAGGTGAATATATTGATAATGGCGGACGATTCAAGCAGGGCAGTGATGACGAAGTGGCAGTGCAAACAGCAGTGCACACCCGTAAAGGCGTGGAGCGGATTCTGCGGTACGCATTTGAGTTATCCGAGCAACGACGTGGACGTTTAACGATGGTTACTAAGTCGAATGCTTTAAAATACTCATATGTAATGTGGGATGATGTTCTAGCGGATATCCGTGGTGATTACCCCGATGTAAAGGAAGTCTCTAAAATGCATTGTGATGCGGCTGTCATGAATTTTGTTCGGCACCCAAATGAATTTGATGTCGTAGTGGCTTCCAATCTGTTTGGAGATTTATTGACGGATCTCGGCGGCATACTTGGCGGTGGATTGGGGTTGGCACCCAGTTGTAACGTGAACCCAACTAACGAATTTCCTTCAATGTTCGAGCCGGTTCACGGTTCGGCACCGGATATCGCGGGACAAGGCATCGCGAATCCAATTGCATGTGTCTTGAGCCTAGCAATGATGCTTGATCATCTGCAATGTGGCGTCGCCTCTGAGAGCATCCGTCACGCCGTTGAAACAGCGTTGCTCAATGGCAGCAAAACGCCCGACCTGGGAGGGGATTTGACTACTGAGCAAATGGGGGACGCGGTTTTGGCGCAGTTATAGAAGGGGCTGCGATTCGGTACAAATAGACAGTTGTCCCCGCTGAACTTTCTGTGTTAAACTTTGCAGATTTTATCGATTGTAGGCCCTCCAACCTCCGATGTTTTTAATAGCTATGCTCGTTCTGAGGGTAGCAATAACGATTGAATGCTGCAGGGGGAATTGGATGTGTTCTGGAAAAATAGTTAAACCATGGTTACTTATGGTAATGGCCATGCCATTAATCTCTGCTGTGGGTTGTGCGGGATCTTGTGGGTGCTTGCGCAGCGGAATCTCAGGTCGTTTGTCGCGTCCAGTGGTTTTGGAAGAGACTCTTGTCGATAACGAGTTACCCCAGTCCGAAGCTATGTTATTAGCGGTAGCTGATGAGCCCAAAATCCTGTCCGCATTATTTGCTGCTCGTAGTAGCATTGAGCAGCAAGGGCATAAAATTGGCCAAGGTATTGCGGATCGGCGATTGCAATTGCGTGAGCGCATTGAAGCCCGCGGTCGCCAAAACGGATGTGGTGAGTTCTTTTGGAATTCATGGCACAACGATCCACCGGCGTTGGCAGATTACGCGACGCCAGTTGAGTAACCGTCGTTGGGTATAACTGGCGAGGGTTATTTCGCTTCAAAGTCTCCGGCTGTAATCACAATCAGCTTCTCAGGCAGCATGTACTTGCGAGCTGCTGCATTAACTTGTTCCACGCTCAATGCTTGAATGGCAATTTCCAGATCTTTGGTAGTTTGGATGTCGCGTTGTTGCACTACCAGTGAATTAAGCAGTCCGAGCATCCCACCATCGGTTGCCCGAGATACTGCATTGCTCTGCATGATCGCGTCTTTTGCTTTCTTGAGTTCAGTTGCCGTAATTCCATCTTTGCGTAACAAATCAACTTCTTCGCGTATTGCAGCAACCACCTTATCCGAGTTAGCTGGATTGGAGATTGCATACATCATGAAACGCCCGAGATCCTTAAACGTGTAGGTGCGGTACATGGATGCGACACCATAGGAAAGGCCATCCTTTTGTCGCACTCGGTCAGCCAATCGCGATGACAAACTGCCGCCACCAAGTATCTGATTGGCTACCAGCAGTGCTGGATAATCCTTATTCATTCGACCGACAGGCACTTGATGGGCTGCGAGGTAGAAAGCATTCTTCTTTCCGGGCGTGAGGATGGTTTCATGGCGTCCGATGACATCAGGAAACGCGGAGGAGTCAATTCGAACATACTCCACCTTCGTTGCAAAATTTCCGATAGCGTTTGTCACCGCGGGCAACAATTCGGCAGTTGCAAAATCTCCCACGACAACGAGTTCACCGGAACCATTGCCAATTTGAGTTGCGTAAAGTTCCTTGATGTCATCAAGCTTTACCGATTTAAGCAGAACGATTTGTTCTTCGATCGTATGTGACGCTCGAATATCGGTTTTAGCATACGGCGTCATTGTTCGCGCTAGTAAATTCATGGCAAGTGCTTGTGGATCGGATTTGGACGCTTCCAAGCCGGTAATCGATTGTTGTCGGATGACCTCAAACTCATCTTCCGGAAATGAAGGTGTTTGTAGTACTTGAGTCATGATTGCCAATATTGCGGGTAGTGTTTCCCGTTTCGCTGTTATCGAGATATCTAGTGACCCCGAGGATCCGCCGAAGGAAAGCGACGCGCCGAGTTGATCTAAAGCATCTTGAATCTGTTGATGA
>Ga0315334_10000500_pt1 | contig 24026 bp, 28 predicted proteins | sample M150034915metaG_FD_205555 | JGI IMG/M metagenome (GOLD analysis project Ga0315334, IMG submission 205555) | Ammonia-oxidizing marine archaeal communities from Monterey Bay, California, United States - M1 500m 34915 | ecosystem: Environmental > Aquatic > Marine > Intertidal zone | place: USA... | reverse complement strand
GCGGCTCCAAAAGCTCGGCAGCGGGCATCGTAGGGGCCGGGCACATGCGCTGCTCCGCCACGACCGTCACGCTGGTCGGGAGCGGCGGCTCGGCCGAGCTGGTCGCGCAGCTCGCGCTCAGCAGCGCGAGTATCGGCAAGGCGATCTTCGTAATCATCCCTGGTCCTTTCGATGATGATGGCCTGCTCGGCCTCGACACGCTCTACGTTGCGCCGATCAGCTTCGAGGGCCGCGACGCGCTGCTCGCGGACATCGATGGCGAAGCGTCCGAACGTGCCCTTCCAGGCGAAGGTCGCTTCGCGCCATCGGGCGGAAGCCGCCTTCCACTCGCCCACGTCCTCGCGTGCTTCGTCGCGCTCGGCGCGCAGACGAGGATCGATGATGAACTGGTGAACGCCGACATGGACGGCCAGAAGTGCGAGCACTCCGAACGCCGGGTTCTTCAGCAGCCATGCCCAGATCGAGGAGAGGACGCTCATCGGCCAAGCTTCTCGGCACGGTTGAGCCAGCCCCGCAGGAACTTGCTTTGCGAAGGGTTGCGGCGGACGATCGCCATGTAGCGATCCTTCACAGCCTCGCGATAGGCTTCGACAATTTCGCCGACGCCGTGTCGCTTGATCATGCTGTCGAGCTGGGCTCGCGTCAGGTCGCCGATTTTGCCATCGAGCTTCAGCGGGATCGACCGGTAGCGGTGCGCGCCGACGACTTGGTTGATCGCCTGCTGCAGCAGCTTGCGAGCAGCGTGATTGCCACCATTGACGCCCTGGTCGAACATGATTTCCCCGATCGGTGCGGCGAAGCTGTCGCAGTCGAGCGGTTTCCAGAAGTGCTCGAGGTAGAGATAGCGCGCATCGCCGATCGTCAGCTTGCGGATATCGATGCCGTCGATGTCGCCGTCGAAGTCGAGGTCGAAATCGGCATAGCCGTCGAGATCCTCGTCGATGTCGCCTGCCGCCTTCAGGAAGCGCAGGGATATCCCGTATTTCGTCGTGCCGCCGCGATCGGCGGGATCATCGACGAAGCCGCCCTCGATGCCGAGCAGATCGTCAAACGCCGCAGCGAAGCGCTTGCTATACGCGGTGACGACGATCTCTTCGGTTTTCGGTTCATTCGGCGCAGCCATGAGCGTCCCTTTCGAGATCGCTCTTCGCCCGGATCGCCGCTTCGCCCCATGCCCACCACGGCGGGCATCAAGCTAGATGTCGAGAGAAAGTTGTGCGCTGCCCTTCTCGGGCGGGGCGTCCATGCGAGCGAACAGCTTGTCGACGCCGGGTTCGGTCATGCCCAGCCTGGTCGCGATCTTGCCGTTCGACAGTCCGCCCGCGCGGTAATGACGCGCACGCTCTTCGCGCGCAAGAGGGATGCGCAATTGCGCCGGTGCGTAACGCTCGCTCAGCCGCGCGGCATTGTCCTCGCCGATCGCTTCTGCGATCTCGTGATCAGCGCCGATCGTTTGCGGCACATAAAGCCGACGCCCGCCGAATGCTTCGACGAGCGCGAGGAACCCATCGTCGCCGAGCAGGGCGACAAGGTCATCGGAGAGCTGTTCACTCACCGGCGCTCCCGATCGAGACGACGAGCGCGCTGATGCGGTTTTTCGGTGTCGAGGACGGTGGTGACGGACTCGCCGCGCACGACGATGACCATCCCGTCGACGTTGACGAGATAGTCGCTCGTCGTGATCGATCGCGCCGCCGAATGCGCACGGGCGAGGCTCAGCTCGAGCTGCACCCGCACGCCCTCGACATCGAGATTCCCTGCGCGCTCAAGGAACCGCAGAAGTGCATGATCGGTGACGCGCGGACCGCTCACGATGACTTCCCGTTCGAAGCGATAGGGATCGCGGTGTCGCAGAACGCGCATTGTGCTGTCGATCGGCCCACATACCAATTGCTGCCGCCGCAACCGGGGCAGCGGTTCTGCTCATCGGGACGATAGACGGCAAGATAGCCGCGATCGGCGCGGGCGCCAGGGAGTACGACAGGAGCACGCTCGCTGCCTACTATGCGTAGCTGGCCTTGCCGGGCGATCATGACTTTTGCTCCGCGAGGTGAGCCTGCGACCGCCAATTGGACAGAGCACCGATGAGACCTTGGCTGGACGACGCCTGCATCCCGGCAAAACGGATGACGATGCGCTCGCCATTGTCGCGCACGATCGCGCCGGCTTCCCGAAGATCGGCGATTACCTGTTTTTCGACCTCGGCACGGCGCGCCTGCCAGATGCCCCAGCTGCTGCCGGTGTAATCCGTCGGACGGCTGTTCGCGATCCGCTTCAGCGGGGCGATACCGACACGCTCGACCGTGGCCAGCGCCATCTTGATTGCGCGGCTCATGACGACTGCTCCGCCAGACCGGCTTCGCGCAGCTTCGCGCCCATAGCCTTAGCGAGGCGCGAATAGTGGTCTGCGGTATACCCGGTTTCGGTGTCGGCCGTATCGATCCCGCAAAGCTTCCAGGCGGCGTCGTCGATCGACCAGTCGGCAGGAACCGCGGCACCCGACTTTAGCTTCGCTAGGATCACTTCGCACAGGTGAAGCTGGAGATCCCTGACCGAAAGGGCCTTGCCGGTGACCGGCGACAGCTGCATCCACCCGGCGCGCTTCGCCATCGTCTTCAACGCCTCGATCAGCTTGTAGGCATCGCTTTGCCGTGCCCAGACCAGACGATCGCAGCCGAGCTGACGCTTGGCGAACGCCTCCAGAGCCTCTTCGGACGGATTGTGGACGACGCCGAGATGATGAAGCGAGATCCACATGGCCCGCGCCTTGCGCGCCATCGGATGCTGGGCAACGCCCTTCTTTCCGCCTTTCGGCAGCGGCTTGAAGCCCTTCTGTTTCAGGCGCTCGATCACGCCGCTCAGCTGGGCGTCGCTACAGGCGGCGAGGCTCATCTGCCCGCTCTCGCCGAAGATGATCTGGCGATAGTCATCCTCTTCCATCCCCAGCTGGGTCTTTGCGACCTGGACCTTGGCGATCATCGATCGGCGATGCTGGCTCGTGCGGTCGAACGTGGCGGGCCGCGCGGCCCGCATTGCATTGGCGGTCATCGGATATCTCCAAAGGCGAGGACGAAGAGGATCGCTTCGACGCCGACGACGGCGAGAAGCGCGAGGGTGGAGAGGCAGTCGCTCAGAACGGCAGCCTCACCTTCGATGGCGGCGGTCTCGCGGACGAGATCACGCCAGGCGTGCATATTGGCGATCATGCCGCCCTCCGTCCGGCAAGCTGGGTCCAGGCGTCCTGAAGGTGATCGTTCGCGATCTCGCGCTGCTCCGCGACAGCGAGCATCGAGGCGAGTTCGAGCATCATCGTTGCGCCGCGCAGTCCGCCCGGCATCAGAGCGACCTTGCGGATCTGCTCGATCATCGCATCGTCATGAACGTCCCAGGCTTCGGCGAGCGCATCCGCATCGCCGAGCAGTGGCTGGGTCCGCACGACCTTCATCGCGACCCGGCTGAAGATCTGCGCATAGGCGGACTTTCGGCTGCCGCCTTCGAGGCGCTGCATCACGCCGATGTTTCCGAAAAGGGCGATTCCGCAGCCGGTCGCATCGTGCCAGCTGCGGATTTCCTCGATCGCCTTTTCCGACAGGTGCTGTGCTTCGTCGATGATGATGAGAGGATTGCGCAGATCCTTGATCCGGTCGCGGATGCGCTTCGAAAGCTTCTGCGGCGTCCCTTGCGCGTTCGGCTCTCCAAGCGCCTCGAGAACTTCGATCTGCATGTTGTTCACGCCCGCCGTGCTCGGAGCCATCGTGACCTTGAACACGTTCGGGAAGCACGCGGTGTAGTGGTTGGCTGTGCTGGTTTTGCTGAGCCCCGCATTCATCGCCGCGACGACGATCCGGCCGCGTTGGGCCCATGTCAGCAGCTGGGTCAGCTGGCGGCTTGTCGGCGTCTCGAAATAGCCGGGCACTTCGGGCGCCTCTACGGCCACAGCGGACTGGGCGGCCAGCAGCTGACGATAGCGATAGATCGCCTGCGCAATCCGCTGGTTGTCCCCCTTGTAGGTTCCGCCGCCGAACGCGCTCAGCGTGCCGGCCGGGATGTCGATCCGCTTGGCGATCTGCGACCAGCTCGATCCGGTCTCGTCCTTGTGATCCTTCAGCCAGGCCAGCTGATCGTCGATATTGATGGGCTGCTTGGTGGGGTCGTTCATGGTAGTAATCCTTCGTTCCTTGGTTGGGACACGGCGCGCGGCGGGGGTCTCAAGTCACCGCCGCGCGTCGCTTCAATCCGGCGACCCGATCAGGCCGAGTGCGCCGAAAACGCGGTTTTCTCTTTCATGCTGGTCTTCGATCCGGGCCTTTGCGGCTTCGCGATCGCGCCTCATGTCGCCCGCAGTTCGGCGCGAGCTGACAAGGCGCAGCGCACCCGGTTCGGGGATGGTGAAATTCTCGGGCTCGGGGATCTGGTCGGCGACCGCATCGGCGGACAGCAGGCGCTCGGCCTCCAGTCCGTCGCGCGTCCGCTTCCGCAAATCGGCGAACCGCTTCTGCGCGATACGAGCGCCCTCGGCGCTGTCGAAACCCTGGTCCTCGATGAGCGGCGCGGTGAACAGGAACCGACCGTCCTGCGCGTAGACGTGGATCTCGCTGTGCAGATCGTCAGGATCGAAGCGGACCGTGACCATCTCGCCGTGAAGCTGCCCGCATTCTACCGCCCAATAGCGATTCCCGAAAAGCGCGATCTCGCCGGTCTGCCGGTTCACGCGCTTCTGCTCAGCAGCGAGCAGAGCCATGCGCATCTGCTCCGGCCCGGCTTTGCCGACCGACGAACGGGAATACGTCGCGGTGAAGACCTCGTCGAAGCTGCGCCCCGAATAGTCGCGACCTTTTCGCCCTAGGCGCGCATTGTGGTTGGCGATGCCCTTCGCGACCAGGCGCTGAAACGCGTCCCATTCCATCGCCTTGCTGCCGTAATTATGCGGCTTGTTGGTCGGGCTGTTCCCGGCATACGCACCCTCGGCTTCCGGCGCGCGTGCGATATCGCTCGCCATGTCGCGGAAGGCGCGCTCGATCGGCTTGGACTGGCCCCGGAACGGCATGGCCCAATGGATCTGGATGCCGAGCGCGGTGAGCAGACCCGTCGGGTCCTCATCCTTGATCTTGAACCGGAAGCGCGTCTTCGCGCCGCCCGTGATCCACTTGCTCGCGAAAGCGCGGCCGTTGTCGAGAACGACATGGGCGGGGATGCCAAAATCGCGGAACAAGTCCGCGAAGACGAGCCGGGTGAGCGCAGAACTTTCGCTTTCGCCGATCCGCCAGGCGAGAACCTTGCTCGATCGCACGTCCTGGATTGCGACCATCATCGGCCGGATAGGCTTCTCGCCACCATTGGGCGGCTTCACCCAGACGTCCCATTTGTGACCGTCGATATTGACGTATTCCATCGCATGCAGGTGTTCGACGGACCGACGAAGAGCAGGCATCGATCGGCGCAGGGCTTCGTCGCCCTCGCGGCGAAGCTTCAGCACCCCCGGATCGATCTCGCGCTCGAGGCGCCGTCTCAGGCTCTTCTCGGAAGGCACTGAGAGGCCTCTTTCGGCAGCGACCTGCTCGATCCGGCGATAGCAGCTGGCGAGCGTCGGTTGCGACGCGCGCAGATAGTCGCTCTTGAAGATCGTCCACAGATCGTCATCGAGCTCGGCTTTGCGCCCGCCGCCGGTCCGACGCGGAGCGAGCGCGGGCAGGCGGTCGCTTGCCGGAATGCCTTCGACCGCCCGCCGCCAATTCCACAGCGTCGATTGTCCGACCTTCAACTTGCCGGATACAGCGCCGACCGCTGCGGATTTCGTCGATCCGCTCGCAACCAGCAGGTCGATTTCTTCGACCGCGGCAAGCCGCCGCTCGGCTTCCTCGCGAACGCTATGGGTCTGAGCTGCGAACCAGTCCCAGCTGCTCGATTCCGTCGCGGGCGCATCGGTGGCTGGGCCTTCGATCAGCCCGCGCTTCGCCAGTTCGACCTGAGCCGTGCCGGGAAGGAGCGAAACGTGGAATTCGAGACCCCCACCGCGACCCTTTCGCGGACGGACGAGCATGTCGCCCGCGCGATCGACACGGGCCGACCAGCGTTCGTCCTGCGCGCGCCGGTTTATCGAGCGCTTGTCACCGGGCAGGCCTGGCAGAGCATGATCCGCCAGCTCGGCAGCCGTGAACCAGCTACGCGGTTCCGGCTGCGCGTCGTTCGCCGCTGCTGCGTGCGCACTCATTGGGAATTCCCCCTGATCAGTGGCGCTGCATTCTTCAGCGCTCTCTGTTCGTCCCTCAGCGCGGCGATCTGCCGCTCGATATGCCCAAGCCGGGCTGTGTGAATTTCGTCGCCGATCAGCAGCGAAGCGCCGATCTCGCGCATGATAGGATCGAGAAGATCATGCCGGTTGGTCGCGGCGATCAGCGCGAGGAGACGGCTCAGCGGGACCTTGTGTTCGTTGCGCGCCGGGCTCGAATAGGCGTCGAGCATGGCCCGGCTGACATCCTCGCCAAGCAGCACGCTCATCTCGGCCGCGATTACTTCGCGCGGGCGCGAATCGCCGTTAAGAATGGTCCCGACCATGCGACAGATGCGCTGCTCGACACCCGCGAGCGCGGCCTCGCCAATCGCAGGCTTGGGCGCTTCGAATGCGAAGCCCATCTGATCGGGATGCGGCTTGGCCTTAGCCATTGCTGAGGCCCATGCGCACACGCACTTCGCGTTTTTCGGCTTCCTCCCGCTCCGCGATAATCTCTTTGATTTCCGCGAGCCGGTATCCCGCCTTCCGCAATTCGCGCGCGTCCTCGATCAGATGCGGCGGGCACCAGGCCATCTTGGTGAGCGTGCCACGAAGCGATCTTTTCGCGATCAACGCGGGATCACGCATTGCCTCAACGCCCATGCTCTGAAGCCCGATCTTCTTCGCGTGCTGGCGACGTTGTTCCAGCACTTCGGGCTGAGCGCAGTGCGCCTTCAACTTTGCGCTGTGGTTCTGCCGATATTCCGGGCGCTGCCAGACGCGCTTCATCGCTGACACGCGCTTCGCCTTGGTCTCGGGGAGGCGGTTATGGTGCGCCAAACCGCAGGGGTGGCAGCGACCGGACATGTTCCGGTTGCTGAGCCTTGTACCGCAGGCGCAGCGCTTGACGTCATGCATCCGCGCCCTCCTGCGGCTTGCGCCAGATCGCAGCGCGCTGCTCCATCGAGCTCGGCACGGTGTTGAGATCGATGCTCTTCTTCCCGTCGACCAGGCGAAACTCGCCGAACGGCACGCGCGTCACCCCATTGCCGTAGGCAGGGCGGTCGCCGATCAGTTTGGCGGTGAGGTCCGAGGTCAATCCAAGCGGGGCGGGTTTGAGGTTGCTCGGCATCGTCAGTCTCGCATCATCCAGCGTTGATCTTTCGCCGGGCTGCTCGCATTGCAGCCCGCGTTCATCGGCTTCTGCGCGGCCAGGAAGCGCGCGTGGGTCTCGGCAAACCGGGCGCTCACTTCGCGGCGCTCCAGCTCCAGTTCAGCCTCGCGGGGCGTGACGCCCATCTCGAGCGCGAGATCGAAGCATGCCTTGTGGTGGCGGTAGTATTCGGCCTGGGAAGCGAAGCGGCGGCTCATGATCCGGTCCTCACCGGCTCGGCTAGAGCCACGCCGAGAGCGCGCTCGAAATAGAGCCGCTCGGCTTTGCTCAGCTCCATGTCGCGCTTGTTCTTCAGGATCGTCAGCTGCTCGCTGATCGCATCGAGGTTGGCGGTTTCCGGCAGGACTGCGAGGAACCGCCGACGATCGACACGGCGGCGACGACGCTCGAACGTCCTGTGAGCAAGTGACCAGGGGAAGCTGGACAGGTGCTTGGCTCGCACGAGGTCGACCTTCGCGAGGTTGTGCACCCCGCGTTCAGTGAAAAGGATGATATCGCCGGGCTGGACGTCAGGCATTGCTCGGCATCCGTTGGACATCCATGCTGAGCAGATGCGGCCATTCGCTGGGCGGGGAACCGTTGATCCACCGCAGCCAGCGCCAAATGCTGCTTGTGCCAACCCTCAGGTGGTTCGCCGCAAAATGGACTGCGCAGGTTTTCGACCAGCCTTGGCTTAGATACGCTTCGACAATCGCCACTGCGCCTTGCCGAACCGCATATCTTGCCGAGCCTCGGTGCCGCATCATTTGGCACCGCCCTGGCGTTCGTTTAGCGCCGCGTTAATCTTCTCGAACGCACGCTCGAGCAGATCCTCGCTGCGAAGCATGCCGATAAGGTCATCCTCGATGAAGCGCCGCTTCTCGGAGATGTTCAATCGGCCGAACGCACCAGTCGCTTGCGACGAGAACTTCGAATAATTGGTGGGGGTGGCCTGCGGCTTCGTCGCATGACCGTTCAGGCGCTCGACCGCTCCATCGAAGTCCAGCCCTAGGAAGGACAGAAGCATTTCGATGATCTTCCGACGATTAGCTTCATCGCCTGCACCGGCTAGCTTAGCCAGTTGCTTCCGGTTGTCGCCCACGACGGGGTGCTGGGCCAGCTGTTCGATCAGATCGGGGAATGGCTCAATAAGTAGGCGATAGAGCCGGAGGTCGCGATGGATCGTATCGCGCCCAACACCGAGCGCCTCACCGACGGCCTGCTCCCACCCGAATACGTGTCGCATCGTGCGACACGTATCTTCGGTTTCTTCGGAGAGAGCCTTTTCCGCAGAGATATGAGCTGCTCGAACTCGTTCCCAGCGCGCCTTTACTGCGAGCTGTTCCTGCTTCAGATTGCCGTGTTCGCGAGCCAGACGTTCCTTCGCTGCTTGCACTAGCGCAGCGGTAAATTTGGCCCGCTCTATTGCTCCCAGCTCGCGCCGATCGAGGTTTTCGCTCGCTTGAATTTCGGCGAGCTCCTCCGTGGTTCCAGAAACCTCGATGGCGAGGATCGATATGCCCTCGATCCTCGCACCGCCAAGTCGGTGCCAACCGGTCACGAGTCCCCACGGCCGCCGACCCGCCGCAACGATTTCCTCGAGTGAAAGATTTGGTTCGCGGCGAACCACTTTGATGGGATCCCGCTGCCCACGGGAAGCCATCATTCGACCGAGCGCAGCGGCGATGTCCTCGTGGTAAAACCCGATCCTATCGCTGTCGTCGATATCGAACGGAGAGAGCTCCAAAGTCTGCTTATTTGCGAGCATCGGCGCGCCCTTCTTCGGCGAGCCGTTCATTTCGCTGCTCCACTTAGACGATGCGCCACTTCACCAGGGCGGGTAGCTATTGAGCTCCGGTCCGAAGGAGCAAACAGACCATGTCCACTTTCTACGAGAAGCGCATCGAGAAGCTCGAGGCACAGGTTTATGCCTTGCAGCAGCTGCTCCTCTCGCATGTCCTTGCCTTCGACAGTGTCGATCGCGCGGGCACCGATGCTACGATCGAGATCGCCGAGACGCAGCGCGTGAGCATGATCGCGAGCGAACGCCTCCAGTCCGCCATCCGCCTCGGAGGCCTGATCGAGACGATCGAGGACAGCCGGCGTTGAAGCGGCGATGTGCCCGAGCGCGAGCTTCAGCCGCATCCTTCGGAGCACGCAACGGACGGCAACGGGATTGTCGAAACCGCTCATGCGCGAGCGACCTTGCGATCTGTGGGTTTACCGGTGTCCTTTGAGGGCCTATCTGCGGAGTCCAACTCTTTGGACCGGGAGCCTTCGGTGAGTACCTCTTCGACAGCATTGCGCACTCGAGCGCTCGTCCGACCGCGAAGAAGATCGCTGACGCCTGTCGCGGGGAGGTCTCTTGCCTCGATAAAGCGAGCGACAGTTCCAAACCGTTTTCTGATTGCCGCCTTCACATCCTCAGGATGCATCTGGTCCAAAAGCATGGTTCACTATCCAAGTGTTTGTGCCGATAAATTGGACCATGGTTCAAATTTTCAGCCCTTGCAACCCATTTCTTTGGACCTTTGCGATGTCTGAGTCTGCGAGTTTCCGATTGCGAGCCGAGCGAGAGCGGTGTGGACTGTCGCAGAGAGCGCTCGCCGAAAAAGTCGGTTTGTCAAAGAACACACAGATGGCCTACGAAAGCGGCGCTTCTTCCATCAGCCTCGATTACCTCGAAAAGGTAGCGGAACATGGGCTTGATCCCGCCTACATCGCACTCGGCGATATCGCTCGAGCGGGCCATTCTGAGACCAGCGAAGAATGTCAGGAGATTGTGTCCTCCGAAGCCGACAAGCTATCAATTCCGATGCTTGAACTGGGCTATGGAATGGGCGGAACTTTTCTCGACGAGAACAATGTCGGCGAGCAGGTCGAAGACTTTCCAGCCGCCTTCATACGGAAATTCACCAGATCACCGGCGAACCTCTTGGCATGGGCGGATGGGATCGGCGACAGCATGTATCCCACCATTGGTGATCGTGACCTCTTGTTGGTGGATCGGAGCAACAAGAGGATCGTAATGAATGATCAAATCTGGGCGCTCGCTTCGGGCGAGATTGGCATGATTAAACGCGTTCGCCTCGCTGATGGTCGGGTCCACCTTATGTCCGATAATCCGACTGTATCGGATTATGCGGCCGGCGAGGATGAGCTTTCTGTTATCGGCCGTGTCGTCGCGGTGGTGAGACGAATATGATAAAGGTTCTTGGCATCGCGACAGTGGTCATGGTGCTGTCTGGTGCAGCATATTTCGGGAACGAAGCTTTGACCTGTAGCCGGTTGGAAGATGACTATCTCAACAGCGTCGCTTCAATTCGATCGACTGAGTTGACTGCTTCGCTGATATCAAACCCCGAACTCGACAGTCTCATGGACGAGCAGCGCAGGCTCTACAATCTGAGAGTAGAGCAGGCCATGGCAGCGCTTTACACCCGATGCGGCGAACGAAGATGGCAAACGGCGCATCGTAAGGCGTACGATATGGTGCTCGATTGGTAAGTCGGTCAGAACTGGAATTCTAGCGATGCCGAAAGAGCTTGCTCCACCAGAAATTGCGAAAAACATCTGGCTGTCGATCGGTGGGGTAATCGTCGCGATTGCTCTCTACGGAACCGTGATGAGTTCTCCGTTCGGTTCGAGCGAAGGTGATATAGCCGCTGACACATATCGAAGTCTGAGCTCGAGTTGGAACCCTGCTCAGCAATGCACCGAAGCAGGACAGGTTGCGTCGGCATACCTTCGCGATGGCGATGACGCGAACTACAAGGTCTGGAAGGAACAGGAAACAATTGCCTGCAACACTGCAGCGATTTGCCGCCAACTTGTTGGGGGCTGCTGATGGAAGGTTATCTGTTCGTGGTAGACGAAGCGGGGACGGAAATCTCTGGCTCGCGCCGCAACCTCCGAAGCGTAGAGACCAAAGCCGAGTACAATCGGCTCTACTTTCAACTCGAAAGCATGATGGGCGAGGGCTGCTACATTAGGGACTCGATCCCGGATCGCCGCTTTGATGTCTAGCTTTGGATTGCTCCATCCTTCGGGGGCATTGATGACCGATCCTCTTGGCGGTCTACCCGTTTCGTTCGACACCGTCGACGAAGCCCGTGCCCTGCTCGAACCCGGTGCCAGGATCGTACGCCTCGTCGATAGTTCGAGCACGGGGCGCGGCGTGAATTTTGTCCCACTTCGAAGCGACGAGCTCGACCCATGAAGATCGCATTGCAAAGCATGTGCGGCGGACTTCTGCGGTTTCTCGAAACTGGGCGCGCTCTTTCGAACTGGGCGCCCGTTTGTCTTGGTTCGCGCCCCGGTTCCAAAGCATCGGAGGGCCATAGGAGCCCTCTTAAACGCCCGAAATCCGCGCCTAAGAGGGCTTTAAGGAGACCGTAGCGCACTCCAGTCGGTCTCGACCCAACATCGTCTAAATTCACCATCACTCTAGACAACGCGGACCAACCGCCAAGTGAGCGCCGCAAGTCAGGAACTCGCAGGAAACCGCCGTTTTTATCCCACCAAATCCCAGCGAGGCCCGGTTAATCCCGGCTCACCAGCACTCCAGTCTCTCTTGTCCCCCTACAATTAGCCTTTCGGAGTCTTCCCGTGCTCGACGCCACCATGACGCAGCAGCTTTCGACCTATCTCGCCAATCTGCGCGAGCCGATCGAGCTCGTCGCTTCGCTCGGCGACGATCCGAAATCTCAGCAGACGCGCAAACTGCTCGAAGAGATCGCCGCGCTCCACGATATGGTGAGCGCGCAGTTCGACGGGACGGACGATCGCAAGCCCAGCTTCATTGTGCGCCGCGCTAGCGACGCGGAAAAATGGGTCCGCTTCGCTGGGCTCCCGATGGGCCACGAATTTACCTCGCTGGTGCTCGCCCTCCTCTGGGCTGGCGGCCATCCGCCGAAGGTCGATGCCGACCTGCTCGAACAGGTCCGCGGCCTCGAAGGCGATTACCATTTCGAGATGTATTTCTCGCTGTCGTGCCACAATTGTCCGGACGTGGTGCAGGCGCTGACGCTGATGGCATTCGAAAATTCACGCATCACCGCAACGCTGATCGAAGGCGGCACGTTCAAGGACGAAGTCGAAAGTCGCGAGATCATGGCCGTGCCCGCCACATTCCTGAATGGTGAGCCGTTCTACAACGGCAAGATGGAACTGGCCGAGATCCTGTCGAAGCTCGATACCGGCAGCGAAAAGAAGGCGGCGGACAAGATGTCGGCGAAAGAGCCCTTCGAGGTTTTGGTGGTCGGCGGCGGGCCTGCCGGGGCCGCGACTTCTATCTACACCGCGCGCAAGGGCTTCCGCACGGGCGTCGCGGCAGAACGCTTCGGCGGCCAGCTGCACGATACGCTCGGCATCGAGAACCTGCCGGGGACGCCTTACACCGAAGGGCCGAAGCTGGCGGGCGAGCTGGAACGGCATGTCGGCGAATACGACATCGACGTGATGAACCTCGCCAAGGCTGTGAAGCTTGTGCCCGCGCGCGAGGAAGGCGGCCTCCACACGGTCGAATTCGGCAATGGAGCAAAGCTCAAGACGCGCAGCCTGATCCTTTCCACCGGCGCGCGCTGGCGCAATCTCGGCGTTCCGGGCGAAGCGGAATATCGCAACAAGGGCGTGGCCTATTGCCCCCATTGCGACGGCCCGCTGTTCAAGGGCAAGCGCATCGCAGTGATCGGCGGCGGCAATTCGGGCGTCGAAGCGGCGATCGACCTCGCCAAGATCGTCGGCCACGTGACGCTGATCGAATACGATTCCAAGCTGCGCGCGGACGAGGTGCTTCAGGCCAAGCTCCGCAGCCTTTCCAATGTTGAGATCGTGACGAACGGCCAGACGACCGAAATCACCGGCTCGAACGGCAAGGTCGATGGACTGGTGGTGAAGGATCGCGCCAGCGGCGAGGAACGCCGCGTGGAGCTGGAAGGCGTGTTCATCCAGATCGGCCTCGTCCCCAACACCGAATGGCTGAAGGATAGCGGCCTCGACCTCACCAAATTCGGCGAGATCGCGGTGGACGAGGAAGGCCGCACCAACCTCCCCGGCGTGTTCGCAGCGGGAGACGTCACGACCGTTCCCTACAAGCAGATCGTCGTGGCGATGGGCGAAGGGTCCAAGGCCGGCCTGTCCGCCTTCGACTATCTTATCCGCACCGAACCGGCAGAAGAGATCGCGCAGGCGGCGTAGCTATCGCGAATAACGATACTTCAACCAGAGCCCCCGAATTCCAAGGACCGAGAGAATTCCGCTTCCACCAGTCCAAACGAAATCGACCGGCTCAGAAAAGCTCGACTGCGATAGTAGGGTAACACAAGCTATCGCAGAAGCTAGTGAAATGCCGACAAGTAAAAGCCAGCTGGTGGACGAAAAATGCGCCGCCAAAATCTCGTCTTTGGTCATGGGAACACCAACTGAAGGCCGGTCAGCGAGAACTCTGGCTGGCGCGCTTGAGTTTCGCATGCCGAAAAAGGCGATGGTCCCTATCGCAAGTAAGCTGATCACGAGCGTGCCATAAGGTCCATCTGAAAAATCCGGTGCAACCACTGAAGCGATCACAATAACAAATATCACCGCCGCACAGACGGCCCATATCATTCGGCTAGTCGCGCTCCGGTATTGCCGTGCAAACTCGTTCCTTTCGCCTTCCGTCACTGGAATGGGGGCTCCGCGCCTGGACCTCCGGTAGATAATTCCATCACTGCGGTCTTCGAACTGGCGAAGGAAAATAGCTTCTAACTGATCCAAGTGTCGTTTCAGGAGCATGCTTTTCCATAGGCTCAGCTTCCCATCCACGCCAACGAAACAACTCATCCCACAATCGGCTCAACCAATCAATTCGACGCAATTAATCGATTGGACCCATCAGAGGGTTCGGTGCATTCTCTTTCTAGACGCTCGCGCTCACGTTTCGCGCGCGCTTACGTACCAAATCTGAGAGAGGATTTCCCACGATGGACGCCAAGACCGGAGATATCAGCGGCTGCCCCTTCCACGGCGATGGAGGCTTTCGCGGCCTGCTCGGCCGGACCAACAAGGATTGGTGGCCCGACAGTCTCGACCTGCACATCCTGACGCAAGGCGGTACGTCGCCCGATCCGATGGGCGAGGATTTCGATTATTGCGAAGCGTTCAACGCGGTCGATTACGCAGGCCTCAAGGCCGACATCAAGGCGCTGATGACCGACAGCCAGGATTGGTGGCCGGCTGATTACGGGCATTACGGCCCGTTCTTCATCCGCATGGCCTGGCACGCGGCGGGCACTTATCGCACCGGCGACGGGCGCGGCGGTGCCTCTTCGGGCCAGCAGCGCTTCGCTCCGCTCAACAGCTGGCCGGATAACGGCAATCTCGACAAGGCGCGCCGCCTGCTGTGGCCGATCAAGCAGAAATACGGCAAGCACATCAGCTGGGCCGACCTGTTCGTGCTCACCGGCAATGTCGCCATCGAATCGATGGGCGGCCCGGTGTTCGGCTTCGGCGGAGGCCGCAAGGACGTCTACGAGCCGGAACAGGACGTTTACTGGGGCACCGAGGAAGAGTGGGTGGATACCGGCGCGGAAACGCGCATCATCCCAGATGAAGGCAAGGCGCTCGAAAACCCGCTCGCCGCAATCCAGATGGGCCTGATCTACGTCAATCCGGAAGGTCCGGGCGGCAATCCACACGATCCCGAAGGCATGGCGCGCGACATGAAGGAAACCTTCGCGCGCATGGCCATGAACGATGAAGAAACCGTCGCGCTGACCGCGGGCGGCCACGCCTTCGGCAAGTGCCACGGCGCCAAGCCGTCCGACACGTTCGGCAAGGCGCCCGAAGCCGAAGGCATGACCGCGATGGGCTTCGGCTGGATGACCGATCCGGAAGAAATCGGTAAGGGCCACATCACCACGTCGGGCATCGAAGGCGCGTGGACTCCAAATCCGACCGAGTGGGGCAACGACTATTTCCGCCTGCTGTTCAAATACGAATACGAGCTCGTGAAGAGCCCGGCAGGTGCCTATCAGTGGACGCCGATCGACCCGGAAGAAGCCGACATGGCCCCCGATGCGCGGGACCCTTCCAAGAAGGTCCCAACCATCATGACCACCGCCGACATGGCGTTGAAGCGCGACCCGGCCTATCGCAAGATTTCCGAGCGGTTCCGCGACGATCAGGCGGCGCTGGACGATGCCTTCGCCCGCGCCTGGTTCAAGCTGACCCACCGCGATATGGGCCCCAAGATCCGCTATCTCGGCCCCGACGTGCCGAGCGAAGACCTGATTTGGCAGGATCCGATCCCTGCCGGGACCAAGCCTTCCGACAGTGCCGTTTCGGAATTCAAGCAGGCCGTTCTCGATAGCGGTCTGACGGTGGCCGAACTGGTCAAGGCGGCGTGGGCTTCGGCCAGCACCTATCGCAAGTCCGACCATCGCGGCGGCGCCAATGGCGCACATATCCGCTTCGATGAATTGCGGAACTGGAAGGTCAACGATCCGGAAGAACTGACCAAGGTCCTCGGCAAGCTCGACGAGCTTCGCGGCGGTATCTCGATGGCGGATGCCATCGTGCTCGGCGGCGCGGCGGCGATCGAGAAGGCGGCCAAGGACGGCGGCTACGACATCTCCGTCCCGGTCACCACCGGTCGCGGCGATGCGGCCGAGGATCAGTTCGATGCCGAAAGCTGGGAGCCGCTGGAGCCCTTCGCCGACGGGTTCCGCAACTACCTCAAGACCAAGGCTTCGGTGAAGACCGAGGACATGCTGATCGACCGGGCGAACCTGCTCGGCCTGTCGATCCCCGAAATGACCGTGCTGGTCGGCGGGATGCGCGCTCTCGGCGCCGTCTCCACCCATACGGAGCATGGCAACAGCATCGGCGTCCTCACCGACAAGCCGGGCACGCTGTCGAACGATTTCTTCAAGAACCTGCTCGACATGGGCACGCTGTGGGAAGTGGTCGACGAGAGCGGGGACGAGGAATTCGTCGGCAAGTGCCGACGGGAAGGTCACGCCAAGTGGCACGCCACGCGCACCGATCTGGTCTTCGGCTCGAACTCGCAGCTGCGCTCGGTCGCGGAAGTCTATGCCGAGAACGGGAACGAAGAGAAGTTCGCCAAGGACTTCGTCAAGGCCTGGACCAAGGTCATGGACGCGGACCGGTTCGACCTCACCTATCAGCAATACCACTCGTAAGGGGCAAACCCTTCGGGACGCGGGAAGCCCCCGGTGCGCAAGCGCCGGGGGCTTCTTCGTTTGCGCCCGTCACCAGCCGCAGCGCAATTGCGACGAAGCGGTGGAACGCGCGCCTCCGCCTGGGCGTTCATCACCGTAACCTCCCAAAATCTCGAAAGGCGTCGCCATGGCCGACCGTACCGTTTCCCCCACCACCACCGATGCAGGCATCCCCGTCCAGAGCGACGAGCATTCGCTGACCCTTGGCCGTGACGGCCCGATCGTGCTCAACGATCACTACCTGATCGAGCAGATGGCGAACTTCAATCGCGAGCGCATTCCCGAGCGCCAGCCCCACGCCAAGGGGTCGGGCGCGTTCGGTTATTTTGAAACCACCGCCGATGTGTCCAAATACACCAAGGCCAAGGTCTTCCAGAAGGGCGTGAAGACCGACACCGCCATGCGCTTCAGCACGGTGGCGGGCGAACGCGGCAGCCCCGATACGTGGCGCGATCCGCGCGGCTTCTCGGTCAAATTTTATACCGAGGACGGCAATTTCGACATGGTCGGCAACAACACGCCGATCTTCTTCATCCGCGATCCGCTGAAATTCCAGCACTTCATCCGCAGTCAGAAGCGCCGCGCCGATAACGGACTGCGCGATCACGACATGATGTGGGATTTCTGGACGCTGAGCCCCGAAAGCGCGCACCAGGTCACGTACCTGATGGGCGACCGCGGCGTGCCCAAGAACTGGCGGGAAATGAACGGATATTCCAGCCACACTTACATGTTGATCAACGAGGAGGGTGAGAAATTCTGGGTCAAGTTCCACTTCCACACCGATGTCGGCGACAAGGGTGGCAACGCTCACCTGACGCAGGACGAAGCGGTAAAGAAGGCGGGTGAAGACAGCGACTATCACCGTCGCGACCTGTTCGACGCCATCCACGAGGGCAATTTCCCGAGCTGGACGCTCAAATGGCAGATCATGCCGTATGAGGATGCGAAGACCTACCGCATCAATCCGTTCGACCTCACCAAGACCTGGCCGCATTCGGACTATCCGCTAATCGAGGTCGGCACGCTGGTGCTGAACGAAAACCCGGTCGACTGGGATACGCAGATCGAACAGCTCGCCTTCGAGCCCAACAACATGGTGCCCGGCATCGGCCTCAGCCCCGACAAGATGCTGCTGGCACGCGGCTTTTCCTATGCCGATGCGCACCGCCACCGGCTGGGCGTCAATTACAAGCAAATCCCGGTCAACGCGCCGAAAAATGCCGATCAGGTCAATTCCTATTCGCGCGCGGGCGCCATGCGGACGGTCAACGCAGTCGATCCGGTCTATGCGCCCAACAGCTATGGCGGCCCGGCGGCGCAGCCGCAGGTCGGCGGCGAAGCGACGTGGTATGCCGATGGCGACATGGTGCGTGCAGCCTATACCCTGCGCGAAGACGACGACGACTGGAGCCAGCCGCGCGCACTGATCAACGAGGTGATGGACGATGCGCAGCGCGACCGGTTCGTCTCGAACGTCTCGGGCCATCTGGCCGACGGCGTCAGCGAAAACGTGCTGGTCCGCGCGTTCGACTATTGGAAGAATGTCGACAGCGCGATCGGCAAGCGGATCGAGGACAAGGTGCGTGAGATGATCGGCGGAAAATCGGAGGCTCCCGGCCTTGCGAGCGCCAAGTCGATCTCGGGCGAAGCCGCCCCCCTTCGCGAAGCAGCGGAGTAAGGCCGATCATGACGAAATACGACAAGCTCGATCGTCTGTATCTGGCGGGCGAATGGCGCGACGGTAGCGGCAAAGCGCTGACGAATGTCAGCCCGTGGGACGAAAGCACGATCTTCGAGATGAAGGGTGCGACTGCCGACGATGTCGACGAAGCCTATCGCGCCAGTGCCGAAGCGCAGAAGGAATGGGCCAAGCTGCCGCCCGCCGCTCGTTCGGCCAAGATGCACGCGATCGCCGATATCCTCGATGCGCGTAAGGACGAGATCGCGGACTGGATCGTGCGCGAGGTCGGCGGCACCAGGCTGAAGGCCGCGCTTGAACTGATGCTGGTGACGCAAGTCGCCCGGCAGGAAGCGGCTGCACTGCCCTTCATGGTCGAAGGGTCGATTCTTCCCGAAAGCCTGCCGGGCAAGGAAAGCCGCGCCTATCGCCAGCCCGCCGGTGTGGTCGCACTCGTCTCGCCGTGGAATTTCCCGCTACAATTGACTGCCCGCACGCTCTTCCCCGCGGTCGCGTTGGGCAATGGCGTCGTCGTCAAACCGGCAAGCGATTCGATCGTCACCGGCGGAACCTTGTTTGCCGCGATCTGCGAGGAGGCGGAGCTTCCGCCCGGCCTCGTCGCGGTGCTGCCCGGTTCGGGCTCGGAGATCGGCGATGCCATGGTCCAGCATCCGGTCCCCTCGGTGGTGTCCTTCACCGGGTCGACGCCGGTGGGTCGCGGTGTCGGCAAGGCCGCGCTCGATTCCAAGCGTTTGAAAGCGCTCGAACTGGAGCTTGGCGGCAATTCGCCGATCGTGGTGCTGGACGATGCCGATATCGACTATGCGGTCGAAGCGAGCGTCTGGGGCAAGTTCGTCCATCAGGGCCAGATCTGCATGATCGCCAACCGCCTGGTGGTCGAGGATGCGATCTACGACGAGTTCGTGGAGAAATTCGTCGCCCGCACGAAAGAACTGGTCGTCGGTCAGCGCGACGATCCGGCCTGCATGATCGGGCCGATCGTCAATCGCGACCAGTTCGACAAGATCAACGATATGATCGCCAAGGCCAAGGATCAGGGTGCGACCTGCGCGCTGGGCGGCGAGCCCGATGGGCTGGTCATTCCGCCGCATGTCTTCACCGATGTGGGCGAAGACAATTGCCTCGTCACCAACGAGATCTTCGGCCCCGTCGCCCCGATCCAGCGCGCGCGGGACGAAGAACACGCGCTCGAACTCGCCAATGCGACCGATCTCGGCCTGTCGAGCGCGGTGTTCAGCCGCGACGAAGGCCGCGCTCTGGCCTTCGCCAAGCGGATCGAGGCGGGGATGACGCATATCAACGACCAGACCGTCAACGACAGTCCGTTCAGCCCCTTCGGCGGTGCCAAGAATTCGGGCCTCGGGCGGTTCAACGGGCGCTGGGCGGTGGAGGCATTCACGAAGGCGCACTGGATCAGCGTCCAGCACGAAAAACGGCAATTCCCCTTCAGCGCCGACGATCTCGGCTGAGAGCGATCAGCGGGGGCGCTTCAGGACGATATAGAGCGCCCCTTCCCCGCCGTGCCGGCGATGCGCGGAGCGGACCGCTGCGATGGCGGAATGGTGGCTCGATGCCGCCAGCCAGTCCAGCACCTTGGCGCGGATCGCTCCCCTGCTCGATCCGCGATCGGCAGCGGCAACCGGCCGCGGCTTTCCCGTCACCAGCAGGATCGTGCGCGCCTCCATCGCACGCGCCTGCGCGACGCCGCTCATCAGCCGCGAATAGGCGGCGTCGAGCCCATGGCCGTGCAGGTCGAGCGTGAAATCGGGCGCGAGCGTGCCTCCCTTCAGCCGCCGTTCCCAATGCGAATCGAGACCCGCCTGGCGAGCCTGTGCCGGAGGAGGGCTCGCTGCAGAATGGGAGCGCTGCGGTGCCTTCTGCTTCGACGCAGCGGTGGACTTGGGCGGCACGGGTTTGGCTTCGGGCTGAGACGAGGCCGCGTGGAGGCGTTTCGCCGCCACCACCTTTGGCTGGGGATCAAGCGGCTTCACCGTCGCCGCGACCTTTTCCCACGCCTCGGCTTCTTCGCTGCTGAGGCCGCGCGGCGCGCTCATTGCCCTTGGCGGCGGGCGAGCGTCCCCTTGGGCAGCAGCACCAGCGCCTGTCCGCGTCCGCTCATCCCGCCCGCGATTTCGCGCGCCTGCGGTCCATTGCCCCAGAACGTGTCGAAGCGATTGGCACCCTTGATCGCGCCGCCCGTATCCTGCGCGATCCACAAGCCGTCCGCCACGTCGCGATCGAGATCGAGCCAGACGGGCGCGCCCAGCGGCACGTAGGCCGGGTCAGCCGCAACCGACGATCCACGCCGCACCGGCACTTCCAGCGCACCCAGAGGCCCATCCGTCGTCAACTCGCGGAAGAATATCCAGCTCTTGTTGAGCCGCATGAGGTCCGCACCTGCCTCGGGGTAGTCGCGCAGATATTGGACGATGCCCTGCATCGATCCGGCATACTGGCCCGGCCCGTCACCCAGCAGGCCGCGCTCGCGCATGACCGATCCGATGCCGACATATTCGCGACCGTTCTGGCCGGCATAGCCGATCCGCATCAGCGATCCGTCGGGCAGGCGCAGCAGTCCCGAACCCTGGATCTGCAGAAAAAAGAACTCGATCGGATCGGCGGCCCAGGCGATTTCGAGATTGCGCCCGGCGAGCGCCCCCCGCTCGATCTCGGCGCGCTCGTAATAGGGGACGTGGTTGCCGCTCGCATCCTTGCGGCCCAGCGGCGCGCGTCCGGTCCGCTCGCTCATCGCCATGTCGGCGGGCCAGTCGCGCACGAGATCGGGCGGCAGGCGATAGACGGGCACGTCATAGCCGGGGCGGCGCGTGCGGCTGCCCAGGATCTCGGGCTCGAAATAGCCCGTGGCGAACGCTTTGCCGTCACCGATCCGGGCGCTTTCGAAATAGGTAGTGAAGAACCGCAGCGCATCGCTGGCGGGCCATGCCCGCGCTGCATCGCAAGCCGGGCGCCAATCTTCGCGATTGGTCAGCCCGCTCTGATCGTGGCGCGCGACGAGCTTGGGGCAGGATTCGAGAAAGCTGGCAAGCGCGGTGCCCGCATCGCCCGATTGGATGCCGAGCGAGCCGATATTCGGCCCTGCGGACAGGCCGGAAAAAGCCGCGCTTTCGACCTTTGGCACGATCGGCGGCAACGGCGTGGCTGTGCGAGGCGGTTCGGCCTTGGGGACGGCTTGGCAGCCGGCAAGCGCAAGCCCCGCGCTCAGGATAAGACCGCGCAGGGCCCTCGTCGCAACTTGCATCATCCCTCCCCGAATGCCCGCCGCCAAAGCGGGCCAAACGATCAACCCTGATCGGTCTCGTCGAGAACCCAGTTCGGATCCGCCGCGTCGACATTGCGCTTGAACGTCCAGATGTCGCGGCTCTCGACCGCGTCGTCCAGCGAACCGGCAATGGCCGTGCCGTCCCGGTCGCGCGTGATCGCCGCGATGTCGGAGACGAACAGAACCGCGATGCGCGCCATCCGCCCATCCATGTCGGCGGACTTGATCGTCGCGTCCTCGATCCGGATCAGGCGGTTTTCCAACGTCTCGCCCGCTTCGGTGCGCGCGTCGATCGCGCCGGCGAAGCTTTCATAGACATCGTCGTCGCACAATTCGCGCAGCGTTTCCTTGTCGCCTTCCCAGAAGGCTTCGAGCACCATCGCATAGGCGCCCTTCGCCCCGTCGAGAAAGCCGAGCACGTCGAAGCGCGGATCGGCGGCGGCGATGGCGCGCACGCCGCTTTCGGTCCCGGCGGGAAGATCGGCCTGGCGCAGCGCGACATCCGGCTGGGCCCGCCGCGCGCGGTCATCGCCCTGCGGCGCGATCGCGTCCGGGCGTTCGAACCGCTGGGGCGCATGCTCCTCCTCATGCTCGGCCCTGCGGCCCAACACCGAATAGAGGCGCAGCCCCAGAAAGGCGGCGATGGCGGCGAGGATGACGATTTCGAGAATCACTATGCGTGCACCTGCAGCTTTGCGTGCGCACCGGGTGCCTTCGACAGGGCACCTGTGGCAGCGCGCGGGATATGTCTTCGTAACCTGCCCTACATAGGTAAGAATTACAAATCGGCAACGCGATTGAGCAGCCCGGGTGCCCGGGCGGGCGCAGATTCCGCACCTGCCCGCTTCAATCGCCTTCCGCCATCGCCCGGCCGCCATCAATTGGCCGCCATCGGCTCGGTTGCCGGGGTTCGAGGCAGGTGCTAGGCGCGCGGTCGAACCGGCGCACGCTTTTACCTGGCGTATCGCCCGTCATAACATCGAACCGAAAGTGTGCCCAATGGCCGACGAAGGCGACATCCTCACCGATCTGAACATGGACCCGAACGCGAAACCGAACGGGGCCGACAACCGCCCGGCGGCGGGCATCGTGACGCAATATATCAAGGATCTCTCGGTCGAGAACCCGAACGCGCCCGATTGCTTCCAGTGGAACGAGCAGCCGCAGATCGACCTTCAGGTCAATATCGGCGCCAACACGGTCAATCAGGAATTGTCCGAAGTCGAGCTGAAGGTGAACGTCACCGCCAAGGGCGAAAAGGGCGATTTCTACCTGATCGAACTGTCCTATTGCGGCCTCGTCGGCATGCGCAATCTGCCCGACGAGCAGGCCCACGCCTTCCTCTTCGCCGAAGCGCCGCGCATCCTGTTTCCCTTCGTGCGCCGCGTGATCGCGGATGCCAGCCGCGATGCGGGCTTCCCGCCGCTGATGATGGACCCGATGGATTTCGGCGCGCTCTATCAACAGCAGCTTGCCGCGCGCGCGCAGCAGCAGGGCCAGACCGGCGATGCCATGCCCACGGGCGAGAACTGATCGGGCGCTCGCGCCGCGCCCCGGCCTAATTGTGTGACATGACCGCCGGGGAAGGACAGAGCCGATGAAACTGGTCAAGGCGCTCGGCTCGATCGGGTCGCTGACGCTTGCCAGCCGCGTGCTGGCGCTGGTGCGCGACGCCTTGCAGGCACGTTACGTCGGCGCGGGCTTCGCATCGGACGCCTTCCTCGTCGCCTTCCGCCTGCCCAACATGTTCCGCGCCCTGTTCGCGGAAGGGGCGTTTTCCGCCGCCTTCATCCCGATGTTCAACCGCCAGGTTGCCGAAGGCGGTGGCAAGCCCGCAGGGGTCGATTTCGCGGAACGGGCGCTGGCGGTGCTGCTGCCGGTCCTGGTGGTCTTCACGATCGCGCTGATGATTGCGGCCTGGCCGCTCACCTATGCGCTGTCGGGCGGGTTCAACGATCCGACGCCGGAACAATTCCGCTACGCCGTGATGCTGTCGCGGATCACTCTGCCCTATCTGCTGATGATCTCGCTGGTGTCGCTGCTCGGCGGTATTCTCAATTCGCTGGAGCGATATTGGGTCAATGCCGCCGCCCCGATCCTGCTCAATATCGCGATGGTTGCGGGTCTCGCGCTGTTCCACGGCGAAAATCCGTACGAGACCGCCATGGTGCAGGCCGTGTCCGTCACTGTCGGCGGGGCGCTGCAACTGGTGTTCCTCATCTGGGGCTGCCGCCGTGCGGGCATTAAATTGAAGCTGCGCCTGCCCCGGATCGACAAGGACATCAAACGGCTGATGACGCTGATCCTGCCAGCAGCCGCGGGCGCAGGTGCGACGCAGATCAACCTTCTCATCTCGACTGCGCTGGCAGGCGCGCTGCTGGCACCGGGCGCGATCAGCTTTATCTATTATGCGGACCGGCTGAACCAGTTGCCGCTTGGCCTGATCGGGATCGGCCTCG
>Ga0315334_10000499_pt1 | contig 24048 bp, 27 predicted proteins | sample M150034915metaG_FD_205555 | JGI IMG/M metagenome (GOLD analysis project Ga0315334, IMG submission 205555) | Ammonia-oxidizing marine archaeal communities from Monterey Bay, California, United States - M1 500m 34915 | ecosystem: Environmental > Aquatic > Marine > Intertidal zone | place: USA... | reverse complement strand
ACCATTAGGTTATGCCTTTCACATAATTTGGGTGGTTTTTCACAAAAAACGAAGTTTCTATTTAAGATATTTGTCTAAGATCAACTAATTCTTCACCATTAGTGATCTTAGATTCACTCATGATTACAAAACTTTACTGTGTAACTACTTAACCTTGGCACAAGTGTATCGGCAAATTACTGTAGTTGACCCTAAACCATTTGTTAAATGGGCTGGAGGAAAAAGACAGATTATGTCAGATCTGGAGAAAAACTTTCCAGATAAATTTGGTACTTATCTAGAGCCATTTCTTGGTGGCGGTGCAGTCTTGTTTGATCTACTAACAAAAAACCCTAGTTTGAAATGTAATGTATCAGATTTGAATTCAGACTTGGTTTTGGCATATGTTACAATTCGAGATAAATTGGGTAAGTTAATAGAATCACTTGAAAACCATTCGAAGAATTATCATAAAGATTCAACTGGATATTATTATGAGGTAAGAAATCAAGAACCAAAAAACCAAATCGAGAAAGTATCACGACTATTGTTCATGAATAAGACTTGTTTTAATGGATTATATCGGGTAAACAGTAAGGGAAAATTCAATGTCCCATTGGGTAGATATACCAATCCCAACATTGTGAATAAGGAAAATTTGATGTCTGTTAGCCATATACTTCAATCTGAAAAAATCAAGATTTCATGTAGTGATTTTAGCTCAATCATCAAGTATGCAAAAAGTGGAGATTTTGTGTATTTTGATCCTCCATATCAACCAGTAAGTGATACTGCAAATTTTACAAGTTATACTCATCGAGATTTCACACAAGATGACCTTGAGAGATTAGCTGATATTGCAAATCAGCTAGACTCAAAGGGCTGTCATGTTATGCTGTCAAACTCGAATTCGAAAACTGTCAAAAATTTGTTTCCATCAAAATGGAAACTAAAAGAGATTAAAGCTAACAGAGCGATCAACTCAAACTCACAAAAAAGAACTGGATATACAGAAATTATCATAAAAAATTATTAAAGCTCCAAGTGGGATCTGAACCCACGACCTTTACATTACCAATGTAACGCTCTACCAGGCTGAGCTATTGGAGCATGAAGATTTGCGTAACTGGAATCCTTATAATTCTTGACTGATCTAACTGGAATTCTTATAATTCTTGACTAATCTGAATGGGACACCAAACGTTAAATTTCTCACAAATTGTTGCATTAACAGTGGAGGGGTAGTCAAGCCTGGCCAAAGAAAGCATATGCTTTTGGACACGCGGGACTTAAGATCATAAAAAATGGGTGATCCCGTCTCTCAGGAGTTCGAGGGTTCGAATCCCTCCTCCTCCACTATATTATTTGTGGTTACGGATTCCTTTAGAATTTAATTTTTCATAAATTTCAGGAATTGACCAGACATATCCAATACAGTGACAGTCTTTTGCCTCACAAAGTTGGCAGTAAAGATCATCCCTCTGATACACAATCTCGGCAATCCTATTTTCAATATTATTTTTGATTATTACTCTGTCATCTTCAATTGAGATTAATTCTAATTTTGGTGCATACTTGGCAAATGTTTTGTCTTTTTGCATTTTATCTTCTAACATGTAAGTTATGTAACCGGCAAAACTATTGACACCTTTCATGGTGAGGTTATCTTTATTCTTTTTGTAAACCTCAAAGAATTTCTCATAAACTGTTTCTGAAATTGTAATTGATTTGAATCCTGGTTTTGGCATTTTTACCTTTCCTTACCGTACTATAAAGTACAAACTATTTAATGTTTTTTTAGTAAAAATTACAACCCTACGACTAAATCACTTTCAATCTCAATTAGACTTTATACGATAGTGAAAATCTAGACTGGATATGGGTCGTGGCTATAATATATCAGAAATAAAGTCTCGTTTAATCAAATTATTACATGATTCAAAAATTGGTATTTCAGGAGTTGAGATTTCTAAAAGACTAGGAATTAACCGTGTCACAATGACAAAATATCTTAATATCTTTTCAGTAGAGGGAATTATCTCAGAGAAAAGTATTGGAAATGTTAACTTGTGGTTTGTTCAAGAAGGAATAGAACAACTCAAATTTCCAGATGATTATTTTCGAGTTTCAGACATGTACATCGAATATTTGACAAAGTGCTCTGAATCTGCAGTTAATAATCTAATTCGAAATTGTTTGAATTCCGAAGTAAATGTGACAAAATTAATGACTGAGGTAATTCAACCCGCAATATCTAAAATCCAAAAAAACTATGACGATGGTAAAATTGGAAAAATTGAAGAGCAACTTATGAAAAATATCTTATCCAACTCAATTCAAATCATTAACCTTCGCCAACAAAATCTTGAAAATGAAAAAAACATAATTATTATCTCATCTGACACTCAATCTGTATTAGACGCTCAGGTAGCATCTGCTGCATATCACTCTCAAGGTTGGAACACATTCTTTCTTGGCGACATGTCATTATCATTTGATGTTTTATTTGATTTGGAGTTAACAAAATTACTATCTAAAATTTGGAAGTCAAAGCAGGGATTGATGATTATTTTAGTTTTTTCTAAAGCAGATGAAAGTCTGAAATTTTTTTCCGAATCATTTTATTCTGTAAAAGGAAAAAACAATGATAATCTGTATCTCATAATATCAGGGAAAATTGGAAAAAAGGTCAACATTAAATCTGATTTACAAACTGAAAAACTAGACGACATTCTTCAGTGGTCTCAAACAAAATTTGAAAATATATGATATAATGTGGGCCCGATGAGATTCGAACTCATGGCCTTTCGATTATCAGTCGAACGCTCTAGCCAAGCTGAGCTACGAGCCCTCAGAAATTTTTTTGGATTTAGCCATTTAAGTTTGCTGTTATTTCCACTTAATTGAACATCCAATTGATGGGTCAAAATCTTTTTCAATTTTTTGACCATTCAGAAATTTGTCAATATTATTAATCATAACCTTCTGAGTTGCTTTGGCATCTGGATTCATTGCATCATCAATTCGTCCATGAAAAACTAGTTTTCTTTCAGAATTGAATAAGAATGGATCAGGTGTGCATACTGCTCCATATTTTTTCGCAATCTCTTGTGTTTCATCCACAAGATAATCGAATTCCATTCCTTTTTCTCGTACAACATTCTTCATATTTTCAAAACTATCATCTGGATATTTTTCATGATTTGCATTACTGTTGATACCAACTACAGCAATTTTATCTTGGAATTTTTGATGAATTTCTTTTATTGCCTCAATTTTGGCTTTGACATAAGGGCAGTGATTACACATAAAGATGATTAATAGTCCTTTTTTATCATAGTCATTCAATGTATGTTTTTTATCATCTGTACCTAACAGTTCAAAATCTGGTGCAGAATCACCCGTTTTTAGGGAAACCTCAGATTCTATTGTTACCATAATTAAGCACTCAAAAATACAAATAAAATCTTTACCAGAAGAAAGATAACAATTAAAGTCTTATAATTATTGAACCAACTAAGGGCTTGTAGTTCAGACTGGTAGAATACTCGCCTTGCACGCGAGGGGTCCTGGGTTCAAATCCCAGCGAGTCCATTTATTTTATATAAAATGAATGTCGATCACTTAAAATCCATTGACTGTGAGATGGATTTAAATACCATTTCTACGGCAAAAATAAACATGGCAGGTTATGAAGCTTCAATAGCAGTTTGGATTCCACTTATTGTTGGACTAGCACCTGGATTGGTTTACTGGATTGCAATTACTGGAATGCGAAAAAGAAGATAATCTTCAAATAAACTCTTTTTACTTATTTTCTAATTTTTATAATTCTATTTAATTAACATAGTATAGAGAGAGATAAACTGGTATGTCTCTTAGTGCAATTACCGATTTTAAGTATCTTAAATTTTTACTTATATTTGCAATAATTATTTCATTTCCATTAATTCAAAGTGCCGCAATTGAGTTAGTGGAAGGAGTACATTTTGTTAATTCTGCACCATACAGCTTTAAGGATGATTCTGGATATACAATAGTATTAGGTGAAATTGAAAATACAAGAGATTTTTCAATAAATGATGTTAGAATTTGGACTGGATTCTACAATCAATTTTCAGATCAACCTATTAAGACACTTACAGGAACCACAATAATAGACACGATTCCTCCCAATAGCAAAATTCCATTTCTAATAAGCTCATTGGAACCAGATGCAGCAATTTCTCGAGTTGCAGTAAACTTAGTAGGATTTAACTCAGCCAGTGAACGAGAAACTTTACTTTCCATCCAAAGTAAGTCACTTGAACTAGGCGATTCGCTCTCTTTTGAGGGAACCATAAGAAATGATGGTGATACAGAATCTTCGAATGTTATGATATATTTGATATCAAAGGATACATTTGATCCACCACGTATAGTTGCTTTAGCACAAAAACAATTTACAGAATCATTGGTGCCAGGTGAGACAAGACAATTCACAATTACTGATAATTTGAATTCTAAAGCAACCTCTTTTAGCTTAATTGCAAATTCTGATAATTATATCTCAAAAACAAGTATTATTGAAGATAAAAAAATACACTTAGAATCTAGTCAAGTGGCAATTTTAGATGTTGAGGTATTTAATATCAAACAAGATAAGACACTCATTTCAAGCCCTGTTCGAATTGGAGCACAAGTTTTGATGAAGCAAAATTTCCAAGTAGATAACGAACAACCATTTGTCTTTTATGTACAGATTAAGCAAGCTGATACTGGAATTGTTGAATTTGTTGGTGCAGTAACTGGAAGTTTATCTTCTGGTTTACTACAACAACCAAATCTCATATGGATTCCAGAAACTGCAGGATTATTTTTCATAGAAACTTTTGTTTGGGATACTGATGATGTTGCTCTAACATCAACAGGACCAATAGCAATTGTTAGTGTTGAATCCGCGTAGTTTATTTTAAAACAGTTCTGTTAGAAATCATGGAATTTAATCTAGTAGCACTTGGAGGAACTTTTGACATTATACATGCAGGCCATTTGGCATTATTAGAAAGAGGATTCTCAATATCAAAAAAAGTAATAATTGGTCTAACATCAGATGAATTCGCAAGTAAAAATAACAAAAATCTAATCAACGATTTTTCTAAAAGACGATCTAAATTAGAATTCGAAATACAAGAAAAATTTCCAACTTCCGAGTTTGAGATTTCAAAACTGGATAATGATTTTGGTCCAGCTGCGATTGAGGGTAACATTGAAGCGTTAGTAGTGAGTGATGAAACAGAAAGTAAAGGTAAGTTACTTAACCAGTTGAGAAAAGAAAAAAACCTTTCACCAATACAAGTAATTATAGTACCAATGATATTGGCAAAAGATGGAAATCGTATATCATCCTCACGCATAAGAAATTCTGAGATTGATGTTGAGGGTAACATACGTTAATTGACAAAATGATTGTTAATGTTTGATTCATTGCAATAAAGCAAAAAATTTTAAAAATTTTCTATGACAATCTCATCACAGATTATTGAGAAATTGAATAATGATATAATACAGATACAAAAAGGTCTACAGCCAAATCAACTATCATTTTGGTACCAGAAGATTATTTCTGAAACAAAAGAAATGGCTCCACCTTGGTTACAGAATAAAATCAAAGTAAGGCAAGATCATATTCTTCCAATGAAATTTAATCTTGATGTGTCAAAAAGGGCTGTTCGATATCTGATGATATCCATTGATAATAATCTACAACAAATGCCATACACAACACAACTCTATTTTCTAAAAGTTCAGGAAATCATGAGTCTTGAAATGGATAAGGCACTAGTTTAATCACTCTTTAAAAATCTCAATAACCTCATGATTAGTTACTGTATCTGTAATTTTATGTTCCTTTTCTACTATTGATTGAATAAAATCAACAAACATTTCAATCTGGTCTTTGTCTTTTAGCAAGACACTGTGAGCTGATTTATCCTTAATTGAAAAAACCACTTCATTTTCAAAAATATTTAAAATTTCTGTAATGAATGTCTCATTACCCTCTCTAACAAAAATTAAACTCGCTAGTTTCTGTGCTTCATATTTGTCTTGGCAGACAATTTTTGTTCTCATCAATCTTTGAACAAATAATCATCGATGTTTTTTCTTATATGTTCTCTCTTTTCTTGATGCGCAGACAGGAATTTATTAATTTTCTCAATAAGAATTCCCTTTAGCTCACCAGTCAGCATTTTTCCTGACTTGTAGTCATCGTAGATTTTTTTCAATTTGTTATCATCCGGTTCAAAGAATATTCTTAGATATTGGTAAGAAACATCAATGTCAGGGTTTCCACCAATCTTTCTATGCTCATCAATATCCGGCTGACCCCCAGAAAATGCATATTTGTTAATCTTCTTTTTTACTTGTTCTGGTGTGTCTGTTGTATATACAGTGCTTTTTTCATCTGATGCAGACATTTTTCCACCAGGTCCTAAAAGCGATGGAATCATAATATTGTGAATTAGCGCTGGTTTTATTTTGTTAATTTTTGGCGCTATGTCCCGTGTAATTCTAAAATGTGGATCTTGATCTACTCCCAAAGGAATCAAAACTGGTTTGTTTTCTAGAAAGCATGGTGCAGATTGTAATGATGTATAAAAAATCATTCCAACATTAGTTTCATTTGTAAATCCAAACACTGCTTTTGTATTTGAAAAATTAATTTTTTTTGCAATTTCTGCTGCTATAGGATATAGTGTTTTAATATTTTCTGTGTCAATTAGAACTTTAGTCTTTTCAGGATTAAAACCTAAAGCAAGAAAGTCTAGTGTGTTTTCTAAAGCAAAGTTTTTGGTTTGTTCTAGAGTCATGTCTTGTTTAGAAAAGAATTTTTCATCATCTGTTAATTGAAAATACATATTGACATTGAATTTGTCTTGAAGCCATTTTGCAAATACCCATGGAACCATGTGACCAATATGTGTATGTCCAGAAGGGCCTCTTCCAGTATACAGGAAAAATTCCTTGCCTTTTTCATAATTCTCTAATATTAAATTTAGATCTCTATGGGAAAAGAAAACTCCTCTTCTTAGCATAAAGTGATCTTCACCAGTAATTCTTTGAAATCTTTGTAAAAGATCACTTGAAATTTTCTGAGTTCCAAACTGCTTGATTAGTTTATCATAATCAATATCCCCCTCAACATGCCATGGTGTTACAATAAATTCATCCGAAGACATTCATGTTTGACTTCTATTCAGCTTTAAAAAGTCTTAACTTTACTACTTGTTTACTTAAAAGATTAATTTTTGAATTTTAGATAGTGTTTTTTATGATAAATCTAACTTGAAGAAACCACGCTCTATATTTACTGAACAACCACGGCATAGTTTTTTATAGAAATGGGAAGGTGATTTGTCATGAAATCTCTGATCATGCAACTATCAGCAGTAATGTTGATGAGTGTTTTAGTGACATCAGTTGGAGCAACTCCAGCTTTTGCAGATTGGGATAAGACAAATTATCCAGCCATTAAAGGATCAATTCCAGTTGATAAATCATCAAATTTTAACAAAATTTCACTTGCTGACGCAATGGAAATAGCAGAAAAAGTTCTACCTGATAGTAAGGCTATCTATGGAAAACTTCAAGTTACAAACGGTTATGTTGTTTACAAAGTTGTCATGATGAATGATGATAAAGCGTACACTAAGGTTTTAGTTGATGCTGGTAATGGTGATGATCTTTATGTCTCTGAACCAGTCACGAAACATTCTTACAAAAACAAACGTCATCATTCCACCAACAGTTATGACAAAAAACATGACAAAAGAATGAATGATTATTTTAAGGGAATGACACCTGAACAGATTGCAGAAAAGAAACAACAGTTCAAAGAGATGGGGGATGCATGGAAATTATTATCTATCCAAGATAGAGCAGCAATGATTATTCATTTCATGCAGATGAAGATGCAATGGGATTCTATGTCTGATGATGAAAAAGATGTAAAGAAAATTGAGATGAAAAAACAATGGGAAGAATATCTGCCATTATCTCCTGAACAGAAAAAGCAAAAACTTGAAGATTATGTTAGGTCCTTGAAAAATTAGACCCATTCTATGTTTTATAATAAAATCTTTACAGAATTTGTCGTTTAAACCAGATGAAGTATATTAATAAAGTCTACATGGCACGTTGTACTATTGTCACAGGTTCTTCATTATATTGAAAAAAAAATCATCGAGTCGTTACAGAAAAAACCAAATCAGACACCAGAACAACTTTCTGAATATACTGAACTTTCAATTGACCAGATAAGACGTGGAATTGAGTGGCTAAAATTAAAAGAATTAGCCAAAGTTTCAGAATCTTCAAAAGTAACAATCTCACTTGGAAAAAATGGAATTGATGCATTCAAAAATGGTTTTCCTGAAAGAAAACTAATTGAACTCATCAAAGATGAGCCTAAATCATTTGATGAAGTAAGAAAGGAACTTTCCGGTACTGGATTTAATGCTGCAATTGCAAACGCGAAAAAAAATGGATGGGTAAAAATTGATAAAAATGATTCTGGAGCAAAAATTTCAATCAAGGAAAAGCCAATACAAACACCTGAAGAAAAATTAATTTCAGTTATTGGTGAGAAATCAATTCCTGAAGATCAAATTGAAAATAAATTGGCTCTCAAATTCTTACTACAACGACCAGATTACATAATACAAAGTACTGAAAAATCAAAGACAATCTCTCTAACTGAAAAAGCATTACAGATTGATTCAACTGCATCTGATTCTGGTGCAATTGATGTTGAAGCTGATGTTCCTCAGGTATTTGTATCTAGAACACATCCACTTAAAGACACCATAGACGAAATACGAGAGATCTTCGTTAAACTTGGATTTTCAGAAATTCAAGGCAAATTAGCACAGTCAAGCTTTTGGAACTTTGATGCTTTATTCACACCACAGGATCATCCTGCACGAGAACTTCAAGATACATTTTATCTTGAAAACCTAAAATCAGAAAAACCTGCTAATCCAAAACAAATCAAACAAGTATCAACATCTCACTCCCAAAATTGGAGATATAATTGGCAGCTTTCAGAATCTCAGAAAATGGTACTACGAACTCATACAACCTGCGTTACCATCAAATACCTGGCTGAAAATAAACCAGATGAATCCAGAGTATTCTCATTAGGTCGTGTATTTCGTAATGAAAAAGTAAGCTACAAACATTTAGTTGAGTTTAATCAGATTGAAGGAATTGTAATTGGTAACAACACAACACTAAGAGATTTAATGGGAATTCAAAAAGAGTTTTACAAACAACTTGGTCTTACAAAAATCAAATTCTGGCCAACATTTTTCCCATATACAGAACCGTCATTACAAACGATGGTCTTTAATGAAAAACTTGGAAAATGGATAGAGTTATTCGGTATGGGCATATTTAGACCTGAAGTAACAAAGCCGCTTGGAATCTCAAAGCCAGTTCTGGCATGGGGTGGTGGTATTGAAAGAATTGCAATGCTAAAATATGACCAAGATGATGTGAGAGAGTTTTACAACAATAATCTGAATTGGTTGAGGACTGTATAAAATGCCAGTAGTAGAAATTAATCTTAACAGAATTAAAAAATTAGTTTCTAGTAATGTAACAAAGAAAAAAATCGTTGACACCTTACCATTTCTCGGTCTAGATATTGAATCACAAGATGGTGATCAAATTAGAATAGAATATAGTCCAAATCGACCTGATTACTCTACGGACTTTGGTATTGCATTAGGACTTGAAGGTCTTTTAGGTATAAAAAAAGGAATTCAGAAAACCAATATCAGAAAGCAGGGCAAATTTGAGATCAAAGTTGATTCATCTCTGAGTAAGATTAGACCATTTGTAACCGGAATTATTGCAAAAAACGGAACAATTAATGATCAAAGTATTAAACAATTAATGAATATGCAAGAAGATCTACATTTTGGCATAGGCAGAAAACGAAAAAAATCATCAATAGGTCTACATGATTTTGATAAAATTTCTTTTCCATTAACTTACACTACAACCACACGTGCACACAGTTTTGTTCCACTTAATTCAGAATCTAAGAGTACAATTGAAAATATATTATCTGATACAGAAGTTGGTAAAAATTATGGCTCGGTTTTAGGCGACACAAAACTTGTACCAATAATAGTTGATGCAGAAGGAAAAACAATCTCGTTTCCGCCAATTATCAATTCAGCAGTAACTACTGTCACTACAAAAACCAAGAATTTACTTGTTGAAGTTACTAGCATGGACAAAGATGCAGCGGAAGATATGCTTTCTGTTGTTGTTGTAATATTAAAAATGGCAGGATTTGAAATAATTCAGTTAGCAGTTTCTGGTAACAAAAATAGCACACCTAAATTAAATTCTAAAACAATTCAATATGATACAAGATTAACAGAGCAAATTTTGGGTTTGAGCATAAGTCCATCTACAATGGTTTCCAGTCTAAAAAAATGTAGACTAGATGCTATACAAAAAGGCAAAAAAATACAATGTATAATTCCACGATACAGATTTGACATATTTGGCTCGATGGATATTGTAGAGGAAATTGCATTAGGATATGGAATTGAAAACCTTGAACCAAAGCTCTCTCCATCTCAGACATTAGGCAAAAAAAGCTTATCAACAACTAAATTGGAAATAATTTCAAAAACTGCTGTGGGCCTTGGATTTACAGAGGTACTAAACTCGAGTCTTACAAGTAAAAGAATCCTGTATGATTTCACAAATCGTGATTCTTCTGCAATGATTTCGGTACTTGACTCTAAAAGCCAAGAACATACAATTCTTCGTGATTCAATATTACCAGGACTCGTTGAAAACCTTTCAAGAAACATACATGAATCTTATCCACAAAAACTTTTTGAAACTGGAACTGTTTTTTCAAAGGCAAAACCAATTAATGAAACGATAAATTTTGCAGGTGTAATTGCATACAAAGAATCTAACTATTCTGAGATGAAATCAATTTTACAATCAATTCTCAAAACTGGTTTCAAAGTTGACTCTAAAACAAAAACTCCTAGAAATGATCATCCAATATTTGCTAACGGAAGACATTCTGATGTTTTTGTTGATGAAGCAAATATTGGTAAAATCGGCGAAATTAACTCTGATATACTAGATAATTTCAAGATGAGGACATCAGTAGTGGGCTTTGAAATAAAACTGTCTGGATTAATATTTGACTAGTTAGAAAAAATCTTGCCCAATAGAGCAAGCATGCAGACGGATTAGGATGATGAGATCGTCTTGATTACAATGATTTCTAATTCACCCAGGCATGCCACATTGTGGGCAGCCCCGGTTTCAGAGCAAAAAAGAGGCATTGGCTATTCCAATGATTTTTTGTGAGTCAGAACCGGGGAACATTTTAATTTAAAAATAGAAAATTATCTGAATATCATGGTTAACTATTGGTTAGCAAAGCAGGAACCAAGTGGTCCTCGTGGTTACAATATTTTACAATTAAAAAAAGATAAAAAAACAATATGGGATGGCGTTCATAATAATCTTGCACTAAAACACATTCGAAATATGAAAAAGAATGATCTGGTGTTTTTCTATCATACTGGTGATGAGAGACAAGTTGTAGGAATAATGACTGTTACATCAGAACCATATCCAAACCCAGAAGAAGACAATGAAAGATTTGTAGTTGTTAACGTAAAATTCAAGAATCTTTTAAAGAGTCCTGTCACGCTAGAGCAAATAAAAAAACAAAAACAATTTAAAAATTGGGAACTGCTAAGAATTTCTAGATTATCTGTTATGCCTGTTCCAAACAAAATCTGGGACGCCATTATAAAGATCTCTCAAAAATAATCAAAATATGATAGGATAATTGATATACCATGTCTGTTTATACACTCTATGGCAACGGCATATGTGTTGATAAATTGTGAACTAGGTTCAGAAGAAGCAATAATTTCTCAGTTGAAGAATCTTGAGGGAGTGATTGAAGTTCATGGCACATTTGGAGCATACGATATTCTTGCAAAAATTGAATCTGGTACGGTAGAGGCATTACGAGAGACAATCACATGGAAAATTCGTAAGATTGAAAAAATTAGATCTACATTAACCCTTATGGGCATTGAAGGTCAAACTTAGAATTTTTAATCAAAATGCTCTTACATTTTATTTTTGTAATTAAAGAAGAAGATCTTCAAAAACGTAAACATGAGTTTGAGTATATTAAAAAAATGGCAATTTTTTTTCAAAAATGGATAAAAGAAAATTTTTCAAAGGATTTTGATATAAAATGTGACGAAATGATCACAAAACCTAGGAGTATTTTACAAAAATTAGATACACATCATTTGTTAATGGATCATCGTATGCGTGGTGAAGACATTTATCATTTTTACTTAACACATTTCAGGCCAATATGGACTGATTGCACATGTGAGGGGTTTCATTCAGAAAATTTTGGTATGTCATTATGGAAAAAACCAGAAGAAAATGAAGATAATGAATTATTTCTTGCCGAAAAAAACTGTACAGTTGTATCTCACGAAATATGCCATGAAATGTTAAGACAGCAAAATTACAAACGTTACATTGAAGACGTTCATGATATTTGGACCAAGCATCTTTTTAGTAATTTTCCTTTCATACAATACGATGAAAATTTTTTAGTAACAGACAAGAAACCAAAATTTCTTGCAATCAATACTAAAGATTTAACAGAAAAAATATTCAATAAAGATGATTAATTATTGTTCTAACACTTTGTAACAGAATAAATTCTATTCTCAAATTTTGCCAACTTAAATTCTAATTTATTTTCAGGAGTTTGTTTACGGGATTTGCTTAAGTTTTCAAGTTCTACTAGTGAGTCACCTCTGAAGCCAACAGATGTGCCATATATGGCATCAGTTAGTTGCGTACCATGAACTCCACTTTTGACATCATCAACAACTGCATAGAATTTTATGAGATCTTTTTTGTTTACTGAGTGTCCTGTTGATTTGTTAAATGCTATTGCAATATACATGCCATTCAATTTTACCGCAACTGGAATTTTGTGATTAGTATTAGATTTTCCTGGAATAGTTTCATTTACCAGGATTTCACATTTATGATACATACTTGACACATACGCATAAAATCGATATTGAGCATACTTCCCTTTTGCATCTTCCTTACACTGTACAAAAATAGCGTTCAATAGTTGTAGTGCAGTCTCATTCATACTTTGCAATCTATCACTAATTCTTCCTCTTTCTAAAAGATCAGAATTTGTATCTTTGGCAACTAATTTAAGAATAAAATCTGGTAAATTATAATTTTTCAAAGAAGTTACAAATGCACCAGCTTGTGACACACCAAAACTTGGGAATCCTTTTTTTACCATCTAAACATAACCTTACAATTGTTCAAATGATTCATTATTCTAAAAATCACAAAGCAAATAACCGCGTTTCTCTTATATGTGTATGTTAAAATTTTTGAACTTTTTACCACTGACCGTTTATAAATATAAAAAAACCATGTAAAATCGGTTAAGATGCAAATTGAAACAACACCTGAAATGGTAAAGAGGGTTTATACTAAATTAGAAAGGCAGTCTACAATTTATAAAAAAACTGTTAATCGACCACTGACATTAACAGAAAAAATACTATCAGGGCATTTAGATGAAAGTCTTCTAAACAAAATTCTTGATGAAAAAATAAATTATGTTTTTTTACAGCCAGATAGAGTTGCACTACAAGATGTAACTGGCCAAATGGTTATGCTACAATTTATGCAAGCAGAAATAAAGTCTGTGGCACTACCAACAACAATACATTGTGATCATCTTATTCAGGCAAGGACAGAAGGAAAATCCGATACCAAACTAGCATTGTTTGAAAATAATGAAGTATACAAATTCCTTGAAACATCTGCCAGTAAATATGGTGCAGGATTCTGGAAACCGGGTGCTGGTATTATTCATCAGGTCGTTCTAGAAAATTATGCATTTCCTGGAGGACTAATGATTGGAACTGACTCTCATACCCCTAATGCAGGTGGGTTGGGAATGATTGCAGTTGGTGTTGGTGGAGTAGACGCAGCTGAGACAATGGCTGGAATGCTTTGGGAATTACTTTTCCCTAAAAGAATAGGGATTCATCTTACTGGTAAAATGAATGGGTGGACTTCTGCAAAGGACGTTATCTTGTATGTTGCTGGAGAGCTGTCAGTGTCTGGAGGAACAAATTCAATAATAGAATATTTTGGTCCTGGAGTAGAATCAATTAGCTGTACTGGAAAAGCAACCATTACAAATATGGGTGCTGAAGTAGGCGCTACATGCTCAATTTTTCCATATGATAAAAGAATGGAGTTATATCTAAAATCAACAGGTAGGACAGAAATTGCAGAACTAGCAAACAAGTACAAAGATTTTCTTGTAGCTGATTCTAAAGTAGAGGAAAACCCAGAACAGTTTTTTGATAGGATAATTGAAATTGATTTATCAAAACTTGAACCATATGTAGTTGGCCCACACACACCAGATTTAGCTAGACCAATATCAAAACTGTCTGAAGATGTAAAAAACAATGATTATTTGGATGAAATATCTGTAGCACTGATTGGCAGTTGCACAAATTCATCATATGAGGATATGTCAAGAGCTTCTGGACTTGCTGAGCAGGCAAATTCTAAAGGGGTAAAAGCAAAAATTCCATTACTTGTAACACCAGGCTCTGAACAGATTCGTTCAACTATTGAAAGGGATGGGCAAATTGATTTGTTAAAATCAATAGGCGCAACAGTTCTAGCAAATGCTTGTGGTCCATGTATAGGACAATGGCACAGACCTGAATTAAAACAAGGACAAAAGAACACCATTGTAACTTCATTTAATAGAAACTTTCCAGGACGCAATGATGGAAAAAGGGAAACAATGAATTTCATTGCTAGTCCTGAAATTGTTACAGCCTTTGCTTTAGGTGGAAGTTTATCCTTTAACCCCATTAATGATTATTTAGAGTCACATGATGGAACAAAATTTAAACTTGAGCCACCAAAATCTGCTCCTGATGTACCACCTGATGGTTTTTTAGTTGCAAATGATGTTTATGTTCCACCTTCAAAAAATCCTGAACAAGTTGAAGTATTAATTGATCCTAACAGTGACAGATTACAAAAATTAGAACCTTTTACGGCATGGAATAATCAAGATTTTGAGAATATACCAATTTTGCTAAAAGCAAAAGGAAAATGCACAACTGATCATATTTCACCAGCTGGACCTTGGTTGAGATTGCGTGGACATTTAGATAAACTAAGTGACAATTTGTTACTAGGTGCAATTAACGCATACAACAATCAAGTAGGAAAAGCAAAAAATCTCATTTCACAAAATATTGAAAATTGCGCACAAATTGCAAGGCAATATAAAAAAGAAAATATCAATTGGGTAATCATAGGTGACAATAATTATGGAGAAGGTAGTAGTCGTGAACATGCAGCAATGACACCAAGATTTCTAGGATGCGTTGCTGTAATAACAAAGGGCTTTGCAAGAATTCATGAAACAAATCTTAAAAAACAGGGTGTACTTGCGCTGACGTTTTTAGACTCTAATGATTATGAAAAAATTCAGGAAGATGATAAAATCCATTTAAAAGATCTATCCAAGTTTTCTGAAGGAACAAAAATCAAATGTGTTATTAATCATAAAGATGGTAAATCTGAAGAAATTTTTCTAAATCATTCATACAGTAATTCTCAAATTGAATGGTTTAAGGCTGGTTCAGCAATGAATGTATTAAAAAATAAATAACAAAAATAATTTTAACGTGGGGCCGATCGGAATCGAACCGACGACCTACGGGTTACTACAGCTCCAAACTTACATCATCCTTTTGATCAGTAGCTTGAATTAACCTCTGGAGCCCTTAGCGGTGAACTTCGTAGTCACTGTCGCCCTACCAGGCTAGGCTACGACCCCACAAGTAATGAATCAAAACGCTTGAATTTTAACTATTACCAAGATTTATTTGCAAATTGAAGTGATTAGCAACAAATGGTAAAACCAGTTTTGATTATTGGTGGAATGATTCCAGTAATTATAGCAATATTGATCGTCGTTCCATTAGTAACATCTCCAGAAATTCCAATCATTGCAGTAGATCCTGATGATATTGTACAGATTGAATTTACAAAACATAATCTCTCCAAAAGCTCATTTGGGGTTACTGAAAGATTAGGTGCAACACAAACTGAGATTATATCTATAGAAAATAATGGTGCAATTTCATATACTGTCACAAGAGATGGGGTTACTGAACCTGAAAAAAAATCAGCAATTGATCAAGATATCAGAATGAGACTGATTGCCATGATCAAAGAAACTGGATTCTTATCAATACCATCTGATTCATTTCCAATACGTGATGAGATCACCGAATTTGTGAAATTTGGCGTGAAAATTACATACAATGGTGAGGTCAACCAACTGTATTGGCCAGAACAAGATGCAACTGAGCAATTTATTCCTCCAATGATTACAATGATTGAGGATGAATTAGAAAGCATAATGACAACCATAAAAAATAATTAGTCATAAAACTTTGAAAAGTAAATGCCAGATTCAAATAGATTACAAAAATGGGCTAATGCAATAAAACAAGGTGACCCAAAACAAGTCACAAATCTATATCATGAGGATGGGATACTTTTAGGCACATTCTCCCCTAAGGTGAGAGTTGGTCATGAGTTAATTTTGGAATATTTTGAAAATTTACTCCAAAATCCAGTTGAGGTTGAAATTATTGATGAAAGAGAACAGAATTTTAAGGGAGATGTTTACTGGAATTCTGGTCTCTATAATTTTATAACAAATGGTAAGACGATTAATGCAAGATTTTCATTTGTATACATTTGGGATGATTCTGAGTGGAAAATTATCTCGCATCATTCTTCAGTATTACCTGAAAATTGATTAGTTTTAGAGTTACTTACTGTATTCAATAAGAAGTGAATAAATATTCAGAATACACCATACTATCATGATACCACTTTCAGGTGACATCCCAAATACAAAAGGAATAATTCATGATGATGTTGATTCTAATAAAATAACAAGAGGCTCTTCAACGCTAAAACGTGGATTTGCTCATATGTTAAAAAATGGAGTTGTGATGGATGTCACAACAGTAGAGCAAGCACAAATTGCTGAAGAAGCTGGTGCAGTGTCTGTAATGGTCCTTGACAAACTTCCATCTGATGTTAGAAAAGCAGGAGGAGTTGCAAGAACTGCAAGTATTAGAACAATCCAAGAGATTATGGATCATGTAACTATACCTGTAATGGCAAAATGTAGAATTGGTCATGTTTACGAAGCAAGTGTACTAGCAGAAACAGACGTAGACATGATTGACGAATCTGAAGTTTTAACTCCTGCAGATGAAAGTCATCATATTTGGAAATGGGATTTTACAACACCTTTTGTAAATGGCGCACGTTCTTTGGGTGAAGCATTAAGACGAGTTGAAGAAGGTGCTGCAATGATTAGAACCAAAGGTGAACCTGGGACTGGAAATGTTGCAGAAGCAATTACTCATATCAAAAAAGTAAATGATGAACTTCGTACTATAAAGAGTATCTATGATTCAGGGGATAAACAGGATCTTGTTAGAATGGCAAGAGAACTAAAGGTTTCATATCAATTAGTTGAAGAAACTGCAAAAATTGGTCGTTTACCAGTCGTAAACTTTGCCGCTGGCGGAATAGCAACTCCTGCTGACGCTGCATACCTAATGTCATTAGGTTGTGATGGAATTTTTGTTGGTTCTGGAATATTCAAAGCAGAGGATGCAAAAGAACGTGCAAGAGCTGTTGTTCTTGCAACAACTTTCTGGGAAGAACCTGACAAAGTTAAAGAAGCACAAAAAATGATTGATGAAAGACAGTCATTACTTGGTCTTGATGTTAAAAACCTTGAATTAAAAATGCAAGAACGTGGTGGCTCAGCCTGAGCTTGAATATTGGCATTCTTGCAGTACAAGGAGATGTCACTGAAAATTTCTTGTCCATAATGGCATCTATGAATGAGTTAGGACTTGATGGCGCAGTTAGCCAAGTCAAAACTGCTGAACAAATTTCAAAATTAGATGGTTTGATTATTCCAGGCGGTGAAAGCACTATGATTGGTCAGATGTCATTGGTTAATGGTGCATTAAAAACAATAAAAGAAAAAGTTGAATCTGGTATGCCTATTTTTGGAATATGTGCAGGAATGATCCTCTTATCAAAAAATTCTAAAGATAGGATTGTTGGTGATATAGAGCAGCCATTATTAGACTTGCTTGATGTCAAAGTAGAAAGAAACTCTTTTGGACGGCAAAAAGATTCATTCGAAGCACATATCTCTCTAGAACCTATTGGAATTACGTCATTTAACGGCGTGTTCATTAGAGCCCCATCTATTTCTGAAACAGGCAACGATGTTAAAATTTTAGCAAAATTTAACGAGAAGACAGTTGCTGTCCAACAAGGAAATATCATTGCAACTGCATTTCATCCCGAATTAACAAGAGACATTTCTTTGCACAAGTCCTTTGTCCAAATTGTGAGTGACTCAAAAGCTTAAATTGTTTTTAGGTTATGCATAGCAGTTAGATCTTTTTTAAACTGCTGTAAATTTTCAGGAACGCTAATTTCAATTGTGTCTTTTAGTGAGAGATTTTTTTCCTTCTTTTGATTCCAAACTTTAGAATTAAATTCAATTATTTCTGGGGTGAATTCCGTCATGCTGTTAGTATTTTCAGACTCTGGGATCTTTTCATTATGTATGCTATCTTGCGAATACAATGTTTTCCATAGAAACTCTGTGATGAATGGTGTGATTGGTGCCATAAGTTTCAAAATTGTTGCCAAGACTTTGTGTAATGTGTATATTGCAGCATCTCTTTCTTCATCTGAAAAATCTATTCCATATGCTCTAGCTTTTGCCATTTCAATATAGTGTGCGGCAAAAACATTCCAGGTAAATTCTCTTAATGCAACTGCTGGTATAAAGAAATTATATTTTGCATAACCATCTCTGCATTCTAAAACTAATTTATCCAGTTCAGATAATATCCATTTATCCGTCTCTGTGAGATTTGCAGAATCAACCAAGGGGAAACTAGACAAAAATCTAGATACGTTCCATAATTTACTTAGAAATTTTTTTGTTCCCTCTATTTTCTGTTCAGAACATCTAAAATCATATCCGTGATTGATTTCACTTGCACTCCAAAATCTAAAAGTATCTGCACCTGATTTTTGAATAACTGGTAATGGATCCAATGCGTTACCTTTACTCTTACTCATTTTCATGCCCTTTTCATCCAAACCATATCCCATTATCCACGCTTCTGACCATGGTTTTTGCTCAGTTAATTTTTCACATCGTAACAATGTGTAGTATAACCATGTTCTAACAATGTCTTTTGCCTGTGGTCTAATTCCAGTTGGATATGTTTTTTTGAAAAATTCTTCATCACGGTTAAATTTTGTAATAAATAATGGTGAAACACTTGAATCCATCCATGTGTCGAAAGTTCTTTCTTCACCAACAAATTCTTTGTTTCCACATTTTTCGCAACTATCTGCAGGACATTCATCTTTCCATGGACGATAATATGCACCAGCTTCTGGAACATAAGGCTCTGAGCAGCTTTTACAGTACCAGATTGGAATTTCAGTTCCATAATACCTTCGTCTTGAAATTGGCCAGTCAATAGAAATTGAATCCAACCAATTCATTAGAATTTGTTGATGCATTTCAGGATAAAATTTAATTTCGGAACCGAGTTGTTTCATTTTTTGTATAGATTCTTTTTGCTTTAGATAATATTCTTCCATAGGAATTATTTCGATTGGAATTCTACTCCTCTCAGATAATGGGGTTCTGTGCGAAATATCCTCAATTTTTTCTACCAGTCCGGCATTTTCTAAATCCTCAATTATCTTAGTTCTTGCTTGCTTTGGTTTAAGATCCTTATACTCTCCAGCAGCATCTGTCATCCTACCGTCTAGACCAATTGCTATCACTTCTTCCAATTCTAATTCTCTAAACAGCGCTACATCATTTTGATCACCATAACTACAAACCATCACAGCCCCAGAACCAAACTCCATCTTAGCAGAGTGATGGGAACAAATTTCCACTTCACTATTGGTTAGTGGGACAATCAATTTCTTCCCAACTAATTCATCATATCTAGAATCATCTGGGTTGACAATGACAGTTTTACATGCGCATAATAGTTCTGGTCTAGTACTTGCTATGATAATTTCTTTGGATGTATCTTTTACAATAAATTTCATATAAACTAACTTTGTTGGAATTTCATCATACACAATTTCAGCATCTGCAATTGTTGTACCTGAAACCCAATCATAGTTATTTGGTCTAGTTGCGAGATAGATTATTCCTTTTTTCCAAAGATCAATAAATGTGGCTTGTGTGAATTTTCTATATTCTTCACTATCAGTTCTGTAATAATTTTTGAAATCACCACTCATACCAAGACTTTTCATTATCTGAATCATTTCTGATTCTAAATCATCTAATGCATCTTTACATAATTCAATAAACTCTCCTCTTTCAGTTTCACGCATTCGTATGTCATGTTTTTTTTCAGTGTAAAGCTCAACTGGTAAACCATTTCTGTCAATACCAATTGGAAAGTAGACATTTTTTCCAGACATGCGTGCAGTTCTTGCAATCATATCTATCTGAGCATAATGTGCAGCTGCACCTATGTGCCATGGTCGTCCTGATGGATACGGTGGTGGTGTATCTATTGTGTAATTAGAATCCTTTATGACAAAATCATAGATACCAGATTCCTCCCATTTTTTTCTAATCTCCAGTTCTATCTTGGGATCCCATACCTTCTCCTGAATTTTTGGTTCCATATCTAAAGTGAATTGAGGATCTTTGCTAACTTTGTATCGTTTTCAGTTATACCTGAAGCATCATGTGTTATCAAATCAACAATCAGTTTGTTGTATACATTAAACCATTCAGGATGGTGGTTCATTTTTTCAATATGCATTGATGCTCTAGCCATAAAACCGAATGCCTCATTAAAATCTGAGAATTGAAATTCTTTGTGAAGTTTATCGTCTATCACCGTCCAACCCTCTAGATCTTGAAGTGCTATCTGAATCTGTTCATCTGGCAGTTTTGTTAGTCCCATGTAGGCACATCGTATAGTTAATTAATAAATTATCCAGATTACTTCATTGCAATTATGAATAAGCAATTACTTACCGAAATGCAGAATGCACTAAAAAGCACTGTATCTGATAATATGATTGGAGTTGCATTCTCTGGGGGTGTTGATAGTACTTTGATTGCAAAACTTTTGAAAGATATGTATTATGATGTGCATCTTTTAACAGTTGGATTTCATGACTCTCATGATATCAATTTTGCATTAGAAGTAAATCAGAACTTGGGTTATCAGCATGACATTTTAGAGATTGATCCCATTTCATTCAAAAAAATCGCTTCAAAAATTCATGGGATAATCAAAACAGATAATCTATCATGGAACGAAAACTCGATCGCATTTTATTATGTATCAAAACTTGCTCAAAAATATGGATTAAAAACTGTTGTAACTGCAAATGGAATTGATGAATTGTTTTGTGGTTACAATTCGTATAGAGAGGCTATTAGTATTAGTGAAAAAGAAGTTATGGAAATGATGAATTCCAAATTAGAAAATGAAAAACAGATGATGATTGCTGTAAATAATGTATGTTCCGAGTTTGGTGTAAAAATGATTCAGCCATTATTATCTTCATCTTTTATCGAATTTGCAAAAAAAATTCCAATATCTGAAAAGATTCATGGTTCAGATGATCTAATGAGAAAGCATGTGATCCGTAACCTAGCTATAGATTGTAACGTTCCAAAAATTTCTGCACAAAAACCAAAAAAAGCACTACAGTATGGCTCACAAATACATAAGACTCTCTTAAAATCTAGAAAAACTTCTTAGCGTATGCTTTTACATGTCTATCAACATTGTCAATTATAATGACTGAAGCACCAAGGTGCTTCTCTGCAACAAATATTGATTTTATTTCATTAGGTGAAAGAACAGATAAGATAATTTTGTCATTAGACAATGCATCCATATAGTTAATTTCTTTTTCATGTGCTTCAAATGCCACTCTTTGTATGTCTCTGTACGCTTTGAACCTAGGCACACCTTTTTTGATTAACGCCTCTAACACAAACTCTGCAAAAATCTGACCTTTTGTTATGTAAAGATTATCGTTAACACGTTTTGTATTGACTTGAAGATTAGTAATGACCTTTATCATTGTCTCTAACATTTCATCAAGAAGAATTGATGTCATAGGAAGAATAAATCTTTCATTTGCAGAATTTGAAAGATCCCTTTCATGCCATAAAGGAATATTTTCAAATGCTGTACTTACTTGACTTCTTAGAAGTTTTGATAAAGAAGAGATTCTTTCACTTTTAATTGGATTTCTTTTTACAGGAACAGCACTACTACCCATTTGCCCTTTTTTGAAATATTCAGCCATTTCTGAAATTTCAGTTCTCTGTAAGTTTCTAATTTCTATAGCAATTTTTTCAAGTGTTGCACCTAGAAGCGATAATTGAAAGACATATTCTGCGTATCTTTCTCTTGGAATAATTTGGGTTGTAACCTTTGCAGAAAAAAGAGAAAGTCTTTTTGAGACTTTTTCTTGAACTTTAACAGCATTTTTACCCATTAAGGAACCGGTTCCTACAACACCAAGTGTTTTACAAATGAGAATACGTTTCTTTATCTCACTTAATCTTTCCAGATGGGTTGACATCTCAGCCGCCCAGTTTGCAAATTTTAATCCAAATGAAATGATGCTTGCATGTTGACCATGAGTTCTTCCTACAGCTGGAACGTTCTTATATTTTTGAGCATTTTGTGCAAGGATTAAAGATAATTTTGAAACTTTTGGCTGAATAATTCTCAACGCGTCTCTCATTTGTAAGGAATTACTTGTATCTACTAGATCATTACTAGTCAAACCATAGTGTATCCACGGTCTTGATTGTTTTTGGCATTTTTCTGTTAATGCTTCTACTAATGCAGCAGTATCATGATCGCTTTTTGATTCTAATTGCTTTATTCTTTTACTAGTAATTTTACCAGATCTTGCATTTCTGGCAATATCATTTGCAATATTTTTAGGAATTAAATTAATTTCGCTTTGTGATAATGCAGTAGCAGCTTCAATTTCTAGTTGGTAATCAATTTTTTTCTGTTCACCAAAAATTGCAAGCATTTCTTTTGTTCCATAACGCCCACTATCAATAGGTAATATTGCCACACTTATTATGAAATTTTTACAAAAATAAACCTATGTCTGTTAAAAAATGAAATTCGAGTTCGCACCATCAAAATTAATCACAACACCTGAAAGATACTTGATATCGTTTTCTATAATTGATTTTACAAAATTGCCTATTTCTTCTGGATTCCCTAATCGTTTCATAGGAAGTGTTTTTGCATATTCATCTACATCATCAACTAATTCTTTAGTTCTATCTGTATTAATTGGACCAGGTGCAATATTGATACAACTAATCTCTCTCTGAGCATATTCTTTACTAAGAATTTTAAAAACACTTGAAAACGCAGATCTATAAGCACTTGAAATAATTAATTTTGAATTTGGTTCTTTTATTACATTTGAACTTATCACAAAGATGTATCCATCATCATTTATTGAAATTTTTTGTAAGATTGTACAAAATCCTAGAAATAATTGATTATGATAACGATTCCAGTCGTCTTCAGATATTTTAGCAAATTCCATCATAGGTGGCCCACCAGTGTTTAGTACTAAAATATCTGCAGTATCATTTTTCCGCGAGAATTCATGCACACTTTCTAAATTTGACGTGTCAACATCCTGTTTTGATGTAGCCACAACATCAATTTCTAACGATTTTAATGATTCAGATATTGCTTTACCAATACCTCTTGAGCCACCAAGAACTATTGCTTT
>Ga0315334_10000497_pt1 | contig 24094 bp, 17 predicted proteins | sample M150034915metaG_FD_205555 | JGI IMG/M metagenome (GOLD analysis project Ga0315334, IMG submission 205555) | Ammonia-oxidizing marine archaeal communities from Monterey Bay, California, United States - M1 500m 34915 | ecosystem: Environmental > Aquatic > Marine > Intertidal zone | place: USA... | reverse complement strand
CTCGCCCCGGACCGTTCCGCGGAAGCGTCTTGTGCGTCAGAGCCTCCACACGCAAACGGGAAGCCGTTGTCAAAGTTGACTCGGCAAAAACCGTCAACTCATCTTTCACCGGTGCCTTCCCGACAGCCAACCACGAACCATCAGCCTGTGGTTCAAATTTTGAGCCGCCTGAAGATTTCACATCCAGAACACGTAGCGTCTGCCAAGGCGAGTTTGATTCTGTGTCGTCGTAGTCCTCAATCCATTTGGCAAAAGCATCTGGCAGCACGCTTTGCTCATAATCTTTCAGCTCTTGATCAAGTTTGGCCAAACGAGATTCGTATTCAACCTTGCGACGCTGATTGGCCTCGGGTTTCAGATCCATTTCCAGTTCGCTGCGAATGGCGGTCGCGAACGTCGCGGCCATCCGGTAATAGTCGCGGGAAGGAATCGGATCGAACTTGTGGTCATGGCAACGTGCACAGCCTACCGACAAGCCGAGAAAAGCAACTCCGGTCGTCGTGACCATGTCATCTAGTTCGTCGTACCGTGCCGATTCAAATTCTGCTTCTGTCAATTGAGTCGGAAACACGCCTGCTCCGAGAAATCCGGTAGCCATCATTGCCAACGGATTATCGGGGGCCAATTCGTCCCCAGCCAATTGCCATTCCAAAAATCGATTGAACGGTAGATCATTATTGAAAGCCTGAATCAGGAAATCGCGATAGTGATAGGCATGTGGTCGATCATAGTCCTGTTCGTAACCATGCGATTCAGCAAAACGAGCGACGTCCATCCAGTGCCGCGCCCAACGTTCCCCGTAATGCGGTGATTCGAGCAACTGGTGCACATGCTTTGACCATGCATCATCTCCGGCCCTCGCAACAAAGGTTTCGACCTGATTGGCTGTTGCCGGCAAGCCCAACAGATCAAACGAACTGCGACGAACCAAGGTCCGTGAATCAGCACTCGCATTTGGCTGTAACCCCAGAGCCTCCTGCTTTGCGAGAATGAATCGATCGATGGGCGTACGGCACCATTGCTCGTTCTTGACTTTTGGAACAACGCCGCTTTGAAGAGGCAAAAACGACCAAAACTTTCGATGCGTGTCCGTCACTACCATCAGCCCACCTGTCTTGCCTCCTTCAACCAGAGGCCTGTCATACGGTGCGCCCAGATCAATCCACTGACCTATCACTTCAATTGCCTCGGCGGAAATCTTTTCGGCCTTCAATGGCATGACCGGTTCGACAGCATGGCGAATCACCTGCATCAGATGACTGTCTTCTGCCGCATCATCAACGTAACCACTTTCAAAAAGGGAAGCCCGCGTCGACAGATCAAAATCCGCCTTGACTGATTCGCCTCCGTGACACTTCAAGCAATGGGTCGTTAAAAGCCCACGCACTTTCTGCTTAAACAACAGGGTCCCCTGCTTTGCTCTCAGCACGTGATCAGCCGGGACAGTCTGTGCCGCGGGTTCGCTTCCTGCATTTTCATCTGCCGCAGATCTCGCTGGCACAGTCAGCAGACCAATCGCAGCGAGAATGAACGCGGGACCTGTAAGAATCATTGACTGAATCCAACGTGGCAAGCCATCTTTCATGGACAAATCTAAAGAATTCGGGGCGGGAAAGTGAAAACCAAAGGCGGGACGGCGGTGGTGGGCAACCTGGATAAATACGCTGTCCGTAATGTCCTCTGCCAAGCTTCAGTATACCGGACGGTATTTTGAATTATACAGTATCGAAGAGAACATTGATTTTTCCCCACACGCGAGTCACCGTCAGCTAGCCTGGGAAACAACGTTTGATCCGGATGGTTCGTTCAGTATTCTACAAAAAATGTGAGCATCACCAGTCGACAAAAGCTGTGAGCATCACCATTCTACAAAAGCTGTGAGCACCACCGCGGTAGGAATCGTCTTTTGATCTGAGCAGTTTAGGAATTCTCTTTTCAACGACTTGTCATGCCATGTGGCAGTTGCGCATGGATCTGCAGTGTTGTTCAGTAAGGTTTGGCATCGTGTTGGATTATGCAAAACTTGATTACCTGAGCTTCGAAGGCCGAGACGCTCGCTGGCGTGAGTGCACGAGACGAGTCAAAAATCCCAGAGACGTAGATTTCTACCACTAACTCATCCCTGGACATTAACATGTCTCTCTGAATCGCTCAGAAATCAATCGCGATACATCCTCAGGGAAAGAGTGATTTCAGCGGGACAACGGTCAAACCACATTCTTCCTTGCCGATCGAGTAGACGACATACAGTTTGCCATCTCGCTCATACCCGTAGGGGTAGGACCACTGCTTGCTCTTAGCCGCACCGGGAAAACGAGGGGCTTGGGATTTGCCGTGTCGTAACCGCCACATCGATGACAACGTCGATTCATTGGGTCGACTCACGGAAATCACGAGCGTGTCCCGGTTACCGAGATTCGATAACAAATAGATCTGGCCGGTACTGAGTTTACCCAGGTACGCTTTAGCTCTCGGCATGGGCAAGTTACTTGCGTTCGCTTTCGACCATGTCAGGCCATTGTCTTCGCTCGTCGACACCCATGCGACTCCACCGCCGCCGCGTATAACGGCCGTCACATGGCCTTCCTCAGACCAAACCGTGGTCTCGGCAAAACTGGGCTTAAGTCGACTGTCGTAAGGAATCAAAATCGAATCCCATTGTGTCAGGTCGTCACCATGGCTGATTGCCACTACTGGCAAGCCGTCTTTGTCCTGCCCACCGGTGATAAAATTTCCATTGGCCATCCGAACCGGCTCGTCGTATGGCCAGCAGTTCTGCATCACAACCCCGCGTGATTTCCAGCGATCCGCTTGCTCGTCCAAAACGAACGCCTCAGCCTGCAAACCGGGAAAACGTCGCCCTTGCTTACCGACACCGAAACGGGCACAAATCGTCCACAACTGACCGCTATGAACGAACAACACGCCGTGACTGTGTCGCTCTGGCCCCTTAAAACCCGGGCCGATGACTTCGGGGTCCGACCAGGTCACACCGCCATCGCCTGACCTTCGCCCCTGAAGTGTCTCATGCGGACCATTCTCATTGACCGGACTATTGGCCCAATTGGCGTACAGCACGCCCTTGTGCTGCACGATCGCCGCACCATGCAGAAATTTATGAGTGTCTTCGGAAGGACGATGTATGGTGCGATGCTCAACGTTCTGGGCGAACGGAATTCTTTCAACGTCCGATGGAATGGGCGGCCCGGTCCACAACGTGAACGGCAGAGTTCGCTTCGGAATATCGTGAATCGCCGCAACCGGTTTGTACAACGTTGCCATCCGGTCAGCGTTCAGTGGTTTGTCGACGAGGTAGATGTCATCGAGCGCTCCTGTCAAGTTCTGCCAAATGCGACCGTTGTCATCGATCCCGCCGAACGTCAACGGAGCGTTGGTCTGTATGATCGGAAACGACAGTTTCGCCTGTCCGGCAAGTTTCCCGTTCACCCACAACTCTGCATTTCCGGGCCGAACAACCACACCAATCAGATGCCAATGCCCTGCACTCGGTGGCGTGGAACAACCGACCGTCACCCAGCGATCCTGCCAGATATAAAGGCGAAAGCAATTGTCCGCATCAAGCATCACACCCCACTGGCGTTCATTCAGCGAGTACCGATTCTTCGCCGCAATCATCTGCTGCTGGTCATTCAGAACGTAAGGATTCACCCAAGCGGTCATCGTAAAACCGGCATCACCAGCAGTGAGGTTCTGTGAATCGTTGACCTTAATCAGCGAAACACCATCAAACACAACGCTGCTGTTTGCCACACCGCTTGCGACAGTCACTTCTCCATCCACCGTCAATCCAGCCGAATCAACTGAGTCAAGAGACCACGAGAGATCGTCAGCCACTAGATCGAAGAAAGGACAGAAGAGTATCAGAATGGCAAAGAGTGCGATCCGAAACATGATGTGGACTCATGATTGATAGGATTACGGGCAGACACGTGGAATCAGTCGTGACGCAGGCAACGCGTCAGCAGTCCAATTGACTGAAATCGACCCGCCACGACGTTACGAATCCGATCGGGATAAGTGGCCTTGGAACGGGGCCGGGATGCCTTTAATCCCAATCATAAGACAAATAGCGGGTGCCCGCCGCTTCGGCCTCTTTGGCGAACAGACGATCAGGTTTGAGCTTCGTCAGCATTGAGCTTCGTCAGCATTGAGCTCTGTCAGCATTGAGCTCTGTCAGCATAGAGCTCTGTCATTTTAGTAACCGCACCGAACCTAACATGACGTGGACATCCAGATCGTCTAAAATTCGACGTTGAATCAGCAGTGAGTGAGTCCAACATGGTGTCTGTACGCCATCGGCACCCATCACGTATTCCGCAATCAGGTCCCACCTTCTCACACTCCCACCAACAAACCACATCCAATGGCTCAACCGCGCCACGATATGGAACGAACCTCAGGTGCATGCCGTGAATTTGCATCTTTGAATCTACGGCGTCGTCGAAAGTTAATTCAAGCGGGCATCCTGGCTGGGTCAGGGATCAGCAGTTTTGGTTTGTCGGATCTCTGGAGCCTCGCCAATGCTCAGGAGCAAGCGTCCGACATGTCGCTGCACACGACAACGAACGGACGAAAGGCTGCCAAGGCCTGCATCTTTCTGTTCATGTGGGGAGGCCCAAGCCAGCTGGATACATTTGACTTGAAGCCAGACGCATCGGACGAGGTCCGTGGTCCGTTCAAACCTGTTTCGACCAAAGTGCCAGGCATCCAGATCTGCGAACATTTTTCGCGACTGACCCAGCAGATGGACAAAGTCGCCATTGTCCGTTCATTGTCCCACAGCGATCCCGCGCATCTTTCCAGCGGACATGCAACCGTCACCGGACAACCAGCCCCAGTTCTCAACAGTGACGCAACACCGCCAAGTGACCGTGACTCACCCCACATTGGTTCACTCGTATCCAAAGTCCGCCCCAATCATTCAGGTCTCCCCTCGTTTGTGACATTGCCCTGGAAAGCATTCCACCCGGCGGCTCCTGGCGGAGAAGCCCCCGGTCAGCATGGCGGATGGCTAGGGAAAGACCATGACGGGATGCTGTTGACGGGTGATCCGAATGCTGCTGACTGGCAGCCTTCGACTCTTAGTTTGCCCGCTGAGATGCCACTGGAACGATTGCAGTCTCGATACAAACTGCTGAAGTCGCTCGATGGACAGCGAGCACGAATGCATGCGGCAACACCCAACGCGATGACCGATCTGCAGGCACATCAATCTCGAGCGATTGATTTACTGACTTCACCCAAAGTCAGGAACGCATTCGACCTGTCAAAAGAGCCCGATACAATTCGTGATCGCTATGGACGCAACACCCATGGACAATCCGTGCTGATGGCACGTCGTCTGGTTGAACACGGCGTTCCCTTGGTCACAGTGACCTGGCACAACGATGGCAAAAACTTCTGGGACACACACGGCAACAACTTCAACCGTTTGAAAGATGATTTGATTCCACCAGCCGACATGGCGTTGAGCACTTTGCTGGAGGATTTGGAACAACGCGGGATGCTCCAAGAGACACTCGTGGTGTGGGTCGGAGAATTCGGCCGAAAGCCTCAAATCACGGTCAACAATTCAGGCCGTGAACACTGGCCCTACTGTTATTCGGGACTATTGGCAGGCGGCGGTATCCGTGGTGGCATGACCTACGGAACCAGTGATGCCCAAGCTGCCTACCCAAGCTCAAATCCAGTCACACCCATTGACTTTGGAACCACCATCGTCGACGCGTTGGGAATTCCTGTATCCAAAGTCCTCAAAGATCGCGAAGGACGACCTCATCGAGTCACCTCCGGCAAAGTAATCAAAGAACTGTTTGGCTAGCCGTACCACATGTGGACTGGCAATACAGACACCGACCAGCCGAGCACACCTGTCGCAGCGATTTCCCCAGAAATCCTTACTGAAGACGATCAACAGCTGAGCATCGCTGGAACGTTTTTTAGAGTCCAGATACTATTTGTGCTAAACTAAACGCCTCAGCAATTCACACAGATCCGCTCCCTTCTGCCGCCGAATCAAGCCAATGCAATTCCCGTGGGAACGACGTACATTTCTTCGCGGCAGTGGTGTAGTGCTTGCCTTACCCATGCTGGAAGCGGTTCCTGCGACGTCCAACGCAGCTATACCAGAGTCTCCACCAGTCAAGCGTTTCGTCTGTCTGTCCAACAATTACGGCGTCTACCAGAAGGCATTTTTTCCGGCCCCCGAACAGTCGGGTGTGAATTATGAAATGCCCGAGACTCTGAAATCTCTGGAGAAGCACCGCACCGATTTCACTGTGTTTTCGAACCTGGACCATGGATTCACCGGTGGGCACCAAGGAGTCCCCGTATTATTGAGTGGCGTCCGCCCGGTTCTTGCGCACAACTACGCGGAAGGCAACATCAGCCTTGACCAAAAACTGGCCGAGCACCATGGTGCCGCAACACGTTTTCCATCAATGACTCTTGGCTGCAGAGAACGCAATCTTCTCAGCTTCACTCGTACCGGCGTACAAGTTCCTTCGATCGACCTGCGGGCAGCGTACCGCAAAATGTTCTTCGAAGATTCATCACAAGCAAAGGCTGACAAGCAAGAACAGTTCGAACAACACGCCAGCATTCTGGATGTCGTCATGGGTCAAGCCAAAGCGATGAATGCAAACATCAGCCAGCGTGACCGACGAAAACTGGCAGAGTACTTCGACTCTGTCCGAACCCTTGAAAAGAAAATCGTTCAACAAGAACCATGGATTCACCGCCAGAAGCCCAAGACAGATACGGGCGAACCGAATCCGGGTAATGGCACGGAAGAACAACTGAAGGCCATCATCGAGATCATTGCACTCGCCCTGAAGACCGACTCAACGCGAGCCGTCACGATGACCAGTGGGTTCGTCAATGGCGACTTTGGACTCAATGGTGGCTATCACGGATTCTCACACCATGGCGAGCGTGATGAACCTGTCGCTGCTCTCAAGAAAATTGAAGGTTTCCAAATTTCAATGATGTCCTACCTGATGGATTTACTGAAGGCCGAAGAAGACACGGTCAATGGTGGCACACTGCTGGATCACACTGCAATTCTGTATGGCTGTGGGATGGCATCAGGAACGCATTCAACAACCAATCTTCCACTGGTACTTGCTGGCGGTGGATTTAAACATGGTGAGCACAAAATTTTTCCAGAAGCCGATCAAGCCCGCGTCCCCGCTGCAAATCTGCTGCTTTCCATCCTGCAAAACAGTGGACTTGAAATTGATCAGTTTGGCTCGAGCACTGGAAACCTGCGTGGTTTTGATTTCACGTGAACGACAATTTGAATCACAGATCACCCAGCTCAAGTTCATGTGAGAATCCAGTCTGTTGTTCAGCATCTTGCCCAACTTGAATCCAACCTTCCCGATTGCCTGTATGTTGTCATTGACTCCCACCGCAACACGATACTCTGCGGGCTTTTCAACGGTAATCTGGATCGCAGTTACTCTGGTCGCCAGCTTGATGGCCACCTCTCCGTCCGTTGCCGATGACTCGCTAAAAAAGCTCACTCCATTTCTGCAACAGCATTGCCACGAATGCCACGGAGCAATTGAGCAAGAGGGAGAGATTCGTTTTGATACGCTCGGGAACGACCTGCAACTGCTCAGGAATATCGAGATTTGGCAAACGGTGCTCGACCAACTGAATCTCGGAGAAATGCCGCCGTCAGAACACCCCCAACCGACTGGCCCGGAGGTTGCCGGCGTCGTCGCAATTCTGACACCGGCATTGGCAAAGGCCTACGAAGCAGCCCAAAGCAGCGGCGGTCACACCGTCCTGAGGCGATTGAATCGGCACGAATTGAGAAACACATTTCGAGATTTACTGTACCTCAATGGGGCTGACTACCGCCCCGATACGACGGGTTCAAAGCTGACCGACAACAACGGGAATGGAAGTGTTGAACGGACCGGAACAGATCCCCTGCGGTTCTTTCCCGAAGATGAAGAAGAAGACGGCTTCTTTAATCTTGGCAACCGTCTGGTTATGTCTGATTTCCTTTTGAAACTTACCCTCGATGCTGCCGAGGAAACGCTGGCTCATGCGACGCACCTGGAACCCAAACCGGACACCTCGGCTCGGGATTTCAGCGGGCATCTGGTGACGGGCCGTCGAAATGGTGAGCACCTGATTGAAACAGTATCACGCGAATTCAATCCGGATTTCGACATGATCGCCCAAGGCTATGAACGGTACGGCCGGCTTGCACCCACCGAGTTGCGCAATGGCGTCGGGTTCTCTGCTCGCTACCAGATCAGTGTCGAGGTTTCTGCGCACAATCCACACCATCCTTGGCAGGAAATGATCACGCTGGATCAGGAAGATCCATTCCAACTGTGCCTGAACATTGCCGACACGAAGAACGGTGGCATTGAAGGCCCCACGTCGACCCCGATGACACTGTGGACTGTCCCGTCAGATGGTGCCAAGCACACGTTTACTACAACAACATGGATGGACAAAGGATGGATTCCCTGGGTCGGCTGGGAGAATGGACAACACGATCGCGCCTTTCGCTCAGAAACGATTGTCGAAAACCATCTTCCCAATCACTTTCGACCGCGCCCCGACAAAAAGACAGAGAAACAGGGTCATGACGACTGGCCGCTGGAGATGACTCGCATGCTGTTCAAGCATGGCTACCAGGGACCCCACCTGCGCATCCATCGCATCAGCATCACACCTCAGATCAACATCTGGCCACCCCAAAACCATCGGATGTTGTACGGCACTGGATCAGGAAGAGAAGATGAAATTCGACAACTGATGACGCACTTTGCCCAACGCGCCTTTCGACGACCGGTTGAATCACACGAGGTAGAACCCTACGTGCAACTGGTGCTTCGCCAGAACACCGACTCGATTGTTTCCATCCCCCCAGGGATCTCAGACTTGCAATATCAGGTCTACGAGGGCAAGTGGAGCAAGATCCCCGAGTTCGATAAACTTCAGCCAACACGCACTGGTGACCTGACCGCAGGCTACATCGACATCCATGCAGCCCTGCTGAAAGAGTATTTTGCGATTGTCTTCACGGGAACACTCACCACAAGAACCAAAGGACAGCACCCGTTTGAAATGGCATCGGATGATGGAGCCAGAATCATCCTCAATGGCAAGACCATCATGGAACACGATGGGCTGCACGGAGCCGCGCACCGAAAGCAGTCAGTCGAACTGTCCCCGGGCACGCACAAAATCCGCGTCGAATACCTTGCCTACGGTCAACCCAACAGTTTTCGTGCTGGCTGGAGCGGTCCCGGGTTCAGCCACCGCCGCCTTTCGGTCGACGGCCTTCACGACAAGCGTGGTGCCCAGGCAAAACGCGACGATGCCCCCAGTCTGATCAGGGCCATGCAAGACGGCTACGCAGCGATCCTCTGCTCACCCCAATTCCTCTACCTGAAGAAAGAACCAGGGCGACTGAATGATTACCAGATCGCCAGCCGATTGAGCTATTTCCTTTGGTCCTCAATGCCCGACGCCACGCTATTTGAGCTGGCAGCGGCTGGCAAACTTAGCGATCCGCGAGAGCGAGCACGACAGGTAGAACGAATGCTTACGGACCCCAAGGCAGCCGCATTCACTCAACACTTCACCTCAGCGTGGCTCCGTTTGGACAAACTGGGAAAAATGCCACCGTCAGGTGGTGACTACCAGTTCTACAAGAATCTGAAAGTGGAACCGATGCTTTTGAAGCAGGTCACCACCTACTTTGCAGCAATTCTGCAATCCAATGGACGCATCGACGAATTCATCAACGCAGATTACACCTACATGAATAGCACGCTTGCCAAATGGATTTACAAACGCGACGGGATTCGTGGTGATCGATTACGCAAAGTTGCGTTAAATGACCCGCGTCGTGGGGGCATTTTCACACTACCCGGAATCATGACTGCCACCGCGAATGGGGTTGATACATCACCCGTGATTCGTGGCGTCTGGTTCCTCGAGAATGTCCTCGGGACACCACCCAATCCCCCACCGCCGGATGTCGAACCGCTTCCAACCGATACACGCGAGGCTACAACGATTCGCCAACAACTTGATCTGCATCGCAAGCACGAAGCGTGCAAGGGCTGTCACGCCAAGATTGACCCGATGGGATTTGCTTTTGAGAATTTTGATGTGGTAGGACGATGGAGGGACAACTACAAGCAATCGCGGACTCCCATTGACGCATCCACCACGCTGACGACCGGTGAAGAAATCGCTAACATCGTTGAATTCAAGCAGATGCTCATGCGACGCCGAATTCAGGTTGTTCAATGCCTGGTCTCAAAGATGCTCACGCATGCCATCGGAAGGAAACTTGAAGCAGTCGATCGGGGCGAGATTGATCGGATCGTGAAAAATCTGGGATCACAGAATGCAAGACTAAGGGACACCGTTCACGAAATCGTGCAAAGCGAACTGTTCATGCAGAATTAAAATTTCCTGCGTTCCTAAATACCACCGCAGACAAACTCAGCCCATCACCTTCGCTCCTGCGCAAATCTTCACGTCAACAGCCAGCATGAGTTTAGTTGCAACTGAACATGCACCCTCCGCGACGGCAATCTTGTTTCGAGCGAGAACCTGCTCAAGTTCCCTGCAAACGATACCGAATCGGCTGACCAACGCCCTGGACCACAATCGACACGATTCCGTTTTTCATCTCCGGATGCTGTTTGAGAACAGAAGCTTTCAGCGGCGACAAATCGATCAGCAGATCCTGCTGAATGCTCGCCTCGCAGGTATCGTCGTTGGCATCATGAACCACCACAATGCTTACCGTGGGCGGCTTGTCCTGACTGGGCGAACCGTTCGTCCATACAACAAAGTCATGAGGCTCGCAGCCGCCGCCATAGCTAACGACTAGTTTTAATGAATCACCTGAAATCGAGAATCTGTCGACCGAAAAGTCATCGGACTGATTTGAGAAACCATCAGTCGTATCAACCCGGACAACGAGATTGCTGCCGACATCGCCAGCAAAGTTGTCCGTATCAGCCGCCGTCGCCGAACTGTCATCGAGATTCGAAGTCGTGTCGGCAACACTCGTCATTTTTCCCGGATTCTGATTCGAAGAACAGGAAATGCAAACCAATGCGGAAAGCGACAGTAAAAATCCAGACCACTTCATGTTTCATTACCCACTGCTTTTGACAAACGCAACAAATGTCCCCGCCAGACAAACAGAGCAAAACCCAATGCTTGCGTCACAGCGTATTGTGAGCGAACCGGCTCGGCAAGGATGCCTTCGTTCGCAGTCATACGACAAATCCACAGGCATCCCCGGCCTGCAAAGCCAGCCGCATGATCATCGTCGAACATTCAACCAGTGGAATGAGACAAAAGAACTCACGCCCGATGTTCTCGGGCGTGAGAGTCGAATGGTCATCGACATCGCGAGATTGACTCAGCCAGCCGTGTGCCCGCGTGACTACTTTTCAACAATCCAGATATTCCTGAAAACAACTGGATTACCGTGGTTCTGCAGGAACAACGCGTCAGGACCGGGTCCCTCAGCGTTACGCCCCGGAGTACCGTGAGTCAATTCAAGGTCATCGTGAATGACAAAACCATTGTGCTTGATCGTTGCCCTAGCGTTTTTCGTTTTCTTGCCATCGTCATCATACTGTGCCGCCGTGAAATCAATGTCATAAGTTTGCCATGCCAGTGGCGGCAGACACATGTTGACGATCGGTTCCGAGATGGAATAGATCCCACCACACTCGTTGTTCTTGCCTTCCAGACCAAACGAATCAAGAACCTGCAGTTCGTATCGACTTTGCATGTAGACACCACTATTGCCACGCCCCTGCCCTTTGGACTTGGGCATGAACGGAGTCCGAAACTCGATGTGCAACTTGTGGTCGCCCAACTTTTTCTTACTCGCACAGTTGGTTGCGCCCAGCCATTTCCCCTCGACGAGTTTACCGTCATCGAAGTTGTCGGCCGACGTGCCGTCAAACAGCACAGTTGCACCCTTGGGTGGTTTTTGTTCAAGCGTGTCGCTTTTTCGCTCGACTTTTTTCAGGGCACCCACCTCCTGATCATTCACAAGTAGCGACATTTTCCCGCCGCCGATTTTAAGATCGGCCTTTTCCATTTTGGCTGCAATCGTTCCGTCAGCCACCTTTGCCTCAACTGACACTTGACCGTCACCGCGGCTCCAACCATCGCCCGGCAGACCGCCTTCGTATCCGACAATGTTAAATTTCCCATCACCCAGTGCAATGACTTGGGCACCATAGACTTTGATTCCTTCGGGAGTCTCAACGCTTCCCTTGTATTCGCCCTGAAGTCCGAAATCAGGGCCAGCCTTGGCGGGATCTGTAAACGCCTCGCCCCCGGCACCAGCCGCTACTCCAGTGAAAGAAACAATGAAAACCAGCAGTCCGAGCGAACGGGAGAAATATTGGAAACTCAAGGCAGGACCTCCACAGCATGTGAATATAAGAAGTTAAAACTCAGGTAGCAGCATACCCGGCATTCGTGGCCACCGGAGGACTGTGCTGTATTTTTTCTTTAGGAAAATCGTCAGTTTGGCCTGCCATGCATGCTCACGCGAGTCTATCTCAATCGACAGACTGCCTCGCTGAAAATCCACCAGTGCCACCATCCCATCGATGCAGCCGTTTCAGCCGCCCAACGACTCTACTGCAACCAGACTGCTGGTCGTTCGCAAGTAGATCACACCTGCGGAAATCGCAGGGCTAGCAAAGCACGGGTGGCCCATCGGGTTACGAGCCAGAATCTTGAACTCGGGACCAGCAGCGACGACATAGACCGTTCCATTCTCAGATGCACAATAAATTTTTCCATCACCAGCCACCAATGACGCAATCAGCGAGGCCCCTGAACCCAGTCGCTTCTCGTAAACCGTTTGACCCGTCCGTGCATAGAGGCAGCGCAGGACTCCGCTGGAACTACCGAGGTAAAGGTAATCTCCATAGACAACTGGCGTCGACATGTAAGAACCACCACGCATTGTGCTCCAGACAATTCCCGGATCATGACCCGGTTCGTTCGGCTCCTGCGCAGGCTCGTCCGACGGCGTGATGTCGCCGCTGGCATCAGGTTGCACAACGTAAATGGGCGATTGGGCGCCATGTGCATTGGTAATGTAAATCGCTCCATGCGCTTCAAAAGGGGTTGGCACCGGGTTGTCCCCTCCACCATGAATACGCCATAGTTCTTTGCCATTTTCAAAATCGTAGGCGACAATCCACGGCCAACCATTAATCACCACCTGAGTACGCGAGCCATGTGAAAAGATGGCGGGCGTTCCCCAACTTCGCTCGCAATCATCATCTCGTTTACTGCGCCAGATTTCTTCACCATCGGCGAGGCGGAGCACCGCAACAAACGGTTGACTCGGGTCATCACAAATGACGGCAATGCGATCCTTATGAATGGCGGGCGAACTGGCATACCCCCAACCAATCCCATACTTACTGATATTGATCACCCCAAGGTCACGGCTCCAAAGCAAGTTGCCTTGCAGATCAAAACAGTGCAGCCCCTCTGATCCAAAAAACGCCACCAGACGATCGTCATGAACGGCCACGCTAGTATTTGCATGCGTTGCCTTGGCGTGCCGTGTTGCCCGAGGGATCCCGCGGTGCGCCACCGACCGCCAAAGTTCCTTTCCCGTTCGTTTGTCGTATGACAGCACTACCCAACTCTGTTGCCCGTTATCATCAGCGGCATCAGGTCGCCCCCCTCGGCCAACTTGCAACGGGGCGTCACCCTCATCTGCAATCGCGGTGGCGATGAACACCTGATTGCCTTTTACGACAGGACTGGAGTGACCTAGCCCTGGCACTTCGCTCTGCCAAAGCACACCAACGACTTCTGCCTGCTCGGGATCGACATTCCATGCCACCGGCAGTTTGTAGCCGTCAGCGACCCCTTGGGCATCTCGGCCTCGGAATGAAGGCCAATCGGTTTTACTGTCGATTGGGTTTGTTTCCGCCATGATGACGGTGTCAGGCATCATGATGACGATGCCAGACATGGCGATCATCAACAGCAAACACATCAGATTGAATCGGTACAGTCGCATTTCCATGCCTCAACTAACGCCGGCGGCGGTTTAAAAAGATACGGTTTGTTGACCCTGAGTTCGCCACAACGATATCGTCAAACCCGTCACCGTCCAGATCCCCGACATCCAGACCATAGCTGGCTCCATCCTCGTTGCCGAAACGCACCTCGGAGAACGCGGCACCAGTACCATCATTAAAGAATGCTGCGTTGTTCTGCATCACGTTGCCGACCACGACGTCAAGCTTTTGGTCATGATCCAGATCTGCCAAAGTCACGGCATAGGTCTGACCATCCGGACGACCAAACGGGACGCCCTGCTGAAATCCACCTGCACCATCACCCAGGTAGACGGCATTGGACTGACCAATGTTCCCGGCAATCAAATCTGGTTTGCCATCGCCATTCATATCGCCAATGGCAATCGCGCGAGTCTCGTCCCGACTCGTGCCAAAAGCCACCTTTTTGTCAAAGCTCATGCTACCGTCATTTAGCAACGCATAGTTCTGTTGACCATCCCGGTTAGCGAGCACCAAGTCGTTGTGTCCGTCCTGGTTCAAATCCGCAACAGCAACGTTGATGGTTGAATCAGCGGGTCCACCAAACGGCTGACCTTTTCCAAAACTGGCCTTCCCACCATTGAGAAAGAACATGTTCGGTTTGCCACGGCTCGTGGCAATGATATCCACATCCTGATCACCGTCGAGATCAGCCAGCGTCAAACTTCGAACACTACTGAGTTCCCCAAACGTCTCACCCGCTTGAAACTGCCCAGTACCGTCATTCAGGAATACCTGATTCGGTGCCATGTCATTGCCAACCGCGATATCCAAGTCGCCGTCACCATCCAGGTCAGCCAATTCCGTGGCATAGGTGGTGCGGAGTTCCTGTCCCAACTTGCGTTGCACATTGAACCGCCCTCGGGCCTGATTGAGGAACAGAAAATTCTGCTGCGGCCAATGCCTGCCATTTGCAACCACAACATCCAAATCGTTGTCATTATCAAGGTCGCCAAGCCGCACGGAAGCCGACAGATTGGCCTGCGTCCCCAGTGTCAATCGGCTGCCACCCATGAATCCAATGGGTTCAGCGCTGACAACAACCGAACTGAACAACATGAAGGTGGTTAAAACGAAATACATAAATTTCATGGCGTCTGCTTTTCTTATTGAAAGGAACGCTCGGGCTTATCGCAGCATGATCCTGACGGCATTCATGTCCTTCTTTACATAAAAACGAATACCAGCAGCGGCGACCATCATTCAAACCATACGTGATGCACGATTCGCCAACACCCCACACAACCAAATGTTCGGAATTGACAGAATACCGCGTTTTCAGAAGGCAGGTGAACCTGTCAGTCGTGCGAGGCCTTGAGAAGCCACTGGTATCCAGCAATCCATTATCCAGCAATTTGATCGACGGGGCAGTTGAAACATCCGGTTGCAGAGCACTACTGAAAAAATCCAATATCGCGACCACCCTCATTGGATCAGAAACTGTGGTAAAAATAGTGAACAGTCAGGTAGACGGCAATTGAAATACGACGTCACCCTGGCCCAATTCTCCCGCATGAGCCAACCTGCCTTCCCACAGAGATGCCAGATGTCCGCCACGAAACCAGCGATTTCAACGATCATTCGACTAGCCCTTGTGTGTGTTCTGAGTACTTTTCCAGCCTTCGCATCGAAGCCTTGTCTGGCGGCCGAACCTGCTGGCGACACATTGAAGGTCCTGCTTGTCGCGGGCGGATGCTGCCACGACTACCCCACGCAAACAAAACTGCTAAAGGAGGGTATAGAGGAACGCCTCGATGCTGAAGTCACTGTGGTACTTAGTTCCGATACAAGCACGAAGGCTACCTTCAAAATTTATGAATCCGACGACTGGGCAAAAGGTTTTGATGTTGTCATCCATGATGAGTGTTCAGCGAACGTCACGGACAAGCCCTACATCGACCGGATTCTTAATGCCCATCGAGGGGGAACCCCCGCTGTGAACCTGCATTGCGCTATGCACAGCTATCGGTCAGGCAACTTCCGCGTCCCGGTAGAACTGGGTGCTGACAATGCTGCTTGGTACGAAATGCTTGGCGTCCAATCAACAGGTCATGGCCCCAAGACTCCGATCGATGTCATCTTTGCGGACTCCAGTCACCCAATCACCAAGGGACTCAAAAACTGGACAACCATCAACGAAGAACTCTACAACAACGTCCGTGTTCACAGCGGCGCCTCGGTGTTGGTCAACGGCAACCAAAAGATCAATCCCAATAAAAAAGAACTGAAAAAGAACCCCGACGCAAAACCCAGGGAAACAAAAGCTGTGGTTGGATGGACCAACGAGTACGGTCCCAAGAAAACTCGCATCTTCAGTACTACACTGGGACACCAGAATGAAACCGTCGCTGATGAAAGATACCTTGACTTTGTCACCCGGGGAATCTTGTGGGCAACGGGCAACCTCACGGATTCAAGTAAGTCGAAGTAGTTCAAGTTTCAACATTGCGAGAAATGGCGACAGACGGACCGTGAAAAAATGGCCGGTGTCAGCCACCACGGTCACATGCTTTGTTTCCAGCAAGGATTCAGCTACACACGAGCTGCATGAAAATCAGGCAACCGTGGAGTGAAACGCTGCAGTCACGCGACTTCAAAAGGGATCACTGCATGGTCTGGGACGAACCGGAACTGACCGCGTTCGTCCCGCATGATTCTGCGTTGCACCGACCTGTCAGCCGCAACCGATTTTTTGCAAAGACGCGATAACCCACGTCGAGTCCCCATGAGACTCCCGGCAACCTTGTCAACGACACCAAGGTCCGAGACCCACGACTCCGAGACCCACGACTCCGAGACCCACGGCGGCATACAATTGCCGAAAAACTTCCACGCCGGTAATCCACTGGCCATTGGGCAACCTACCATGAATCTCGTCCATGAAATCGGTCATCGTCCGATCCAATATCTGGGGAGAAAAACAATCCGCGCTGATGTCGGTGAAGCGAATCCTGGCACGACGATCCAGACGACGCAAGAGGCGTATTTCTTTCATGCAAAGAGGACACTCTCCATCATAAAACACTTCAATGCGCCGGTCAGTTTCCTGCTCTGACATTGTGATCCAGCACCTTTTAACCGACTCGTACGACGCACTTGAATGGGCCAATCATCCGTCAATTGGCTCTTGATCGTGTCATTGCAGGAATCCGTCCACCTCAAATCACTCGGCCGTCTCCAGCCGAGTTTTCCGGAGTGGAGCAGACGGTGACTGGGTTCGCTTCAAGGCACGGTCCACGCAACATCAACTTCTCCTGCGTTCAAGTAACGTAGTGATGCCCGCACGTGTCCTCCCTGACGCAGATACAGCCAGTCGGCTTCATCAATTTGTGTACGAATCACGCGGAAGTTTTCCCGCCCCCGTTCAGACTCGGAATGGTTCACGAAACGGTCCCCCGTTTCTGGCGGCCGCGAACTGGCAACCAGTTTTCCGGGTGGCTCAATCGACAAGTAGGAAGACCGGCTCTGCAATGCAGTTGCTTCCCAAGTTGCATCAACCTCGCTATCGTTGATGACGACTGCAGTCCCCTGAAGTCGCAACTGCATTTTCGTGGACGGGTAATAGAAGAGCCAGCACACCGCTGAACCATTGATGTCAAGTTCGGCGACTTTGGCTGAACGCACATCCGTATAACAATCAATCGTCCGACCGGCAGTATTACAATCTCGCACCACAACCGTCCGGCTTCGTGGTTGGATAACTTTGCTTTCGTTGGTCGACATCGTGGTCAGACAACCATTGCCCCAGGGATGGCTCGGTAAAGTCGCTGCTGCGGAAAGACTCTGCCAAATGAGGGCATCCAGATCCTTCAGTGGTGATTCCGCAGAAAGCAGAAGATCAAACGCTGCCTGTAATTCCATCCAATCAATGCTCCGTATTAACCGTTGGCTTTGACTACCCAGATTTGAATCGCATGATCTGTTTTGCTGACGCCAACAAAGACATTCCCGATTCCACTTTCGCCCCGCTTTGACCTCGCCACTTTCAAACACCACAATCAAGTCGCTCGCTGTGCAGCACAGGCGATCTATCAATCGTTTGTTCGCCCTTGAGCGATGATCCAGATTGTATAGAGCGATGATCCAGATTGTATACTTGAACAATGATCGAGATTGTCTACCAGCAGTCCGGCAACGGTTGATCGAGAATCAAATACCGGATTCTGCAATCTTCCCGAAATCCACGATCCCAGACCCAAGCGTTCCACGGTAAAACGCACCTCATCCAATGGAAGACAGCAGCCCTGCGATGCAAGGTGTGGTCTGCCTCGCAACGGAAAGTGGATATAGACTTTCCATATCCATGTCCTTCCGTCGCCTTGGCACGAGACAACAACCCTTCTCACTGCCGGACCGGGAACCGCCTTCTCGTGCAACGCCGTCTCAGCGGTATCCTCAACCACCCCGCCCACCAACGTTGCCCCCTATGATCGGGCTGACGGGCCATAAGCTACCGAGACAGCCTCGCATAACATCGTCCCAAAAGTTGTTATTCAGCACCGAACCCTCTATAAGAGACCTCGGAGCCATCGCGTTTGCAGCGACCGGTCAATGATGCCGGGTACTCTGCAAGCGATGCCACAACCGATTACACACGGACTATTTTCTCCAGCAGGCAACACCCTTGATACAAAGTCACTTCCAACCCATGTGTCATTCCAAACTCACACGACGCCAGATAATCGCTGGCGCTGGTGCCATCGCAAGCAACCTGAGCTTGGACACTTTTGCCACAATAGCAGAGGAGAAGACCGGCGACGGCATCGCCCTTACTTTCAGCACCTATGGGTTACCCGAATACCCTTTGGCAAAAGCCATTGATGAAATCGCGGATACCGGGTACGACGGCATTGAGATTTGCGTCGCACCAAATTCCCTCACAGCCACTGATAAACTCACGCCCGACGAGCGACGGAAAGCGCGCCAACAGTTGCAGGAACGGGGACTTCGACTTGGTTCGCTGATGTCGCATCTTCAGCCTCTCGGATCTGCCAAACAACATGCAAGGGACACGGAACGCCTGAAAAATGATTGCGAACTTGCGCATGAACTCAGCCCCAACAATCCGCCAGTGATTCAAACTGTGCTTGGAGGCAAGAACTGGGATGAGTCGAAGCAGAAATGCAGAGACAGACTCGCCGATTGGGCTACCATCGCTGCCGAACATGAAGTTGTGGTCGCTGTGAAACCACATCGTGGACACGCCATGTCCCGTCCCGCCGAGTCTGCCTGGGTCATCGAGCAACTCGGCAGCCCAAAACATCTCCGGATGTGGTACGACTACAGTCACTTCATCTTCCGTGACATGCCGTTGCCGCAAACGATACTCGTTTCGCTGCCGATCCTTGCGGGAGTCGCCGTGAAGGACGCCATTGAGCAAGACGGCAAAGTCCGCTTCCTTCTGCCGGGAGCGGCTGGAACGATCGACTACCCACAACTCTGCAAACTGCTCTATGACGGTGGCTTCCGAGACGCAATCTGCATTGAGGTTAGCTCTCAAGTCTGGAAACAGCCAGATTATGACGCAAGACAAGCCATGCAAAAGAGCTACCGCGTGCTGTCATCAGCAATGACGAAAGCAAGTGTCCCGCGCAGCAGGTGAGATCTGATCGGTCGATGCCACCCGGCTGCTGCCTGACACGCCATGATCCAAAACAAAAGTGTTCGGCGTTTCTGGACGACTCACTCGCGTCACGACGGGCTCGTGCAAGCAGCAGCCAAGCACGAACCCGAACTTTATCTGACGCCGCAGCTAACTACACCTATGCTCAGTTGTACGAGACCAATCGTGCCCATGTGCGAGACCAACCCTGCCTAGCGAGCAGCGAATGCTCCCCCAAAGCTCTCAGTCTCGAAACCTGCCGGTGTCTCGCCATTCGAACCGTAGATATAGACAGCTGCCTGGGCGATCGCAGACACAGCACTGGATCAACCCAGGCTTGAGCGTGGTGATCGAACTCAGCGATCCTGTTTATTCTTAAACGGCCAAGTTTGCACGCCAACGCGATCAGCCCAGGCCTGCCACTTTTCCACAAGTTCATTCAGTTTTTCGGGGCGAACGTCAGCAAGGTCGTTCAATTCGGTTCGATCAGCCTGCATATCAAAAAGTTCCCAACGAGTGGGCTGGTCTTTTCGGTAGGCCGAGACGATTTTCCAGCGACCGTCTCGCAAGGCCAAGTTCCCGTGGTGCTCAAACCCGAGTGGCGCATCGCGTTGGATTGATTTCCCTACGAAAGTGGGAATCAGACTTTTGCCTTCCAGCGGTTGGATTTTGTGCCCTGCGAAATCATCGGGATACTCTCCCTTTGCAGCCTCCAGAAAAGTCGGCATCACATCGATCAGGTGACTAGGATCCCGAACGATACTTCCCCACTGATCCTTGGGGATTCCAGCAGGCCAGTGAACAATAAATGGACTGCTGATACCACCTTCATAGCCATCGTGCTTGTACCCGCGAAACGGCGTGTTGGAAACGTTGGCCCAACCAACGCCGTAAGCAACAAACGTATCCTCACCGCCTGGCATCGTTTCCGGCCCAGTCCTGACCCATTGGCCGTCACGTGTCTGCATTGGCGGCCAGATTTTCGTCTGTAAATCATCGGGTCCGAATGGTTTGAAATTGAACCGTTCTTTCTTTGCAGCATTGGAGGCTCGGCCGTAACCCTCTGCACATCCGCCATTGTCCTGCAGGTAGATGACAAGTGTATTGTCTAACGCTCCCTGTTTTTCCAATTCATCAACGACACGTCCAATGCCCTGATCCATCCGATCGACCATCGCGGCATAGACTTCCATGCAACGCACGTCCCAATCCTGATGCGGGAATGTTTCCCAATTGACGGCTCCCTTGGACATGCCCCACCGTCCGTCCAGCACTCCCTGTTCCACCGCTTTCTCGTATCGCGATTGGCGTATGGATTCGTAACCCTTGCTGTAAACGCCTCGGTACTTTTCGACTTCCCGTTCTGGCGCGTGCATGGGCCAGTGTGCACTCGTGTAAGCAACGTACAAAAAGAACGGATCATCAGCGTGCTGCTGCAAGTGATCTGCAACAAATTGTGCTGCGTTGTCGCTGATCGCGTCGGTGTAATAAAAAGACTCAGGCTGGTACTCCGGGTCGTTCACCGGCGTGATGTACTTATTGCCGCGGCAAAGAGTAGCTGGATCAAAAAAACTGCCCGCACCGGTGATCGTTCCATAAAAGCGATCAAACCCACGCTGCATCGGCCAGTTGGATTGATCGGCTTTGGGTCCCGTATGACGTGTGACGTGCCATTTACCTGACATGTAGTTCCGATAGCCAGCCAGGCCGAGTGACTCAGCCAGCGTAACACAACGCCGATTTAGATCCCCGCGATACGCATCGTAACCTCGGTCCCCCGTCATCAAACCAATCCCGGCCTGATGCGAATAGAGTCCGGTCAGCAGTGACGCGCGAGTCGGGCAGCAACGCGAGGTGTTGTAGAACTGAGTGAACCGCAGGCCCTTACCAGCAAGACGGTCAAGTACTGGCGTTTCGATTTCGCTGCCATAACAACCGATGTCTGTGTAGCCCATGTCATCCGCCATGATCAGCACGATATTCGGTTGACCGGCTGCATACACTACCGGATGCCCCGCCAGAACGCTGGCGACAAAACTCAATGAAAACAGCATCACTCGAAGGATGCTGGTGGTCTTACTCTGATACATGTCCATTCCAAGGGTTAAACAGAATCGCGGGAACAATCGATCACGGTGTGTCACGCCCGCCAGGATCGCTCGGGACGCCTCCATTCCAGTGCCTGACTAAGCCTCATCAAAGTTGCATCACAACCTGTTTCTCGGGGGTGATCGGCCGCAAACAGTACCGTGCCTGAAACAGCGTCATCCCAACCCAAAACTACCGATTGCAGCCTCACGGATCCTGTGACAACATCGATGACGAAAACGCCGTCACCGCCACATCATAAGCGACAGGTTGCCGTGGGCGGCAATTATCAGAGCCACGATCTGTCCGAGCCCACAATGGCGGCAGAATTGCCGAGAACGAACATCCCGACCCAGGATCAAGTTTAATTCAGCCGCACCCGATCTGACGGGCATCAGCCCGTGATCCAAAGCCCATCAGCCCGTGATCCAAAGCCCAAGTATCCAGGCGATTGCAACTATCATCAACGTGGTTCCGCCGGCGATTCGTTGCAAAGGGCGACTCTCAAGCCAGTAGGGCGGTAATGCAGAACTGCCCCAACCCAGGACCAGACCGGCGAACAGGCCGGTCACGTGTGCCGCCACATCGGTATTCTCGCCACCTACGCCTGTGAAGGCAAACAGCAGAACGCCGCCAACCAACGGGCTCCATCGCTTCAGAAAGGTTTCCTGCAGGCCGGACCGGGGCATCAGCGCATGTGAAACGAGCACCCCGAGAGCGGAAAAGACCGCTGTCGATGCACCGATCGACGTATGCTCTGCCGACTGCAACATGGCGTTTACCAAGTTGCCAATGGCTCCGGAGACAACAATCACCAACCAAGCGACCCCACCGCCCAACACTCGCCCTGCCATCAAACCAAATACACAGCCGAAGACAAGATTGGAACCGATGTGACCGGGGTCATTATGCAGCGTCAACGCAGTGACCGTCCGCCACCACTGCCCCTCCATCACTAGTCCAGCCTGCATTCGTCCAGCCGACCACCAATCCATTCCGAACACGGATCGCCCCATGAGAACAGCAACCAACATCAGCACCCCGGCGTAACCGAAAGCACCAAGCATCGCTCCACCATACGTTGGAATGGCCACACGACGATACGTGCTTTGCTCAGCCGTCTCGCGGCGATAGGAGACAATTTCGTCAACTGCCTGGGCGGCATGTTCTCGAGAAACAACAATCAACCACCCGCCACGAAACTGCTCAATTTTCGCAGCAATCCCGATTGACTCCAGGACGAATCGCAATTCCAGCGATTCGCCACGGCTACCCGTTTCGAAGACAACCTCGTGACCGGATGGGGGTTCGTACATAGCCTTCACATTGGATCGATATCATGGGTGTATGCGCGATCATTTTCAACAACGCAGCCATTAGTTACCAGTGGTAACTCACGAGGCAGGTCACCTCTTTTCGCAACCTCTCACAGATGAACCATCAAGAAACCAAAGCAATTCAGTCAGGTAAATCCTGCGAGAATTCCCGATGGTTTCGATGAAATAACGATTTTCGACTCCGTGAGCGTTCCTTGTCTTGCTCGCCCCAAACACCAGTATATTTAAGTACAGAATGGGCCCTTCCCGCATACGTGAAGCTCTTGCGTACTCTGTTTTTCAAGCGGCAGGCATTCCGGCACGGCGGACGCCGAATTGACGTTAACCGTGCCAAGAACTTCGTGTTCTTTCCCTGAGACTTGGATATCTCACTCACCGGTTGGCCGCTGGAGGGGACATCCATCGATGCACATGACTCTCAGCCTCACCCATCCGCACTCAGGCGAGCACAAGCTCATCGATCGACTACTTGCAATCGACCAGAGTGATGCCGTTGCCAAGGTCATCGATTCTGTTGCTCACATTGATTCAACCCCAATGCTTTTCCAAGTCTGCGCGAGAATACGCGAACGAAGAAAACGCTTGTCTTCTGGGGCCTTAAGTCATTGCCGTGATAGAAAGCAGGAACCAGGGACAAACAACACAATCAACAGTTCGCATCCATCCTGCTGCACCGCATTCACGTTTGCTGCACCGCATTCACGTTTGCTGCACCGCATTCACGTTTGCTGCCCGGGCGAAACATCGAAGCCGTTCTACGATACCAGAGAGAAAACGAACAGAGAGTTCGTCCCAGATGTCCTTGTGTACGTTGAACTAAATCCACCGTTCTCGCACATCAGCGGGTGCGTTTGAATTGTGTGCTGGATTTTCCTCTGCGTGAAGAACCAACTGCTTCATCTCCACGATGGATCCTTTCTCGAAATACGATC
>Ga0315334_10000496_pt1 | contig 24104 bp, 21 predicted proteins | sample M150034915metaG_FD_205555 | JGI IMG/M metagenome (GOLD analysis project Ga0315334, IMG submission 205555) | Ammonia-oxidizing marine archaeal communities from Monterey Bay, California, United States - M1 500m 34915 | ecosystem: Environmental > Aquatic > Marine > Intertidal zone | place: USA... | reverse complement strand
AATTTAAATTCGAATCTGGTTTAGAACAGACTATTGACTGGTACCTCCGGAACTCGCTTTGGACAAAACGGGTGATGGATGGCAGTTATCGCGGACAACGACTCGGCAAACAACAATAGACATCACTAAGGCACTGTCCACTTCGACAGTCATTTTTAATAACACAAATCACGTAACAGACGAAGCAACTAAACTATGACAAAATCACATTTCAATAAAGGTATCATTCTTGCAGGTGGTAGCGGATCACGACTGTACCCACTCACGCAAGTAATTTCCAAACAACTACTACCAATTTACGACAAACCGATGATTTACTATCCACTATCCACGTTGTTGCTGGCAGGGATACAAGATTTGCTTGTCATCTCTTCACCACGGGACATTCGAAGTTTTGAAAACTTACTAGGCGACGGCAGTCAACTTGGAATTTGTATTTCCTATGCCGTGCAAGAAAAACCTGAAGGCTTAGCTCAGTCGTTTGTCGTTGGTCGCGAATTCATTGGTAACGAACACGTGGCATTAGTCCTGGGTGACAACATATTTTATGGTCAAGGTTTCCGTGACATACTTCGTAACGCTTGTCAGCGAGATACTGGGGCTACCGCGTTCGGTTATCCCGTCAGCGACCCGCAACGTTATGGTGTCGTAACATTCGATGAAGCGGGAAACCCCAGCGAACTGGTTGAAAAACCAGAAAACCCTGGTTCCAATTACGCCATTCCAGGGCTTTACTTTTATGACAACCAAGTCGTTGATATTGCAAATAATCTTCAGCCTTCCGCTCGGGGTGAATATGAAATCACCGATGTCAACCAAGAGTATTTACGCCGTGGTCAATTACATGTTGACCGATTCACTCGCGGGTTTGCTTGGTTAGACACTGGAACGCACGAATCGTTGATTCAAGCAGGGGATTTCGTGCGGACTATCGAACAACGTCAAGGTCTGAAGATCGCTTGCATCGAGGAAATAGCTTACAACGCCGGCTACATCAATGCAGATCAACTTGGTCGACTAGCAAACGATATCAACAACGAATACGGGCAATATCTACGTGACCTTATCGACTAGTCGGGAGCCTCGGGCGCATCGTGACACGAACACATCACCCTATATCACGAGCTAGAATCGATTCGCTGTGAATCCACCATCGACATAGAATTCGGCACCAGTGATGAAGCTCCCAGCATTACGCGAACACAGCAACAGTGCCGCACCAACAAGTTCCTGCGGCTCGCCAAAACGATCCATGGGTGTCTGAGCCATAATGTTTTCTACTCGCTCGGGACGTAAAATCTCTCGATTCTGGCCCGCCGGAAAAAACCCAGGACACAACACGTTGACCCGCACACCGAGCGTCGCGTATTCTCTCGCAATATTCTTCGTCAAATTCACCACAGCAGCCTTTGACGCAGAGTAGGCAAATACACCGGATAACGGTAGGTGGGCAGTGACACTACCAATATTGAGGATTGCTCCTCCACCCGACTGCTCACGCATCACGGCCGCAAAAATCTGACAACCATATTGCGTGGCCCGTAAATTCCCTGCCATAATTCGGTCCCATTCGTCACCCTCAATCTCTTCAAACGGAGTGGCTGCATTCATTCCAGCACAATTAATCAAAACATCGACTTGGCCATATTGCTCAATCACTTGCTGACACAACTGCTCAATCGAACCTTTCTCAAATACATCGACGGCGATAAACTGCGCCTGACCGCCAGCTTGTTCGATTGCAGCAACGCGTTCTAATCCCTTAGTTTCATTCCGACCGGAAACAATGACCTGGCCGCCGGCGGCCGCGAATCCATCGCACAAGCCCCCGCCGAGTACGCCCGTGCCGCCAATAACGACAATGACCTGGTCCTGAAAACCAAATAATCCTTGCACATAGTCTGAGGATCTCATATTGTCGCTTTCTGTAGTTCTTGCAACTTTGGATGTTTTGTGGGTAGTCGTTCCGTTGCAAAACAAATGAATTAATGATTGAATCAATCTTGAGGGTCACGTCGCCATTGTAACCATTGTGCATGAAACGAACCTTCGCGGTCGGTACGTTCATAGGTATGTGCGCCGAAATAGTCGCGTTGCGCTTGTAGAAGATTGGCTGGCAATCCTCCCCGACGATAACTGTCATAGTACGCCAATGCCGCACTGAACGCGGGAACGGGGATGCCGAATTCTGTGGCTAACACAATCACTCGCCGCCAAGCAGCTTGAGCGTTGTGCACTGCGTCTGTAAAGAACGGGTGTAGCAATAGGTTTTCTAGATTCGGATCTTCATCAAAGGCTTCCTTGATGCGATCGAGAAATTGAGCGCGAATGATGCACCCACCGCGCCACAACAACGCACAATCTCCATAGTTTAACGGCCAATCATGCTCCTCAGCAGCATACTGCAACTGCACAAAACCCTGGGCATAACTCACAATTTTCGACGCATACAATGCCTGTCGCACATCCTCAATCAAGGCGTTGCGTTGTTCATCACTAATTTCATCCCGCACATCACTCGTTGTCGGTCCTTGCAAAACGGACTCCGCTCGCACTCGTGCTTCCTTCTGAGCGGACAAACTACGGGCGTAAACGGCCGTTGTTACCAACGTACTGGGGACACCTAAATCTAATGCCAATTGACTCATCCATTTGCCTGTTCCCTTGGCTCCCGCTTTATCAAGTACTTTATCCAGCAATCTTCCTTCTGCCAAATCATCATCAACACTAAAAATATCTCGGCTAATCTCAATCAAATAGCTTTGTAGTTCGCCTTGGTTCCATTCAGTGAAAACATCATACAGTTGGTCATTGTCCAGTCCCCCCGCTTCTTTAAGCATGTGATAGGCTTCGCAAATCAATTGCATGTCGCCATATTCAATTCCGTTATGGACCATCTTGACGTAATGCCCAGCACCTCGCGGGCCTACCCATTCACAACACGGAATATCGTCGTTAGGACCTACTTTGGCAGAAATGGCCTTAAAGATCGGTTCCACAAGCGGCCATGCTAATTCACTACCACCGGGCATCATGCTCGGTCCCTTTAAAGCTCCTTCTTCACCACCGGATACGCCCGTTCCGATATACAACAATCCTTTTTCCTCGACGTATTTTGTGCGACGTTCCGTGTCCGTAAAATGCGTGTTACCACCATCAATGATGATGTCGCCTGCATCCAATAATTCCAGCAACGAATCAATAATGGTGTCGACCGCTGGACCCGCTTTTACAAGCATCATGACTTTACGGGGAGCACTGAGGTTGGCAACCAACTCTTCGAGACTATGGCAACCAACAAATTTCTTACCTGCCGCGCGACCCTGCATTAGGTTGTCGACTTTATCGGTAGAGCGATTGAACACTGCCATACGGTAACCGCGACTTTCAATGTTTAATGCCAAGTTCTCACCCATCACTGCTAGGCCGATCAGGCCAAAATCTGATTTTTCTTCCGACATCTGTTTTCACAATTCCTGTTTAGATTTACTTGTTAGTAGAAAGCGTCATACGACTGCCTGCGAATTATCATTCGGCGTTGACTGGCCACGGTGGATCAAGCGGCAAAAATGAATCAAATTCATCCAATAGTGCTTGCTGATATTCACCGGCAAATTCACCCGTCAAAAACTTATTAACTCCCTCATCAAAGAACCGTTGCCAACTCGCTTCTTCCGCCCCAGGATTAATCGGATTGAATAGGCAATCATTCGCAACGGCTGCATTATAGTCCCCCGGGGCGTCACCGATCATCAAAGAATGATCCGGCGCGTATTTGGCAGCATTGGTTAACGTCTCTTTTTTATTTCCCGATTCTTGCCCGCAAATCTCAGTTACAAATGGCACTAATCCGTGTTCGCTCCACTCCGAGTTCAATGCTTCGTTGGGCGTCGCCGATACTACAAGCATGTCGCATTCGGGATGTAATTTTTCCAGACACTCACGCACTAAAGGGAAGGGCGGTACGCCATGTACCATTTCTGCAACGGTATCATTTACGGCGACGGACCACTTTAACGCTGTTACTAGGTCCGGGTCGGGATTATCGCTACCTTCCAATAAGGCTTCTAGCGCTGGGTTACCAAGCTTGGTTTCCTCCTCAATCCATCGTAATAATCCTGGTGGGATTTCGATGGTCACGCCACGGGCTGCTACCTCTGGCCGTTTCTGCAACCACTGAAGTGATTCGACCAACGCTGGAAACCGATTAATCCCACGACTCTTGGAATATAAATTCACAAATTCAGCAGCTTCGCGAGCATATTTACTAATTGCCTGCAAGTTATAGTATTGAATCGTGTTGTGAATGAAGCATTCTTTGTGTTTGAGTTCCATTGTGTCAAAGGCACAACCGTCTGAATCAATACCAACAAAAAACTCTTTAGTGCGTTCTAATTCGTACATAATCTTTTAATCTACCCTCGGGAAAACTTGTTTTTTAATAGGTTAATTGTTTCCGGATGCGACAACTCTATCGTTTAGCCTGCGGTTCATAGGGAACTAATTGCTGAGATGCAAATATCGGCTCGAGTTGTGTTAAACGTTGTCGGCCCTGAATCATTGGCAAACTTACCATCGAATTTCCAAGCAATGGTTGAGCATATTTAATGAACGCATCCGTCACATCGTTACCACTGTCGGTAATCCATTCCGTGGGAAATGTGCGTTCGCTATTAGCAACTTCACTCAAAGGTACTTTGTCGTAATAAACACCGTATTCGTCACCCGCGTTTCGTAAAATCGTCGCCATATTGCCACTATCACCAGCCGCTGCCAATGTGCAAGCTTTTTGACCAGCTAAATAAGCTTCTGCTAAATCGACTGTCGATGCGTACGCCATACTATGACGCTGGTCGGTACCAGGCACGTTACATCGTGCTGCACCATGAGCGGCGAGGCCGTTTACATTAAGGTAATTGACGATCAATTGAGCAACCGTTGTTTGGCTAGAGCTAAAACTAGTGTGACCAAACCCATCTTTCACTTCGCCCAGATCACCCACATCAAACCCTTCGCTGACAACGACGATACAACGACCATCCTGTTTCAGTTGATCATTGACATTGTCTGCTAACTGAGCGAGCGAGCAGGGGCTTTCGGCCAAGTATATTTGTAGTGGCATTTCGCGGTTTGGATCAGCCAGTCGAGCGGCGGCTGGTATATATCCGATTTTACGCCCCATCGCCTGTAGCACTAATACAGGGTCCGCTGGGGAAGAACCGCGATTTTCCTCGTTGGCATTCTGAACCGCATGCATCCAATATTTCGCTGTCGACCCATAGCCTGGCGTATGATCGATCAACTTGTATTCGTTATCACCGACATCATTATCAATGGTCTTTGGACCACCAATACCGACTAGATCGAGTCCACGTTGTTGCGCCAGACTCGCAATTTTATTGGCCGTATCCATAGAATCATTTCCACCGATATAGATAAAGTAGCCAACATCATGGGCTTTGAACACTTCAATGACTCGGTCAAAATCTTCATCTTGCCCGTCCTTTAACTTGTATCGACACGTACCAATGGATCCAGCCGCGGGTGTAAACTCTAGCAATTCGATTTCTTCATGCGATTGGGACGAAAGATCCCACAGTTCTTCCCTGAGGACCCCTTCAATTCCATGCCGCGCGCCATAAACAGTGCCGATCTCATCAAGATTACGCGCCGTTTCGATTATTCCCCGCAGGGTGTTATTGATGACCGGACTAGGACCACCGCTCTGGGCAATCACTAGATTTTTTGCTGTGGCCATGGGCTATAGTACTCCATTCTCCGCGACTGAAAAACCACATTTTAACGCTCGACAACCATTCTGACAATCCGCCATTGCCCTATCGCACTAGTGCCCAGCCAAGCAAATGCAGCTGAATTCGAATAACGAATTAGGACGCTTGATATACGATCCGACCTCGATTGACAGTCGTGTGAACTACAAATTTACCGTCGCGGATTTCAAAGAAAACCAAATCTACGCCCGCATCGACTTCGAGCGGGGCAAGTTCATGTTTGATGATATTGGCCGGTCCGATGCTTGCCATGTCGACCGCCGTGCCCAAGTCTATTCCCGCGTTTTCGGTCAACGTGGCGATACCTGCGCCGATAGGGAAAGAGGCTCCCGCTAGCAATTGGCTTTGCCCCGGAACCACCAATCGACCGTTTTCGAGAACTTCAACATCTCCAAGTCCTGACGATGTGTATTTCCCGGGGGGCATTCCGCCCATTCCTGTAATATCACTGACCAAAACACAACGTTCTGATGTTTTGGCACGAATGATCGATTTGATTACCGAGGTCGGTAAATGATGACCATCAGCTATCAAGCTGCAAGTCAGTTCGTCAGCGGCGATTTGATCCCAAATATAATTCGGATGTCGGCGAATTGTGCCATGTGCCCCATTGCCGAGGTGCGTAGACATGGTTGCCCCCGCGTCGATGGCGGCCGTTATTTGCATTGACGAGGCAGCCGTGTGTCCGATCGCAACCACAACGCCACTGTCCACAACTTGCTGAATAAATTGCTCCGCCTGCGGAAACTCCGGAGATAAAGTCAAAATTCCAATTTTGCCTCGCGCGGCGCTCTGTAGTTGTTGAAACTCATCCCAACATGGCGGCCTGACATGTTCCAGTGGATGCGCACCCCGTGGACCGTCTTCGTCCGAAATATATGGGCCTTCTAAATGCAACACCGTACAGCGATCGGCAATGTCCGCATGCTCGTCTATGGCCTGTGCGACAGTTGCCATGCTATGTCGCAACAATTCGAAAGATTGAGTCGTAAAAGTCGGGCAAAATTGAGTGACTCCATCGCGATCCATCGCCAAACAAATCTGCAAAACCTTTTCGGCAGTCAATTCTGGATCATTGAACTCTTGCCCACCGTAACCATTCACTTGCACATCGACCAAACCAGGGGCCAAAACAAGCACGTTTTCTGACCTAGATTCAAGCGGGGATATGTCGCAAATAACTCCGTCGTCAAAGGAAACAACGATTGGATCGTCTGTGTCATAGTGCCGAGCTTGGATTGAACTTAAAGTCATCAGAGTGGATTCTATAAGCGGGTTCTAAGCGGGGTGAGCGGTCGGACTAAGAAAGAGCCGTCTTGCAAATTTAACATAAAAAGGCGCCGCCGGGATTCGAACCCGGGATGGAGGATTTGCAATCCACTGCCTTAGCCACTTGGCCACGGCGCCGTGTATCAAAGGCTTTTATACCCTCAAGAATACCATCCTAATTACCGCAACCTACTTTGAAAAGGCGAGGAACGCAAAAACCAACTTTAGTGAGCTGAGTTAGGAATAATCGATACAGTTTGCCCATCTAGAACATCACGCAGGTTAACGGCAATAGTGATGCCTACAGGGCCTATATAACGATTTATATAGAAGTGTTATCGGTGCTCCAATTTTTTAACCGCCAGTCACTACACTCGTTTCAAACAGTCTGGAAGGATTCCCCAACATGTTTTTAAAATCATTAATTCAAACAATTACCGGACAAGCAAAGCTAAACCGACTCGCTGAAAATCTAGCCCATGCATGTTCAAGTGTTGTCTGGCAAAAAGTTGAATCTCGCATCGACACGATGACACATTCACAGGCTCGTGGATATGTCCGCGTCAAGGCCGGCCGGACAGTACGATTGATACTCAGCGACACATTGCGTCGCAATCTTATTCCTGCCCGCCATCAAACAAAAGTCCTTGAATTGACCATGGATGCAATTGTTGATCAGGCACTCCTCAAATACCGTGGACAACAACCGAAAACATTAGGTCTACAACGAGCCGCATAACACAAGTAACGACATCAAATCAAAGGGAGATTCAATCTCCCTTTTTTTATGCGCACACTACCATACTGCGAGCGGAAACGTGTAAAACTTGCGCTAGAGCAACCGTATGACACGAATCATTAACTTTTGAAGAACGAAAAGCAATCAATGACACCCCGACCCTAGCTCTAGTGGTTAGAATTAACGCTTCTGCAAACTTGTTTCCCTACACATATACCCAACAGAAACACTGAACATGTCCAAACCTACCGACATCCGTACCAAACAAATCACTACTAGTTTTACCGAAATCGAATATCGTACGCCAATCAAGTTCGGTGGGCGGGTGGTTGCCAACGCAACGTTGTTCAATGTCGACGTTGAGGTCGAGACGAATGACGGGCGCCGAGCGACAGGCCACGGTTCGATGCCAATGGGAAATGCTTGGGGTTGGCCGTCGCAAGTTGAACCCGGTGAACGGACACTTAATGCCATGAACGCTTTGGGACAACAGGCGGCGCTCTTAACTGAACAACACAATGACGCCGGACACCCTATTGAGATCATGCATGATCTACAAACATCGTTCACTAACTCGGCGACTGAACTAGTGCAATCCATGAAACTACTCGAACCAATACCCAAACTCGCCCAACTAGTATCCACGAGCCCGATTGACGCTGCGATAAATGACGCCTACGGAAAAGCGCTTTCGCAAAATTCGTACAATCTCCTTGGACCAGAGTTTATGAATCGTGATCTGGGGCAGTTCCTCGATGGAGACATGTCAGGGCTGTTTTTAGATCAGTTCACACTACGACAGCCAAAAGAACACATGCCACTTTATCACCTCGTTGGGGCACTCGATCCACTTACCACCACAGACATTTCGGCGCCCCTCGATGATGGAGTGCCCGAGACTCTCGGCGATTGGATCCTAGCAGACGGACTTACCCATTTGAAAATCAAGCTTGCCGGGGATGACCTACCATGGGATGTGCAACGAGTTATTGATATCGATCGAGTTTCCACGACAGCACAAAACTCCCGCGGTTGCCATCAATGGTGGTATTCCACGGATTTCAACGAAAAATGCAAAGACGTACAATACGTGCTCGATTTTTTGTCTGAACTACAATCACGTGCACCTCAAGCGTTTGAGCGGATCCAATATATAGAGCAACCCACACATCGCGATCTAAAAAATCATCCCAGCAGCGGTATGCATCAAGCGGCAATAATCAAGCCCGTTGTCATCGACGAATCATTAATTGATTTTGAATCATTATTACTCGCGCGTGAACAAGGCTATTCTGGCGTCGCGCTTAAAGCCTGCAAGGGACACGGCGAGGCTCTCATTATGGGAGCGGCCGCTCAACACTACAACCTATTTTTATGCGTTCAAGACCTAACATGTGTGGGTGCTTCGTTTCTACATTCCGCTAGCCTAGCGGCACGGATCCCAACAATTAAGGCAATCGAAGGAAATGGGCGCCAGTATTGCCCGTTTGGAAATGAGCCTTGGAATACTAAGTTCCCCTCCATGTTCAATATTAACGATGGCACTGTCGGAACACACTGCTTAACTGGACCTGGATTAGGATATTGAAATCCAAAAGGATGCCCGCTTTTGGCGTTCTAGAGCGTCCGAATAATTTATCCGCTTTTGCAACGAGTTCTTAATCCCGCCGGGGGGTAAACACTCTTGCCCACAGCCCCACGGAGGCAAGCTTGCTTGTGAACAACGCATAAGCTGAAGCGATCCACGTACCCATGAAGGAGATATATATACCGTATTACACGACTCCCTGCCGTACCGCCCACACCGCCGCTTGAGTGCGATCACTCACACCAATTTTCCTCAAGATGTGCTGAACATGCTCCTTGACGGTTTCATAACTGATCCCAAGTGCAAAGGCAATTTCTTTGTTGGTCAACCCTTCGGCAAGCTGCTCTAGCACTTCACTTTCACGATGAGTCAGCGGCACATCGACGTCAGCAGAGATACGCGGAGTTGCTAGTGCACCTGCCACGCGACGCAATGCTTCTCGAGTCCAGGAGTTTCCACCGCGATAGGCCACCATAATTGCATCGACAATCTGTTCTCGATCAAGACTCTTCAATAGATAACCAGATGCGCCTAAAGCCACCGCCCGAGCAATGTACGTCGGATTATCGAATGTAGACAGCATCAACACGGGAATTTTTGGATATTCAATCTTGGCCCGCCCGAGCGCCGTCAAACCATCACCATTTTCCATTCGCACATCGAGTAAAATCACATCAGGCTGGAACTGCACAATGCCTTCTAGAATATTCTCACCAGAATTTGACTCGGCGATTAGTTGTATTTCCGTGCCCCGAATCATCCGAACCATGCCGCTACGCACAATTTCGTGGTCATCAATCACCATTAAACGTATCATCACTGCCCTTCTGAAGTAGAGTTACTGACTAATCCTTCAGTAACTCCCATTATTAACCACTCACCTCCTGATTACTACAACTCCAAATAAAAAACCCATGACCACAAAGGGTCATGGGCTCTTATGAGACACGTCCAATCCCCCAACCAGACGAACTCAAACTCCAAAGTATTTTATTTATCGATTCGCTGAATCACTAATTCGCACTGACACCGGGAACGCGGATCGTTGCGGCAGGAAGCTATCAGGATTAACCAAGGTTTTGTAGGGTGACGAACGACTAGCTGATTTATCCTGTTCTTCTCGGGGACCAGGCGCTTCTGGTATTTGCTTCGGAGCCAACGTCGGAATTTGCTTTACTCCAGGCACGGCTGGACGCTCGGTGTTCAAACTTGGCAATTCCGACGTGATCGTCTCATCAGGCTCTATATGGCCTTCAACCAAGGCGGGAATAATTTTTTTCGATTCGGTTAGTTCAACGTTTCGTGCTGGTTCCTTGATTCCAGTTCCCACTGCAAAAGGGTTGTTAAACTCGGGAATTGCGAGGTCATCAAGTCCTAAAAAAGCGATAATCCCGCGAGGTGCTTTCACGGACATCTCGCTTTGCTTTTTTTCAATGGCGTCCTGCACCGGTTCCTGCACCGGTTCCTGCACCGGTTCCTCTTGGGTTGGTGTCGTATTTTTTCCGACTTCGTCAAGCAAAGGATCGGCGTTAGCACCGAATATTGAGTTTAAATCGGCAAACTTTAATTTTGGAAACTGTATTCCATCCAATGATCCAATCGTCGGTAAATGAAACGGGGACACTTCTGTTTTATTCATGTGGTGCGGTGTAAAACTTCCGGGATGTTTCATTTTCGAGTTATATCTAAATCTATTGTTCGATCCAGCAGAAGTGGTCGCAGCGGACAGCTCTTTTTCAATACCAGCAAATACAGATTCAATGTCCCCCAGAAGATCTAATTTTGGAAACGTCAAAGTATTCAAAATGGGTTCAGGACGGTTTTTTTCAGATTTTGTCTGTGGTATAGCTTCGATTTCGTTACCGGTTGCTGGTGTTTCTTTATCTAGACTCAATATTTCTGGCGTTACTATTTCTGCCAGCGGTGTAGATTTTACTTCCGGCTCTACAGCCTTCTGCGGTTCCGCGTTTTTGGGGCGCAATTCATTGTTATACAATTTATCAAGATTACGTTGATCCGCAGCTTTTCGTCGTACGCTCAACGTGTCGTCAGGCGTGTCGTCAGACAACAAGATACGCACTGGTTTTACAACCTTCGTTTCAGGAGTCTCAGCTGTCGCTAAGTTAAAAACACCTATGCTCAAGAGGATGCCGCTAAGGGCAAACCCGCAACTAATACGTTTTTCCAACGATGCCGGTATCAATTTCAAAACCATGACAATCAACTCCCCCATTATTTCCTGAGACTAACGTCTCTAAATTTCGCGATTATTATTTAGCGCCTTTAGTGGCGTGGGTCGCGAAATATTTCCATCTACCTTTAGAATTCGGTATTATCGATTATCAATCTGAAACGGGTTTTAACGGTTTTAACGAAAAAACCGATTAACTTACCACCCGTTAGAGAGGGTGGGTTTGCCCAATAGTTGAGAAACAAGTGTATCCGACGTATACGCATCTTCATAATCTGATACGTTACTCATCATTTGCATTCTGGCTTCTAGGTTCCATAATATTCCTTGAACCAATCACAGAACCGCGCTATGCCATCCTCTATCGATACCTCCGCCGTCCAATCTACGGCTGCCTGGAGTGATTTAACATTGGCTTCTGTTGCCGGTACGTCACCGAGTTGCATCGGCAATAGCTCTTTCAGAACGGTTCGCCCGAGACAATTCTCTAGAATTTGCACAAACCGTTTTAATTCTACAGTCTCTGCTCCACCAACATTAAATATCTGAAATGGAGACTGGCTACTGGCCGGATCGGGGTTATACCCATCCCAGTCACAATTTCCTTTTGGAGGCGATGCGATCAACCGCACCATCGATTCCACCACGTCATCAATATAAGTGAACGACCTCAACATATCGCCTTGGTTGAACAACTTAATCGGCTCGCCACTACAAATAGCACTTGCGAAAAGACTCAACGCCATATCAGGCCGACCCCACGGACCATAGACCGTGAAGAAACGCAAGCCGGTTGTCGGTAAACGGTATAGATGACTGTAAGCGTGCGCCATCAATTCATTGGACTTCTTGGTCGCACCGTACAGACTCAATGGATGCTCGGTTGATTCCGTTACAGCAAAGGGCAGGGTGGTATTAGCGCCATAAACGCTGCTACTCGACGCGTAGATCAAATTCCCTACCGACTGTTGGCGGCACCCTTCCAGCACATTAGCAAAACCAACGATGTTTGAATCAATGTAGGCAGCGGGGTTTTCCAGCGAGTAGCGAACCCCAGCTTGAGCCGCCAGATTAATAACGACATCAAACTCGACCCGTTGAAACATATCCGCCATTGCACTGCGGTCCGCAATGTCCAGCAAGCGAAACTCAAAACCAGCATGCTGCTGCAAACATTCCAAGCGAGCCTGTTTCAAAGCGACATCATAGTAGTCGCTCATGTTATCGACGCCTACTAATAGATGTCCATCATGTAACAGTCGCTGACTGGCATGATACCCAATGAATCCCGCTGCTCCGGTCACCAATATTTTCATCGCTCGTTGCTTTCTGCTCAATACATTTACAAGTCGCTTTACGCAAATTATATCTAGCTAGACGTATACCAGATCTAAAACAGCGTGTAAATAAATGGTGCCGCGCCGCTACCAGCAGTAATCGCAATGAGTGCTATCAGCAACAATGAAAGAATAATGGGCGTCAACCACCATTTTTTATTGTGTCTCAAGAAGTCCCAAAACTCCCTGACAATACCCACTTGCTTGCCACTCGCTATTTGCTGAAAGTCCGATGCAACCGTGGTATCACTGTCTGACGAGTCGACGGGAAGGTCAGCAGCACGTGCTTCACCGAGGGTGTGAGAGGTGTCCATATTGCCTGAATAAGCCTGAAGTATCTCTGCTCGCATTTCGCGAGCAGATTGGAATCGATTCTCCTTTGATTCCTCTAAGGCCTTGGCCACTACAGACTGAAACTGAGGAGGTAACGCTGCGATGTTGATCACCCTGGGACTCTTACCGGTTAACATCTGATAAAACGTCGCTGCCAGACTCCAGAGGTCACTGCGGTGATCGATTAGCTCGACCGCCTGTCGCTGTTCCGGCGGCATAAAGTCCAGCGTACCGATCACTGCCCCCTCCATCGTCATACTCGTATCGGCAGTCTTCGTTTTGGCCAAGCCAAAGTCTGTCAGTTTCGGTATGCCATCTTCCGTCAATAATACATTGGCGGGTTTGATATCACGATGGATGATGCCGGCAGCATGCGCTTTGGCCAGTCCGTCACATAATTGACTGAAGATGTTAACCGCTTCGTCTACCTCGAGAGGACCTTCTTTACATTTTTCCAGCAGGCTACCACCTTGAACACATTCCATGATCAGAAAAGGACCGTCGGTGGCGCGGCCATAGTCGTAGATTTGGACGATGTTAGTGTGATTAAGATCCGCCATTGATTTGGCTTCGGTTAGAAACCGTTGGACCGCTGTTATACTATTCGCTGCTGTACCTAAAATCCGTTTAATCGCAACTTTACGTTCTAGCCTGGTATCGGTAGCAAGTATAACCTCACCCATACCACCTTTACCAAGCACGCTCTCTTCGGTGTAGCGAGTGGATAGATCTACCAATTCCAACTCATCATCAAAGAGATCGTCATCGATGTCAGCAGCACCAAGGGTGGACTGATCGACAAGGCTGTTCTCATCGGCATCGCCCCCCATGGTCGCGTCGGCACCAAGGCTTTGTTCAGACTGGTTCTGTTGGGCGGCGTTTTTAGGATTCTCGCCGTCAAGCGTTTCACCTCCAAGGCTGTCGTTAGAATTGGGCATGGAATGTAATCTATTTACACCGGAGGTTATTGAGGAAATGAATATTTGAAGTTTATCATATCGTCAAACAAATTGATAATGGACGCGCTTCACTACATTACTCGCGAAACGGTAACTTCACCCGACACGTTTTTCGAATCGATATCACCGACAGGGACATACCCTACAGTCCCTTTCAGAATACCTAATTCAGAGATGCAGAATTAACAAAATATTTGTTTTCATTTTTCATGGTTTAACACCACTTAGAATTGTCTAAAATATTGATGGCTTCCTACCACCTCTCGTCGTTCAGTCCAATAACTCTCGGAATCTAAATCCCATCGTTGTTGCAACAAATCTTTTCGGAATACCTTCAGCATCAAACCAATGGGACATAAACATCCATAATAGATCGCTCGCAACAACACCCAACCAGCGACAATGCCAATTGGGTAGGTAACAATCATTGCTGCCACAAATGGGAATTTAAGCATTTTCGGACAGCACCAAGCCACGAAGCAAATCACCGCTGCAATTATCTGGATCGTCACTGCTGCTTCAAAATGCCCATTAAATGCAACGTTAAGGCCAATAATAATAGCAAACAACGGTGTCCATAATCGGCCAAACGATTTCAATTGGGCCAACGGCGGATTGGTATTTAGTTTAATGAGTGACATATAAATAAACCTCTGTTGCTCTCTACTCTGCCAACGATTAATCGAGCGGAAACTGCCCTAGATATTCGTCTACTTGGTGGTTCGTTACATCCGGTTGCTCCGACTTCTTCACCACAAAATGATCCATTACCAACACATCCATTTTTGTCGCCATAAAGCAGCGATAAGCATCCTGTGGCGTACGCACGATCGGTTCACCTCGAATATTAAAGCTTGTATTCACCACAAGCGGCGACTGCGAAAGTTGATAATACCGCTGTACCAAATTATGAAATAGTGGATTGGCATTTTCATCAATAGTTTGCACGCGCGCGGAGTTATCCACATGCGTTATTGCCGGAACACTAGAGCGCGTAATCAATCGTCGGTTGACTCCTTGGACCGCCAATTCTTCCGGCGTCAAATCCAAGCGCTGTTTTTCCGCGACAGGTGCCACCAACAACATATAAGGACTGCTAACGCCCCGCATATCAAAATACTCATCAGCGTGCTCTTTCAACACAGCTGGAGCAAACGGTCGAAACGATTCACGGAACTTAATCTTGAGATTAATGTTCGCTTGCATTTCAACACTACGAGCATCTCCCAAGATACTGCGATTACCCAATGAACGCGGTCCGAATTCCATCCGTCCCTGCATCCAGCCAATAACCTGTTGTTCATCTAGCATTACGGCAACAGCGTCACATAGTTCACTCTGTTGTTCGAAATAGTGGTAGGTAACGCCGTCGGAGTCCAGAAACTCACGCACTTCTTGAGCATTGTATTGCGGACCTAGCAAGCTACCTTGCTGAGAATCCCCGCCATCTGTGGTGCGCTGATTATCCAATAACTGATACCAAATAAACTGGGCGACTCCTAACGCTCCCCCGGCGTCACCCGCAGCCGGCTGAATCCAAACATCTTCAAACGGCCCCTCTCGCAAAATCCTACCATTACCGACACAGTTCAGCGCGACGCCGCCAGCCAAACATAGGTTCTTTTTTCCGGTCACTTGATGCGCATGGCCAACCATGCGTAACATTATCATTTCGGTTACTTTCTGAATAGACGCAGCAATATCCATGTACTGCTGGTCCATCTCGGCCTCAGGGGCTCGCTCCGGCCGACCAAACAGTTGCTGGAATCGCTCGCTGGTCATCGTCAAGCCTTGGCAGTAATTAAAGTAGGACATGTCGAGCCGGAAGGATCCGTCTTCTTTCAAATCGAGTAAGTGTTCCAATATCAATTCAACGTATTTCGGTTCTCCATAAGGCGCTAGTCCCATCAATTTATATTCACCGGAATTCACTCGAAAACCACAATAGTAGGTAAACGCGGAATAGAGCAAACCAAGGGAATGTGGAAATCGCATTTCCTGCATCATTTGTACGTGATTTCCGCTTCCGACCGCTATTGATGCAGTTGCCCACTCGCCAACTCCATCAATCGTCACGATCGCTGACTCGTCAAAAGGCGAGGGATAAAATGCACTCGCCGCATGTGATTCATGATGCTCGGTAAAGACAATCCGCTTACGATATGCTCCACCGAGCCCGGCGCGAATCTCTCGCGGCAAGTGTAATTTCTGCTGAACCCACAACGGCATCGCTTTGGCAAAGGACTTCACACCAGCCGGCGCATAAGCCAAATACGTTTCCAGCAAACGTTCAAATTTCAACAATGGTTTTTCGTAAAATCCAACGTAATCTATATCAGCAGCTTTGATCTGTGCAGCGTTCAAACAGTACTCTACCGCGTTTACCGGAAATCGCTCATCGTGTTTTTGCCTCGTGAATCGTTCTTCTTGCGCAGCAGCGACAATGCAACCGTCGACGATCAATGCCGCAGCGGAATCATGGTAGAAAGCGGAAATGCCAAGAATTGCTGTCATAAGATACCTACCTAGCTGAAATATCGGCTAAATCAAAGTAGACAGGCTATAAGAAGTCGCTTTGTACTCGCAACACGCAGCAAATGGCCTACCGGTCGTATCGATTAGACAAAAGAGGGTTCGCTCGAAGTTGTCAAGAAACGAGGACAACACAAAAAAACTATTTTTTGGCCTTTGCGCTCGTAATGCAACGCCGAAATGCAGGACTCTATACGGCTAGCGGTTTCCTAAATATTCGACCGATCTTCTTCATTGATTCGTCAGAAATAGCAATGAACAAGTGCTTTCCATCACTCCAACTACCTGCCGCAAACTTACCAGATAGCTGCATTTTTTTGAATTTGCCAACTCGTTCAAGCTCCCCTGCCGGTAGGATCAAAACCCACAACTTGCCATTACGCGGTGACGATAAATTCATCGCAATGCAATCATCGCTAGCGCCGATCGTTCGCCAAGAAATCACCTTGCCCTGTACTTGAGTTTCTACAATAGATGTCGCATACGGCGCATCCGCTAAACGGTGATCCCACCCGTGAGTCAGTTCCAATTCTGCCACCCAAACTGGCAGAATTTCCTCTAATCCCGCGTAGGTCAAACGCTGCTCAACCGGCGGTCCATTCCAAAACGGAGACAACATGACCGCGAACACTAAACAAGCGGCGGTGCCTAACAGTGCCCACACCAATCCCCGACGGTGTGGTTGCGAAGACAGAGGCGGATCGTCTACGTCCGTCGCAATGGCCATACGTGGCACCACTAAATTAGCATCCAATTCTTTAGTTAAATCACTAGATGCTGTAACCAGTTCCGATTCATCGATCGCAGCGATCAACCGACCCACTAACTCAACGGGAACATCAACCTCGTCAAACACGTCAAGCAGTTGTCGGTCAAGATCTGATTGCCAAACCATATCGTCTAACAACTCTGGTTGCTCGCTCACCAGAGTTCGCAACTGCTCCAATTCCGGAGGCAATGCTTGGCCTTGGGAAAACTGCTGTTGCCATTGGTCATGCGTCAATAACTGAATTAAATCTTTGGTTTTGATCGGTTCCATTTCAAATTATTCCTCAGAATCAAATTGTTTTTGCAGGACGAGCAGCTTTGATTTAAGCATCCGCTTCCCGCGTGACAACCGACTCATTACTGTTCCAAGTGGAATTTCTAACTGTTTCGCGATTTCTCTATAGGACATCTGTTGCTGATAATGCATGACTACCGCGATCCTAAATGTTTCTGGTAACGCATCAAGGGCGACCTGTAACCGCTGCGAGTCGACCTCGAGTCGATATGACCGGTCTGGCACACGACTGTCTTCCACCTCAACATCCGTAAATACCCATTCTCGCCTTTTACGAACTTCTTTCAAGAAAGTAGTTCGTACTACAGTAAACAACCAACTACGTGCCTTCGCGGGATCTTTTACTTGACCAATCCGTTGAAATGCAATCAGATACGCCTGTTGCAGGACGTCTTCTGCCATATTTACATTGCCGGTTAAGCGATAACAAAAACGATACAACGACTGATGGTGATCAACGACTAACTGCTCGATCCACACCCGCCGTTGTGCCACTGACAATTCCTTGCGCTCTGCATCAAGCGACACCGAATCCACTAGTGGATCGATTTCACGAGGCACTTCGAGTAACGCATCCGAAATTAGCATCTCTTTGGAAGATTCCCTTTTGTCCATGGCAACAGATGTCCAGTTAGTTAGACCCGCTTGAAGCAGAGTTTATTCCCATAAACCACCGTTTCTTTTATGACATTCATTCCGTATTTATGGGCTGCGTTTAGGCCGCGGGACATTAGATTGACCCGATTTCCCACGCCGACGGCGTTTTCGGTCATACGATGTTATTTCGACCTCATCCAGCGGTTTACCGATTTCTTCTTGCAATTGCATGATTCGATCCCGTAATGCCGCTGCATGTTCAAACTTCAAATCCTCAGCCGCTTGCATCATCTCTATTTCTAGCTCGTTAATCAACTCTTGAGTAACATAAACTGTTTCATCTGTCCTGCCGACCGCCGCATTGGCTTCGCGATGAGCCGATGCATCGCCTTCAATGCCCCTGTCAATCGATTTCTGTATCGACCGTGGAGTGATATTATGTTCCTTATTATACTCCTCTTGGATGCCACGCCGACGCACCGTCTCGGTAATCGCTTTATCCATCGAATTTGTCATCTTGTCCGCGTATAGAATAACTCGCGAATTGACATGGCGAGCAGCACGACCCATCGTTTGGATTAACGATGTTTCACTTCTCAAAAAACCCTCTTTGTCAGCATCAAGCACAGCGACCAGGGATACTTCTGGTAAGTCCAACCCCTCACGCAATAAGTTGACCCCAACCAATACGTCAAATTTTCCTTCACGTAATTCCCGCAACAATTCCACCCGCTCAAAGGCATCGAGTTCCGAATGCAACCACCTCGCCTGCACGCCTTGCTCAACCAAGTAACCCGATAACTCTTCAGCCATTCGTTTGGTTAATGTCGTAACGAGCACTCTCTCGCCAACCTCCGCTCGTTTACGAACCTCTTCTAGCAAGTGCGGAACCTGACCGGTCGCCGGGACAACGTCGATTTCAGGGTCTAGCAATCCAGTCGGACGAATAATCTGTTCAACCACTTCCCCCTCTGTCTTTTCTAACTCATAATCTCCGGGAGTTGCCGAGACAAACACGACGCGTTTCCCTTTTTCTTCCCACTCTTCGAATCGCATCGGACGATTATCAAGTGCACTAGGCAAACGAAAACCATGGTCTACTAAGGTAGTTTTACGACTCCGGTCGCCCGCCCACATCGCTCGCACCTGCGACACGGATACATGTGACTCGTCAACAAACAGCAAAAAATCTTCCGGAAAAAAATCGTATAACGTATCGGGGGGTTCACCTTCAGCACGACCCGCTAAATGTCGACTGTAGTTCTCAACACCAGAACAATAACCAACTTCTTGCATTAACTCTAAGTCATAGCGAGTGCGAGCATTCAAACGTTGTGCTTCCAGTAACTTGCCATCTTTTTTGAATTGATCAAGTTGGTCCTTCAATTCTTGCCGAATAGCCTGAATTGCTTGCTCGACTCTGGCCTCTGACATCACAAAGTGCTTCGCCGGATAAACAAACAGTTGGTCCAATTTAGTAATGGTCTCACCAGTAAGGGGATTAATGATCGACAGTTGATCGATTTCATCACCCCAGAATTCGATCCGATAGGCATATTCTTCGTAAGAAGGCCACACCTCTACGCAATCGCCTCGGACACGAAATGTGCTGCGTGAAAAATCCACGTCATTACGATCGTATTGGATATCGACTAGCTTCATTAACATCTTGTCTCGATCAATTTCCATACCTTTAGCAACAGAAACCATCATTTCTCGGTAATCATCCGGAGAACCTAATCCGTAAATACTCGATACACTCGCAACAATAATCACATCATCTCGGCTAACAAGTGAACTTGTTGACGCTAGACGCAAGCGGTCAATTTCCTCATTGATCGACGCGTCTTTTTCTATATAGATATCACGTTGGGGAATATACGCCTCAGGCTGATAGTAGTCGTAATAACTGACAAAGTAATGAACGGCGTTATTCGGGAAAAATGACTTAAACTCGGAATACAATTGAGCGGCTAAGGTCTTGTTATGTGAAATCACAAGTGTTGGTTTTTTTATACGCTCGATAACATTAGCCATCGTAAACGTCTTACCCGAACCTGTTACTCCCATCAGCGTTTGATGGCTTTGCCCATTTTCCAAACCATGTACGAGCTTTTCAATCGCTGCGGGTTGGTCACCCGCCGGTGAAAATGGGCTTACTAACTGAAATTCTCGCTGTTGCACGCCTTTGAGTCTCCGTACATTCTGCACATATACAAGCAGCCAACTTAAACAATTAGCCAATCCCCCATTGTATCAAAAGCAACGTGTTTTTGGCACTATGTAGACATCATACTCGTCCGTCGATCTAAATACGCTAACCCGCATAGTTTAACCAATCAGAACATCACGCATTTTTGCGTGCTCCCCCGATGGAAACCGATTTAATGTGCCGAAACCTAGAGCATGTCAAATCCAAATGAACTTAGCGAAAACTCCCCCCTTTCCAAGGCTGACCAACGAGAAGCGGTGGCTACAAGCCTGCTTGACCAACTCGACGCGCGGCAAGATCAAGTCATTTCCGACTTGGATGGACTCAACGAGCAAATCGAAGATCTCATCGATTCTTGGCGGCAAGGATCGACCGTCGAAGAACTCGAATTAGATGAGAATGGCACCGCTACTGACACCGACGAGCAAGCCGACGCTGCCTAAGGACTGCCTAGAGACGTCCAATCGAGTGCCACGTCTAGGCTTTTGGCTGAATGAGTGAGTGCTCCAACACTGATGCGATCGACCCCCGTTTCGGCGATTGCTCGAATCGTTTCATGCGTAACTCCACCAGACGCTTCGAGCTGAACTTCTGGAGCGACATCACTACGTAGAGCTACGGCGTTGCGCAATTGGTCATTGCTCATATTATCCAGCAGCACAATGTCTGGGTGGTGCGACAGCGCAATCTGCAATTGTTCGAGGGTATCGACTTCAATTTCAATCGGCATAGCTGCGTCGATAGGATTTCCCGCGGCAACAACATCCTGAATTAACTCGCGGGATTTCTCGATTGCTTCGCCAATCACATCACTACCGTCGTCACCTGAGAGTGTAGCCGCACAGGCAGCCAAGTGATTGTCTTTAATCAATATCGCGTCATGTAACCCGTTACGATGATTTACAGCGCCACCGCACCGAGTAGCATATTTCTCTAGCCGACGCCAACCCGGTGTTGTTTTCCGAGTGTCATAAACGGCGACGCCCGTACCTGCTAGCAGTTTTACATATTCGGACGTTTGCGTCGCAATGCCGCACAACCGACCCATGAAGTTCAATATAATTCGTTCGGCCGTTAGTAAATCGATTGCCGAAGCTGATATCGAAACAGCCGTCATTCCAGCCTCAGCCACATCTCCATCTGCCACGAAATTCCGCACTTCGCCATTAATACTCATCTCGTCAAAGACCACCTCAGCGATCTGCACACCTGCCACAATACCAGATTGACGAATTACTACATTAGCAGCACCTTGTTTATCTAGCGGCACGGTTGCCACCGACGTCCAGTCATATTGATCCGCTATATCTTCTCGCACCGACAAACGCACTAACTGACGCAAGTCATCAATTAACTCAGCAGACCATTCTTGTTGTGTAAACAGCGAACCCATATTCCTGCACCGTCCGTTATGTCATAGAAAAGACAACGACCATTTTACAATTAGTCGCATCATGTTCACAATTACATTGCCGCAAATTGGAAACCATAAAAACTATTTGACATCAATTTCGATGTCTTATGTAGGGGAGATTGCCACAGGAGCGAGACGCTATGTACCAAGCGATCAGTTGGTATGATTCCAACAACACCAAAATCATCATCGTGTGCGGTGCAATCATGTTACTCACCTGCCTAAAACAAGACATGCGATCTCAATCAAATCACAACACACCGCCTCCTCGCAATTGGACATTTCAACTCAACCTAAACACAGCTACCGCTAGCGAACTTGAGAATCTTCCTCAAATCGGCCCTACCATGGCTCAACGCATCGTCGAATTTCGCCGTCATCTTCCAAATGAGACGTTCACAAGTCTCAGCCAACTGCAACATGTTCGTGGTATCGGCGACAAAACAATCATCAAAATCACACCATTTCTGATACTCTCACAAGCGGAGTAGCGATGGTGCGTGCAGGTGGATTTTCATAGTTAAATAAACGCGGGAACTACCTCTGACAACGAGAGTCACTCCTGTGTTTATTATTCGCCGATGCAATACAACGCATTGAAAGTTCGTAAATAAATATGACCCTGCGAAACCGCTGGTGAAGCCGACAATGGTTCTTCGAGTTTATTTTGAGCCAATAATTCGAATTCTTTCCCCGGTTTACAAACTGAAACGACTCCGTTTCGCCCACACAGATAGATCTTTCCATCCGCATAAACGGGCGATGCTCGGTGACGATCGCGATTGGTTCGTTGCTCGTAAAACTGCTCACCCGATTCTTGATCTAACGCAATCAGATTACCATTCTGTCTACATAGATAAACAATGCCGTCTACCGCTAGCGGACTCGGAACATCCGGAGTGATATGAAATTGCCACTTCACAAATTCTTGTTTTCCCGTAATATCCCCCTGTCCCGTTGGTTTCAGAGCAAGAGTAATCCCTGCCTTTGCGGACGGCACTACAATCAGTCCCTTAATGGCTAACGGCGATGAAACGAATCTAAGTGTTGGGTCGTAACCCGCCGGAGGATGCAAACCACCGCACCGCCAAATCTCATGGCCATCTTGCAAGTCATGGGCAACGATATAATCAGCTCCATGCGTTAACAAAAAAGATCGCTCTTTATCTCGATAAATCGTTGGGGACGCATAGGAATGCTCGTTTTCAGCACGAGCGCTACTTGGACGTCCCGTTTCCCAGATTGTTTTACCAGTCATCTTCTCTAACGCCACAACGCGTGCTTCTCGAGTCTGCGCATTGCCGTCACCGTGAATCAATTGTAAGAATATACGATCGCCATCAAGAATCGGGGTCGAAGTCATGCCAAAAGCAATCTTGAACTTACCAAATCTATCTTGAACATTGAGGCTCCAAACCTCTTTACCGCTGAAATCATAACAGGCTAATGCGCCGTTTGTAAAAAAGACCCAAACATGTTTTCCATCGGTGAACGGAGAAGGGGAGGCTGCATTACCTTCGTCGCCACGCACAATTTTATCACCCTGGCTCACCTTGCGACGCCACAACTCCTTGCCCTCAGTACTGATTGCCAGCAACACCAAGTCATCACCAACCACCGTCGTAACAAATATATGATCGTCCCAAATACAAGGTGTCGCCCCCCCCGGTCCTGGTAATGCCAGCCGCCATTGAATATTTTCAGTGGCACTCCATCGCAATGGCAATGCCGTTTCCCCAGACACTCCGTTGCCGTTCACACCGCGCCATTGTGGCCAATTCTCGCCATATGCAGTACTCACGGCACAACACACACAACAAACGACAATCGCTTGAAAACCATTGACTAATGATTTGTTGTTAAAGCTACCCATTGCTGTTCTCCATCCTGTTAACATCACTTTGAAATCCTCTAATAAAACAATTCGCGAACAACTACTTAGAGTTAGAGAAACCGTAACAGTCTCTCTAACTCAAAACAAGTCTCTTTGTCCATTTCCCATTCGTACGGTTGTCGTCGACGGTCTGTAGAAAACAATCCCTTACGGTGCATGATATATTTTTCCACGGCCAAAAATC
>Ga0315334_10000495_pt1 | contig 24107 bp, 18 predicted proteins | sample M150034915metaG_FD_205555 | JGI IMG/M metagenome (GOLD analysis project Ga0315334, IMG submission 205555) | Ammonia-oxidizing marine archaeal communities from Monterey Bay, California, United States - M1 500m 34915 | ecosystem: Environmental > Aquatic > Marine > Intertidal zone | place: USA... | reverse complement strand
AATAATTTTGTAAACAACACTCTCGGTTTGTCGCGAAGTCAAACAACAACACAAATTGAGCATTACGATAATATTGCTTCAATGTTCGATGCGTTGAAGCGGATTAACACAATTGTCTTGGATTTAGACAGGGACATGTGGTTGTATGTTTCACAGGAATATTTCAAACAAAAGCTCAAAGAAGGGGAAATAGGATCTTCTGCTATGCCTCATAAGGTCAATCCCATCGATTTTGAAAATTCAGAAGGAAATATTGGATTGGCAAATGCACTATTTGAGCATTTATCCTCAAAATTGCCAGTATCAAGGTTACAAAGAGATTTAACGGATTCTACGGTTCTGCGAACAATAGGGGTTCCGTTAGCCCATACTTTTGTCGCCTTTAAATCGACATTGGCAGGATTAGATAAGCTATTGCTAAATATTGATGCCTTCAATAAAGATCTTGAAAACAATTGGGCTGTTGTTGCCGAAGCGATTCAAACTATTTTAAGAAGGGAAGGGTATCCGAAGCCATACGAAGCGCTTAAAGGGTTGACCAGAAAAAATGAGCGTGTAACGAAAGAAACCGTTCATAATTTCGTTGATCAATTAGATATTACTAAAGAAATCAAAGAAGAGCTCAAAAGAATAACACCTCAGAATTACACTGGAATTCAATTGGTTCAATAATATAAATTGGATTAATTTTTGCCCCTGAATGGTAAATAAGCTTTTATGAAGTACATTATCACGCTCACATATTTACTTTTCCAATGTGCTTTTTTGCACGCCCAATCATTTACAATTGAGTGGAATGAAATGCAATCTCGCCAGGGACGATTAATCTATTTGTTGCCGAGTAGAGAAGGTGAATTCTACGCACTTCGCTGGTCAGGGGGGGATGTATTTGGGAGCTATCGGGTTTCGAGACATAAAGATCTGAAACTGATGGGACACGGAAAAGTCAAGTTGCAGGCAGAACAAAGTATGGCTAACTTTGAAGGTGCAAGGGTGATAGAAGGAAAATTGGTTGTGTTTTTATCCGATCGCAGAGCTGGAATGAATCATTTTTACATGCAGGGCTATGATGACGATCTAAAACCAATAGGGGAGCCCGAAAAATTAGCATCATACGATCTTGATCCGAAAAGGGCCAAAGGATGGTTTGATGTTGTTATGTCTTCAAATGAAAAATATTTGGGTGTTGTTTGGGAAGTGCCCGGAAGGCAATCCGAACGAGATATTTATGGATTTAAAATTTTTGATACGGATCTGAATGTGATTACAGATGGAGAGTACCCGCTACCTTTTGAACCAAAACTATCAACAATTCATTCCCATCACATTTCGAATAATGGGGATTATTTTCTGGCTTTGACAGAATACAAATTGGATGAAAAGTATAAACTGTTCAAAAATCACTTCAACTATAAGGCCTTACACATTTATCATATCACCGATGAGGGATTGCAAGATTTCAAACTTGATCTGGATGGTAAAAGAGTTGAAGCGATGACGATGGCCTCTGATACAAATGATATTTTCACCATTACTGGAATTTATGGTAGTATGGATGAGGCTGGTGTTACAGGGGTATTTCATCAGTGTGTAGATCTAAAAACAGAACAAACATTGAACAAAGGCTTTAAGTTGTTTGACGACGATTTCATTACACAAGGCTGGTCTGAACGAGCTAAGAAAAAAGCCGAAAAGAAAGAAAAGAAAGGAAAACGGGAGGTGCAGCTTTACAATTATAAAATGAGGGACGCTACAATATTGGAAGATGGGAGTATTGTAGGGGCAATGGAACAATATTATGTCCAGGTAAGAACATTTTCAGATTCGCGCTCGGGACAGTCCTCGAACACATACTACTACTATTATAATGACATTATTTTATACAAAATTACTCCTTCTGGCGAATTTGATTGGGTAAAGAAAGTACCCAAATACCAGGTGTCAGCAAATGATGGCGGGCCTTATAGCAGCTACCAGAGTTTTATTGATGATGGAAAGATCTACTTAATTTTCAACGATAACATCAAAAATTATAACGAGTCTGGTGAGTTTGTTTCTTCCGATAAATTATACACCGCAAATTATACACGAAAGAAGAATACAGTGGCATTGGCAGAAATTGATCTGGAAACAGGAGCAATCAAAAGGAATACGTTTTTTGAAAGGGCTGAAATAGAGGCTCTTGCGATGCCGAAACTTTTTGATGTGAATTACAAGACCGGAGAAATGCTATTGTATTCGATATGGGGGAGAAAGGAGAGAATAGGAATCTTGAAATTTAAATGAACACAAAATTACTCAATTACGAACGTATTTATTTTTAAATCTTTTGACAAAGGTATAAATCAGAAGTAATACAGAAACGAAGCCCAAGCTCCTGCCGAGCACATTTCCATATTTTGTATAAAATGTGATGTCCTTATTCAATGAAACATTCCCTTTAATCACATCTGGCACCCACCACGAAGTTGCTTGTGAGACATCGCCACGCTGATTAATAAAGCAGCTGATTCCAGTATTTGCAGAGCGCACAATACACCTTCTGTTCTCTATTGCTCGGAGTCTTGCAAAGCTCATGTGCTGTTTGTAGCCAGGAGTATCTCCCCACCATCCATCGTTAGTAGCGATACATATCAATTCGGCTCCCTTACGACATTGTTCCGCGACCCATTCCCCGTAGATCGACTCATAACAGATAACAGGTGCAAATCTGAATTTTTCTGTTTCAAATATTTTTGGCTCTTTTTCAATGCCTAATGAACCTGAAGTTCCTCCGTTTTCAATCGAAAGCTCTTCAAGAAAAGGGAAATAATTCGAAAACGGAATAATTTCGACCCCAGGAACCAGCTTTGATTTATGAACGAACGATGGTTCATTGGTATCATCGATCAAAAAGGAGGTGTTATAGTACTCAATAAACCCGCCACTATTCAATTGTAGTGAAGCTCGGGAATTTTTCTTTTTAAACTCTCTCATTGTGGATGCTCCAATATACCACGGTATATCGTGTAGTTTCTTTTTTTCATTGATTAGATACTGAAAAAACCGTAATTGTTTTATGTCTCGTTCAAAGAAAGAAGCACTTATAGCGGTTTCGGGAGCAACTATTAAAGACGTGTTATTCGTAACTTTTGACCCTGCCAGACCTACGATCTTTTCGAGTTGATCGATCAATTGTCCGGGAACGAACTTTTCATTGTATGGGTCTATATTCGGTTGAACAGCTACTACTTCGATAGTCTTTCCCTTTTGCTGATACGAATAATAAGAGATAAGTGAAATCGTCATAGGAACGACTAAAAAGAACCCGGACAACCAGATCAAGGGTGTTTGAATTCGCCATGTTTCTCCCTTTAGAAGGACATTTTGACACATTCGGAATATGAGAAGATTAATCATGAGAATCCACAAGGTCCCACCGAGAACTCCAGAGTAACTATACCATTGTACCCATGATGGCACAATACTGAACGTATTGCCAAGAGTTAACCATGTCCATGACATTTCCCAATTGTAGTGAAAGTACTCAAATGCAACCCAATATATTAATAATGAAATATAGCCTTCTTTTGATCCAATGTGCTTCTTAGTTAGATGAAAAAAGTAGAAAATAATTGCCATGAATAAACTATTCAAAATGATAGCTAATGCGGCACCACCACCACTAGCATTCCATACCCACCAAGTAGAAAACAGGTTATAGATGAAAAAAGATATGTATGCATGAATAAAGACTTTTCCGGAACGATACTTTTTCGTAATAACAAAACTTTCAATAAATAATAAGGGAACCCACGAAATGAATACAACTAAAGTTAAGCTTCCCGAATATGGAAAGGAAACAAACATCAGAATACCTGAAAGAACACTTAAAATATATCGATGTTTTTTCGCTAATTCAATCACGATCTGATTTTGGCTAAAAATTCTTTTAATATTGAAAAATACACTAATCCTTAGATTCCAGAACTTTTTTCAGGTTGTCCAGTCCTTCTTGTAATTCGGGTCCCAGCTCATTATCCATGTCACGAAATAAGAAAGAGATGTTCCAGGGCCAGGGAGAACTGCCTTCGAACCCCCAGGTTATTCTCGTTTTTTGTTCAGATGAACCGCCGAGATATTCTGTAGTGAAAAAAGCTTGTCCGATCATCTCCATAGGTCTGGTAAATCGCAATTCAAATTCGATTCGTTCGTTTTCGTCAATTTTCATTATCTCTTGTTCCCCTGCACCAACGTCTTCAACAGCACTGTCCCATTTGTAAATTGCTCCTTCCGTGCCATCCTCTGCACCCGAATAAGATATTTCCACATTAGGATCTTTGGATTGCCACACCGCAAAACTTTCCTGATTTTTCAAATAACGGATGTAATCGAAGACATCAGATGCAACACGATTGATCTCAATTGATCTTGAAACTTTAAAATCTTTTTTGACAAATAGAGCAATTACCAGAACCAAGCCAACTAAAGTTATTAGTAGAACAAAAATCTTCTTAAGAAATTTCATCGTTTTTTAGTTTGAGTACCACAATGTAAAAAAACTTAATCTGGAATCAAAAAAGGGCCAGCAACAGCTGACCCCTTTTTTAATGTTCCGTTTTAATTATTCGAAAATAATCGTCATCTCAACACGCCTGTTTTTCTGACGACCTTCTTTTGTCGAATTGTCTGCGACTGGCACTGTTTCTCCAAAGTAAAGTACATTTAATCGCTCCGAACCAATTGTTTTAGAGATCATAAAGTTCTTAACTGCCTCAGCACGTTTCTTGGAAAGAACCAGGTTGTTTTGGGCAGAACCAACATTATCGGTATGACCTGAAATTTGCAGTTTCCATTCCTTACGTTTTACAAGAACTTCTGCCAGCTCTGAAAGTGATGGAATTGATTCTGCTTTGATTATGTCTTTGGCAGTTTCGAACTCTAAATTCTCGAATGCTGTTTTCAGAATTTCCTGAACCTCAACTTCAATTTCAGGACATCCTTGGTTTGAAAGTGGTCCAGGTGTATTAGGGCACTTATCGTCTTTATCCAGAATTCCATCGTCATCCGTATCCTGATACGGGCAACCCTCATTTTCAATTGGACCGGCCAGGTACGGACATTTGTCCTCCTTATCCAACAGTCCGTCTTTGTCTGTATCTGGCCATGGGCAGCCATTGTTCTCTTTTGGTCCAAATTCTTCTGGGCATTCGTCAATGAAATCAAACAAACCATCATTATCTGTATCAGGACAACCATTATAGATTATTGGACCTGGAACATCCGGACAAGCATCTTCATCGTCTTTGATTCCATCGTTATCTGTGTCTGGACAACCATTGAATTTAGGTATTCCGGGTACATCCGGACAATCATCGTCAGGATCAATTATACTGTCATTGTCTCTATCCGGACATCCTCTGAATTTAATGTCGCCATAAAGATCAGGACAAGCATCATCCTTGTCTGGAATACTGTCTTTGTCTGTATCAGGACAGCCATGAAAAACCTCAAGACCAGGATCGTTTGGACAATGATCGTCAATATCTTTAATTCCATCCCTGTCCGTATCGGGACAACCTCTAAATTCCCATAATCCTTGTACAACCAGACATTCGTCTAATTCATCCGATACAAGATCACCGTCAATATCACTTGGATGAATGTAAAGAATAGGCAAACGCAAACCGGCATAAAATTCAGCTCCTCTTACTTTTCCGGTAGCGAAAAGTGTTCTAAAATCAGTCACGCCAACAGTTAAAGGACCTAAACGCGCACCCAATCCTGCTTTAAAGCCGGAATATTTATTGTACGACATTGGTATTCCCAGACCGGCCCAAGCGTAATCAAAGCTTGGTGTAACCGATATTTGATTTGGAACTCTGACCCTATGCGGCTTTTTACGGCTCTGAACGTTAATCATACCAGTAACGTTTACATATACCCATTTCCAAATGTTATAATCAAATTGTAAGCTGATCGCAGTTGGCGTACTCATGAAAAAGGTACTTCCTGTTCCTTCTGAATGACTCCACGAAGGGTCATTGATGATCAATGAATCAATAATGCTGTCCATCTGATAAATGTTCTCCGCATCATCAAATACGTGCAGATCAAAAGGATCCCCATCGTTAATTGAAAAGTCACGGCTAAGGCCTCCTTTCGCGAATTTCATTCCGCCAATATCCAGGATGGACAATCCCGCGCGCATCTTATATTTCTCTTTATCCCTACGCCAAATATTCGTTTCGCCATCCATATCGTATTTGTACTCTTTCCAGTCGGGTCTCCATTCATAAACCACACCAAGATCGAGTCCCAATCCAAATTTTGAGTCGGATTTTGGCATGCCGGTAATTTCTTCATTCGCATCAAGAACACCGGCAGAATGGCCATAAGAAAAATCGCCTGACAGCGAGGATGACGTATCTGCATTTAGAAGATTGTATGTAAAATTATCGGTATGAATATAAGCTGCTGTATAGCCGGATAACCACTTTGCTTTACCACCCATTTTAAGAAAATGTTCTCCATCGTCTTTTAATACCTGAGAATAGATAATGCCATACTCCATCCAGGACATATGGTTCATGTCCAATAACTCTTCGTTTAAGGTTTTGTTCCAAAGCGATGGGAAATCCAAATCATTTTCGGCCAAAACAAGTAATTTAGGGTCAACGTCGTCGACATTTACAATGCTTCTGAATTTTGCTGAAAAACCTACTGCTATTTTTGGTTTTATATGGAACATGAAATTCAGGGCATCCACTTGTATGTTATTATAAAAACCTACTGGTTTATCTGAATTGGCACTATAATTATAAATAATATTCTCATCGGCAAACGTTGAATCTGGAAGCAGCCAGTCATTATGTGGGTTTGAACCTCCCGCTATTATATCCGTAATGTTATGACCATTCGAGTCCGTCCCTGTGATATCTGGTTTAAAGGACTTTACCCACCATTTTGGCATGTTTTTCGTGTCGAAACTTGCAGCGTTAGTATATGTGTTGAAATTAAAGCTTGCCAGATTGATGTCTACTTTAAAACGCCCATCCACAAAGCTTGCAGGATTTAAATCGGTTCCCATAACTCCTGCATAATTACTGTTAATAACGCCAAGATAATTTTGGGAAAATCCAAGGAACGACCCCCCGATCATAATCAATACCAATAATCTTTTAAGAAAATTCATTAATCTGTTAGTTTAAGTTATTCAAAATACTGAACGACAAATTGATCTACAACTGTTGTTATGGTGTTTTCAAATCCATAAGAATGAACAACAACTTTTGTTTGTCCCTCGAGTGGTTTTTGTAGAAATTGCTCACCGTTCAGTCGGTACAAATATACATTATTCTGCAATCCATCAATGATGGCGATTAATGTTTTTCCTGAATTTGATGTTTCCAGATAAACATCCTCCACTTCATTGAAGGGGAGCTTGATCTGTCCGAACGGGATTCCTTCGGAATTTAACAAATGGACCTCATTGGCCGATTGAACAATTATTGAGGGGTTCTTATTTTTGTTACTGATCGAGAGGATCTGTCCTCTATTAAAGGATTGATAATCTGTTTTTATTCCTTTTTGAGTGATCTTGATCAATTTACCGTTTTCAATACCGAACTGAAGAAGCTCATTGGGTATTTTTGCAGAAATGCAAGGAGCGTGCAGCTCAAATTCTCGATGTTTCCTATTTCTGTCTATATTGTACATAACGAACGAAGTACCATTCGCAAACCCGGCGTATAGCTCACCTCTACTTGCCCAGACGTCAACCTTTCTGGTAATTACTATTTCCGAATTGATTATGTTCAATTCTCTTCCTTTAGTGTCAAAATGCAATACCTGATTTTTTTCATTTGCGATCATAAAAAAGCTCTTTCCCTTCCAACGGTAAAATTTCACTTCATTTGAGGCAACAGAATTTAAATTAACCGGGAACCCTGTAACGTAATTTCCACTCAAATTCCACAAATGAATTTTATCATGGGTATTGAGCAGTATAAATTGCTCTCCGGATTGATGCAGATCTATAACTTGGATTTCACCTTTAACCGAGACGTTCAGCTTTTTGGTCCACTGTAACGCTCCATTTCCAACTCGTGTAAGCTCCCCTTTTTTTCCTAAAACAATAAAATTCTTATCCTCATTAAGAACTGCAAAATCTTGAATATCGAAACCACAGTTAAAAGCAAATGATTCTTTTTTATCTATGATAGTCTGATCGGATGTATTACCGACTCGAGACTCCAGGAGCTTACCTCGATAAACAGCCCTCGAGTAACTTGTGTTATTATTGATGAACCTTTCCGATACCGAATTAGGAAGAGACCCATAAAGCCGACTTCTCGTTCCATAGTGCAGCGCGATAGTATTTCCTAACTTAAAATCCGCAATTATTTTATCACAGACAGCTTCACTTTCCGAGAGTACAACCAGATCTTCTAAATATTTAATAAAATAGCTATTTCCTTTAGAGGGGAAGCTGCTTGTTAATCTATTGCTGAATTCAATTTCGTCAAGAGAACGTTGAACATCATTTAAAATCAAAACGGGATCTTGTCCATCTATGTAATCAGTTATGATCACCCTCTCTCCATCGTATTCCAATTCAATAAAACCATTCATAATCCACTTTGACATCGGGCCAGAAACATAAGCTGAGTCAAGTGTTGCATAATAATCGCGCTCGAAAAAATGATAGGAGCTGAATTTTTGCGTCACTATTCCGGAGAAAAGGGCTTCGTCTCTAACCTGCTTCCCTTGCTTTAAATTTTTGTTGTAGGTGATATAATCTACTTTTCCATCGCTCTGAAAATAAATATCCGAAACAGAGAGAACCTCAGAGTCTTCTTTGAACTTAATTAGTGAGGCACTGGCCTTCTTATCGTAAATAAATGTATCATTCCTGGGTTTTTCTTTACGGATATCACCTTTTTGCAGGTATAGATTTCCCCTGTAATATCGTCCGGTGTAATCGCCTATCTTGAATTCTCCTGATTCAAAAATCGGTAATGAAGAAGCTTTGTTGAAGAGTAAATTAATGTCTTTTTCTGTCCAGTTCATCGATCTTTGCAAAAGTATATGCGAACGTTTTGCACTGAAAAACCCTTTTTCATAGATGTCTCGATTTAATTCTATAATAAAATTGGAAGACGGGGCCGATTGCATTGCATCAATTTGCCCGAAGTCGACTTCTTCAGGGCGATTTACAATAAGTAATTCCTCATCTTCAGCACAAAACAGTGAAGTAGGGGAGTAGTTGCTTTTTTGGTTTAAAATATCAAATCCAACATACCCTAACCATGCCAAGCTTGAAATTACAATGATTGATAAGAGTACAGGTTTCAACATCAACACACTTTGCTCAAAAATAGTGAGAAAGATTAAAAATTAAGGGGTTGTATTACGAATAAATGAACATTCTTTTGTTCAATCGAAGAGAGTAAGTTGATCAACCGGTAGTAATCGAAACGATTTTCTGTGGTACTTGCACGCTCCATTCTCCAAAATCGCAATTCTATGTTTCTTTGTTGGATAGCCCTTGTTATTATTCCAATCGTATACGGGATATTCATTATGTAGTTCTTTTATGAAGTCGTCGCGGTATGTTTTAGCAAGCACTGAAGCTGCTGCAATCGATAAATATTTGGCATCTCCTTTAACGATACACTCGTGTTTTACCTTTTTGTAAGGGTTGAATCTGTTTCCATCAATTAGCAATAAGTTCGGTGTTTTTTTTAATTGTTCGATTGCGCGATGCATTGCTAAAAAACTTGCATTTAAAATATTTATAGTGTCGATCTTTTTTTCGTCTACAAAAGCAACTGCATGTGCAATAGCGTCTTTCTCAATGATCGACCTGAGCGCATAACGGTTGGCTTCACTTAGCTGTTTGGAGTCGTTGAGCAAATCATTGGTATAATCTTTAGGTAAAATCACAGCAGCTGCTACTACTGGGCCTGCAAGACAGCCTCTTCCGGCCTCATCGCAGCCCGCTTCGATGGAATAAAAATCCTTATATGCTAAAAGTCTTCCCATGAAAGTAAATTTGGCAAAAAAATTGTAGTTTAGCGCAGGGTCGTACAACTTTTATCTTGTATATCACGTTTTAATCAAAAAACAAAGAATGAAAAAAATAATTTATACGCTGTTCGTGCTGGTTGGATTCATCTCTATGGGCTTTACCCAGGAAAAAAGTGAAATAGCAAATACGGAAGGAAAAACAGAGCTGTTGAAGAGTAAGGAATCCGGAGAATACGTTTTCGTTCTTCCGGCGCGACTGACAAAGGATCAGGTTGCTAAGAATGCGAGTTATTATACGCATATGTTTTCTGTAGCCTTTGATGAAAATTCGTACGAGGCAAAAGTTACTATTCTTGACAATGCACCGAAATCAAGGTTTGTTATTGCTCGATTTTTATCGGCTTGTGGCATTCGTTTTGTCAAGGTAAATGATGACTTTGTTGACATTACTGAATTCATAAATCAGTATTTGAAATAAGCAGTATTATTATATCTTCTTCCCTTATTTTTTTAATTAAATCAGGTTTTTAATTCATCTATATAGCATAATTCAATGCTTATTATGATATTTGGCCCAAATAGAACTATATGAAAAATGTTGGATTAATATTGATGATGGCCCTCGCAACGGTTTCTTGCTCTGATAATAATATAGATAAAGAGAGTAATGAAATTGAAAAAATAGAGATTGGTGAGAGCTATGGACCTGTAGGAGTTAATGTGGAAGATGCGGTTTCAGTGGATAACATGTTATCTTCATTTGAAGGGGAAACGGAACGTACTGAATATACATTTGAAGCAGATTTGGATGAAGTTTGTTCAAAAGCAGGATGCTGGGTAAATATAGAAAAGTCCAATGGAGAGACTTTCATGGTTCGTTTTAAGGATCATTTTACGATTCCACCGGAAACAGAAATTGGTACCGGAGCATTTTTTCATGGTGTAGCGTTCTGGGATACAATTTCGGTTGAAATGCTGCAACATTTTGCGGAAGATGCCGGCGATGATGCAATAGAAATTGCTAAAATCACAGAGCCTAAATTTGAATTGGGGTTTATCGCAGACGGCATTACTCTTAAAAAATAGAGAATTAGTCCTTTTCAGTTGTACTCCCTGATTCGCTAATTGATATCTTTTCGTTGATACTTTTATTCAACAAGACGCCCAAAATAATTGAAATTAACACGTATCCTGCAAAATAATAAAGACCAAATAAGATATTGGCATCGGTCTCAACTCCCGGGCTCATATTGGCAAAGCTCAAATATGCCAGAAACAGACTAACAACAAAAACATCTGCCATGCTCCATTTTGCAATATAGCTCAAGAATTTGCGAAAGCGCTTAAGCTCTGTGATGGGTAAAAGGAGAATTAACAATGTGAAAAGGAGTTTAATTGCCGGGATAACCACACTAAATGCTCCGATGGCTAAAGCGACGGGTTTATTATTACTCCACAACAATGAAATCACATCGGTAATACTCTTATTTTGATAGTAAAAATAGGTTCGCCCTGTGAAAACCTGGTCCTTTCCAAACTTTACATTTGAATTATCCCGTAAATACGCCTGGCCTTCACCTACTAGATCTTTTGCGCCTTCAGCCCAATCATCACCCACAATTGGTACATATTTGATGTAATCAGCAATCTCGCTAATCTTACCCATATATTCAACAGCTTCTTCGAAATACGGAATGTCTTTAGGCTGAACGTATATTTTAATTGTCAGATCGTCTTTGAATGCCGACATTTCCAGAACTGGGTTTGTAATTCCCTGACCCAGCAATGCTAAAGCGATGAAAGATAAAGCGAATGTAATTCCGAAATATTTTCTCCTTTTGAGATAAATAAAAAAAATGAGGAGCATAAACAGCAAGCAACTAAAAAGGAGGTAATAACCGAACGTCATCGCATTTGTGTAATGCTCGTCCGCTTTTTGAAGAACGACCTCAAATTCGGTTTTTTTTTCTTGCCAAGCCTCTTCACTAAATACCCAATCTCGGAAAGAGAATATTCTATCGTTAATATTTAATATCTCAGCTACTTTGTTTTTTTCGTTTTTAAATTGATTTGCCTCCGAGATACTACCAGAAATAAAGTAAAAGGATATTGCCAGAAAGAAACCAGCCAGCACTAACCCCGGAACACTATATGATTTTCTCATAATACCTTAATAATACACCAAAATAGAAAAATATCCGATGCAGGAATGCTAAAACTAGATAGCCTTTAAAGATTTCTTAGAAGCAGTATTCGTTGGCTTCTATCATTTTGGAGGCAATTAATTGTCTTGCTTCTTTCGGGTTAAACGCCTCAGTTTTAGTAAATCGTTTTAAACCCATCATCATCATTTTTAGCTCATCACCCTCAGTAAATGAATTCAATGCATCTTTTCCTGCTTTATTGATCTTATCTGCAGCGTCGAAAAAGTAGGTTTTTACTATAGCGATTTGTGCGCTACAGTTTTCTTCTCCCTTCATTTCGATCATTTGCTGGACACGCAATAAAGTGGATTCTGCAAGGTATGTCCAAATTGATATGTCTGCAATATTCATTAATATTTCTTGTTCTTTGGAAAGGCTTTGCATTAGTTTCTGAACTGCAGAACCAGCTATCATTAAAATGGTTTTTTTGAATCCCTGTAATAATGCTACCTCGTTGGCTAATGTACCAGTCGGTTTTTCGCCAAAGTCAGGAATACTCATTAATTCATTTGCAACTTTCATTGCAGGCCCCATCAGATCGAGCTCTCCTTTCATCGCTCTTCGCAATACCATATCCACAGTTAGCAATCGATTAATCTCATTGGTGCCTTCGAATATTCTGTTTATCCTTGCATCTCGATATCCTCTTTCTACATGTGATTCAGCAGAATAACCCATTCCTCCAAATATTTGAACCGCCTCATCAATTGTGTAGTCCAAACCTTCAGAGCCGGCAACTTTGAGAATGGCACATTCGGGAGCGAAAAGTTCAATACCTTTAAGTGTAGCAGTCCCTTTGTCCATCCCATCAGCAATGTATCCTGCAATTGCGTCATCAATGTTTTGTCCTGCTCTATACGTTGCTGATTCAACCGCAAAGGTTTGAATGGCTTGTTCGGCCAGTTTATATCGGATAGCCCCGTATTTAGAGATTACTCTTCCAAATTGTTCTCGTTCATTGGCGTAGTTTACAGAACCTGTAATGGCTTGTTTCGATGCGCCCATAACTCCAGCGGCCAATTTAATGCGACCAATATTTAATATATTAAGAGCGATTTTGAATCCGTTTTCACGGTCAGAAAGCATGTTTTCAACCGGAACCTTTACATTATTGAAAAATACCTGCCTTGTGGACGAACCTTTTATTCCCATTTTTTTCTCCTCAGGATTCAGGCTAATACCTTCACTGTCCGCTTCTATTAAGAATGCGGTTAACTTTTCGTCGTCATCTATCTTTGCAAAAACGGTGAAAAGATTCGCGAAGCCACCATTAGTGATCCACATTTTTTGACCATTTACACTATAGTTTTTACCGTCTTCAGAAAGAACAGCTTTCGTTTTACCAGAATTTGCATCCGAGCCTGCACCTGGCTCCGTCAGGCAATAAGCAGCTTTCCACTCACCAGAGGCAAGCTTTGGAATATATTTCTTCTTTTGATCTTCATTACCATAGTACAGCAGTGGTAGGGTTCCTATCCCTGTGTGCGCACCAAATGCTACCGAAAAAGAATAACCTGCCCCCAAATGTTCTGTCGCTAAAAGTGACGTTTTGAAATCAACACCCATTCCGCCCAGCTCTTCAGGTACAGACATACTCAAAAGTCCAAGCGCTCCTGCTTTTTCCATTATTGAAGGCATGAGGCCATCTTCCATTTGATCTATTCTCTCAATATTGGGTATGATTTCGGTATTGATAAAATCATCACACATCTGTGCTATCATTTGATGTTCTTCCGTCCAGTTTTCCGGGATGAATACCTCTGATGGCTCAGTATCTCTAATAATGAACTCTCCTCCTGTGATTGGTTTTTGATCTGTTTCGGTCATCTTTTAAATTAGTGTAAATGTGTATAATGGCGCTAATTTAGTAAAATTAAACTTATTATGCATGCATACTATAGTTGATTTTCTGATTTTTTTCAGAATATACGACCAAGTGTTGCGCTACAAAATAAAATCAAAACGAACCAAATCATTTTGAAAATTCTATTTTCAGCCTTCTTCCCTTCACTTTTTCATTTCGAACTCTATTCAGAACCGTTTTTGCTTTTTCCCTTTTTACGGCAGCATAACACGCATGATCGTTTACTGTAATAAGTCCAATTTCATCTTTTGCCAGATTTCCTTTTTTCATAAGGAATCCAACAATATCAATTTTATTGACCTTATCTTTTTTCCCGGCACTGAAGTATAAAGTTGTCCAATCAGGAATTGTTGCAGTTCTGGATTGTTTTTTTAGCTCAAGTTTGGAATCTGGAAGATCCATATATTCAGGAATTTGTACACTGGGTCCTTTTAACAGATAAGAATTGCCATTTGCTGTCATCCTTGCAGTTCGTCCTGTTCTGTGAATAAAGGCTTCTCGACTAGCGGGATATTGATAATGAATAATGTGATTCACATCCGGAATATCGAGACCACGTGAGCCTAAGTCTGTGCAGACAAGAACAGTTGAGCTTCCATTTCTAAATTTCATCAATGCTCTTTCTCTTTCTTGTTGCATGAGTCCACCATGATAATAGGTGCTTGTAATATTAAAGTTCTTTAACCGTTCCGACACATCTTCAGTAACTTCTCTATAATTGCAAAAAACAATAGTCCGCTCATTATTTAGCGAAGCAATGAGCTGAGCTAATGTGTCGATTACATCTCCGTCGTAATTCACCACATATTCCTTGATCTTAATCTGATTGTCTGATCTGAGCTTGTCTATTATATGATAGTTTTCTGCACCTAAAAAATCGGGAATTTCCTCTATTTTGGTTGCGGAAACCAACATTCTGTTGTGCTTTCCTTTAATTTGGTTGCATATGAAGCTCATTTCATCGTCAAACCCAAATTCGAGGCATTTGTCAAATTCATCAATTACTAGGAACGAACAGGATTCCAGATTTATATTTCCGCGCTCAATATGATCGGAAATTCTTCCAGGAGTTCCAATAATAACGGATGGCGTACTCATTAAACTGTTTTCTTCGGTTTTTATCGAATGTCCGCCGTAACAAATGGTGACTTTTTCTCCAGATCGAAGTGATTTAAAGACCTCTTCGATTTGAATGCAGAGCTCCCTCGCTGGGGCTAATACAATGGCCTGAATCCCCTCAACGTTCGATTCTTTTTTAGAAAGTAAAGAAAGTAAAAATGCCAGTGTTTTTCCGGATCCGGTTTTGGAGTAAAGTATTACATTTTTGTGCGTTTCAAAAGCGTCTATTGATTCAAGTTGAATGTCAATTAACTTTTCGTGTCCTGCATTTGCAAGGAATTCAAGAAGATCTGGTTTGATGTTCATATTCGTTTTTCATCCAACGTTTGAACAATTAGAGCATTTCGATTACACCGGCAGCTCCCTGACCAGTTCCAATACACATTGTAACAACCCCATACTTTTGTTCTCTCCTTTTCAGTTCGTTCATCATTTGTACTGTAAGTTTTGCCCCAGTACATCCCAATGGGTGACCTAATGCAATTGCTCCTCCATTCACATTAACGATGTCCGGATTCACACCCGTTTCTCTCAAAACTGCTAAAGATTGTGATGCAAATGCCTCATTCAGTTCAAAAAGTGAGATGTCATTTTGTTTTAATCCAGCTGCTTTTATTGCCTTCGGAATTGCATCCACCGGGCCAATTCCCATTATTCTAGGTTCGACTCCTACAACACTATACGATGCAAGTCTGGCAATTGGTTCCAGGTTTAGTTCTTTCACCATTTTCTCTGACATTACCAAACAAAATGCCGCACCATCAGAAGTTTGAGAAGAATTACCCGCAGTGACCGATCCACCATTGGCGAAAACGGGTTTTAAGCGCCCTAACCCCTCTAAAGTACTACTTCTCGGACCTTCATCGGTATCAACAATGTAGGATCGTTCTTGTCTTTTTTCTTCTTCATCTAGATATACTTGTCTGACGTTTAACGGAACGATATCGTCTTTGAATTTTCCAGTTTTGATTGCTTCGATCGCTTTTTCGTGTGAATTTAAGGCAAACTGATCCTGATCTTCACGCGACACTTTAAACTGATTTGCCACGGCTTCAGCTGTGAGCCCCATTCCCCAATACCACGAAGGGTTTTCTTTGCCGATTTTAGGATTCGGAACAATTCTCCAACCTCCCATTGCCATAACAGACATTGATTCAACTCCACCGGCAATAATGCAATCTGCCATTCCATTCTCTATTTTGGCTGTCGCTATTGCAATCGTTTCAAGACCTGATGAACAGTACCGGTTCACCGTCATTCCGGGCACCTTGTCTGTGTCCAATCCCATTAGCGATACCATCCTGCCGATATTTAGTCCTTGTTCTGCTTCGGGAGTTGCATTTCCTACAATGACATCATCAATTCTTTCTTTGTCTAATTCTGGGACTTCGGTCATTATGTGTTTTATCACATCCGCAGCCATATCATCAGGACGCGTAAAACGCAATCCGCCTTTACCAGCTTTTCCTATTGCTGACCTGTATCCCTTTACTATGTATGCTCTTCCCATGATTAATTTCTTAATATTTTTCCTTTTTTAACAATACTCTCGATTCGTTCCAGCGTTTTCCGCTCAGTGCATAATTCGAGAAATGCTTTGCGTTCCATGTCCAGTAAATATTGTTCCGAAACAACTGTATTTTCTGAAAGATCTCCACCGCATAAAACATATCCTAGTTTCTCGGCGATGAGGTTGTCGTGCTCGGACATATATTTTCCGGAAAGCATGGTGTTTGATCCAACATATACAATTCCCAACCCTTCATTGCCTAAAACTGTAACATTTTTCCCTCTTTTGGGTGCGATATAGCCTTCTTCGGACAACAACAAACAAGCCTCTTTTGCTTGTGTAAGGTGGAATTCTCTGCTTACCACCACCTCATCAATTCCTTTTCGCAAATAACCCAATTCGAATGCTTCATATGCAGACATGGAAACTTTTGCCTGCCCAATTGTAAGGAATCGGTCCCGCATTCTGTTGATTTTAATATCTCCAGCTTTCAGATCATCCGAAAGTCTTTTTGCGAATTCTTTAGACCCACCACCTCCAGGGATCAATCCTACTCCAAATTCAACCAACCCCATATATAATTCAGCATGGGCAACAACTTTGTCTGCATGAAGTGCTATCTCGCAACCACCACCAAGTGCCATGTTGTGCGGAGCAACCACCACCGGAATGTTTGAGTACCTAACACGCATCATCGTATCCTGAAAGGCCTTAACGGCGAAATTCAATTCATCATAATCCTGTTCAATTGCCATCATAAAGATCATGCCGACATTTGCTCCTGCTGAAAAATTTTGACCATTATTGGAAATAACCAAACCTTTATAGTCTTTTTCGGCTATGTCAATGGCTTTGTTAATTCCTTCAATGACACCACTGCCGATTGTGTTCATCTTGGTGTGGAATTCTAAGTTCAAAATACCATCACCAATATCCACAAGAGTGGTATCCGAATTTTTCCAAACTGTGTTATCACTTCTGAACGAATCCAAGAGTATTAGATCTTCCGTTCCCGGTATTGGTTTATAATCTTTTGATTCAATGTCATAATAGTATTTCTGGCCGTTTTCTGTTTTGTAGAATGATTTGAAGCCTGAGTCCTTCATTTCAATAACCCATTTGGCAACCTGCTTGTTTTCTTTGCCGATCATTTTTAAGCCTTCTTCCAGGCCAATTAGATCCCATGTCTCGAAAGGTCCAAGCTCCCATGCAAATCCGGCTTTTAGAGCATCATCTATTTTGTATATGTCGTCTGTGATCTCCGGAATTCTGTTGGACACGTAAGCCATAAGCCCACCAAATATTTTCCGATAAAACTCACCGGCTTTATCCATTCCCATCAGCAACATTTTAGTTCGCTGACTCAGATCATCGATCGTCTTGGCCATTTCAAGTGAAGGAAATTTGACTCTTGACTTTTCCTTGTATTCAAGAGACGATAGATCAAGAACAAGAATTTGACTCTTTCCATTCTCGTCTTTTACTTTCTTATAAAACCCTTGACCTGATTTTGATCCCAACCAATCGTTCTCGACCATTTTTGAAATGTAATCCGGTAGATCGAACAATTCTTTTTCTTCATCGTCTTTGCAGTTGGATTTTATACCGTTGGCCACATGTACTAAAGTGTCCAAACCTACAACATCGCATGTTCGGAACGTAGCAGACTTTGGTCGCCCCATAACTGGCCCGGAAAGCTTATCCACTTCTTCGACTGTCAATCCCATTTCTTCAACAGCGTGGAACAAAGACATAATTGAATAAACACCAACACGATTCGCTATAAAGGCTGGTGTATCTTTACATAAAACAGTTTTTTTCCCTAAAAACCTCCGCCCATAATCCATCAAAAATTCAATTATTTCTGGATTTGTGCTTTGAGAGGGTATGATCTCCAGCAATTGGAGGTATCTGGGAGGGTTAAAAAAATGAGTTCCGCAAAAGTGAGCTTTAAAGTCATCGCTCCGTCCATCAAGCATCATTTGAATTGGAATTCCTGATGTATTGCTTGTGATTAGCGTTCCCGGTTTTCGGTACTTCTCAACATTCTCAAAAACCTGTTGTTTGATATCCAGTCGTTCAATAACAACTTCTATGATCCAGTCACAATCACCAATTTTTTCAATATCGTCTTCAAAATTACCAGTTGTGATCCTTGTCGCAAAGGATTTGAGGTAAATAGGAGAGGGGTTCGATTTTAAAGCAAATTTAAGGGCCTCATCCACTATTTTATTTCTGAACCCAGGAGCGTCTTTTGTTAGGCCCTTCTTCTGATCATCCTTACTTAATTCTTTGGGAACAATGTCTAATAAAACAACTTCGCATCCAATATTTGCAAAATGGCAAGCTATTCTCGATCCCATTACTCCGGATCCCAAAACAGCAACTTTTCGGATATGTCTATTCATGCTTATAATTAGGTTTAAATATTATTCAACTCTATGTCAAGTGTGGCATCGAGTTTTTCAGCCACTTGGTAAAATGTCTTTAATTTTCCTTTAGGAATACTCGCTAGTAATCGTTCGTTGACATCTAAAACGACCTGTTTGGCGATTCTGCGTTTGTCAATTCCATCCTGAGTTAAAAATATAAGGACTTTCCTTTTATCTACGTCATCAGACTCCCTTCTGATCAAGCCATTATCCTCCATCGTTTTTAATGTTCTCGAAAGACTTGTTGGTTCCATCCCCATTTTTGGTCCAAGTTGTGTGCTTGGTGTCCCTTCTTTATCAATATTCAAAAGAATGAACCCAATGGACATCGTATAACCATAAGTACTGGCCTTTTGATTATACATCCTGGAAATTTTATGCCATAGCTGTCTAATTGCAAAATCAATCAAATACTCCTTATTCTCGCTCGTTGTCATTTTTATTTCTTTAGCTAAAGACGCGTAAAAGTAAGAAAAAGATTTATGCGAACATAGTATTTATGTTTTTACTTGTGCTAAATTATATTCTATTAAAAGAACATGTAAAGTTTCTACCAGATCTCATTTGAAATGTTCACTGTGCCTTTGAATTTGGATATTAATTTTTGTTCATTATCAAAGATTTCTACACTATAAATACCTATAGTTTTACCGCGATGCACCTCAGAACATTTTGCTGTTAAGCGATTACCAACTTTTGCTGGTCTTACATGGGAAATGGATGTTTCTATACTTACACATTTATAACCATAGGAGTTTGCTGCGAAGGCCAAAGCCGAATCCGACAAGGAATAGCTTATGCCACCATGTAAAATTTCAAATCCATTCAACATTTCTTGATTCACTTCGCACGAAACCGTACAGTATCCAATTCCAAGGTCGTCAACAGAAATTTTCATCCATTTACTGAAGTAATCCTTATCGAGCATCCTGTTTACTATTTCTTGTGGTTCTTTCATTCTTTTATTACTTTACTCATCAAAGAGATCATCGCAGTTGTAACAATAAATAATTGTGTCGCCGTATCATCATCCAGTGTTGTACCATCCTCATCCTCTGTGCTAATTTCGATCATCATAAAGCGAATTAGATCTGGTTGATCGCTAAAGTCGAAAATAATGTCTTCATCATCTTGATCAAAATAGTGATCTAGCATTTCAAAAAAAGGTTCTTCAAAATCATCGATGTCCTTTTCTTCGATTTCTTTAATCTCAATCATCTCTTGTGAAAAGGATTCCGAAATAAGACAATAATAGTAGATCAGAAGTCCTACGAGTTGTTCGTTGTCATATTCGGTGGGTGCCGACATTACATACCCCAGAAGAAGTTGTTGGGCTAGTGCGTATTGTTCTGTTAATTTTTCCAGACCATCCTCATTAAGGTTATCTACCTTTTTTATTGCTTTATCTATACTGCCTACGGATACCTGTTTCATTTTATTTATTTGTGTAAAATTAGATTATTTCCCATAAATACTCTGGTAATATACCTCGAGTGTGGATGCACAGGATTTTATAAAGGTCTTAATAATAAAAGAAACAATGTTATTTTTATATCGAATTTACAAACACCCAATAAATAATCAATGATGATCAAGCAACTTAGTGTTATCGCCTTAATAACTTTAACGTCAGTAACATCTTTCGGGCAACAGAAAGAGCTTTCCCTGGAAGATGCCGTTATGCAGCAGTACAGAGATTTTTATCCCCGTTCATTGACCATGTTTCGATGGATTCCCGATTCCGACTGTTATTCCTATTTAGATAATTATACGGTACTCATGAAAGCTTCTGTTGCGAATACTCAAGCCAAGGAGCTGCTCTCCATCCAAGATTTAAATACAAAACTTGAATCGGAGTTATTCTGGTTTTCTGCATTGAAATGGAAGAATGAAAACGAATTTTGGTTGAATGACGGAAAGAAATTCTACAGATACAACATTGTTACAGAATCGGGAAGCTTGTTACATGAATTGGTTGAAACTGCCGAGAATAGTACATTTCACGATGCATCAGAAAATGTGGCATATACCATAGAAAACAATGTCTATATAAATTCTGGGGATGGTTCTAAGATTACCGTAACGGATAATTCGGATAAAAACATTGTGTCCGGTCAGGCAATTGCAAGAAGTGAATTCGGCATAACCAATGGTTTGTTCTGGTCTCCAGATGGATCTTCAATCGCTTATTATCAAAAAGATGAATCGGCAGTACACGATTATCCTTTGTTGGATAATAGCAAAACGCCCGGTGAATTAAAATCAATAAAGTACCCAATGGCGGGGCAAGCTTCAGAAAAAGCAAAAGTTGGAATTTATAATATTAATTCAAAAAGTACGGCTTTTATCACTGCAAGAGAAGGGGAAGAAAACTATCTTACTAACCTTTCGTGGACACCGGACAATAAATTTGTCGTGATTGCGGAAGTCAACAGAGCTCAGGATCATATGTGGTTGAATGTATTTGACGCATCTGATGGCAAGTTTGTTAGAACTCTATTTGAAGAATCAAACAATAAATGGGTAGAACCTGAACATCCTGCATTTTTCCCCAAAGAATCCACAAATAATTTTGTTTGGATCTCCGAAAAGGATGGCTACAATAATCTTTATTACTATGATTTTAAGGGGAATCTTATAAAAAAGTTGACCGATCACAAATTTGTAGTAAAGGATATTATGGAATATAAAAATGACAGAATTTACTATACTACTACGGGACATAACCCACTGGAATCGCATGTGTTCACTGTTGATTTAAAAGGGAAAACAGGCATATTGACCAGGGCAGATGGAACCCATTCCGTTCATATTTCTGATGACGGGAAGTATTTTCACGATCATTTTTCAAGTAATCGAAACGCCAGTAACGATTGGATCGTAGGTAAAAATGGTAAGATTGTTAAAAAGCTATTGGAAAGCCCGGATAAGCTAAATGAATTTGAAATTGGCAAAAGTGAAATCGGCACCTTAACAGCAAAAGATGGTTCTAAATTATATACTCGTTTAATTAAGCCAAGCAATTTTGATTCGGATAAAAACTACCCGGTTTTAGTATATGTTTACGGTGGTCCTCATGCTCAATTAATTAGCAATTCATGGTTGGATGGTGCAAGCTTATGGATGTATTGGATGGCCGAACAGGGTTACCTCGTGTTTACTGTGGACGGTCGTGGATCTGCAGAACGAGGATTTGCATTTGAATCCCAGATACACAGGCAATTGGGTACTGTTGAAATGGAAGATCAGCTAACAGGGGTGGAGTACTTGAAATCTCTTGCCTACGTTGATTCAAACAGATTAGCTGTACATGGATGGTCTTTTGGTGGGTTCATGACCGGGTCATTAATGTTGCGTTATCCAGGAGTATTCAATGTTGGGGTGGCTGGTGGCCCGGTTACGGATTGGAAGTATTATGAGATCATGTATGGCGAACGCTATATGGATCAACCTAAAGAAAATATAGAAGGCTATGAGAAAGCATCACTAATGACCCATGCTGAAAATCTGGAAGGAGATTTACTGTTGATCCATGGAACTGTGGATGATGTTGTTGTAATGCAGCATAATCTGACTCTGGTGCAGAAATTTGTTGAGCTAGGCATACAAATGGATTTTTTCCCTTATCCGATGCACAAGCACAACGTCAGAGGGAAGGATAGGGTACATTTAATGCGCAAAGTGTTGGAATACGTTATAGAAAACAACAAATAAGCAATTGCGCGAATATTTTTAGTGAAGACTTATTTTTCGCTCTGAGGGGTTTTAATTGCTACCAACAAAAGGATTAAACCAAGTGGTAGTGGAACCCAGTAAAAATCCAACAATTCGCTTAAATTAGCTGAGTTTGATCCAACATAATACATCACAATAGACGCAATAAAAGTAAGCGCAGCAAAAATGAAGAACATTGTTTTTTTCATGGTGAATTATTTATTGATACAGTAAGTAAGGTACGGATTATTCTAATAAATGCCAGAATTACGAATATGTGAGACAGTTATCTAATTATAATATCGCTTACTATCCGTATATTTGGATTCCGAAAAACTTGATTTTAAATGGGAGAACCTTCATCTAAAACGAAGAAATCAAATCAACAAATTTCAAAAGAAATATTGCTGGAAGCGTTTGCTTTAATGTGTACCGCTAAAGCATTAACGAATAAATATGAAGCAAACAAAGAAGTAAGCTCTAAATATGTACATGCAACTTCTCGTGGTCATGAGGCGATCCAGCTTGCATGCGGCATGCAGTTAAAGCCCCAAGATTGGGTTGCTCCTTACTATCGTGACGATAGTATACTTCTTGGGATAGGCATGTCTCCATATGAGCTGATGCTTCAGGTATTTGCAAAGAAAGATGATCCATTTTCTGGAGGTAGAACTTATTATTGCCATCCTTCACTGAATCGTGATGACATGCCGAAAATACCACATCAGTCTTCTGCAACAGGGATGCAGGCCATCCCGACAACAGGCGTTGCCATGGGCATACAATACAAAGAAAACCAGGGATTAGCAGAAGATTTTGGGGGTGAAAATCCGGTCGTGGTCTGCTCTTTAGGCGATGCTTCATGCACGGAGGGAGAAGTTTCTGAAGCATTACAAATGGCAGCATTGAAGCAATATCCGATTGTTTATTTAGTTCAAGACAATGGATGGGATATTTCGGCCAAAGCAGAAGAAACCAGGGCACAGGATATTTCGAAATATGCACAGGGGTTTAATGGGATTGAAGTTCGAACCATAGATGGGAGTGATTTTATAGAATCGCACCAAACCTTAAAGGAGGTCTTTGATATTGTTCGAAAAGAACGCCGTCCATTTATTGTCCACGCAAAGGTGCCTTTGCTTGGGCATCATACTTCGGGCGTAAGAAAAGAATGGTATCGAGATGATCTTGAAGAAGCTGCAACCAGAGACCCTTACCCCAAATTGAAAGAGGACTTAAGGACTGCTGGAATT
>Ga0315334_10000493_pt1 | contig 24118 bp, 22 predicted proteins | sample M150034915metaG_FD_205555 | JGI IMG/M metagenome (GOLD analysis project Ga0315334, IMG submission 205555) | Ammonia-oxidizing marine archaeal communities from Monterey Bay, California, United States - M1 500m 34915 | ecosystem: Environmental > Aquatic > Marine > Intertidal zone | place: USA... | reverse complement strand
CGTTTAATTGGAAATGTATTTTTTAACCAATCTACTGTAACTGGACAATCTTTTGCTATACTTGTCCAATCATATGGAGCACTATTTTCTTCAGTATCAATTCCTTCTTCTATATAATAGTCTGCAGGTTGTGTTCTGTCTGCACTTTGTCCATGAACTGCAATACTACTCCAGCCCGGATTCCAACTGCCTCTGTGTTTAATATACCTTCCTATAAATTGCTCTGCTTCTGCTGCCATTTCTTTATAAGGTACTGGAATATTTAGAACTAAACTTGGACAATTACTTTCGTGAATAATCCACCATGCATATTTTGGTATTATACTATTATCTTCTTTCCATCTTTTAAACTTCTCATCAGGGAGTTTTAAATCTTGATAGTGTTCTTTTTCTTTACATTTCCTAATAAATTGTTTTACTTTATTTAAGTTCTGTAAATTTACTTGTTCCATTTTAACAATTTCCCTATTGGTTCTTCTAACTCCTTAAAACTAGATGTTGGCCATTCATCTATCCAACTTCTATTAAAATTAAAACCACGGTTCGATAACACTAATAAATTATTATTATGTGAAGCATCTTTAATTTTTTTTATTAATTCATTATGTAATTCATACCTTTGCTGAAGGCTATAATAAAATGATGTAGGAAAATAATGAAATATGTTGCTTAAATGCATATACCCTACTTCCTTTTTAACTATATCTACTGTAAAGTCTTTATACTGTTGTGGATCTAGAAGATTTACAAATTTATATACTACATTTATTGTAGGAAGTACATCTTTGATCCATTGTTTAAATCCATCCTTGTTTAACTCTTCTACAATTTCATCAGCAAATTTTAATTTGTCTGTTCCTTTAAATATGTCTTCTTTGTTCTGCTTGGGTGCTATATCATCCATTAGCCGATTGGCAAACTTAGAATACTCAGTACCATTCCATTCATTTATTATTCTCTTTGTAACATTAAGAGCAAACTTACTTACATCATACACAACAATTTTACTATCTTCTTGCAAGTTTAGTTTAAATGCCCATATAAGCGGACTAAGTCCAGCGGCAGGTGTCCATATGCTGTTAAAGGTTCCATCCCATGCAGGAAGAGTATTATTTTTTCTGTATTCAATAAGCTCATCTAAATTAACTAGATCTTCAGTATTAGCAATAAAAAAACCATCTGTCTGTGTAATTTCAAGTGCTTCTGCTAAATTCCTAGGACCGTCATATTCAACTTCTGGATATGAATAATGTTTTTGATGTCTTATTTCCTTAGGCCAAGAAATAACCTTTTGCCCATCTTCCATTAATGTTTTTACTAAGTTCCAACCTTCTAATTTATGCTTGTAATTCTTTAAATTTTCACTTGGAGCTATCCAATGAGGTGTATATTCATCGTGGTGGTTTTCTTTACTACGAATAGGTTCTATTGCTTCAAATGGATCATGCCATTTTTGTTCGCCCCATTCAGGAAATCCAGCATCAGCCCACCAATTAAGGTCAAGCATAAATGTTTGAGGGTGAATGCGATAGTAACTATCAACGTTATCTAATACGTGCCCGACAAATTTAATATCTGTATTAGCTTCGTAAAATTTTGGAAATTCATATTCAAATTTCCATTTTGTTTGAAGTCCTTGTTTGAAGACAAGTATTTTAGAAAATCCATCATCATATGCTTGTTTGCATAAATCTTCTATAGTGTCACTAGCAAATTGTTTTTTAAAATAAAATGACCATTCAACTGAAAGATAATCAGTTACATTTTTTGTATACCCTTTAGCGAAGTCGTTTTGAATTCCATTATTATATAACCATCCTAATGTTAATTCTTTTGATTTGTGTTTGGTACGATACCATTCCATATTAAACATATCTAACTCCTATTGATTATATATATTTATACTATTTTGTCTAGGGTATGTTTTCTGAGTTCTTCTAGAGTAGAAGTGTTTAAGAGTTCAATATCAAAGTCCCATCCTGCCCAACTCCATTCGCTTTTGTGTACGTCTGGATGCCTAGATTTCATTCCATCTACAATATGCATTGGCTTCTTTGAAACATTTGCTTGATTAAGAATAGATGCGTTGCTCCACCATTCTGGTTTATCATATCTCCATACAACTGCTGTTTTTCCGCCTAGATTTTTAATAGCTTGAAGTTCATTAAAAAACCTACAGTCACTTATAACAACATTTTTTTCTGTACTTACAATTTGACGTTCGCATGCGGCTACCCATATATCAGGATGAAAGTGTGTTCTTAATGCATCTGTGCCGACTTGTTGTAATGCAAGACGTGGAGTAAAATTTGGAATATTTAAACGAGTAGCCCACCATTCATCAACTGTTTCTCTCCATACTCTACCTTCTGGCGTATTACCTTCAAGTAGTATTCTATCCCAACCAAATATATTAGAACATGCATCTTTTAACACACCTGCAAAACTAACTCTCTCAAATCCTTCTTCAATTAAAAAGCCAGCCGCAGTATCTTTTCCGTGCCCTATGAGTCCACATATACCAATTATTTGTTTCATGTACGTATTATACATAGAATAAACATGTATGTCAAGTGCTAATTAAAGTAGGTACAATAAAATCTTTAATCATTTCTTCATTTATTGTATCGTTGAAATGTATATGATCACATAGTATTGACTTCTCATCATATTTGTCTACATAGTATTCATGTGCATTCGCAAATTCTAAAAATCTAACTGTTTGTGGTATATGTTCTCTAAAATCAAAACTCTTTTGCCATGTAACAACTTTTATATCTAATAACTCACATAATTCGATAGCTTGTTTACAATCTAATACTCCCCAAAACTCAAAAGCATTGAAGTTATATGCTATATTCTCTTGTACTGACTTCCAAGTGTTAAACTCACGTTTTGTTGCGAACTTTTTATAGTCGATATCTTGTGTTATAGCTCTTATGTAGTTCCATATAGATGCACTATTCTCGTATAGATTATCTGTGATATCATCTAAGTCATATTCTTGTGTCTTTACATTGAACATAGAACGGTTGTTAACAAGTTCCATCAAAATAGTATCAACATTATATTTCTTTTTCAAGTAAACGATTTTGTTTAGGTATAGCTCAGTACCCTTTCCAGAACATGCTGAATTATAAAATTCTATATCTGTTGTATGTTTGTAAAGCCAAGTTTCAAATGGGAGTGCTAAATCATTCTGTTTTGTCTTTGAATTATGATGTGATCCTACTGAAAAACTTGATCCTAATATACCTACTCGTTTCATGTTCTTCTTTTACTTAGATTATTAAAATGTTGTAATAATTGTTTCCAAGTAACTTCTTTTTTTGGTTTTTTAATAACTTCTTTTTTGATTTCGTTAAACTTAAGATTATAAGTTTTAGGTTCTTCAGACGGTGTACATTTTTTATGCATTAATTAGCCTATAACAAAACTAAGTCCTGTGCTACCATCATTGTATAATGTTAATTCAAGTTCTAGTTTATCAATTTCTGCCATAGCGTCTTGACGTAGTTGGTCTGCGTTCATTGTAGTACCACCTTGTGGTCCTGCAATCTGTGTAAACTTACCACGTGCTTCTGCTAATATTAATTTAGCATGTGCAAATGCATAGTCTTTTATCCAAGGACCTGCGTATGTATCTTCTAATAGACTCTCAGTTGGTCTATAGTTATAGCAATACAATACTGCATTGTCATTTGCTTTAATTTTTCTTTGTAGGATTAATTTTTTATCTTGTGGGCGCCAAGTAAATAAAAGTTCAGCACCAAATAGTTTACCCATTGTTTCTCTGTTTTGCTGTAAGAAATCAAATGACGAAAGTCCACCAGCCCTAGTACTACCTAAAAGGTATGTATTAAGATATGCGGCTTGGAATGGTTCTATGTCGTTTCCTGTTCCACTGCTTACACCTGTTGTACGTCTGTAAATATCTCGTACTTCCATTACTTCTGAAGGTAATGTATATTCGCTTTGATCTTTTATTATTTCTAAAATAATAAAACTTTCCTCAACTGCATTTTCAGCTCTTTGACGATATTTTTGAAGTGCTTTATCAGCGGCAAGTTCGTAATGCTCTGGATCGAGTTCTACATCGATCATTCCTCCGCCTAAACGAAGTTCTATTTCTTTTTGAAGTTTATTTACTGCGGCCATTATTTTAATTCTCCTACTATGTATTTATCATAGTTTCTACTTTAATTTCTAGGAATATATGATTCCTTAGGAATGTAGTGATTAGTTAATCCAAATTTATTCAATAATTCTATATTTTTGTTAAACCAGTTGTCAAATACATTTCTAAATTCTTCAGCATCTAACCCAAATTCACGTGTTATCCATTCTCCATTTGCTATTTCATTAAAGTCGTATTCAGTTATATCATAGTCAACAGTTACAGGATCTTCAATATATGAGATATCTACATCTCCATTTATGAATTTAGAAAAATATAATTTATGAAGTGTTTCTACATTATTTATTTCTTCAGCAGAAGTAACTGATATATCTAAGTTATAGTTATTTGGTTGTAATGCTATCCAAATTGTATTATCATATAAGGGAATATCATCATTTTCAATGATATTAGAGAGATAATTGTAGATAGTTTCTATAGATGAGTGTGGAATATTAGATGATGGGGTTCGTAAATTTGTTACAAAAATCAATGGGTCGTTCAGTTTTGCTTGAGTTAATATTGATTTTATTCTTTTTTTCTTATCATCTTTTGTGTATACATGCAATGTTTGATTTTTCATAAAGCCTAGCATATCACAATGTGTTTGCCATTCTACTGGATTGGTGCGTATAATTTTCGCACCTTTAAATAGTTTTAGTTCATCATAGAGATTATGAAGTTTAACTAGATAACGCATATCTTCATGTTTGTCTAGTTCAAGTAATGTGTTAAAATCATGTTCTGTATATACATAGCTGTCAGATTTTAAACCTATAAATATTCTTTCTACTAATTCTTTAAAGGTTGAGGCACTAGTATATTCGTTTGATTCTTTTGATTTTTGTGCTGAAATTAAAAAATAATGACAAAAAATAGTATCAACAAAGTAGTATCTGTTTTGTAAACTCAAATTGATAATATTTGGCCACTGCTCATCTTTCATTAATTGAGAATGTTTTTGTGGAATAATATTAGGGGAGTTATCTGCTATATAATTTAGAATGAAGTCGCCACCCATTCCTCCATAATAACTATAAAATACAAATTTATGTTTATTTCGTTCTAATAAAATAGCCAGTTCGTCAATGGTTAACGCCATTATTTTAGTTCTCCTACTACGTACTTATTTATTAAACGTGGCTAATAGAATAGTCTCTCCGTTGACACGGCCATTTAATTTAGTTTCAGTTGTTTTTAGTGATTGAAACAACTTTTCTGTTTTAGCTCGAGTGGCTTTTTTGATTTGAGGTAAAAATTCATCTGGTTTACGTATTGTTCGTTGCAAACTCTTTTCAGGATCAAACCCTTTTATTGTAGTGCCTTTTACACTAAGTCCACTACCTTCACGTTTTAATCCCATTGGGTCTACATTACGAGCATAATACAGTCCGATCTTGCGGTTTTTAGTGTTAATAACCACCAGTATGCGGGCGAAAATTATCTCGGCAGGCAAGATGCTAGCCAACCCATAATAGGTGTCTGTTTGCTTAAATTTGAGCTTCTTAACAAGGGCTTCTGGGCTCCTAATTCGCACTTTACGTGGCTTACGATTTGCTTTACTTTCTGCCGCAAGTATATCACATGCATCTACTATCTTTCTATATACTTCAAGACATGCTTTATGTTGAGCAGAAGACATATGACTATATCCTTCTTCCAACTGTAAACGCCAATCATCTTTATCATTTTTTGATACCTTTGTATTAAGTTCAGTCATTTCATCTACATTAGGTTGATATAAATTCCGTATAATACGTGAATGTGCTTGTTTTACGCCTGCCGCCCTGAACATATTAACTGGATTAAAACCTTTAACAGTTTTAACATCATATCCACCATCAATCCAATCTTCAAGCCAACATTCAACTTCATCAGTCATTACATATGCGGCACGATGTAGTAATTCTTGAATAGTAGGCTTACGATTGTTCTGCTTATTTTTTGCTAATTCTTTTATACGTCGTTCTGATTCTTCTACACGAACTTTACCATTGGCAATTGCGTCTTTAATATTTTTATTAATAAATTCTGTATGAGGTTTTGGAGTTCCCATTGTACCAGCAAGACTCTCCCAATATCTATTATGCCCTTCATGTACATCTGGACATCCCATAGTAAGCATTCTGCAATAATATCCTACCACTGTACCAAACGAGCCACTGCCTTGTGCCGCTTTAGCACATTTTACATCATGTTTATCATACCCATTCTCAAGCATCCAATCATATGCATAATCAATTAAAATTGTAGACTTATAATTTTTATAATAATATTCTGTAGCACCTGATATAGCATGATGCATTTTTTCGCCAGTCCATTCACTAGCACCTTCCCAACTCGGATCTTTTAATTGATCTGCACGAATTCGCAATGAAGTGCGTCTAGCTTTTTTTCTTTTGATACCTTTAAGTAAGGCCATTATTTTCTCCGTGTTATATTTTGTAGTTATCAATAAGAAGAAAAATTCGTTGTTTTACGAATATATTCAATTAAAAACAAGTTTACAACGAAAATGGAGTTTAGTCAACCTTTGCAAAACCAGAGCTGGCAACAACGTGTTTAATTCCATCTGGGGCTTCTACAACATCAGCAACACTAAGGCTATGCATTTTAGTTAACCTTTCAATGTTTTCTTCTGGACCCATGTTTCCAACATGAAACACATCTTCAAGTCCATCAGCAGTAATATTAGCAACATGAGTATAGTAACCTTTATTAAAAGCATCACTTGCTAATGCACCAATGTTATCAGCAAAATTCATATCCAATTTTGCTTTATGATGAGGAACACTGTTATGTCCTTTATCATTAATCATATCAACATCTGCATCTGAGAGTTGTATTTGGTAAATTTTATATGTTTTATTTAATTCGTTACTTCTCATTATAATGCTCCTTGTTTTGATTTCCAAGTTTCTATAACAGTTGTATACCAACTTGGGTTAGTGTCTTTAAGAATTGTTAATGGTGTTTCACCTTTTTCCATAGCCGCTGTATAACTTTCTACAGTATGACTATTAAGAAGTTCTTTAAGGAACTTGGCCTTAGTAAAAGGTCCACCATGTTTAAAACGTGCAATAAAAATGTCACGTTCACCATTTTCTAGGTTATATGTTAAATACCCACCAAAATAACTAAATTTTTCTTTTTTAAACATATTTTAACTCCTTATTTTTAATTAACTATAACTATAGTATACAGTAAGATGTCTTACTTGTCAAGTTTTTCTGCCACAAAAAAATCCTTATAAATCATAGACTTACAAGGATTCTTATTTTTTTTTGAAAATAATACCCAATAATCGTCAAATTATCAGGTATTTTTGGTTATTCCATCTCTTTTATCTTAGCTTCAAATTCACGTAAACGTTTGTAAACACTAGCCAATTCAATAATAGTTGGCCATGCTTTAAACAAATATTGAAGTGAACCTTCAACACGTCCAAATGCACGTAAAATCTGTTGCATTACACCAAGTGTCATAACACCTGCAATAATTGCTGGTGCTAAGAAGATGTATCCTGCTAACACATTAGCCTGCAAGTATGCAAGTCGTCCTATGTTAAAATACAAATATCTCAAATAACTCTTATAGTGAATGTTTCTTACACCGTCAAATAGCTCTTCTAATGACTTTGGTCTTATGCTTCCATCGTCTTCAGCAACAACTAGGATTTTCCTATATGCTGCTTCCTTCTTCTGTAGGTCATATTCAATGCCTACAAGCCTTAGTAACCAAGCCAATACAATCATTAGTATAGTACCACCAACTGCCCATATAAGAGCGCCAGCTATTAATCCATACTCCCAATCGCCGAACCATAGAATAGGAATACCAATAGATAATCCCACTAATAATGGGAAAAATTCTACCAATACCATAACACTCTCAATCAAAGCAGTGCCCAGGCTTTCCATAATTCTACTGAATTTAATAGTATCTTCTTGTACCCGCTGAGCCGCACCTTCAATGGTACGTGCTTTATCGTATACACTATGATACCATTCGACCATACTAGCTCTCCAACGGAATAAAAAGTGAGCTGTTAGAAATGATGTAGCTAGTCCTAAGACAATCCACAACGCCGCTAATTTACCAAAACTGGCTAAACTACCCCAATATTCACCTGCTGTGATGGCATTTGGAGTTCCTAACGCTTTTTGAATCATATCGTAGAAACCACCAAACCAATGGTTAATTTGAACATCTATTTGAACTGAAAGCCAAAGAGAAGTTAAAATTACTGTTGAGCCAAGATAGGCCCAAACGGCCCATTTTTTAGATTTGAAAAAATCAAACATAATGTTGTCTCCTTATAAAATGCAGTGTCAACTTCTCTACTATTACTAAACTAAAGTTAACAGCATACATAACTATTTAGCCTATAACAGAATATATAACACTATAGAAGGATAAATACAATATAACCGAGGGAAACTGACAAATGCCAAGATTAAGTTTATATAAACCGTTTAAAGGTAACGACTATACGTTCATGGATAGAGCTATCCGTGAACAATTTGACATAGGAGGAACCGGTATACATGTACATAAGTACTTAGGCCCAAATCCACAAAAAAATTCAGATGACCCTAGTGAACCTAACTACGGTAGTGGTTTAGAAATAGATAATATAACTGGTGAAGAAATTAACCCAGAAGGTTTAATAGACGAAACGAATATACAAGATCTATTGTTTATGGAAAATAGAGATCGTAAATACGATCCAGATATTTTTGATTTACGTGGTGTATACAATGTAAGTGATAATGACTTTGATTTAACACAATTTGGTTTGTTTTTAACAAACGATACATTGTTTATTAGTTTTCATATTAACGATATGGTAGAACGTTTAGGACGAAGACTTATGCCCGGTGATGTAATAGAATTACCTCATTTGCGTGACGAGCTATTGCTTACTGCTGAAAGAGATGCTATTAATAAATTTTATGTAGTACAAGATGCGGCAAGGGGTAGTGAAGGATTTTCGCAAACGTGGTATCCACATATTTGGCGTGTTAAAGTAGCACCATTAACAGATACACAAGAATATCAAGATATACTTGGTACTGCTGATGATCCAAACAGCCTTAAAAATGACCTTAGTTCATATAAAACTGAACTTAATATTAGTAATGCAATTGTAAAAAGTGCAGAACAAGCAGACCCTCTTGGGTTACCATTAGTTGAGCATCTATTTGGGCAACCTGATACAAGTACAACATATGAACACGGAGAAGTTTTAGCACAAGGTGATCAGTTTCCTTCTCAACCAAATGAAGGTGAATATTTTGTAAGAAATGATTTTACTCCTAATAGGCTTTTTGTTAGACGAGGTAGCAAGTGGCACAGATTATACGATAATATCTCTGATCGAACTTGGAGTGATAGAACATATAACGCTAGTCAATTTATTAACAATGATGCTACTACAATCGTTGATAATAATGAGGTGCCAGAAAAACAGGCACTATCTAAAGTTATTAAACCAAAGAGTGATTTTTAATAATGGCACAACAATACTTTTACGATAAACAAATTAGAAGATACATACAACAGTTTATAAGACTGTTTAGTGGATTCAGTGTACAAATGGGTAAGAACGATAATGATCTTCCTATATATCAACAAGTACCTGTACGTTATGGTGACATTAATCGTATGGCGGCACACATAACAAGAGAAAACAGTGAGAACATTGTTAATACTGTTCCATTTATTAGTTGTTATGTAACATCATTAGATATGTTTGCTGAAAGACGTACATATCAAGATCATGTTGATAAGGTTCAAGTAAATGAAAAGAAATATGATGAAGTTACTGGAAAATATACTGAGGAATTAGGCAACCAATATACAGTTGAACGACACGCACCCGTTCCTTATATGTTAGTAATGAACTGTGACATTTGGACATCAAACACAGATCAAAAATTACAACTAATGGAACAAATACTAGTGTTGTTTAATCCAACATTAGATATTAGAACCAATGACAGCCCAGTTGATTGGACTTCTTTAAGTATGGTAGAATTAACTAATACATCATGGAGTACTAGAAGTGTAGGTTCAAGTGTTGATGATATCATTGACGTTGCAACTTTAACATTTAATATTCCTATATACATCAGCCCTCCAGCAAAATTAAAACAACAAAAGCTCATTCATACTATTATTAGTGAATTATATAACTTAGATGACCAAGACTTAGATAACTTTAAAGATAAAGAACCATTTAACACAGAAACATTAAAATATACTATTGTGACATATGAAAACAAAAAAGTTAATTATGAGAATGGAAATTTACAAATTTTAAATAAAAATGGATCACCATTAGATGACGATGGTTTAACACTAGAATGGGACAAAGTGTTACTACCATTTGGTGTATTAAGAAATGGAATAAGTCAATTAAGACTTAGAAAAAGCACTGATATTAATGATAATGATAATGACATAGTTGGTAGGTTAGACGCTCATCCTAGTGATCCTAGTCTTCTTACTGTTGATATAGATACTAGTACTTTACCCACAAATACACTAACAGCAATAGATGCTAATGTGGATCCTACTAAAAATTACCCAGGTGATGGAAGTGTGCCAAGTGCTGTTACAGGCCAACGTTATATTATTTTAAATAATACTCCTATAAATGCAGTATGGACAAACGTAGTTGCTAAAAAATATGATATTATAGAATATAACGGTTCTGCATGGATAGTTAGTTTTGATTCATCTACAATTTCTGAATCACATTACGTAACAAATGTTTCAAGCAGTGACCAACTTGAATGGAATGGCAAAGAATGGGTGAATAGTTATGAAGGAATATATAACGCAGGTTTTTGGCGAATATATCTCTAATTTTTAATATGATAATAGCAAGCGGTTGTATTTTTTTAAGCGTAGACACTGGCAGAGTAATGCTACAGCAAAGAAGTGGTGCTGTTAATCATCCTAGAACGTGGGGATTTTTTGGTGGGAAGAGTGAAGAAAATGAACGACCTATAGAGACATTATATAGAGAAATAGAAGAAGAAGTAGGATTAGTACCCGATATTAAAAAAGTTATACCCATAAACAAGTTCACAAGTCCTAATAAACGATTTATATATCATAGTTTTGTTGTTACAGTTCAAGATGAATTTATTCCTGTATTAAACAATGAAAGTGATGGATATTCTTGGGTTAAAATAGGTAATTGGCCTAGACCGTTACACCCTGGTGCAAAAATACAATTCAATTCAAAACAGTTTATTAAGAAACTTAAAACTGTTTACGAACAACAAGCAAAACAAAGACTATAACTTATTCAGTTATTCTCTTTTTCATACTAGCAACAAACTGCTCACGTAACCATTCAAAGTCATTAATTTTATTTAATTCATCTGTATTGTCTTTATGTTCAATTCCGTATGCTTTACCTTCTAATGCACCTTTAATACAGTAACGTCCAAAACGTCCACCATTATCAATTGTACACCATGCTTCTAGTCTTGCATCTGTTTCTTCTTGTTTTTGATTAGGGTTTACAGAACTTGCTAACTTTACACATTCACGGAATGCACTACGCCATGTTCTGTATGGGTCTTTATTAAATCTTGTGATATTTGATATATTAGCAACTGGTTGATAAAAAGATACACCTGTTGTATAATCTGGTAATTCATGCCCCATGTTAAGTAATTGCTCTTTTGGAAACAACTTAACACCACCATACCCATATTCTAAATCATTAATTGGGTTTCTAGCACTCCATACATATGTTGTATTTTTTCTACTACTCATTGGTGGAATAAAATCAAAACTAAAGTGTCCTGTTATATCTGCGTCTGCATCAACTATATAAACCATTTCTGTTTTTGCTAATTCACCTGCACGTTTATGTGCATTGCCAATACCTTCAACATTTTTTACGTGTTGAGCATCTTTAAATCTATTTCTTAGTTTTTGGAAATTTTCATCTGCTTCTGCTTCATGGAAACTAATCATGAATACATCAAATTCTGCTACATGATAACTTGATACAAGTTTGTTTTGTACTGTTCCATGTGATACACCATTAGTAGGAACTAATTGAATATCTCCCCAACTAACTGGTCTGTTTGTTCTTTTAACTACTCTAGGAAACGTATGAATTACAGTTTTAGCTATATTGTCACCTGGTCTATATTGCCATGGAAACTTTGGATTTACCTCAATATCATCAAATACTACCCAAATCATATCTGCTTTATCTTTATACACTGCCGCTGCTTCTAACAACGTATCTTCATCTGTTATTTTTATAGGTGTTTTAATAACTGGATATGAATTAAACATAAACCTTTTTAACCTATCCCAAGGTGTTACAACATTTTGTCCTTGGTATTCTCTTTGTATGTTGTGTAAATTAATCATTACAATCGCCCTTAACTGTATATGCACGTGTTCCTATATGTGCTATTCTGTCACTTAAATCGTGACTAATATGTACTTCGTGTCCATTTTCGTGTGCTAGATTACAAAAGTAAACATCTTCTCCTACTAAACTAGTATAGTCTTGATTATACTCAATCTTGTAATGAGGTCTAGAAATATTTTCGTATACTTCTCTTCTAACTAACATCATTCCACTTCCTACTGCCCAAACTTTTTCATTTCCTTTTCCTGTAAAAACTCTACTATCTAAATCATTTTTACTTTTAAATGCAACCGGTCTATGTGGCGGAACTCTTGTTGAATAATTTCCTGCTATAATATCTTTATCGGCTGCTAATAATATATTTAGCGTATCTACTGGAAATTGCATATCTGCGTCAATCCACATTATATGACTACAATCTGTTTCTAATGCTTGATCTACAAGTTGTTGTCTTTGCATTGCTACTTCACTACCCATATTAAAATGTAAGGAAGTAGCAAGTCCAGTTTCACCACACTTTTTTTGAAGCATGGCTAAACTGTACGCGAAAACCGCTGTAACTTGATTCTGCACAGGAACACATATTGCTACATTTGCGGAATTGTTCTTTTTATAATGATAGTTTGTTGTACTAACCATTAATTACTTTTCAGATGCTAACTCTGATTGTAGTTCTGCTTCTATTTGTTGAACTTCGTAATTAAGTTGTTTAGCTATTGAAGTAGCCGATTTAACACATGCGGCAAATGCTTCATCTTCCAAAGATACCATATAACTCATGTGTTCTGGTTGTACTTTACCAAGTGTTAAAATATCAATAGCCGCTAGTTTTGCTAGTCGGTTTACCCAATATTCTTCTTCTGTAGATTCAATGTCTTTTGTTAGTGCGTCAACATCGTGTTCTGCACTAAAGTCTTTATAAATTTCTTCTAAGATTTGTAAGTCTGGGTGTTGTGTTTCTCGAGCCTGCATAAGCTCTTGGGTTAGTACTTGTGCCTTCCTAGCTGGTGTGGGATGTGCACCAAGTACAAACGTTTCAATTTCAAAACGTGTTCTAATACTCATTGTTTTCTCCTGTGTTGAGTTTACTTCTTATGTAACTTTATTTTAATGTTTAACAACAACGCTGCGATTGGCAGCGTCATTGTTAAGATGTTATATATTAACCGTGCGATCCAGTCGGGTTAGGGTTTTGCCATCCACCGAAAGTTGCCGATAGTTTAATATTTGTTGTCACCGATGGTGAGATGTAGTTACCTAATTGACTTAGTGAAACTGCTCCACTAAGACTAAAATAGTTACGTACTGTACCCATTGTCATCGTTGCGCCTGTTGCTGGTAATGCCATATTATTTGACTCCTTCTTGCGTGTAATTAACGTTAATCACAAACATATGTTTGCTATTATATTTATCTAAATGCCTCTGGCATAGTGTTAGTATATTATACTTAATCTTTGTTGAATGAATCTCGTTCTGCGTCACTTTGCCAGAACGCCGTCAGCCAATCTATTTGTTTTTGTTGTTCTTTAATTGCTTCAATTAGTACACCTACTACATTTCCATATGCTACTGACTTCATTCCTTCAGCATCTGTGTGTACTACTTCTGGAAGAACTTTTTCTACTTCTTGTGCTATAACACCTGTGCTATGTCTTCCATCCTTTTCAAACTTAACACCTCTTAAAGCATTAACTATGTCTATAGGTTTATTAATTGTTTCTATGTTTCTTTTTAATCTCTCATCTGAGTATGCTGTAACATCACCTGTTGCTGTAAAGTCACCAGTGTATGAGCCACTCATTTCAAATTCTGTAGTATTTAAGTTTAATCCATTGCCTGCTGTATATGTTGTGTTTGTATTAGTGTCAGTGTGCGTTACCCATGATAAATCTCCGGCGCCATCAGTTTCTATTACTTGATTTGCTGTGCCATCTGCTGCTGGTAATTTGAATATTGTATTACCAGAACTATCAATTTGATGAATTCTTGCTTCAGTTGATGAACCTATTACTAATCCAACTTCATTTGCTGTTCCAGTCATACCTGCTATTTCGCAAGGTATAGATGGTGCAAACATTGTATTAAATGCTACAGAAGCTCCATTAAATGTTGCTGATGTTAATCCAAAATAACCTACATTACTAGTTGCTCCATCTAGTGCTACTGTTCCTATAAATTCACCTACATATCCACTACCTGTAAAATCAAGATCGCCTAATAATAAAATATCTGAACCTGCATTAGTAGATGATGCAATTCCCATTCCTTGTCCTGTGTATCCTGTACCTGATATTGACCCAATTCCTAGAGATAGTTGATCTGCGCCTGTACCTGTTAATATTTCAATATCATTTGGTCCAGTTGAAACAATACTATTGCCATTTACATCTAAGTTTCCACCTAATTGTGGTGTAGTATCTTCTACTACATTGCCAATCTTACTTGCTTCTGCCGCTGTTGCTCTTGTTGTTTCTGCACCAATTAAATTAGTTACTGTTGTGCTAAAGTTAGCATCATCACCTAATGCCGCGGCTAATTCATTTAATGTGTCTAATGTTCCTGGAGCCGCATCAACTAATGCATCAATCTTTGCTTGTGCTCTAGCATCTGCTCTTGCGTCTGTGTAATATAAATTGCCGGCTTCTGTTATATCATCTGTATCTAATGATCCTGTTCCTGATGTTACTACACTATCTGCGTATGCTTCCCAAACAAGTTTATTTGCCGCTGTTTGCGTAGTATCTAATGAGGCTGCTGTTGCTGCCGCTGTAGAAATTGCATCAGCTTCAGCTGTATCAGCATAACTTTGTAATGCAGTTGTTATTCCTGTATCAGCTGTTGCAAACTCTGTACGGATTAACGCACGGTCTGTTGTTGCTGTACTATCTGCTGTTGTAAGAACTGTTTCACGAGCCGCTGTAAAGAATCTATTAGTTGAACCTTCAGCAACATTATCTGAATTTATTGAACCTTCTATTGAATCAGCAATATCTACATTCTTTAATGTAATTGTACTACCGTTGAGTGTTAATACGTCGGTGCCGTTTATTTGTAATTTGCTTAAATGTCCGGATTCAGTATCATCTAATACTATTTGGTTACCCAATAAAAACGCCATAGCTCTTCTCCAATCTATTTAATGTATTTATGATTATTAGTAGTTATCTAGTTTTTGTAGATACTAACTCGGTTTCTGTATTAATAGTAATCTCCATACCATTTACACGCATCTAATCCCCAGTCATAACCACTAGTACCTGTTAAGTGAAACACATAGTACCTATAAAAATCTCCGGTCCAATATCCTGTGTCAAAAGTTTGTGCTGTATGGTTTGTTACAGTAAAAAGTTGAGTTAAATTCGTATTGCTAAAAGTAGCACCATCATTAACCGCAGAAATATTATTAGTTCCATATATTGTAAAGACCATACTACCGCTTCTCCAAGTCCATTCTCCTGTTAATCTTCTGAATTTAAAAGTTGGATTTGCACCTGCATCATAGGTCGTCCATATTTTGGGTTCCATAGATCCTGTATAAATACCCCACCAACCACTATTATTAGTTACGGTGTGGCCATGAATTGATGTACTCCAAAAAGTATTACCAAAGTTTTTCAGATTAACATTATTATAATGCGTTGACATTCTTGTTGAATCGGCTTTTAAATTCATATTTGCTAAAGTACCTGAAGCACCATCTACATTGCTAATAGTAACAGCAGTAGTCACTGATATTGCATTACCAGCCTGATCCACCAAACCAGGACCATTAGTACTCTCAGAGAAATCCAGATTGCCAACAGAGGTTGCATCCCATAATAAAGCACTTGTAGTCAGATTTCTTGTTATAACATTAAATGTTCTGTCTGTAGTTTTAGAACCCGCAGTTGCTCGTACATCAAATGAAGTAGTAGTATGTGAACCTACTGCACCTGTTGTGCCAGAAATTACACCAGCAGATGATAAAGATAATCCTGCTCCAGATAAATTTGAAGTAGTTTCTGAATAAGTAACTGCATCACCTTCTGGGTCTGTTGCTGTTAGTTGAACATTAGTTATAGCGGCAGATTCAATTACATCAGCAACATTTCCTGCTGTAGTACTCCAAGTTGGAGCATTATCAACATAAATTACTCCTGACGATTGTCCAGTTCGGCCAGAAATACTAGTAAATTTAACTGCATAAGGTTCTTGTGCATTTAAGAAAGATGATTTTGGTGAGACTGCTGTAACTTGTGTAGCACTATTATATGTTGTTGTTGCCGCATCAAAACTAGCAGATGAACCAACAAACGATATAACGCCACCAGCAGTAAAATTTGATCCTGTAACGACAATAGTTTGATTACCACCACCTGCACTATCAACGTCTGCGTCATCAACTGAGGATACTATTGGGTCTGTCATTGAGAACGTTGTACCAGTTAATGTTAATCCTGTGCCTGCTGTGTATGTTGTGTTTGTATCTGTGTAATTACTGGCATGAATAGTTCCTGCTGATGCTTGTGTCCAATCAACAGCACTTATACCAGTTAAAGCAGAACCATCTCCAGTAAATGCTGTTGCACCTACAGTTCCTGTTACAGTTACACCAGTAGCAGTTGTGGCTAGTTTACCTTCATTATTATAATAAAGAGTTACTGGGCCATCAGTAGCCATTGAACACATTGTTTCACTATCACCTTTTTGAAAGTTTATACCAGCACCATTAGATTTTAATGTTAGATTTCCTGTTCCATTATCTTGAATACAACTATGAGAGGCATCGTGGTAAATTAACATATCTTGAGAATCACCAAGTTGTATTTGACCATTATCAGCAAGAATAATTTCATTAACACCCATATTAAGATTGCTTGACATAGTTCCGCCAGTTGTCATTAATGCACCAGCCGAAGTTACATTTGCTGTATCAGTTGCGTCTGCTGAATACTCAATAGTATCTAATTTATTCTTTAATGTAGTCGTAAAGTTATTTTGAGTTAAGCCACCATCGCCTACTGAATATGTAGTATCTGTATCTGTGTAATTACTAGCATGTATAGTACCTGCTGATGCTGATGTCCAATCAATATGTTCGTTAGCAACAAAGCCAGTTAAATCATCATGTGTAAAATCTGAACTTGTATATGTTGTATTTGTATCAGGAGTACCTGTTAAGGCAGAACCATCTCCAGTAAAAGAAGTTGCTGTAATTGCACCTGCTGTAAGATCACCTTTTACTAAACTTAAATCTGTGGCATCAACACTATTAACTGAGGTTGATCCCAAACTAATTGAATTTATTAAAAGAAACTCATCTGTACTGCTATCTTTAACAAGACCTGCATATGATGTAGCTCCTATTTTACCTAAAAATCCAACATCAACCGCAGATGATCCGTCTTTGTTCAGTATAAGAAGTGGGTCAGTAAACCCAACCTCTGTACTTATTATGTTAGTTGATTGTATTCCTCTAAAAGCCATATGATAAATTCCTTTAATTATATTAGTATTTATCTAATTGAACTATAAGTCATAAAAAAGCAGGGCATTTCTACCCTGCTTGATTGTTTTGTAATTAAATAATTACTTAGCTTTAAGTTCTGCTACTTGTGCTGAAAGTTCTTTAACAGCTTCAATTAATAGACCTGTAATGTTACCATAAGCAACACTCTTAAGTCCGTTAACGTCTGTATGAACCGCTTCTGGAAGTACTGCTTCAAGTTCATGTGCCACAACACCTGTTGAGGTTGAACCGTCTTCAATACGATCAAAAGTTACACCACGGATTGCTTCAACTCTACCTAATGCACCGTCAATTACTTGAATATTAGTTTTCAAGCTCTCATCGGAATAAGCAGTAATATCACCAGTTGCTGTAAAGCTACCAGTATATGAACCACTCATTAAGAACTCAGTACCACTTAACGTCATACCGTTGCCGGCTGTGTAAGTTGTATTGTCGTTCGCATCATTTGCATCTGCATAGTTTTGAGCTGCAGTTTGTGCCGCTGAAATAGCTGATGTTACTGATGCTGCATAGTTTGCGTCATCGCCTAGTGCTGCCGCTAGTTCGTTCAACGTATCCAGTGTACCTGGAGCTGAATCTACTAGTGCCGCTACTTTAGCTGATGCATCTGCACTTGCTGTTGCTTCTGCTGCCGCTTGGGCTGCATTTGCTTTAGAAGTTGCGTCTGCTGCCGCTGTAGAAATAGCGTCTGCTTCTGCTGTATCTGCATAAGTGTGCAATGCAGTAGTTACAACTGCGTCTGCCGCTATATAAGCTGTACTAACAACTGCGTCTGCCGCTACTGCTGTTGCTTCTGCTGCCGCTTGGGCTGCATTTGCTTTAGAAGTTGCGTCTGCTGCCGCTGTAGAAATTGCATCTGCTTCTGCTGTATCAGCATAAGCGTGCAATGCATTTGTTACTACAACGTCTGCCGCTGCCCATGCTGTATTAATAGCAGTATCGGCCGCTGCCCATGCTGTATTAATAGTTAATGCACTAGCTACGTCTGCTGTATCCGCATATCCTTCTGTTGCTGTAATTTGAGCATCAACATATGTAATGTCCGACTTTAAAGCAAGACTGTTTGTAACCGTTGCACTGAACGCCGCATCGTCAGCCATAGCTGCCGCGAGTTCGTTCAACGTGTCTAATGCGCCTGGCGCACCATTGACTAGGGCTGCTACTTGAGCGTCGACGTAGCTCATTGAAGCTCCGTCACCAGCTGCTGTAGGTGTCGCAACATTAAGCAATTTGTTATCTGCCATGTCGATTGTGCCACCCATTGTTAAGTTGGCTAATAGCTCAGAAGCATCGTCAGTTTTAAAACCACCGTCAATTATAAATTTTCTTTGTGCCATTTTATTGACTCCTTCTTAATTTAGATTACACATCAATGTAAGTTGCAATAACTTTCACTGTTGCTGATCCTGTTGTTGGTGTATACTGTAATAGAACATCGCTGCCCGACATAGTAACACTTGCATCACCAATTAAATCTGATCCGGTATAAACCATTGCAAATTCTGTGATGTATGCAGTCGTACCATCGTGTACAACTAATGCTTCTCTTGATTCGTAATTACCTGCACCGTCGTCAACTTGCATGATATATTTTGCTGAACGGTATGTTCCGCCTGCAAAAGTATCAATTGTAGTTGCGCCTGTTACAGCAACGTCAGATCCTTGTACATACGCTTTAACGTCTGTACCTGCGATTTGAGTTGATGTTACAGAACCGGACTGTAATACTGGTACTGAAGCTACTGCTGGGTTAATTACAACCGCTTGCGTTCCTGCTGGAATGTTTGCCGTAAATGTAATTGATGAACCAGTAATAGTATAGTGAGTTGCTGGGTCTTGAATAACACCACCTACAAACACATGAGCATGGCTTTGTGAGCCTGTGAAGCCTAGTGAGTAAGTTGCTACGCCTGAACCGTTTATTACTATACGATTCTGACTTCCCCATACAACTACTGCTGGATCTACAAGAGACATACCAGTTGCACCGGCATTAACTTGTAAAACATAATCAGCTTTTGCTGTAAATGTAGTATCAGATACGTCAGACAATTCTAATATTGCTGCTGCCGCGTCGCCAACTACCCAAGCACTACCATTATATTTTAAGAACTTATCAGCCGCTGCACCTGTAGTGTTAACGTCTGCAAGATCTCCAACGTTTGCTAAAGCAATACGTGCATCTGCTACTACTATACCACGTGCTGATGTCCAATATAAGTTTGAACCTTCTGCAACGTCGTCAGTATCTAAGCCTGAGATTGTGCTGTTAATTGTTGAAACTTGACCATCAACATAAGTTTTGTTAGCCGCATCACCGCCTGCTATCGGAGCTGCAAGACCTGTGATTAAGTTACTACCCATAGCAATGTTTCCAGCCATTGTTCCACCAGCTAAAGCTAGTTTCGTTGCTAGATTTGTTGTCATTGTACCTGCGAAGTTAGCGTCATCATTTAATGATGCAGCTAGTTCGTTCAATGTATCTAGAGCCGCTGGAGCCGCGTCGATAACTGCTGTAACAGCAGCATCTACATATGTTTCTGTAGCATATGAGTTTGTACCTAAGTACGATGCAACACGTGCATCTGTGTAATATAGGTTACTTGAACCTTCTGCAAGGTTGTCAGTAGTTTTTGTTGCAAGACGGGTATCCCAATCTGCATTTTTAAATGTTACTACACCAAACGCACCAGTAGCTGAGTTATAAGTTAAATCACCTGTTGCCGAAAGGGCACCACGTGCTAACGTCTCAATTGCTGAGTTTGTACGCTCTGTATAAGACATAACACCAGTTGTTGAATTATATGCCAACGAACCGCCTGCACTTATTGAGCTACGTGCTCTTGCTGTTGTAAAGTACAAGTTTGTACCTTCAGCAATATCATTTGTGTCTAATGCCGCAATTGCCGCATTAAAGTCTGTCATATCAAAGTGATCAGCTGTTGTAAATGTTGAGTTACCATTATCCCAAACGATTGTGTTACCGTCTGCAATACTTGAAATATCAACGTCTGAAAGATCACCAACTGATGCTCCAGCAATAACTGCGTTTGCACGAGCTGTTGTAAAGTATAAGTTAGTCGAACCTTCAGTTAGGTTGTCTGATGTCTTTGTTGCCAGACGTGTATCAAATGCTGAATTTGCACGAGCGTCTGTGTAATAAAGGTTTGTTGAACCTTCTGATAATGAATCAGTGTCAGCCGCTGCAATTGCTGTATTGAAACGTGCTTGTGTCCAATATAGGTTTGCTGAGCCTTCTGATAAATCATCAGTGTCGTGGTTAGCAATACTAGAAACTGTTCCAGTTACATTACCAACTACTGTACCAATTAATGCCGCCGCAAGTGATTCGCCACCTGTTGACCAACGGTCATTTGTTTCGTCCCAGATAAACGACTTGTCGCCATCTGATCCACGTTCAACTGTGATACCTGCGTCTATTATACCACTTGTTGCGTCTTTGTTTAGTACTAGAATGTTATCAGAAATTTCAACTGTTGTTGAGTTAACTGATGTAGTTGTACCTTGAACTGTTAAGTTACCACCAACAATCATGTTACCAGAAGCTGTTACTGTAGCTGCCGTGATGTCGTCTGTTGTTAATGTACCGTCAACTGCTACGTTGTTAAACGTAACGTTTGATGTAGTAGCAACAGCCTGACCAATTGAAATAGCACCACTTGCAACCGCAACACCTGTTCCGCCTGATAAGTAACTATCTACTGAAGTACGCACACGTGCGTCTGTAAAGTATTGGTTAGTTGAACCTTCACCTAAATCATCAGAATCATAAGAACCAATTAGATTAGCTGAGGTGATTTTTTTCAAAGCACCGTTCGCTGAATCATGAACCATTAGTTCGTCTGCTCCAATAAGTGATGTAACAGCTGAGTGGCCTGAAACTGCTGTAACGTCTAGCTTGGCTGTGATAACTGCCTGATCTGCAAGAGCAGGAGTTTTAATTTGTCTAAAAGCCATATAGATTTCTCCAATCAAATATATTTGATTCCTTATAATAGATATAAGGAAGATGTTAAGTGTGGTATATGAACCCCACATTTAACACTACGCAAGTATGATTAAAATTCTTTTCTTATAAACATACTTACTACACAGGGCCATAAGAACCTATGCAATGTATTTACCTATATTTGAGTGGAATTAACTTATTTGATAACTAGGATTTTAAAAAAATATCTTCTAAATTGGAAGATATCTAAAGTCAATAACGTCGCTAACTATTGGTGTAAAACTACTTATTGTTAACGTTGCGCCATTAACACTATACTCGGTTGGATTAAGAATTAATCCATTAACTATAACTAATACACTATGAACTGTATGACCAGTTTGAATAGTATATTGTGTTGCTGTAGTTCCTGTATACTGGTTACTAGTATATATCAAATTTAAGTGTTGGTTTTCTACAGAGTTATTTACTAAACTTACATTTGTTGCATTTGGATATCTATACTTAACATAAATCTCATCAGCATTAGCAGGAGTTTCATTAAAGGTTAATGTTGTTCCGACTAATGAGTATATGCTAGGACGTTGCAAAACATCATTTACATAAACGTCTATAGATTCTTCATCTGCTGGTGAGTCTGTTAATGTGTAATCAACTGTTGATCCATCTCCTGTAAATGCTTGAGAAGTAGGAATAGAGTTAGATGTAATACTATTATTTGTAAACGAGAAGTTACCATTACCATCTGTTTGTAATACTTGTCCAACTGTACCATCACTAATACTAAGGTCTAATAAATCACTAATATCACTAGCAATTGTTATCCCTTGTGAACCTGGAGTAGTAACTGGAGTAATTGTAATGTTATTACCAGCACGTATATCAATTTCATCAACACCTGATGCAACAATATCAGTTGATATTGTATCTGTTGCAGTATCATAGACATGCCACGTTTTAAATGTTGACTCAAGTGTAATTGTAACTGTACCATCACTATTGTCTGTTAGTGCAAAACCACCATCTACATCAAATTTTAGTCCTGTTACATTTGCTACACTTACGTTAGTGACTGGATCGTTTATTTCTTCAACTGTAAGTGCTAAATCGCTTCTTATAGCGGTGTTTATGTTGGCTAGCTCAGTTGATGTAGCAAACGTTCCATCTGCTGTTTGAAATGCAGTTACAATTTCTGTTAATGAATCTAGTGTTGCTGGATCTGTATTTGATAGTATGTCATCTATTTGTGATTGTAAGTTGCTTATATCACTACTTGAACCTACTCCAAATAGTCCAGTATATGTAGCACCTGTAATATAAACGCTTTTACCAGTAAAGTTTACACCATTAGGTAAGTTATCACCAATAAAGTTTAATACACCACTTTGGTAATCAAAGAACCATTCATCGTCGTTACCACTACCAGTAGTAAATACTTTGTTGCTTAAACTTTCAGCACCTGCCGCATCACCGGCAGTGTGAACATAAACATTTACTAAGTAAGTACTACCAAATTCTGTTGGAACCCAATCTGTAATTCCTGTTTTCCAAGTTCTATTAGTTGATGCAGTAATATCTGCTGTTGCTTCTACTGCTGATTGTAAAGTTACTACACCACTTGTTGTTCCAGGTTTTACTGCTGGAATACTACCTGCTTCTGCCCAAACTTTATCACCACGTAATAAAAGTGGACTTGGTATGCTTTCGTTGGCCGCTAATTTATTAAAAACAGTATCTGTTTTAGAAGCGCCGAACCCGACCTTCTTAAATAAATAATCTAATTTTTGATTATCCGAGATTGCCATTAACTAGCTTCTCCTATTGATAGACTTGTAATTTGTTTGCCAGTTGCTAGTGCAATTCTAACTAATACAACATTATCAGTTGCATTACTCATATTCTCACTACCTAATGTCATTGTATAACTTGAATTAATACTTGAGCCTGTTGGAACAACGTCTGCACCTGTTAATGCACAACCGTTTGATCCATTACCACCGTTACCTGTATCACTACCTGGTACGCCAGCACCTGCATATTGAGA
>Ga0315334_10000491_pt1 | contig 24196 bp, 18 predicted proteins | sample M150034915metaG_FD_205555 | JGI IMG/M metagenome (GOLD analysis project Ga0315334, IMG submission 205555) | Ammonia-oxidizing marine archaeal communities from Monterey Bay, California, United States - M1 500m 34915 | ecosystem: Environmental > Aquatic > Marine > Intertidal zone | place: USA... | reverse complement strand
TTCATGTTCGCATTACCAGGGCACACGCCATTCATGGTGCTAGATGATTGGGATGATTCATTGGAATTTTCAGTAAAATACGAAGATATCGTTATTGATGAATTCGGTCAGGCCAATCAATCGATAATAATCAATAATCCTTCATTGATAGAACAGAGTTGGTCTTTTGCTGATGTTGCACCCACGAATTGGGCAACATTGTATTCATGCCCTTCTCATGATAATCCCGATGACGAAATGCTAATCGAGACATGTAGCGGCACAATCGATCCAAAGAGTATTTTCAAAATCAAGTTACAGATGAACTGGCAAGGTGAAAATACTCCAACTCGTGAGGACTTCACCGTCGATTATGATGGAGGTGAATTATCCTATACTGCATCCCCGGACCTAATGGTATTCCCTGCGACTTCAACAATGAATTGGACTGGTAGTATAGAGGACCCTCAGGCTTGCTTCGATTTGGTTTGGAATGGTGCAGAAGAATCGAATCTCTCAGTACTGAGTACAATTCCATCTGAATTATTGACTTTCGAAGGCAGCTCGAATAGTACGATTAGTGTGACGAATGAAGTGAGTGAAATTTGTGTTAAAGGCCGCAGCGGAATGTCGAATTTAGCTGAAGGTGTTTCTATCGACGGAGTCGAACATCAAATGACAATTACATCGACCAATTATGTACCATTACATATGCCGGGTGGCGAGATGATAATCGATCCAAACCACTTAGGTTGGACAAGTCCATTTGCGATAGGTGGAGAACTTAGAATGCAATCTAGTGGGCCTTGTGAGGAAGTGATTACATCTAGCGTCCCAAACATTCCTGAAGAGGGAGATTGGATTTGGGACCTATCGGTATTAACCGTGGGAGTGATTCCAGTTGTTGAATTGCAAAACCTCACCTTGAAAGCTAATGTTGGAGACGTTATTCTACACTGTTTGGAAGATGGAAGTTTTACTGAATATGTGGTGATTGATGCTCCAAATCTCTTGTTGGAAGTCGATGCGCAGGAAACATATTCGATGCAATGGCAAGGTAATTCGATAAATTCCGCGAATCAATTCCGTTTGTACAATCCAACTTCTTCAAACATCAGTGTAGTGATAGATTACCATGGCAATGGCCCCCAATGGAATGTCTCCGGAGATCTATTCCTATCGCCTGGCGAATGGACCGAGTTTACAATTTCGCCACAGGGAGGCGATTTTACTATGGCTTGGCTTGAGCACAGTGATTGGATTGTAGAATTGCACCTTGCAAGTCATGAGGTGTGAAGGATGAGAATCGCTGTGCTGGGGGCAGGAGCCATCGGTGGCCTAATTGCAGCAAAGTTGGTGGAATCAGGCAAGGAGGTTCTCGTTCATGCCAAAGGAGAGCATGGTGCTCTTCTAGCAATTAGCGGACTTGGAATCAGCGGTGAATGGAATTACAGAATTGATGGGAGTAGCTGGCTCGTCACTCTAGAGGATGCTGGTTTACATCCTGAACTCGAGGGATGCTGCGACTTTGCCATCATCACCTGTAAGGCAAAGGACACCCTTCGTCTTGCTGAAGTGGCCCGATTTATTTGCACAGGCCCTGTACTTTCTCTTCAAAATGGACTTGGAAATCTAGAAATTTTGCAAGAGGTATTGGGTCCGCATAGGGTAGCAGGCGGTGTGACAACAAATGCAGTATTCAGGCCTAAGGCTGGAGAGATTAACTGGGTTGGCAAAGGCGATTTATTGATTGGTGGACGTTGTTCAGGTGACTTTGTCAAGATATTATCGTGTCTTGACGCCGAGGAAGTTACTGATTTAGATGCTATATTGTGGCAAAAATTGCTGCTCAATGTAGCGATTAACCCAATTGCAGCGATTTGCGGAGTTACAAATGGAGCATTGCTTAGTGAAGAGATGTTCAATCAATCTGAAGCAACCATGCTAGAAGCAGCGAATGTAGCACGAATGGAGGGCGTATCACTTCCTAGTGATGAGGAATTAGTCAATCGTTTGAGGTCTGTGCTTGAATCGACTTCGGAAAATCTCTGTTCGATGCTTCAAGATGTAAAAGACGGCCGTGAAACCGAGATAGAAATGATGTGCGGCGAAGTTGTACGCCGAGGAGAAAGGAGTGGAGTTCCTACTCCCCTAAACGCAATGCTGACTAGTCAAATCAAAGCCCTCAGATGAGGTCGGTATTGTAGTGTAAGCCTGCATTTTCCTTTCGGGAAAGCGCATCTTCAGTAATCAATGTGGCTACCAATACAAGATTTCGTAACTCGACCAAATCCCTCGTGGGGAGACTTCTTCTCCAAATGATATCAACTTCCTTTGAGAGCAAAGTTAGCATTCGACGTGCTCTTTCGAGTCTTGAGAAACGGCGAACAATTCCTACATCATCGGTCATCGTCTTTCGCAATGTCTCAAGGTCTCTTACCAATGGAGCGTGTTCCTCAAGGTGCGGCAACCCTTCAGCACGCCATTTAGGTACCTCTTCAAGCGAGTCGATGGAATTTGCAATCATGTGATCAGCAGCCCTATTTGCAAATACTACCGCTTCTAGAAGGCTGTTAGAAGCAAGGCGATTTGCACCATGCATGCCGGTACAAGCCACTTCACCGATTCCGTAAAGCCCAGGAATTGTAGCATTGTCATCCATCAGCACTCTTGCATCGATATCAACCGATAGGCCTCCTACCATGTAATGGGCTGCAGGGGCAACTGGCAGATGATCTCGCCCAAGTGAAAGCCCTGCAATGTTCAACCTACTTTCGATAGTTGGGAAATGGTTTCTTAATTTCTCCACATTCAGATGGTCGGTGACTAACCACACATGGTCGAATCCACTTCGCTTCATTACTCGGTCACAGGCACGAGCTACGACATCCCTTGTTGCGAGTGAGCCCTGAGGTGATGATTCAAGGGTAAAAGAATAATTTTCAGGCGCTTTATCACTCGTTCTATATTTTTCTAATCCCTGGTGGTCAAGGAGAACTCCACCCTCGCCTCTGAGCGCTTCCGTAATGAGAAATGGTCTGTCGCCCTGCAACATCAATGCGGTCGGATGGAATTGTACGAATGCCATATCTCTAGCACTTGCTCCAGCCCTAACCGCCATTGCTAATCCATCTCCAGAGGCGACGGGAGGGTTGGTTGTTCTCTCCCACAATCTTCCAGTTCCGCCGGTAGCAATCATGATTGCATCTGCAGGAACTGCATCCATCCTGCCAGTGTCCAAATCGAGACACCAAATCCCCTTTACCCCCTTTGAAGGGTTTCCGTGCACCCTCTGAATTAAATCGACTCCGAGGGTATGAGGCCTGACCTCAATATTCGGGTGTGCGGCCACGGCTTCGGTTAATGCTCTCTCAATTTCGGCCCCAGTTGCATCTTTTGCATGGAGAATTCTACGGGCTGAATGACCTCCTTCTTTGACAAGATGGAATCCATCATCGTCTTCTTCGAATTTTACTCCAATTGAGAGTAGATCACGAATCCTATCGCCAGCTTCGGTAACGACCATACGCACAATTTCCTCATCACACAAGCCATCACCGCTAGCCAATGTATCGGCAATATGTGCCTCCATTGCTTCACCATCTGTACGATCTAGAATACCAGCAATGCCACCTTGAGCCCAATTTGTGGAACTATCCTTCGGCTGTTGTTTGGTAACAACGAGAACCTCATGATTCTCATCTGCCAGTCGTAAACTAGCGAACAGACCAGCAATACCGCTGCCGATGATGACGATACGTGACATGGGACGCAACACCTCCTGTGGTTGGATACATTCAAAGATGCCCCTCACCATGCGAAACGAAGAAGTGTGGCTTGTGTCACACAGGGGTTATGGGGCGCTTCAAGAAGTTGTCTGGGGTCATCGGCCTCGTGATGGTTTGTGTCGCAGTTGCAAATGTAGAGATAGGGGCACTAATGCCTCTTGAGCCCCCCCATAAACTGATACTTGCAAATATGGCACAACCGGGTTGTAGTAGTGCTGACATCCAAAGCGATTTAGATTCAGGTTCTGTAAATACATGTGTTTCTACTCTAGGGGTCTGGGATGCAGCTGATATGTTGCTTGTGATGGAAGGCACGATGCTCTTCTTTGCCTCATTCATCCGTTGGCCACGTCGGGGACGATGGGCAATTAGGATTCGAAGGATGGCATTGGTTGGTGGCATTCTATTGTGTGGCCTCGCAATCGCCGATGCAACTGATACACTTCCTGGTCCAGATGCAGGAGACCTTGCAGCTTTACTTCCGTTCCCTGCACCCGCAATTGCAGTACAACTTGGAGTATTCGTTATGGGGATCTTCCTAATCAGAGGTCCGAAGTACATCTACGATGATGGCGAAAAGGGTCAAACCTCTAGGTTTCAAGAGAAAACCGATAAATTACATTCCGATATGGACAAGGCATTCAAATCCGGTGGTTCACTGAAGGGATTGAAGTCCGACCGCCAAATGATGAAAGGAATGAAGCGGTATACTACGGTGAAAGATTTGTGGACACATCAGGAATTATCACATCACGAAGATGCCTTTGAAAGCGGATTGAGAGATGTAGCCTCCTACTCACTTGGTAGAACTTGCCACCTGTGCAATGGATCAGGATGTGCCCGTTGTTCGAACACCGGTTCATTACAATGAATCGCTGTCTTCGGCTCAAGAATCAGCCATTCACAAACGGCATCTCGCGTGCGAGGCTCGGGGAACCTTCAAGACCCCTCGGGGCTCGCTCCCACCTTGAGGTCGGGAACTCAGTTTCCTGATTGAGAGGGAAAGGGATGTATCTAAAAGCACTGGAAGTGGAGAACTTCAAGTCATTTAATGGCGAAGCAACGATTCCGTTGGATCGTGGTTTCACGGCTATCACTGGGCCTAATGGTTCAGGAAAATCAAATTGCGGTGATGCGATACAATTCGTACTTGGTCCGCGCTCTTCAAAGGTCCTCAGGGCTCAAAACTCAAAGGATTTAATTTTCAATGGCGGTAAATCAAATCGCCCTGCTCGAAATGCAAAAGTCACCCTAGTCTTCGCTAACCCAGTACTTTCCAATGGAAGACGCAGACTCCCTGTCGATTGTGAGGAGGTTCGTATGACACGTGAGGTCAGACTTACCAAATCCAATAACACCGTTACATCATATCATCTCAACGGTGAGGAATCAACCCAGAAATCATTCCATAGACTCCTAAATCAAGCGAATGCAAGGCCAGATGGTTACAATATCGTCCTTCAAGGCGATGTTACTCGCTTGTCTAAGATGACTGCAAATGAAAGGCGCAAGGTTCTCGATTCGGTTGCAGGAGTTACTTCGTACGATGATGAAATCCGTAAGGCTGATCGCCAGAAAAATCAGGTTGAAGAGTACATCGATAGGATTTCATTGGTCGAAGATGAACAGAAATCACGATTGAAGGCACTTGAGAAGGAAAAAGCCCAAGCAGAGAAGGTAAAGTCCCTCAAGGAAGAATTTGATCAAGCAAATGTCGAACTCCATCAATCCAGACATGCTTCTAGCAAAGCAGAAATCCACCACCATACCGAAGAGCGTGCAAGATATTTGGCCGAGGCAGCAGAACTCGAGCAGGTAGTCAAGGATGCATCAAAGGAACTTCTCAAATTCGATGACCGTATTGGCGAACTCGAAGTGAAAATTAGGGAAGCGATGGGCGAAGACAAAGGCGGCCTCCTCGAAGAGATTCAGAAATTACAGGTTGCGTGTGAGCGAAATCGCGACCGTATTGAAGAGGCGATGAGAACTCAAGCCGATGACGAGCAATCACTCGAAATTCTTGAACAAGAAATCGATGGTGCGAGTGATGCATTAACCACCCATAAGGAGAGTCTCGTTGAGGCAAAGGGCGCACTTGAATCATCCAAAGCCGCTTTCGATGAAGCCGAAGCCGAGGAAAAATCTGTTCAGGATGCCCTCGAGTCCTCTGGCGCTGCAACTGCAACATTGTCAAGAGCACTTTCAAAGGCTACTGAAGCACTAGAGGCGGCAAGAGAGGCTGCTCACGCTGCTCAATTAGAGGCAGACAAGGTTTCAGGTCAAGCCGATCTTATTGCTGAGCAATTATCTGTTGCAGAGGAGAGCGTGGAAGACGCCCGCCTCACTCATGATGATCTCCAACTAGTAGGTGAAGAATTGGGAACAGCAGACCCAGAGGTCGACAGAACCAAACTGGGTGAGGAACTTCAGAAATCCCAACGAAGCGAAGCAAAACTCCAGATTGAAGCAACAGCAGTCGAGAACAAATTGCGTGAAACTGAACGTAAACTCGTCAGTGCCCGTACCGAATTGGAGAATCGTTCTGGAAATAATGGCATGGCACCAGGCGCTGCCGCAGTTATTGCAGCCAAAGACCGTGGAGAACTTCGCGGAGTTCTAGGTACGATAGCAGAATTATGTGCGCCACATGATGACGCACATGCTGAAGCACTTGCTACCGCCGTAGGTGGCGGCATGAGTTCTATCGTTGTTGAAGATGACCAAGTTGCTGCAGAAGCGATGGCCTTACTTCGCAATAAGAAAGCTGGCCGAGCCACTTTCCTACCTCTCAACCGAATCCAAGCAAACCGTTCTAGCGGGAAGGCAGCCATGGTTGCTCGTAAGCCAGGAGTCATCGGTTTCGCTCATGAATTACTCAATTATGATCCAAGAATTGCTACAGCGGTAGCATATGCATTGCGCAATACTCTCGTTGTAGAGGACCTCTCCACTGCTCGCCGTTTGATGGGCGGAGTTAGGCTCGTTACATTGCGCGGAGAAATCACTGAACCTGGTGGTGCGATGGTTGGAGGAAGTAGAGCCCGAATGAAGACCGGATTTGGGGGACGAATCCAAGGTGCCTCAGCCGTTGAAAAACTAGCGGCAGAGGTGGAAAGGCTCTATTTGATGAGCGAAACAGTCACTCAAGCAGTCAATGAAGCAAGAACTCAACAACTTGAGATTCGCGCAAAAATCAATTCACTTGCTGAGGATGACACCTCAGTCAAAAGAACAACATGGAACGCAGAGTGTGAAATTGCACGTAAGGAATTAGACAAGACTCGTGGAGCAGCAACACAGTTGCAAAAGCGCCTTGATAATTTGGAATCTGACCATCGTGGCCGAATTACAATGCTAGAATCAGCCAAGAAAGCATTGGTCGATGCTGAAGCAGCGCGTGACAAAGCGCATAATGAGTTACAGGAATCCTCTCCTGAAGGAATGCGCCAGCGACTTCTTGAAGCTTCACAGAAGCGAATGGAAGCCGAAGGTAGTGCAGCCAAAGCCCGCTTGACATTAGAGAGCGGAGAGGAAAAGAGTTCACTTCTTAGCGACAGACTCGAGTCATTCACTGGCCGTGCTGATGAGATTCAGTCAAACATGGCTGGAAGAACCAAATCAATTACTGAATGGACTGATGCAATCGAAGCGGATTCCATCATTCTCACTGCCAAAGAGGGAGAACGCACAATATTACTTGAGGAAAATGAGGGTCTTGAAAGTGAGAGACTTGCATTGACCGAGGACCGTGCGGCACTTCGTGCATCTGCTGGGCAGAAAACCACTACTGCAATCAGTCATAGGTCCATGGCTGAAGATATCGGTCGCAATTTGGCGGTCAAGGAACAATCTCTAGCCGATCTCCTTGTAGAAATGGCAGATATGGGAATCGAAGTTGCTGAAGAGGGTGTAGAATTAGCGAATGTGGGTGATGCAGAGAAGAAGATGCGCACACTCCAACGCCGTCTTGACGCTCATGGTCCAGTCAATATGCTTGCAATCGAGCAATATGATGCATGCAAAGAGCGTTTGGATGAGATGAAGACCGACTTCAAGGTCCTTCAGCAACGTCGCAAGCGTCTAATCGATATCACCGACAAGTTGGAAGACCAACGAAAGACACGATTGCTCGCTACGCTCAAGGATGTAAATGAAAACTTCAAGCGAGTCTACAAGATTCTCTCCAATGGTGGCCGTGGGGAATTATTCCTAGAGAATCCCGATGAGCCATTCAAGGCTGGTCTTGACATGTGGGCACAGCCCCGTGGGAAGTCGAACAAGTCTCGTCTACAAGGCTTATCTGGTGGGGAACAATCAATGGCCGCTCTATCCTTAATTTTCGCAATCCAGGATCACGACCCAAGCCCATTCTACTACTTTGACGAAGTCGATCAAAACCTAGATGGTGACAATGCAAAACTCATCGCCAAGATGTGCCGAGAACGAAGCGAGTCCGCTCAATTCATCATGGTTACACTGCGAAAGGTATCACTCATGCTAGCCGACCACCACATTGGAATTACCCATGGTGGCGATGGTTGCTCACGTCGCATAGTCGACTTCGACCGAGACCGCGCAATCGCATTAGGTGAAGCAGCAGAAAAAGAGAATGCAACTGCTTCGGAAAAGAATCATTCACGCATCGAGCAAGCAAAGGTCGATGCTGCAGACATGCCAGAAGTCCCTGAAGCACTTGAAGCGCCAACGAGTCTTGGAAGATTGTCTGATGATGCTGATGAAGAATGTGACGAGGAAGAAGAGTCCATTGGTTTCGCCGCCCTCACAGAGAGAGCCGAGGAACTATCCGAAGATATCGAGGAGCGCCGTGCTGTAGTCGATGCATTGCTCGAGGAAGAAGAATCTGAATCCGAGGTCGAGAAGGAGGTCTGAACATGCAGCAGGCCGTACTTGACGACTGGTTCCTACGCCAGGACATCATGGACCAGCTTGTCAGTCGTGACGAGACCCCTGACGAAGCAGCACGCTTTGCCGACCGCATTGTTAACATCGCACAGACCGATGGCGCTGAGCATCAAACTCTCGTCGATCCGTTTGATAGATCGGTTGCGCTGGTATTTTCTTTGGTGAAAGAAGAGGGAATGGATCCTTGGAATATCGACCTTTCCGCTTTCCTAAAAATCTTCACTCAGAGAGTCCGTGCGGAGGCAAATAACCTCGACCTACCCGCTTGTGGCCGTCTAATTAGAATGTCATGGGAGGTCTTGAATGAACAGGCTTCAGTATTATTCGACAAGGTTACAGCCCTAGATATGGATGATGACGAATTCTTAGATTTCGGCTGGGAAGCATCGTATGACGATGAAGAATTCATTTTCACTTCTACTGTTCTTGATGGAGGCGCAGATGGAGTCCTTCCTTCACTATTTGGTGAGCGGGTGCGCAGGGAAGAGGGCCGCCCTTCAACTCTTGGAGAATTATTGTCCGCCCTCAAGGACGCCTGTGATGATGCTGAAATTCTAAAGGCTAGAGAAGAGAATCGTCGATTACATGCTGAAGAACTCAAAGAGATGATTTCTAATGTCGGTGCTAGAATGCACGATGAGGACCTTGAAGGAGACATTGAAAAGTGTTGGCGAGCCATTCGAGTTGTCACAACAACACTCGGAGAGTCCAAGGTTCCAGTCGAAGATGTATCCGCTGCACTGAACGCTATACTTGAAGAGAATCATGGGGAGATTCCCGAAGGATATCACGAAGAATCGAAGGTCACTTCATTCATTGCTGGATTATTCCTAACACACCGAGGTTATGCTTCAATCACCCAAGATGGCCCCGATGATCCAATCATGATAGAGGATAAATGGCCTGAAATTGAAACATTTGCAGAAGTAGCCACTCTTGCCCGAAAGTGGATGGATGATGCCACTGCCTCAATAGATGAAGAGGAATCAGAATCTCAACGTCACGCTGCTCGTTTGGAAGAACGGGCAAGGAAAGCAGCCGAGGAAGAAGCACAACGCCTTGCTGAAGAGGCTGCTGCAAAGGAAGAGGAATTGCCAATCGATTCAACGGTAATGAAAGAACTTGAGTCGTGGTTAGTCGAATGAGGTGGTGAAAATATGACTGAAGTACCCTTGGAAACTCTATTGGAAGCCACAATGTTCAGTGCTGGGCGCTCACTCACTCCTGAAGAATTATCCGAAGCACTTGGATATGAGGGAGAGGAAATATCAGAGGCCCTTACCGTATTACAGACCACTCTTAAACGTCGTAGAGGCGGTGCAATACAAGCGGTGGAAATAGGTGGGCGTTGGGCGATTGAAGTCAAACCTGCTATCGCAAACCACCTTCCTACTGATACCAAGAGCGACCTTCCAGGTAAATTACTGAAAGCCGCAGCACTAATCGCATATCACCAACCAATGCCTCAATCAAGACTGGTAGAATTATTGGGCCAAAGGGCGTATGACCACATCAGGGAATTAGCTCAGGCTGGTTTAGTCAATAGGCGCAGAGATGGTAATACTAGGCGCCTGACTACCACAAGGCGCTTCTCTGAGGTGTTTGGTTGCCCACATACCGACCGCAAGAAGGTCAAGAAATGGTTCCGTGACCAAGTAGCAGGCTCTGGAATGCTAGAGGGAATGGAAGAGAAACTCGCATTACGTGAAGATGGAGAAGAAGGTGTCCAGATGACTCTAGAACTCTCCGAAGATGAGTGATTACTCATTACGTAGTGCTTTCAGTGCTTCATTTACTGCTTGTTGGGTAATAGGTCCTGGCTGCGAGCGAACGCTATCAGCAACCTGTTCAATTTCCTCAGCAATAGCACCAGCACTCACTGCCATATTTCTCACATGGAGTTTCATGTGTCCTGCTTGTATGCCACTTGTGGCTAAAGCTCTCATTGCTCCAAGATTCTGTGCAAGTCCAGCAGCCGCCATAACGCCTGCAAGTTGTTGTGAAGATTCCACTCCTAGAATTGCAAGATTAGCTCTTGCTGCAGGGTGTACTTTGGATGCTCCCCCCACAATTCCAACGGCTAAAGGAGTCTCAATCGAGCCAACGAGGTCTCCATCATCATTCTTCGTCCACTTAGTCATGGAAGAATAGCCGTTGTTAGCATGACTTGCCCATGCATGGCATCCAGCCTCAATCGCTCTCCAATCTTGGCCACAAGCTAATGCAATGGCACTAATGGCGTTCATTACACCCTTATTGTGCGTAGTGGCCCTAAATGGGTCCGCAATAGCGAAATGATGTGCTTCGAGAATGGCATCGATAATCTGAGAGCCATTTTCAGCACTTCCATCATCGCTGATCTCCTCACGTGTGAAAACCGCTTCAACACGTGCTAATCGATGCGCTGCGAGGTTGGATAGGATTTTCAAATGAACACGGCCACCAGTAATTTCCTCAATTTTCCCCGAAACCATTTCCGCCATAGTATTGACTGCATTTGCCCCCATGGCATCACGTGTATCAACAAGAAGGTGGATTACAAGCGCCCTTCCAGAGAGGGTTTCGATAATCCTGGTTTGGACATCTTTGCAGCCTCCACCTAAGCGAACCATAGTGGAAGGGCGAGAGTTACAGATTTCCATCAACTCCGTCTTGGAAGAAGAAATTGCCAAAGCGGCTTCATCGACATCTTCGAGGTCGAGGACTTGTATCTGTCCAATCATTATTGGAGGGTCAGAAGAAGTACGGAATCCACCCCTAGAAAGGCAACGCTTAGCCATATTAGAGGCAGCTGCAATAATACTAGATTCCTCTACGCAGAATGGAATTAACCACGCCTCTCCATCAATAACGAAATTGGTAGCAATACCAACGGGGAGCGACATAGTGCCGATGACATTCTCAATCATTCGATCAGCAGCAGATTCGTCTAATTCAGCAGTAGAGGACAGGGCATCAATTTGCTCATCGCTTAGTCCAGAGAGTTTAGCGACCATTGCAAGACGTTCAGCAACCGATAGGCGGTAGAAGCCCTTGAGGCGGCTATTGTCGACAGGCATGTTCCTCTCCCTCTATCTGTGATGCGGGTGACTCTAGCACATGAACGATGCGCCCAATTAACGCGTTAATTAACGTGTTAATGGTGCGTTAGAGTTCCGTTATTTGAAGCAAATCCATCCATCTGGTTTCTCTTTCAACACGTTCTAACGCATCTCTCCGAGGGCACATTGCAGTGAAACATCATATACTCTACTAGCCGCACTGTCCGCATGGGTATTGAAACGCCTGCACTAGGAATTCCTGCACTGAAGGAGAACCCCTTCCATGGGCGCCCCCTCGAAACCGGCGATTCAGATCTCCTAGTAGGGAGGGCTGAATTTGCTGGAAGGTGGTCGAGGTTTTTGCACCAGGAAACTCCTCGGCTAATATTGCTAATCGGAGAGAGGGGTTCAGGCAGGACCTCACTCTTGCGTTGTTTGGGAGAGGAATCTAGCATGACAGTGCACCTAGACATGTTTCCATTCTCAAATCATTCACGTTCAATATTGGATGAAATCCACGGTTCTTTCCTCGGATTTGATATGCCAGCTAGCGCACCTGAACTCGCCACTAAACTCGCACACCACACCAAGAGTATGGATGGCCCACTGCCCCTTATCGCATTGGATTATTCCAATGCAGATGGTAGGCAATTATCGGAAGTGACTTCAGGGATTTTTTCCGCAATCGAAAGGCTACGCGCCCTCGTAGTAATCTCTTTGACCACAGATCAAAGGGCTCAATGGCCAGAATCATTGGTTAGCAGATTCGACCATGTAGAAGTTTTGAAGCCACTACAGGAAGAAGAGGTAAGAGAACTATGCCAAAAGAGAGTGGCATCTGTCTCTAGAGCAGGATGGAAAATGTCAGATGAGGCACTGGGTTTCATTGTTAATGAGTGCGCAGGGCATCCGACTCGCATTATTAGGAAGATGCGAGACATGGTAGATGAGGAAAGAGAGCGCCCAAGGGAAGCTCGATATGATTCAGAATTAGAAATTGTTGAAAATATCACCGAAGATCCACTTGAGGAAGAGCAATTTGTGGAAGAAGAAGAAGTGATAGATGAATCTGATTACAGTGGATTCGACCTTGACTTGGACCAACTTGCTGAGGAGAATAACCCGGTCGCACCACCTACTCCAGAGCCTGTACCGTTTCCAGTACACGCTTCAGGCCCATTTGGTGGCCTCAGACACAGGAATCGTGATTACAAGGCGGTAAAACACGAGACCAAAGAGGCCCCTAGTGTCCCAGAGCCTACAATACAAGCCGATGAAGAGGAAGCTAACGCCTTATGGATGGCAGAGGGAAGTGAACCCGTATTGATTCAGGAGCCAATACCCGAGTTGCCCATTATTATCGAAGATCAAGTTCTAACTCCAGATTCTGATGACACCGAATCGAAACCCCAATCAGATATACTGAAGCAGATTGTTGATTTACTCAAGCCCTTGCAGTCATTAGGCATAGCAGACGCCCTTTCATCCCTAAGGTTGCCAATTATCGGTCAAAGGCATAGTTTTGCTCTAGATGTCCATACCTTGCGTAATCTCGCCCGTAGTGAGGCAATATTGGTGGAAGTAGCGTCAGAGCGTTCATTTTCGCCTTCTGATGCCCGTTTACAGGACCAGTTGCGAATCAAGCGTCCCAGGATGTCTCAGATATGCAATCACCTCTACCGTGCTGGAATCCTATCGGTGCAACCAAAAGGTCGCTCAAGGATGTATTCATTGACGAATGATGCGAAAGCGCAACTTGTAGCGTGGGGTATGATGGAGGGGTCGATATGAGTTGGTCGATATCTCATTCTTGGCAAGCACCAACCTTTGTCGCTGCCTCGACATCTGTCGGTTCAGATCTCCTTGTAGCTAGTGGTCTTGAATTATTTCTTCTGGATGAAAGTGGCGGAGTGCGCTGGAAACGTTCAATGCCATTCAAGGTCCATGCTGCTGAACATGCATCTGGTCATATAGCGATATTATGTGGTCATGGATTCCATATCTTGAGGGCTAGTGATGGTTCGCAAATAGGTGAAGGAAGGGCTACCAGTGGAGGCTTTAGCGACTTAATATCACGCCCAGGTGGCGGATGGATTCTTGCTTGTCGAGAAGGACGCCTTCATCTATTCAATCAAGAAGGCCGGGGAATCAAACGCCTTGAGAGCGGTAGGGTTCGCCGCTTGGTAGGTTGGTTTGACCGTGAACATTTGATGTGGCAGGATGACAGGGGCCGATTGCGTTGTGCACGCTTAGCCAAAGATGACTCCCAACGATTACTGGAGGATAGAGTATGGAGTTGGGTTAGTAGAATGGTTGGCGGAAAGGTTCTGTTACAGTCCGCGGATGGAAATCTGTGGGAAGGCGTGCCTCATCCATTTGGATGGGATGGAATAGAAACTATCGATACGAGATCCCTTGAACCGGTTGCTGCAAACCGAGCAGGAGATGGTTGGTGGGTGCTATCTGTCGAGGGTAAATTATTTTCGATGACAAGCGAGGACGACGACGAGTCGGGAGGTACTAACTTAGGAGAGTTCCTGATAGGACTGGCTGCGGATACAATGGCTACAATAACACGTAGTGGCCTGGTGAGATATTGGCAGGCACCAGAACTTGCAAACCTCAGAAGGGCAGAAATGCAGAAGAATCTGGCCGAGGCAAAAATGTCGAGTGATTGGGAAGAGAGAAAGAATATTTTCCAGAGAGCTAGGCAGGCAGAAGATGAAGGCCGGTTATCGCTTGCAGTAGATCTCTATGAAGCACTAGGAAGAGCCGAAGATGTGAATCGTCTTGTTGCACGACTCAGAGGTGATTGATATTTCAGATAGGGTGACCGAGGAGAAGTTACTTCATTATCTAGATTTAACAAAAAAAGCAAGAGCGAAAGCCACTCCAATTCATGCAGAAGGAACACCAGAAGCAAAGCAACTCGAAATAATGATGAGGATGGCCGATGACTATGCTTCAGACGCAAGGCATTTCATGGATAATGGCGACTATGTGAGAGCTTTTGGAGCCATCAATTATGCACATGCGTGGATAGATGCTGGCGTAAAACTCCGCTTGCTAGATGGACATGACGATGATGTCCTTTTCACCTTACCATGATCAGGAAATTGAGATCTCTTCGGCTAACATTGACGCTTGAGTCAATTGGTTTTGAATAATTTCAAGTCTTTCTTGGGCGGTGTTGAGGAAAGGTACTAGGCATAATCTCAAAGGATGGGCCAAGTTGTACACATGAGATGGTCTACCACGAGTGCCATTGGTAATAGATTCGACATTTACTAAACCCATTTCTTTCAATTGGCGAATTGCAATCGAAACATCTGGTTGTCGCATCATACATCGGTCCTGTAGTTGGGGCGAGGACGAAGTTCCATGAACGTGTAAACAAATCAATGCCCGAGATGTATGTGGATTAACCCCCATGTTCACGAGGAGGTTGACAAGTTCATTTGCTGATTCAAGGATATTATCTTGACCAGAACGACCCTGTGCAAAGCCGGTAACATTTCCCATTGAGACCCATTATAATTGGGCAGTATATGAACTTCTCACCGACAGTAAATTTTTTTATTGCCGAACAAGTCTGAGATGGGAACGCCCACTAACCTCTAACCACGCCATTCCTGCTTGTGATAATCTTCGTTTGAGGCCAGTATCTACAGTTAGTACAATCCAACCATTTGCCACTGCCAAATCGTGAAGTTGATCATCGGTGTGGTTGCCTGATTCAGGAAGAGATTCAACAATTTCACATCGCGCTTCAAGCATATCCAAGAGGAGCCTACGATCTTCCATTGATTTTAGTTCGGCAAGAACCGATGGAACAAGAATAAGGTCACGGGTTCCAGCACTTTCTAGCAGCGCTTGATCGATATTGATTCCAGCCTCGATGACTGCGACCCAACCGCAGGCATCGATTAGAACTCGAGGCATGGACATCACTCAATTGTCCCGTGGCCAATTAATCGCCAGCGTGCACCGACTCGACGAGATAGAGATATTCTCTGTCCAGAATCTGCACAAATCGGTAGTCTGAGATTCAGAGTTGCTTTACCCTTTCCAGTGGTATTGACAACTCCAACACTTGTGGCAGTTGCCACATTTACCATCAACATCTCTCCTGGACGAAGTGGCATAATTGGTGTTGGTTCTTCACCTTCACCTGCAACCATTTTTTCCATGAGGGTAATCGTGATTGCAACAGAATCCCTTACTTCAGGTAGGTCCCCTTTTCTAGCAACGACTTGACCTGAGAGATTATCTGCATTTGTGAAGGATGGGTCGAGCGGTGTTGCCATTCCGCAAAGGCCACCTGCACGCATGTTATCAAGATTCAATCCTCCACCTTGCATACTGGAAACCTTGGAAATAATCGGCTCGTAGTGAACCCTGTTTCCTTTCTGGATCTTTTGACCAGGCCCAATGACGATTTCATCGCCAATCTTGAATTCCCCTTCGACGATACTACCGCCGATTACTCCGCCACGGAGTTTTGCAGGTCGTGTACCGGGCCTGTTGATGTCGAAAGAGCGAGCAACATGCATGATTGCTCTGGTGTCCTTAGAACGGTCAGGAGTAGGAATTGTTTCTTCAATTGCGTGAATCAAAATATCAAGATTAACATCGTGATGAGCGGAGACAGGGATAATCGGTGCATTTTCAGCGATGGTTCCTTTTAGGAATTCCGTGATTTCTTTGTGTGACTCCATTGCGCGCTCTTTGCTTACAAGGTCGATTTTGTTTTGAACGACTACGATATTATTGATTCCAGCGATTTCAAGCGCCATCAAGTGTTCTCGAGTCTGTGGTTGGGGGCAGGCATCATTTGCGGCAACCATCAACATGGCACCGTCCATAATCGATGCACCAGTAATCATAATCGCCATTAGCGTCTCGTGACCAGGCGCATCTACGAATGAAATGACTCTCTTCAATTCATGCGCTTCATCCTTACCACCGTCTGGACGACGTCCAGTAGCGTAGTAGTCTCCTCCTGAAGTTTGATAGAATGCAGTATCAGCATATCCAAGTTTGATGGAGATGCCTCGCTTGCGTTCTTCTGAGTGAGTATCGGTCCAAATTCCAGAGAGTGCCTGGGTAAGGGTTGTTTTCCCGTGGTCAACGTGACCAACTAGGCCAATATTGACCTCAGGTTGTGCGGGAAGCTTTCTTGCCATGCTTCCCGTCAACTCCATTCAGAACGATGCACGCCTCGTGGCGTTCACTCAGTGCTCTCCTCTTCGCTTTCTCCGAGGATGGTGTCGAGGGTCTTGTTAGCAGCCTCGACGACCTTGAGGTTTATCTGACGGGTATCTTGGGTGATTGTGTTGCCACGGAAGTAACGGCGCATGCGCAGTCCGTCTGGCTTGTAACGGAAACGCTTCTTTTCGCCGCCTTTGGACTTGTGGACCAAATCGTGGCCCTTGAATCCGGTTGATGCAGTAACGAGAATTGATTGACGAGTACCGCCCATTAGGTCGGAACGCATTGGGGTTCCAGTCTTGTCGGAGCCACCGGTAATTTCCAATTTGTAACCCGCAAGGGTCTTTTCGCCTTCGCCGACGAAGATCCCATCGACTATATCGCCAATCTTCTTTCCGAGGAATTGCGATTGGTTGTTTCCACTGATTGACATGTTGTATGAGCGACCACCGTTAGACGGATCAGTGTCATTGACAACTGCGTTGAAGGAACCTTCGGACATGGTAATACCCTCTCTTGAGCAACCTGCCGACATGGGCCGGGTATTTAGCCCCACCGGGAGGGGGCCGTAGGCCCTCAGCGTCGCAGTCTGGCAGGTATGAGGGTCTCTAGGCGACGAGCGACATCCGAAGGTAGCATATGCGGCATCGATAGGAATTGCGTGCGACCCCTTCCAGTACCAACGGTATCTGTCCTCGCCACAAGTATGTCTTCTTGCGTTAATCGCTTGATATGCTTCCAAATTGTAGTATGCCCTTTTGGGTCTTGTTCAAACTCTTCACAGACAACGTGGTAGAGCTTGTCGGCTTCGCCACTGGTGACGGTTTCTTGCTTGCGGAGGCGCCTACAAATGCCGAGTAACAAAAGCATAGCATGTGAGGGCAGAGAATCGATATCCATGGTGTCAACATTATTTGGCATCGCGATTACAGTATGTTGAACATCTTTAGGTTCAATCATAGAACGGCCCGAGGCTTCAGCTCTCATCGCCGCACCTTCGAGCAACTCAATCACCTGTCTCGCATCTCCCGAAGGGGCCGCTGCTTGGGAAACCAGGTCGAGAATTTCGTCAGTCCATGTTCCTACAACTAGACCGGCTTCTGCTCTTTGACGAGCGATAGCGCGCATGCTCTCTTCATCGTATGCGCCTAGTCGTAGATGATTGGAACGGCCCATTCGTGAAATAACTGCACCTTCAAGGAGGTCGAGCACTTGTTCTTGGCTGATTAAAATTAGAGAGAGAGTTCCAGCACCGTCTCTATCTTCATCGATTCGCAGTAGTTTGTACAGCACATCATCGCCAGAATGGCGTAAGAGGTGGTCTACCTCATCGAGAACTATTACCAAATGTGAGTTGTCTAGGCGCATCATTCTCCTCAGTGAAGTTAGGAGTTCACCAACTCCAAGGCCGCGGTCTGGATGCCCGGGGTCGAGATCTTGGACCACCTTTTGCATCACACGCGAGGAAGTAGTGGCATTACGGCAATTCACATGTACACTTCTAATATTGCGACGTTCTGCTAAATGACGTGAAAGATCAATGCAGAAGCGCTTGACTAAGGCTGTTTTTCCAGAACCTATGGGTCCGGTCACGACCGCTCTTCCAGTCCCTTCTGGATGGGCGAGCCCAATGAACATCCCCGCTAGTTGAGCTTGCGTATCACCCCTCTCCACCAATTCTTCTGGGATGTGGTCAAAACCGAAAACCTCGGGGTGCGCGAGGACCAGCCCCGCACCGATACGGTCCAGATATGATGTCATGACTTCAGAGGGTTTCCGCCTACCGTTATTGAAGATACGGGCGAAAATGGCAAGTCGAAGCAATCTATTTCACGGAATTTCGTCAAATTGGTAACCCGTTTCCCAACTCTTCTCCCCTAGTGCAACCTCAAGTTCAAATGGGGTTACCAGAGGCTTACCATACCTCACCGCATCATCTATGGCGATACGGGGACATGCGGTATTGACGAATGCATCTACGGGATAGAAATCAATCAACTCCGGGCCAATGTGTTCGAGTGCGAGTAGATACCCCTTTTTGCCGTGCTTAGCGAGAAGTCGCTTTAGACGAAGAGCGAGAGTTCTTCGCATCTGTCCTGGCTTCTCTCCAATCAGAATTGCAAACGTTTGGGAGTCTTGGATGGACATTATCATTCCAAAGCGTTGACGCAAGATCCGTTCAATACGTTCAGCGCCCATTTCGCTCGCATCACCAGTATATGGGTCAAGCATCGCTAGTGGTTTCCCCGTATGGAGGGCGAGACCAATAGGATGGAAATCACCGCTTCCAAGGAATAAGTAGTGACCGATTTCATCATCGTCCCCAGAGTAATTGCAGCCAAGTACCTGGCCGGGGAAGGTTAGACGTGCCCCTCCTACGGGAACTTCAACCTCAAACCCGGCTGCCTCAAATCGCTCTTTGTAGTCGAAGATTAAGTGGAGGTGTTGAATAGAACCAACAAGGCCTAACTTTGAGCCTTTGAGAGGTGCAACACGTCCTACTGCATCCAAGAATCGTTCTTTGGCTTCATCTACTGAAAGGTCTACTTCACCTTCTTCAAGACGAGATTCTGCGATTGCTCGATGCTGAGCAAGAAGAGGTAGAACCGGAGCGATCTCAGGGTCGCCATCATAGGTTACATCGATGAATTGGGTAGGCATTCCTGATTCAATGTTCATCTGAGAATGTCCCATGTGAGCTACAAGTTCCACACCCATCATTTTCATCTTGTCATGCACGAGGTCACATGCGCCGTAGCAAGGGTCTGCTGCGAGAACGACTTTTGCTGAAGTTTCATCTTCGATTTCATCCATCATTTCGAGGGCTTGCATTTTCAGTCCTTCGGGGACCTGCAATGCGATTAAGCGATGATCATTGGAACGAATTCTCTCGATTAACTCATCGAGTTGGAAATCATGACGGTCTAGGTCCATATCATCGCTCCAAGTAAACGTTGGACCTCTAACTCAAGAGGCTGCCGCTTCACTCTGCGAGGAAATCGACATACTCATCTGGCTCAAGGAGATTCTCCATATCGATTTCGTGAGGTGCAAGTATGACGATCCAACCTAGGTCATATGGTGATTCGTTGACTAAATCTGGATTGATTTCAACTTCACCGTTAACCTCGGAAATCTCTCCACTGAATGGAGAGGGGAAGGTAAGTTTCTCACTTGCAGTCCAGAGCGAGAAGAGGCTTTGCTCTTCATCAACCTCAGTTTCAGCGTGCGGTAGAATAACTCGTAGAACTTCACCAATGTCCTTTGCAAGGAAATCGGATACTCCGACAACTAACCGGTCATCCTTTTCTTGATACCAAAGGTGGTCTCTAGAGTATTTTCTACTGTGCGCGATTCCAAACTCCATGATTTCCTCGTCCATGGCCATCTCCACCGCGCCGTCAAACAAGTGGTATTTTAACGCGATGTTTTTGAGAGCCTTTCAATAATTCGAGATATGGACAAGTGTCATGTGCTTGAGCCACTTCGGAGTTAGCATGCAGTTCCACGAAACCGATGAGCAGCAGATGATAAGAGAACTCGTGAGAGATTTCGCTGAAACCGTTTTACCTCCTACTATCGAGCATCGAGACCACAATCAAATCCCTCCCGCCGCAGAATGGCAGGAATTTCTTGATTTTGGACTTCAAGGTATTACAATCCCCGAGGAATACGGCGGAAATCCTGTCGATGATATTTCTGAAGCGATTATCATCGAGGAGTTGGCTAGGGTTGACCCGTCCTTTGCTGTGATGTATTGCGTACATGTTGGGTTGTGTTCCAAGACAATCGCTCTCCATGGAACCGATGATCAAAAATCACGTTACCTACCCCGCCTTGCTGCGGGAGAGGTTGGAGCTTACTCTTTGTCTGAGGCTGGGGCAGGAACCGATGCAGCAGCAATGACTTGCAAGGCAAAATTATCCGATGATGGAAGCCATTGGATTCTCAACGGCGAGAAAATGTGGGTAACAAATGGCGCACAAGCCCAAATCTACGTATTATTTGCCAAGGATGTCGACCATCCTGAATATGGCATAAAGAAGCATGGCGGTTCTACCGCTTTCATCGTAGAGCAATCATATGAAGGATTCACTGTTGGAAAGAAGGAAGACAAGTTGGGGATTAGGTCTTCAGATACCTGCACTCTAATTCTAGAGAACTGCAAGGTTCCCGCAGAGAATGTTCTCAAGGCACCAGGCAAGGGCTTTGGAATTGCAATGAATGCCTTAGATAACTCACGAATTGGTATTGCAGCCCAAGCACTTGGAATCGCCCAAGGCGCATTCGAAGCCGCCCTCAAGTTTGCTCATGAGAGAGAGACTTTTGGCAAGCCAATTGCCCACCATCAAATGATTACAGCCTATTTGGCAGATATGGCAACAAGGATTGATGCAGCACGTCTTCTAGTCTACAAGGCATCATGGGCAAAGCAGAATCACTACGAGAATGGAGGCCCCCGTCATTCTAAAGAAGCAAGCATGGCCAAATTATTCGCAGGGGATACCGCAATGTGGGTTTCTGAGCGTGCAGTACAGATTCTTGGTGGATATGGATATACCAAGGAGTTCCCAGTTGAACGCTTCTTCCGTGATGCTAAGATAACACAGATCTACGAAGGTACGCAGGAAGTCCAGCGCATCGTAATAGGTCGTGCAATACAACCTTGATTAAGCGAATTCAGTTGCTTCCATAACCGGTCTGCGTCGGCTCGGCGAGAAATCAACAATTCGCGCATTGAGAGTGATGGTATCACCTTCAGTACACGCTAGAATTTCTTCGTTGAGTTCAATCGGTATTTTGACGAGACCTTCGTATGGACCTCCATCAATGAGGCCACTGAGGCTTTGTCCTCCGCGGTAGATTTTATCTCCAAGTAATGTTCTTTCAAACTTAGATATTTTGAGAGTGACCATGTGTACTGAGTTCTCCGCAGCCATAATCGCTCTCCTTTCAGAGGATAAACGTGCATTTTCCATCGTTTCAATCGCCATTTCTAGTGGCGTATTGATACCTTCATCCAATTCAATTGCTTCGATGATAATTGCTGGAGGAGATTGCGCTTCATCAATGGAGGCAACTTCCTCCTCGACTACAGCCGTCTCTTCTGCGGTTTCCTCGACTACAGCCTCTTCTTCAGCAACGGTATCTTCTACATCATTTACGATGATTTCTTCGTCTTCTGCCTCAATTACTTCATCGGTAATCTCTTCTTCTTCAGTTTCCTCTTCGAGGTACTGCTCAGCATCCTCGACCTTGGATTCAATTTCAGCAACGACCTCATCTAGTTTCGAATCAAAATCATCAATGACCGCTTCTTTCTTTTCAGCAATTGCTTCTTTTGCGTCTTCAATGGCCTGGCGAGCTTTACCAGTGAGGTCCTTTTTGTCGTTAACATGGCGGGCTACCTTTGCAGCCCCTGCAACAGTAGTAAGGGTTCCAATTCCGGCAAGAGTGGCACCAGTGATTTTGAGGGCCTTGGAGGCAGTAGGGGAGAATACCAAATTCTTGATCACCTCTCCTTTGGAACTGCTGGTTTGGACTCCGAACGTTGAAGCGATAGAATTGACATCTTCTAGTTCGAGGTCCTTAATGTCAATATTACCCCTACGAACCTCAGAAATGAGGAGTTTCATTCTTTGGTTATCGGGTTGTAAATTGGCTATTTGAGGTTGCAGATTGGCTACTTGTGATTGCACATCAGGCATTTGCATTTTACTCTGGTCTGCCAGATTAGTTGGGTCGCCAGTTTGCGTCCATCCCCACTGGCCTGACTCATCTTGTTTCAGTACCATTTTGCCTTGAGTTGCACTATATCCTGCCGCAGTAGCCTGTGAAAGGCCCGCAATTATCACCATGATAATTCCGATGAGAAATCCGCAAACACCTAGGAATTCAAATCCATCAAATTGGAAAAACATCACGCCAATGACAAATGGGACCACTGCGGACCTCATCAGTGGATTGGGCTCCCCTTCCATTCCGCTCATCATTATCCCCCAGATTATGAATAGACATCAATGTGTAGGTTCAAGGCCACTCAACTCGAGGCCACTCGTCCTCATCACCGTGTTGCCACGATAAGGTACAGAGGACTCTTTCCATCTCATCCCTAGTTTTGATGTTCCGTTCTATCTGGATTCGATGCAACCAATCTTTGAGCCGCCCCAACTTTTTGCCGGGTATGAGTGCAGTACGTTCGCAGATCCAATCGCCATCGACTATGCATTTTACCTCTGCAGGGAGAGATAGTGAACTCTCGATGACACTAGGGTCCCATCCTCGTGCACGAATCATCATCGCATGAGCCTTAACTTCATCTGAAACAACTGCTCTATATATTCTAGACTCATCGGGATGAGGGGTGTTTTCCAATAGGAAATGCAGGTGTTTACTCCGCTTGATAACCTTCTTTGGAGCCTTTAGTGAACGCAGGCTATCTTCCACTTCATTACTCGACATCGAGTTCATCAGGATTGCAAGTCTAACTTCAAGATCGCTATCACATGCCATTATCCATTCAAATTCATCTGGCGAGGGGTCACATCCCAGTATCCTCTGAATAATACCATCATTTGTCATTTTCAGAAGAACACTGCTCGCATTTTCTCCGATAATAATTCGAGTAAGTTCTTGCCAAATCCTTTCGACAGAGACATGAGATAGCATATGCTTGCAATCGAGCAATGCAGCACTTAACTCATGATCGGGCATCCAAATACCAGCACTTCCTCTGTCCATGAAACGATAGGCACGCATTATTCGCAAGCCATCCTCTGAAAGTCTGCGTGAAGCCTCACCCACAGCTCTTAGAACTCCTCTGTCGAGGTCATTCCTTCCATCGAATGGGTCGTGAAGCAGTTCTCTTGCAACATCAAATGCCATCGCATTCATTGTGAAATCACGGCGAGATAGGTCGATAGTGAGGCTATCACCCCACTCTACCTCATCCGGTCTGCGACCATCACCATAGGAACCCTCGGTTCTCAAGGTGGTTACCTCAAAGAATTCTTCTCCACTCCTGACGGTTATTGTACCAAACTTTTCACCGGTTGGAATGTGGTCTTCGAAAATGTCCATTACCTCATCCGGTCGTGCATTTGTAGTGAGGTCAAATTCGTGTGGATTGATGCCAAGAATTGCATCTCTCACCGCTCCACCAACGACCCAAACGCCAAATCCTTTTTTGGCAAGAGCATTGAGTACCTCGGATAGATTATCACTCGGCTCAATCAATCCTGGCATGCTTGTTGC
>Ga0315334_10000490_pt1 | contig 24203 bp, 22 predicted proteins | sample M150034915metaG_FD_205555 | JGI IMG/M metagenome (GOLD analysis project Ga0315334, IMG submission 205555) | Ammonia-oxidizing marine archaeal communities from Monterey Bay, California, United States - M1 500m 34915 | ecosystem: Environmental > Aquatic > Marine > Intertidal zone | place: USA... | reverse complement strand
CGAACAGTGTAGTATCCCATCCAATCGAACATCGGTTGTAAATAGCTTTAGGAGGTTGATCCTGTTGTGAATTGGAAATACATCCATTTAAAGCTTTACTTTAGAATTAATTACATCAAAGGCGATTGAATGGAGCATAAACAGACAAAATGGTGGAAGCGATTATTGATCGGTGCGAGCCGCTTCCTGGAGGTTTTTTTTGCCTTTCTTTTTCTATATCTGACGATCTCCATTTACGGAGCGGTTATTCCGGTAGGAAACCTGGACAATAAAGGAGATATCACAATTTATGTACAAACCAATGGTGTGCATACCGATGTGTGCCTTCAGGTTAGAACAGCTCAAATGAATTGGTTGGAATTTATTCCGGGTGAGGATTTTCCTGAAGACGCTTCATTTGACTATATCGTGGTAGGATGGGGTGATAAAGGATTTTTTCTGGACACGCCAACCTGGGCGGAATTAAAAGTTTCAACTGCATTGAATGCTGCTTTTTTACCAAGCCCGACAGCAATGCATGTAGCCTACATAGCGAAACCCAAAGAAGATGACGAGCATATACGGGTGCAAATTTCGAAAAACGATTACGCTCGTTTGGTGCGCTATGTGAAGAACAGCTTCCGTTTAAAAAATGACCATGTTGATCTGATAGCTCAAGGTGGGTATACTGCGTACGATAAGTTCTACGAAGCCAAGCACAGCTATCATATGTTTCGAACGTGTAATACCTGGACCAATGAAGCGTTAAAATCGGCACATATCAAGACCGGAATTTTTGCCTTGTTTCCAGATGGAATTATGGACCATTTAAAGAGTCAGGATTTGTAAATTCCCAATTGGCACCGTAGGATCAATTATTTTGACAATAAAAAGGGCACTGGCTATCGGTGTATAGGAAAAGTAACAAAGATGAATGCTCGGCTAACTCAAGGAAATTATTTAACTTGTGATCCTCTGGCACTAAAAACGGTGCACAAAATAACTTTTGAAAACGATACTATTATGCTTAACAAAACCACTCTCTTTTTATTCATTTGCCTCACCTTAGGATTATGGGCAGGTATGTCAATCCCTTTTTTTTCAGACACCAAAGTTTCGTTTAGCGATCAGCTGATGCAGCCCGGTAATATCATTGGAGCAGTTATCGGAGGTGCCGTTGGTGCTATCGTGTCTTATTTTATGTCCAAAAAGAAACAGCAATAACTGCAAAATGATACTCTTAAAAAACACGTTCATTGGCGCCCTATTTCTTGTTGGTTCGCTGTTCATATGCTCCAATAGCAATGCGCAACAAATAAGCAAAATTGAAACTGCAGCAAACAATGTATGGGTGGTGCATCTTCAAACCGATTGGATCAATATCAAAGACGTCAACAGAATTACCGTTTACGATGATATAAAGCCCACATTGACTGGTTGGACCGTAAATGGAACAGCACCAGATGATGTTGGTATCTATTCCAATGTTTACGATGAGAAAAAAGCAATTCAGATCAGCAATGAAACATATTTTCCAATGAAAATGAACCATAAGATATATCTGATAATGAATGCGGATCTTCTGGAGGATCAATCCTATCTTTTCATGTCGCCGTATGGAGATACCACGATCGTATTCGAACAAGCTCAGATCTATTGCGAATCGGTTAAAGTAAACCAGACCGGATATGCATTGAACAGCAATGTAAGGTATTCCAATTTTGGTGTATTCATGGGCGATAAAGGCCCCCTGCAGCTCCAGAACCTACCGAATTACTTTGTAAGGGATTCTGCCACCAGCGCTACAATAAGTAACGGTACTTTTACCTATTGGGGCGACGATACCGGAAACGATAAAGCACAAACAGGAGAGCATGTATACCGTATCGATCTTACAGGCCTGAACGAAGGAACGTATTACATAGAAATTGAAGGGATGGGAAGATCGCATTACTTCGGTGTTGGGTATCCTTATTCACGAACGATAGCTGCCGTACACATGAGAGGAATGTACCACCAGCGATGCGGCATCGCTTTGGAACAACCCTACACGAATTACGAGAGGGGAACCTGTCACGAGCAGGTCGCTTTCACGCAATATCCCGGGAACGGCAACGAGGGACAAGGATGGATCGTCGTACCACAAAATGCACAAATGTATCCCATTCAGGGAGGCTACCACGATGCAGCCGATTACGACAGGCGCGTGTTCCACACAAAAATACCTTTGCTCATGCTCAATTATTATGAGGCATTTCAAGACCATTTTATTGACAACCAATACAACATACCCGAATCCGGAAATTCCATTCCCGACTTTCTCGACGAAACACTCTGGGGAATTAAAATATGGGAAGGCCTGCAGCTCGATTCTACCAATTCCACCAACCCAGCAGAGTATGGTGGCGTTATGGGAGGCACTGAAACATCGCAGCATCCGGGGTATGGAACCGACAGAGCCGACTGGGAGAATAACGGAACACAGGTATATGGCACTTACGCAATATACGAATCCACTACCTATGCAAGTGCCGGATTTTTCGCTCAGGCTTCGCGCATGATCGCTCCCTACGATGCTCAAAAATCTTCCGAATTTATGCAACGAGCACTGCTGGCATGGAACTATTGCGAAAGCCAATTTTTCGATACCAGAAAAGGATTCAAGATGTATGCTGCTCTCCAGCTTTACCTTGCCACAGCTACCGGAAATACGAGTGTCGATATGAACAACCCATACCACATTATATTTCGCGATCTCGCGCAAACCTACATCATAAATGGTGGAACCTGGCCGTATCAATATATCGCGGGAAATTCCGCTGCGTACATTACCACCTCACATTTTATATCCTATCTGATAAACAACGTTGCACAAGACACTGCACTGGCAACTAATTTATACCAAAAAATTAAAACCGGTGCCGACAACGGTGGGTACATGCAATGGTTACCGGCAAATTATCCATACGCACAGGGCGTTACCAAATTCATTGGCTGGGGTGCGGCAACAGCACAGGGAAGATACGCAGATGCAGCAGCGTTCATGTATCGGCTAAGTCAGGATCCTCAGCAAAAACAAGGGTACTATGATCTGGTCAGCCAGCTTGGCGATTATTCACTCGGGTTAAACCCATTAAGCCAGTGCTATGTAACAGGTCTTGGTGAAAAGCAGGTTTTAAGCCCCGCACATCTGGATTCGTACTGGACAAAATACGGGGAAACACCACAGGGAGGCACGCAAGCAATTATTGGAAACGTTCCGGGAATTGTTGTATTCGGTTTCACCGAAGGCAGAAGCGGTGCCACCTACCAAACAGCGGTCAGTGATTTTCTCTACCCCATGTGGGACAGCTTGCCCGGCCAGCGAAGATGGACCGACGGATGGTCGCTGATCAACAGTAATGAATTTTCCACCTGGGAAACAATGGTATGGAACGCATGCATGTACTCCGTTCTTTATTCTGCACAGGAAGACCCCACTCTATCCGCTTCGGAGCACAACATTCATGAAACGATCCAAGAGCTCTCGGTTTTCCCAAACCCTGTAACAAACGAGCTGAATCTTATTGCAGATTTTGGAACCGGTTTGATAAAGGGTAGTATCTATAATACCAGTAGCAGACAATTAATACAATTTGAGAATTACGTGGGACCCAGCTCTAAAAGTATTATTGTTAGTGGTATAGAAGACCTTTCTTCCGGTGTTTATTTCATACACATAAAAGGAAGCAATGGAACATTTCGCGGCAAATTTATAAAGCACCAATAAAAAATAATCGTAGAGCCAAAAAGAGGGATGGCTTTAATACAATAATAGTGTCGAAATGAGCAAAATAATTCTGCCCCCATTGCTGTTGTTTGTGGTACTGATCTGTTCCTGTGAACAAACAGAAAACCAATCTTTAAATTACAAAACACATGTTTTCTATTACAGCTGGTACGGGAATCCACAGCACGATGGTGGGTACCTACACTGGAACCATGCGGTCCTTCCCCACTGGTCAGACAGCACATGGGACAATGCCGGAAGCTTTCCCGGCAAGGAAGACATCGGTGCCAATTTCTACCCGAAGCTCGGATGCTACAGCTCAAACGACACAAGTATTATCAGACAGCACATGGAAATGCTGCAACGCGCAGGCATTGGAGTTCTTGCATTTTCCTGGTGGGGAAAGAACAGCTACGAAGATAAGTCACTCACTACCTATCTGGAAATCGCCCATAGCTACGGTGTGAAGATCACAATGCACATCGAACCATTTTATAATAGTGCCGAAGAGCTCAAGACACAGCTCGACTATCTTGCTACAAAATACAGCGATCATCCTGCATTGTTCCTGTACAACAACAAACCATTTTATTACATGTACGACTCGTATAAGCTAAAGGTCGATGCCTGGAAAAAATTACTGCATCCAGGAGGAGAATTGAGTGTACGCGACAATTCTTCCGATGCCACATTTATTGGCTTATGGGTGCACAAGGACGAAGAAGATTTTTTCAAGCATTCCGGCTTCGATGGTTTTTACACCTACTTTGCAAGTGATGGTTTCGTGTACGGCAGCACAAGTACCAACTGGCAGATGCTTTCCGAAATAGCCGATAAAAATGAGCTGCTATTCGTTCCCTGTGCCGGCCCCGGATATAAGGACACGCGCATCCGTCCGTGGAACGAAGAAAACACAAAACAGCGCAATAAAGGGCGCTACTATGAGGATATGTTCCGCGCAGCAATAGAAGCACAACCGGATTTTATCGGCATTACTTCGTTCAACGAATGGCATGAAGGAACACAGATCGAACCTGCAGTTCCAAAGTCCATAAACGGATATACCTACAAAGATTATGGTACTAATGCTTCCCCTTTCTTCTATCTTGACAAAACAAAAGAGCTCATTGAGGAATTCAAATAAAAGAGTAGATTAGAGAAAGACAATAAACCAACGGTACAATGACCCTATTCTTTTCACTTCTGAGTATTTTACTCATACTGATAACGGCACTCTACCAGCAGCTGCCAACATTCATATTGGCACTCGGATACGGATGGTGGCACAACCACGCGAAAAAGCGCTGGATATTTCGGTTTTTAGCGATCGATGCATTTATTGTATTCATCGTTCTCGATCCGTCAATGAACTGCATCATTGCAACAGCCATTCCTTTTGCTGCCCTGTTCGTCTTCTCATTGATCAATGCCAATTCGAACGTATTTGCGGCACTCGATGAAAGCCATATCCTAAAACAAAAGGAGCTCATCTACGATCTCGAAACGGAAATTGTGGGCTACTGCGATCCGAGCGGAGCTTCTATCTGCTACCCCATAGATGAGATCGTAATGCCACGGCATCTGATCAACGATACCTTCAATGGAAACCCGCTTTTCATTTCCTATTGTGCCGCATGCAGAAGCACCATGATCTACAACCCGATGGTACTCGGAACAAGGCTCACCTTTGAGGTGATCGGTGTGTACCGAAGAAACATGGTTATCGGAGATCTTCAAACCAAAACACTCTGGCAGCAGGGAACCGGAGAGGCGATGTGCGGAGCATTGAAAGGCAAGCAGCTTGAATACTTCGCCTACCAGCAGATGAAGCTTGGCGACTGGCTAAAAGAATATCCCGATTCCTTTATTGCACAGGAGCACCCGAGTGCGCCAAAAGGACTTCTTCCGAAAAAAAGAATAATGAAGGCAATGAAGGTAACAGACAGCTTCATTGGACCGGGAAGAACGGAGCTGAACGGATTGCCACTGCGCGAAAAGGTATGGGGACTTGAGCTGAATGGAAAAAGCAAAGCGTATCCCGTTTCGGAGCTCAAAAAAAGCAAGGGGTTGTCGGACAATGTCGGCGGTACTGAGATTCGCATTACCTACAATCCTGACACCAATCAGATTGACGGTGAAATTACGGAAACAACAGAAGCACTAAGATTTCAAAACCACTGGTGGTTCGGCTGGAAGGAATTCCACCCCGAAACAGATATCTGGAAATTTCAGTAAGATCAGCGTACGATCAACCGGGAGGTATAACGGGATCTGTCGATTGCAATTAATTCCACAAGGTATGCTCCCTTCAGAAGCTCCAGCTCAAGTGCTTCATTGCTATGCATCTTAGAATATACAACACGACCATCGGTTGCATATACTTTAACTTTTCCGCTAAGCGGTTCGCTCATCACCCTACCACTGGAAGGATTTGGATAGATCACAAATCGATCCGCAGCACTTTCGCTGATCCCCGAAGCTCCTCCAAGCTCTACGGAAATATTATCCAGATAAAGTAATTTACATGTCGACAGACTGGGGGCCAAGCAAGCCGTTTCTGCATTGTCGAAAGTTATGAATATGCTATCCGCTGCATCTGTGGTGGCCTGCTGCTGTGTCAATAACATATCAAAGGTCGTCCACTGTGTATCGTGGCCAAAGCTCATGATCTCGTTTATAATTGTATCTCCTGTCTGGCTCGTTACGATCACATTCGCAGTAGCAAAATCAGCTGGATCCGTTCTTATGTATTTGTACGCACCGGTTAAATTCGTTGGGTAAAAAGAAATGGTATCTCTGTAATACAATTGGGTTTGCGCATAAGTGTACCAGTTGTGTACGATCGTAGCATAGCTTCCAGAATAGGCATCCGTAGTTCGCGAAATACCCACACTGTGATCAAAGGTCCAGTGCTTGATATCACCATGCATCGGGTCAAGCACAAAATGAGAATCCACCAGCTCGCCTTCATACACGTGCGGATGCAGGTTCAGCCAGGTCTCAAAATCGCCGTTCTGAACCTGAGCATTACCATGCATTGTTGTAAAAGATAACACGAGCAACAACCCATTCCTCCGCAAAAAGAAACCGGTATTTCTCAAAGATTCTGAAATAAAGTTCATAATGGTAGCAATTTAATGTACACGTACTATAAACGTACGTATTTTATTCAAACCTTCAGACGTACAAGTACTCTGTTTCGTTGGGAAAGAAACCAGCCACGTTTGGAAAATGCTTGAAGTCCACCGATCTCTTGTGCCGTACCTTAGCGCTTACCTATACAACATAACATAATGACAACAAACACATTAAATATAGTTTCAATGCGATTTTGCTCCACTGGAAAATCCGTTTTATTGAGGTTAAAAACAATAGCCCTTATCGTTTGCTTGTTTGCATTTGCACAAACGAATGCACAGGTTTTCAATGTGAATTTCAACGATCTCAATTTCGGAGATGTTGGCGTAACAATAACACCAAAGGTTGGCGATGGAAAAAGCGTTGGCGATATTGTGCTCTACGAAAATATTATAACCATAAGCGGACAGCAGCTCGACGCAATTATCCGAACAGAGGCGATCACGAACGGTAGCATTACCACTTACGATTATACAGGAACAAGCCAGAACAACCAGCAGCGTTGGTTCTCTCCACAGGCAAGCTTCAATTCAGGTGGCGGCAGCATTGAATTTAAAATTGAATTCATACTCGGAGCATCCTATGTTAATTCTACCAATACAGGCGACATAATAACACTTCAGGATATCGTTCTCAATTCGTACGATATAGACGGTAACGGCAATGCCAATTCAAATCAATTCTGTGACTTCGGTGGCTTTGATGCCAGCGAGCTGGGGAGCCCTACGAATCTTGAATATTCCTTTGATCCGGTTACTGGTCTTACACGCTTCCGGTCTACATCAAATGTAAATACCAATGATGCTTTTGACGAAAGGAACCGCGTTAAGTTGACGTACTCGTTCATTTCCACAATGGAAGTTAAGCTTGGAGGAGAAGGCAATGGTGCAGCGTACTACTTTCTGGACTTTTCGGGAGGAGACACATTCGATTCTTCCACGACAGTGGTAGCTCCGGTACTCGATCTGAACACGTATACACTTGGTGTAGACAACGACACTGTGTTCTCAGGACATCCGGTTTCGTTCACCAAAGGCGACACGAACATCATTTATACAGGTACGACAATAGACAACTTAACAATAGAATTCGACAACGCAATGGTACTGAACGGAGCTTCTGAAAAGCTTCTTTTTAACGGTTCGGGCGGTGCAGCGCTATCGCTTAATTTTGTGAACGCGCAAACAATCAACAACCTTACGATATCGGGCGTTACAGTTTCCTCAAAAGTAACAGTAGCATCAACTACAAGCACATTAATACTTACCCAAGAGGGTGGAAGTCCCTTTACCCTTGCCGAAGCTGAAATGCTTCTGGATTCCATAGACTACCATAACGACGATTTAAACCCAACATCGGCCACACGTGTTTTTAATGTTACAGCAAAAGACAGCAGCTTCCAGACTGGGGTTGCAGTATTCACCATAATATACAGCAATGTGCTGCCAGTAGAGCTGGTTGGCTTTAGTGCGGCAGAAGTGGACCGCTCCGTAGAGCTGACATGGAGCACAGTGACGGAAGTAAATAACGATTATTTCTCCGTGCAACGATCGAGCGATCTTTCCGAATGGAGCACCATCGGAACCGTATGGGGAAATGGCACAACACTGTACATGGAAAACTACGATTTTACAGACTCCGCTCCTTTAAAAGGATTCTCATACTACCGATTGAAACAAATCGATTTCAACGGCATTTGTAAAATTTCTGATGTTCGAGCAGTAGAGATCCCGGAGAACAATATTATTTTAATTTCCGATCCGTTCAGCGGATCAAACCAGCTGATCGTACCGGAAGACTGGCGGGGTACTATCATGCTTGCAGACCTGTACGGAACGATTCATTTTCAGCAAGCAATAAGGACCGAGAAAATACTGCACATCGACATCAACGATATTGCCAGAACCAAGGGCAAGCTCATTGTTTCATGCTACAGCAATTCAGGACAGCTGGAAACTTTCTCCATTCTCAAGCAATAGTTCATACTTTATTGTACCTACTTTGTGTATCTTCGTGCTTTATACAAGCACATGAAATACATACTCCCTCTCGTTATTTTTGCACTTACAGCACTTTCCTGCTCGAAAAAAGAAGCTGAAGAGCAAGCGGAAAAAGACGAGCTCACACTACAAGAATACATCAGCGCCCATAATTTAAATGCCACAGCAACAGGCTCCGGGCTATATTACGTCATTGAGGTGCCGGGAACCGGAGCGGGATGCAATTCCAATTCCGACGTAAGGGTCGCCTACACAGGACGCCTCACCAACGGAGAAATTTTTGATCAAAGCGACCCATCGGGCGCCACATTCAATTTACAAAATGTAATCCAGGGCTGGACCGAGGGGATCCCGTATTTCACTGAAGGCGGTAGCGGCAAGCTGCTGATACCATCGGCACTTGGCTACGGACCACAGGGCAGCGGACCAATACCCGGCAATACTGTATTGATATTTGATGTTACACTGCTGGATGTATTGTAATTGAAGGGGTGAATTAAAAAGGACTATCCCCGTCGTACAGAAAATCCGAGCCGTAGTACGATCGAGGGGTCGGTTCCACTTTTCGCAAAAAATCGTAGATAAATCCTTTGTACTCCTCAAACTCCTTTTGTTTTTTCAGGAAGGCACGTACTCCGCGTAGTCCTTTATACACAGACCAGTATTTAAATTCAACCTCCGAAATGAACATGTCCTTCATCCCGTCTACCACGACCACCTTTCGCACCCATTCTTCAATTTTACCGTCCACCTTCACAAAGGTAATATGCCAGGATTGTTTCTGAGAAATAAAGTACATGCTGTCTTTTCCGTCGCGGAAATTACCCTGTATTCCAATTTTAAAACTGTTTTTCTTGTAGTTTAATTTTTCAAGCATCTTCTTTGTAGTTTTTATTTAGTATTCAATTATTGTTTCGTTGTATATCGAGCGGATGTGCTACTGTCATCCATTGAGAATATAGAACATTGAAGAAATTAAAATGATTTCCGGAGGCCAGATCCTCGATAATATCAATGGATTTTGTTCCTTTTGGAAGAGCAGCAAAAATGAGCGTATACGAATACAGCACGCCCTGCGCTTTGAAATAATGTTTTTGCGGAGCAATTGGAATTCCTTCGGTAGCTATGAGGCCAAACTTTTGGTCGGATCCCACGGGGCGAATATAGCTGGTGGATTTGATGTTGATCCATCCTCCATTGGTATATACACTTGAAGAACGGTATAAAAAATCAATGCGCGTGTGTTCGTCGCTTAGCTCAATTCCTTTAATACGAAGCTCATTTGTATGGTCCAATGCATCTGGATTGAACAATTTAAGCGGTTGATCGAGCTCTTTTCGATTCGGCAGTTCGGGTAGTTTTTTTATCTTTGTATCCATCCTTTTTTATTACATTTCTATAGCAATCTTACAAATAAAGCACAGATAACCGTATCGTTAATCCGTTTATCTTAAAAAAATTACTATATTTAGGTAAATATTCCTTTATGCCTATAAATAAAAGTGCGTACAGACGCTATAAAGTGATCGACGCCTGCCTTACTAACAGCATGCGCCGACACCCGAACATGGAAGACCTGCAGCAGGCATGCTGGGAGAAGCTGGACATCTGGCCGGCAATTGACACTATTCAGAAGGATATCAAGAACATGAAGCTACCCCATCCGGACGGATTCGACGCACCGATAAAATACTGCAGAAGAAACAACGGATACGAATACAAAGACAGTACGTTTTCGATACACAAAACAGGACTCAACGCCAAAGACATTGACAGCATTAAAGAATCCATCGACCTGATCCAGAGCATCGGAAGCTCAAGGGTTGGACAGAGCTTCAGCCACGCCATGGAAAAAGTACTTTCTACATACAAAGAAAGCTTTCCATCCGGAGACACAAAACGAAAGATCATTCAGACGGACGGCACCAGGAGCTCACAAGGGTTCGAACATTTCGATCTTTTATTTACCGCATGCAAGGACCGCACCCCTGTATCCTTTGTGCATTTCTCCTACAAAAAAAGAACCTTCAATGCGGTAACGGTTCACCCCACACTTTTGAAAGAATTCGACAACCGATGGTATGTTGTCGGCCATTCGGAACACCACAACAGTATCCGCACATTTGGGCTCGACAGGATCTACGACCCCGTGCTTTTACGGAAGGAATTCATTAAGGCAGGTGCAGCAAAATACAACAGCTATTTTAAAGATGTATATGGCGTGTACCCAATTAAGAACGAGGCCAAACAAGAGATCATTATCGAATGCAGCGCACTTGTAACCAACTACTTTCAGGCGTACCCCATCCACGAGAGCCAAAAAATAGTAAAGAACGAACGTGGAGATTCAGAGATTCATTTCGAGCTCATCCCTTCGATGGAGCTGATCCGCCTTTTCCGGTCCTATGCAAATCAGCTAAGGGTAAAAGCCCCACTCTGGATGTACGACCATATAATAAAAACAAACTTATGAGCGCAAAGAAACAAACACCACTTTTGTACCAGCTTCCAAAAGTCGAAACCAGGACCAACGACAAACATTTACAGCTGCTGCGCATACACTGCGACGAGAACCACACAAAGATCGATCTGGGGTATACCGCCACATCCTATTTCATCAGCGGAGGATGGATCAACATAGGAGCAGATACTTTTATTGAGCTAAAGGAAACTGGCGAGAAGCTACTAATGACCAAGGCAGAAAACATTCCAATCGCACCGGAACAATTGCACTTTGAATCAACAAAAGAATGGCGCTACTTTTCGCTCTACTTCCCTGCTGTTCCGGAAGGGAAATGCACGATCAATCTAATCGAAGCCACGAACGCAACCGAAAACGACTTCAATTTTTACGGAATTCAGCTGAACCCTGAAAAAGCAGAAAAATCACGGAAAACGTGACTTTATTTTAACTCCGTATTTCTAATCCGTTTTGATGCTGTACTATTGTAAGGAACCAATAGTTATTATCATGAAAAAAACAATGCAAAAACAGTTGAACTGGGAAGTACTACTTCAGCCGGTTCGCACAAAGGCAGGGATCCTGAAGGATCGCGTTGCCCTTACCCGCAACGACAACGGACAATTACTGGGTGTACGTTCAGACCGCTACCGCCCATTCTTTAACCGCGAACTCGAGCTTCTGGTACAGCGAATTGCCGCGAAACCAGGCTTTGAATTCAAAGGGTACGAAGAATTCAGGGACGGAAAAAGAATTCTGGCCTTTTTTAAGAACACGCAAAAGAATTTTCTTCTGTGCGGCCAAAAAGTAAACGATTACCTGATCATTGGCAACAGCCACGATGCCTCGAGCAAATTGTTCGTGGCTACAAGCAATTATATGTTCCGCTGCCAGAATCAGTTCTCGGAAAAGATCCGTGCTTTTGAACAAAAGCACACCAAAGGCCTAAACTCGGATGCCATACAGATCGAAGAGCTGATCGCCACATACGAAGAAGGTCGCCGTGCGCTGTATCAAAAAATGGAACGGATGCAAAACGTAAAGATCGACCTTGAACTCATTCACCATCTTGCCTGCGAGCTGCTCGAAACCGAAAAGGAAACGGACACGATAGCACAGGGTATAAAGCTGGTAAACTCAAAAAAGAACGTGCTTTTTCTGAACTGCATCGAACAGGAGATCAAAATACTCGGGCCAACGCTCTGGGGGTTGTTCAACGGAATAACAAAATACACCAGCAATCACCTAAACGGGAACCAGGGCTTTGGAACCACCAACGGCTCCGGAGAGGAGATGAACCGAAATGCACTGAAGTTCTGCATGAAGCAACTCCAAATAAAGGAGGGGAAATAAAACACGAATTGTTACATTAGAGGCATGGCAAATAAAACTGAAATAAAGGAAACTTTAGCAATGCTCAACAATGGCAAGTTCCATATTGAGTGTCCCAATTGCTATGACGAGATCAAGCTCAGCAATAGCGGACTTTTCCACCTCGACGATTTCACTCCGGAAGCACTCGATCAGTACAAAGAATTACTGGCATATCAAAAAGAGCGCAGGGCCGAGCTAAAGCAGCGAAAGCTGGACATCCCGTTAAAATCCGAAAAAGGATCCAAGGCCGTAGGTATTGGATTCATCTACGAGCGCCTTGCGCCAACCCTTGATGGCTTTACGTTCAACAAGAACGATTGCCGTTCGATGTTCGACCCGATCGATTACGTGATCTTTGAAGGGCTCAGCGAAAAGCAACGCGTAAGCAAGATTATTTTTATGGACATAAAATCCGGGAACGCTCGTTTAAGCAAAAAACAGCGCGTAATAAAAGATGTTGTGAACGACAAAAAAGTTGAATTTAAAACGTACACGCAATGAGCAACGAGCTGATCAAATTCTTTAGTATCCAAAGGCAGATCTTTGGCGTGTGCAATTGCTGCGGTGAGATCTTTCGCCTGAGCGATGCCAACGTTTACCTGAAAAAGAAACCCACGCCCGACTGGATGGACAAGCTCGACGCCTCTGAAAAACGCATTGACAAAGCCGAAGACAAAGTAGATCAGCAAGAAAAAGAAGTACGCGAAACGGCGCGAGAAAAAGGAAGAAAGCAGGCTGAGAACGCCGCACGTAAAGTGGATACTATTTTCCACCCTAATAAATTCAATCCCGACGATGCCAAGGTAATGTTCCACCCGGTGGATTTTTTAATCTTTAACGGAATGAAAAACAAGAACGAGATCAAAAACCTTGTACTGTTTGACCGTGAAGTCAAGAACAAAGAACAAAAAGCCCTGCAAAAGAGCATTGAAAAAACCGTCTCCAAAGAGAATTATGAGTTCGTTACCATGCAGGTAAGCGAGGATGGGGGTGTAGAGTATAAGTGAGCGAAAAACAAAAAACCCAGAAACACTGTACTTTTTTTATTTACAGCACATGTATGAAACCGCTCCGCAGTATCAAGGGTTAAAAATCACGAACAGCACGCACGTAGTTTATGCTGTTCTTACTAACGTATTCCATGTTAACAGCGAAGAACCTCTGCCTCCACGCATTGCCGTGCGGCATGCCGTAACCGACGTCCGTAGAACTCCAATAGTAGTAATTGTAGTTAATAACAAAACCGCCAATTGCATCTTTGTTTAGATACAGTACGTTCAATTCGTCTTTGGTGGGCAGATGCCACCCATCGCCCAACGTTTCACAGGTATCTATAGCATCATCCCAATTCATTTTTCCAAGATCTTCGTGCCATACAAGTACGCTTTTATAACCCTCAGCACGTTTACATCCAGACTGATGCACCCCAGCTGACCATTGTGCCTCTTCGATGAGCTGTTCGTTTCGGTCGAAGTATTCCTGTTTTCCATCCAGCACGCCATTCGAATAGGTCTCTACAAATTTCTTTGAATCCTTTTTATAATAATACTTGTGCAAGCCATGTTTTTTGCCATCACTATTGATATAGTACACTTCTTTAAGTATGCCATTGGAATAAAAGAACTTTTGAGTGCCGTCCTGCTTACCCACAGAGTAATTCTCCTGGGATTTTTTTGTTCCATCTGCAAAATATTTAATGACCTCACCATCCAGCTTCCCGCTTGCGTAGTTCTCCTTAGATTTTGTTGTTCCATCAGAATAATAATGAATGACCTCACCATCCATCTCACCTGAAGCGTAGTTCTTTTGCCATTTCAACCATCCGTCCTGATGGTATTTATAGGATAAGCCATCAAGTATGCCATCCACATAGCTCTTTTTACTCAAGACCTTACCTGTATTGGCATTGCATACCTTGACAATTCCTGTATAAGGCACATTACCAGCGAGATGGTACATATCCTTAATTCCAGATAAATTCCAGGGCACTCCCTTGCTGTCAAACAGCTTACCTGCCTTAGTGCCTACTTTATCGTCGGCACAATTGGGTGCAGTCTGTGTAACCTGAGCACTCGCCATTAGCAAAAATGAGAGTGCAATAGTAAGTAGTAGTGTTTTCATACTAGGTTTTTTTAGAAGTAGTAAAATACGAATTTTGTCTTAGATAAGAAAGCGTGGCGTTCAAAAACCAGTCCCACTCAACCGCAGCATTTTTCCGTTAATCACAAACTTGGCATACCACATACAGCTTCTCTTTATCTTCGAAGCACTAATTGTTTTTATAACAAAAATACAGCTCCATGAAATCATTAATTATCCCTTTTGCAGCCACAATTTTTACGCTCGGAATATGGAGTGAGCCAATGGCACAAAACGAAACAAAAGAAATTCCCGTGAAGAAATATGAAGTAGAAGATTTTTTTAGAAATCCTGAAAAAGCACAGTACCAGATCTCGCCCGATGGAAAACACTATTCTTTTATGGCTCCCTATAAAAACCGAATGAATGTATTTGTTCGGGAAATTGGCAGCGAGGAAGCAAAGCGTTTGACTGATGTAACAGACAGAGACATTGCCGGTTATGGATGGGCAAACAACAATCGGCTTCTTTACCTGAAAGATAATGGTGGTGATGAAAACTTTGGCGTATACGGAGTGAATCTGGACGGATCAGAGAATAAGGCTTTGACCGTCTTTCCGGATGTTACCACACAGTTTATAGATAATCTTGAAGATGATGATGATCATATCATTGTTGCGCTGAACAAACGCGTAGCCCAGATCTTCGATCCGTATCGCCTTAATATCGTAACAGGAGAATTGGAAATGTTAGCCGAGAATCCCGGAAATATTTCCGGATGGATTACCGACCATGATGGCAAATTGAGAATGGCAAGCACCACAGATGGTGTAAATACAAGCTTATTGTATCGAGCGACTGAGAAAGATGAATGGGAGACCATTTTAACAACGAACTTCAAAGAAAGCTTATCGCCCCTGTTCTTTACTTTTGATAACAAGAACATATACGCCAGCTCCAATATCGGAAGGGACAAAAGTGCAATAGTTGTTTTTGACCTTGAGAAGAAAAAAGAAACAGAGCTTCTTTACGAACATCCGGAGGTGGATGTGCACAACTTGAACTATTCGCGAAAAAGAAAAGTGCTTACCTCCATTAGCTATACTACCGATAAAAGAAGTCGGGTATTCCTCGATGAGAAAACCGAAAGTACGGCCAAAAGCCTTGAGGAAAGATTAAATGGTTATGAGGTAGTAATTTCAGCCTCCAACAAAGAAGAGGACAAATACATCGTTCGTACCTATAGCGACAGATCCCTTGGAGCATACTATTTCTTTGACTTGAACACCGATGAGCTCACATTGATAGAGGAAGTCAGTCCATGGCTAAACGAGGAAGACCTGTGCGATATGACACCAATAAAATATACTTCCAGAGATGGTCTTACGATTCATGGATACCTGACCGTGCCTAAAGGTGTTGACCCAAAAGATCTCCCGGTAGTTATCAATCCACATGGAGGACCATGGGCAAGAGACAATTGGGGATTCAACCCAGAGGTTCAGCTCTTGGCGAATAGAGGATATGCCGTATTGCAAATGAACTTTAGAGGTTCTGTTGGTTATGGACGAGAATTTTTTGAAGCTTCATTTAAACAATGGGGCAAGACCATGCAGGATGACATCACAGATGGCGTTAATTGGCTGGTAGAAAAGGGAATTGCAGATCCAGATAGAGTTGCGATCTATGGAGGCTCTTATGGAGGTTATGCAACACTTGCTGGCTTAGCTTTTACACCAGACGTATATGCCTGTGGCGTGGATTATGTTGGCGTGTCAAACTTGTTTACATTCATGAGCACGATCCCTCCGTACTGGGAGCCATTTTTGGAAATGATGTATGAGATGGTAGGTCATCCTGAGAAAGATAAAGCACTTATGGAAGCGGCATCTCCAGTAATGCATGCAGATAAAATTGTTGCTCCATTATTTGTTGCTCAAGGAGCTAAAGACCCAAGAGTAAACGTCGATGAATCCGACCAGATGGTCGAAGCGATGAAAAAAAGAGGGGTTGAGGTAGAATATATGGTAGAACCGGAAGAAGGACATGGTTTCCATAATGAAGAGAACAGATTTAAGTTCTATCGGGCAATGGATGTTTTTCTCAATAAGCACATAGGAGCTGGAAGTATGGAAAAATAAATAAGTATTTTAGTTGATCAGCATATAAGTATGATCAAAAAAGCATTTCTTGTTCTCTTTTTTGGGTGCCTCGGTATTACCTGTGAGATTTTCATGGTCGCATTATCCAACCTTATAACAGGTACCCAATTATTCAATGAACCCATATGGTCGCTTACAGGAAAGTCCTATGTATGGATGTTCCCCATTTATGCACTGATCCCTGTTTTGGGAGGACCCTTAATGAAGAAATGCAAGGCATTGCCATTAATTATCCGCCTGATCATTTATGCAGGTATTATCTATATAGTTGAATTTTTATCCGGATTTCTACTTGAACAATTCACCGGGAAATGCCCTTGGGAATATACAAGTGGCTGGCACATAATGGGCTACATAAGACTGGACTATATTCCTATCTGGATGGCATTTGCGTATTTGGCCGAATCCCTCTACATTTTTCTGGACAAAAAGCTGTAGAAAAAAGCTACTACTCAATTAAGTATGTTTGGGAGCATAGGTGTATCTTTAGCGTTACATTACAAGCAAATTCAAGTTGGAATTAATTAAGAAACATAAATACTTAATACTCATAAGTTTTTCTTTTGTGATTTTGTATTCATTAATTTCCTTAGTGAACCATTATTTATTCCGAACATATGCTTTAGACTTAGGTTTATATACCAATGCAGCATTCAAGTATGCTCATTTTCAACTTGCAGATAGTAATATGATTAAGGAATATTTTGAACCAATTCTTGGTGGGCATTTTGATTTATACTTAATCCTTTTTTCTCCATTAATTTATCTATTTGGCACCTATTCACTATTAATAGTTCAAATTATTGCCCTTATAATAGGAGGAGTAGGTGTATATAATTATTTCCAACTAATTGGCTGTAAGAACAATAAAACACCTATTCTCGCCACCATTTATTTCTATTCTTTCTTTGGTGTTTTTGGAGCTATTTCCTATGACTATCATAGTATTGTAGTTGCCTGCAGCATTGTACCATGGTTTTTCGCTTCAGTACACCGCGATAAAAAAGCATTGTCAACCATCCTATTATTTTTCATGTTAGTGTCACAAGAAAATATTTCTTTATGGATGTTCTTCATCTGTTTAGGCCTGGCAATTGAATACAGAAATGATTCTAAAAAAAATGCTCTTTTGCTATTGTTCTCAGGTATTTCGCTTATTTACTTTATAACTGTTCTTTCTTTTATCATTCCATACTTTTCACCCCAAAATGAATATGGTGGTTTTATGTATAGCTGTCTGGGTAATAATCCCTTCGATGCATTTAAAACTTTACTTACCCATCCAATAGACAGCTTTAATATTCTTTTTACCAATCACAACAATAGCCCGTATGGCGACTTTGTAAAAGCAGAATTACACATTATACTTTTAGCTTCTGGATTGCCATTACTAATTAAAAAACCACAATATATATTAATGTTGCTGCCAATCTTTTTTCAGAAACTTTTTCATGATAACTATATAATGTGGGGCATTGGAAGTCAATACAACATCGAATTTGCACCGATAATGACTATTGGCATTTTTAAGGTAATATCTGAATTTAAGAGACCCAAGCTTAGCCTAAGGTTGACTTACATTGTATTATTCTTGGTAATAGCCTCAACAATAAGAACAATGGACAACACAATTATATATACTGACAAATCACGAATTAGATTTTATCAAAAAAATCACTATCAAAGGGATTACAACGTGAAAAGTGTACGGCAACAGCTTACGAAAATACCGAAAGATGCGAAGGTAAGTGCACAATCTCCTTTTGTTGCTCACCTATCATTACGAGAAAATATTTATCTATTTCCAATTATTAAAAATGCTGATTACATTATTTATTCCAGAAAAGAAGGCTGTTACCCCTTATCGAAAGAAGAATTTAATTCAAAAATAATTGAATTAGAACATTCCAAGGATTGGAAAATAATATATAATAATGGGGTAACAATTTTAAAGAAAATCAATTTGCATAAACAAATTGAGATTCACTGATCGAAATGCAACATTAAAACAAAGCCTTGTTCAACCCTTTGTATAGTAAAGAGGTATAACGTTGAGTACAATGAGTAAAAGAATACTAGCCGACTGGGTGGCACTTTCTTGTCTCGCTACAAGAAAATAGATATTAGATTCATTGGTAATCCACTACTCTTTTTCAGTAATCCTTTCAATAAATCGAGGAAAAAGTGGATACAGTAATTTCACCCAAATTGCTGGCCCGGGAAAATTGATTTGTTTTCCTTTTTTAAGACATTTCTCAACGGATCGGACGACTAGTTCAGGAGTTATCATGTTTCTTTTTGTTTTTTGAATATTTTTTAGCGACCCGGGCCCAGTATCTTTAGCCTGGTTAATTAGAGGTGTGTCTACCGCGGCAGGACATACTAACTGAAACCGCAGGTTTGATTTTCGGTTTTCTTTCATCAACACTTTTGCATAGAAATTAGTAGCCGATTTCGATGCACCATAACCACCAAATTTACGCAGACTAACCATTCCTGCTGTAGAACCATAAATAATAACATCACCCACATTTCTTTTTAACATTCCAGGAATAATGGTTTGGCAAATATTTACCATACCACAGTAGTTAATTGTCATAATGCGGTTAATTTCTTCAGCCTCCCTGTCAAGTAGTTTGCCGCCTGGCATTATGGCTGCGCAACTTATCAATCGGTCAATTAATCCATGCTTGGTTTCAATTTTTGCAACAGTTTCTTTTACTTCGTTCAAATTGGTAACATCGCATTTATAGGAGTAAATATTAGGAGAGCTCATTGAGGTTTGCTGCAATTCTACTTCATTGATATCCAAAACAGCTACTTTGGCTCCCTGTTTTGCCAAGTATTCAGCATGCAATTTTCCTAAGCCACTCGCTCCACCGGTTATTAAGGCTATTTTACAATTAAAATTCATTTACGGATATTATAGTTCAAGTTTCCAGTTTTGCGTGTCTCGTTCAAGCACAAAAAAATAAGGATTAGCCGCACCTTTTAAATCCATGGCGCCTAGCATCGTATTTTCATTAATTTTAGCAAAATGATCAAAAATACCTTTTTCATCATAGACCATTGAGCCTGTAACTTTACCTCGGTATTCAATCATACGTATTCTGGCTTTTGACTTTTTAGTTTTCAATATTGGTTTTAATATAGCTATGAAAAATTTTAGCATGTTATTTTTTGGGATCTTTATCCCTAAAGGAATATAACGAGGGTTAATTGCAAACAAACGTTTTTTATTTAGTGTGTGAATTAAAAGAGGGTGAGCATTTTCCGGATTCTCAAATAGTTTACCGTACCAACCTGAAGGCTCCAACAATCCGTCAATTGGATGGCCAGTTATGATTTCGAAACCCTTCCATTGCCCTAACATAAACCCAATCGTAACAGGCTCTAATCCAGAGAAAATGGATATAGCATCATTAGCAGTTGCCTTTCTTTCTTTTAATAATTTCTCTAATTCCATATAACTTTTTTACTTACTTATTCTTTCTTTTTTAGTTTGCAGGATCTTCTTCTAAAATGAGGTACAACGGAAGAATAAAAATCAGTCCTCCTTATTACCGGTGTAAGGATGTTTTCGGCAGATGGCACGTCTTCCGTTTTTTGCAGAACTTTTGCCAAGTAGCTTATTTTCAATGGATTCTTACTCAAAAGAATGAGCAGTGCGATCATTATGATTATTAGATGAATGTTCATAGAACAAGTTTACGAAATATTTCGAATGAACTATTTTAACAAACAGCAGTGTCTGGATCAAGCTATTGAATAATAAAATACGCCGCTCCAAAAGGAGCGGCGTATTTTATTCATAGTGGTAAGTAGTTTACCATTTATTCTTTCACTACACGTGTCGCGTACGTTGTGTTCTTACTTTTTATTTCGATGAAATACATTCCAGAGGCTACTTCATCAATGGTAACAGTTACGATACCATCTGTAGCTACATGTTCCATTGCTTTGTACACGAGCTTACCGGAAATATCCGTAAGGTCGATCGTTACGTCTCCTTCAAAATTAGTAAAGGAAAGGAAGAACTCACCAGTGTTCGGGTTCGGATAAATGGAAACTCCCATCTCATTATTAAAGTCATCCAGACTTACCACACTTCCGACCAGTATACTAAGTGTTACGGAACATCCATTGAAATCGGTTACGATTACCTGATAGGTGATATTACCTGCTAATCCGAAAAGGTCCTCCGTATCGTCATTATCTCCTGTACCGTCGTTGTCCCAGTCGAATGTGTACGGTGGTGTTCCTCCCGTAACGGTAAGGTCAATGGAACCATCGTTCCCAAAGGTCTCATCAGTTGCAGTTGCCGAAAGGCTGAGGCCTGCAGAAGGCGCCGTAATTGTGGCTGAAGTAAATGCAGTACAGCCATTGCTATCGTACACAGTTACTGAGTACACTCCCGCACCAACACCTGTCAGGTCCTCTAAATCATCAAGATCTCCGGTTCCGTCATTGCTCCAGTCAAATTGATACGGAGCAGTACCACCCGTTACTGTAATGTCTACAGAACCACTGCTTCCACCGAAGCAAAGTACATCACCAATAAAATTCACCGCTACCGAAGGTAAGCCCGAAATTACAAGTGTTGCAATGCTTGTTGTCTGACATCCGTTTACATCTTCCACAACAATGTTGTACGTGTTCGCATTGAGTGCAGAGAACACATTATTCGTTTGGAAGGTTACACCATTGTCTATGCTGTACTGAAGTGTTCCGGTTCCACCCGAAGCAGTAATAGTAATTGTACCATTCGTGTTCGAACATGTGGGATCCGTTGATGTAACACTGACGATGCTCGGGCCTGTTATTGATACGTTTACCGGTTGAATCACGGAACATCCGTTTGCATCTACTAGCTGAATGTAATAAGTTCCTGCTATAGTAACCACGGTTGGATTTGTAAGTGGTGTTGTTGCAGTAGCATCCGTCCAATATGTGAGCGTTCCTGGGTCACTTCCCGCAGTCACAAACGTTTGTGTTAAGTCTGCACTACCCGATGGACAAGCCGCTGTTGGGTCCGTGATCGTAAGAATCGGTAATGCATTGATCGCAACATTGACAGCCTGAATCGAAATACAGGATCCATCATCTAATTGTATGTAATATATTCCGGTTGCACCTACCGCACCTGGTGATCCTAGTGGAATTGTTGCAATCGTATTTGTCCAGTACGTAAGTGCACCTGGATCACTCCCTACAGTCACTGCTAAGGCAGTAATATCCACCGTTCCCGGCGTACATACACCTGAAGGGTCTGTGATAACTAAGCTCGGCAAGGCGTTGATTGTAACTACTACCGGCAGAATCGCAGAACAGCCGTTTGCGTCCATAAGCTGTATGTAATACGTTCCCGAAGTGCTGACAGATCCAGGGCCCAAAAGGATTGTAGTAGCGGTAGCATCTGTCCAGTACGTGAGCGTCCCAGCATCACTTCCTGCAGTTACTGCTGGCACTGTAAGATCTACTGTATTTGGAGAACATACTACTGCTGGAGCTGTTATTACTAAATTCGGAAGTGGATTAACGCTAACATTTACCGCTTGTATCACCGAACAGCCGTTGGCGTCTGTCAGCTGGATGTAATACGTTCCTGCTCCTACCGCTGATGGTGTTGCAAGAGATGTTGTTGCTGTAGCATCCGTCCAGTAGGTGAGCGTTCCAGCATCACTTCCTGCCGTTACTGCAGTTACTGTAAGATCTACTGTACCCGGTGAGCATGCTGCTGTCGGATCCGTTATAACTAAATTCGGTAAGGCGTTGACTGTTACTACTACCGGCATTACAACAGAACAGCCATTACCATCCACTAATTGTATGTAATATATTCCACTTGTTGCTACCGTAGATGGACTACCCAATGGAATCGTTGCTAATCCGTTTGCCCAATAAGTTAACGCTCCAGCATCACTTCCAGCTGTTACCGCTGCTGCTGTAATGTCCACAGTACCCGGTGAGCATACTGCCGCGGGATTAGTGATCACTAAATTCGGCAAGGCGTTGATCGTAACATTTACCGCTTGGATTACAGAACAGCCGTTCGCGTCTGTCAGCTGTATGTAATACGTACCTGCTCCAACACCTGATGGTGTTACCAGTGGTGTTGTTGCTGTAGCATCCGTCCAGTAGGTGAGCGTTCCCGCATCACTACCCGCTGTTACTGCCGCTGCTGTAATATCTACTGTACCCGGTGAGCATACTGCCGCAGGGTCTGTTATTACTAAATTAGGTAATGGATTAACGCTAACATTTACGGGTAGTATTGTGGAACATCCCGCAGTACCAAGCTGAATGTAATACGTTCCTGTTGCCGCAACCGCTGCTGGTGTTACCAGTGGTGTTGTTGCACCAGCATCCATCCAATAAGACAATGGTCCTGCATCACTTCCTGCCGTTACCGCTGCTATTGTAAGGTCTACTGTGTTTGGAGAGCAGACTGCTGCTGGGTCGGTTATTACAAGATTTGGTGTTGCTGTGATCACAACATTTACTGCCTGGATCGTAGAACAACCATTTGCGTCCACTAATTGTATGTAATATGTTCCTGTAGTTGCCACTGCATTCGGAGATCCCAATGGAGTCGTTGCGGTAGCATCTGTCCAGTACGAAAGCGTTCCGGCATCACTGCCTGCTGTTACTGCTGCCACTGTAAGGTCTGCCGTTCCAGGGGTACAAACAACTGCAGGGTCTGTTATTACAAGGTTTGGTAATGGGTTGATCGTTACATTTACTGCCTGTATCACCGAACAACCGTTTGCGTCCGTCAGCTGGATGTAATACGTTCCTGCTCCTACCGCTGATGGTGTTACCAGTGGTGTTGTTGCTGTAGCATCCGTCCAGTAGGTAAGTGTTCCAGCATCACTACCTGCTGTTACTGCTGGCAGTGTAAGATCTACCGTATTTGGCGAGCATACCGCTGCAGGGTCTGTTATTATTAAATTCGGTAAGGCATTGATCGTAACATTTACCGCTTGTATCACCGAGCATCCGTTTGCGTCTACAAGCTGTATGTAATACGTTCCTGCTCCTACAGCTGATGGTGTTGCAAGTGATGTTGTTGCTGTAGCATCCGTCCAGTACGTGAGCGTTCCCGCATCACTTCCTGCAGTTACTACCGCTGCTGTTATGTCTACTGTATTTGGAGAGCATACTGCCGCCGGATCCGTTATTACTAAATTCGGTAAGGCATTAATTGTTACTACTACCGGCATTACAACTGAACATCCATT